>Ga0181563_10005422_pt1 | contig 11677 bp, 17 predicted proteins | sample 011ome_25_FD_133759 | JGI IMG/M metagenome (GOLD analysis project Ga0181563, IMG submission 133759) | Coastal salt marsh microbial communities from the Groves Creek Marsh, Skidaway Island, Georgia - 011512CT metaG (megahit assembly) | ecosystem: Environmental > Aquatic > Marine > Intertidal... | reverse complement strand
TTCTGTATTTTTATTGATCCAGCGAAAACTGTTGCTGATCGCTCACCTTAAAGCCAAAAATTTCGTAAGCTGCCTTGGTCACCGTGCGACCACGTGGCGTTCGTATCATGAAACCTTGCTGAATAAGATAAGGCTCCAAAACGTCTTCTATGGTTCCACGTTCTTCACTGAGAGATGCCGCCAGACTGTCAATTCCTACAGGGCCGCCATCAAACTTTTCAATCATAGTCAGCAGCAACCTTCGATCCAAATGATCGAAACCATGCTGGTCCACCTTAAGCATATCCAGCGCACGATCGGCTACTTCGGCAATAATTTTTCCGTCTGCTTTAACTTCTGCGTAATCCCTAACCCTTCGCAATAAACGGTTAGCTATACGAGGTGTCCCACGGGAGCGCTTTGCGATCTCCTGGCAACCTTCTTTAACTGCAGGAATATTGAGTATATCTGCCGCCCGAACAACGATCTGGCTAAGTTCATCAATAGAATAAAATTCAAGACGCTGGACAATACCGAAACGATCTCTTAGCGGTGAGGTCAGCAATCCTGCCCGCGTTGTGGCCCCTACCAATGTAAATGGAGGCAAGTCCAACTTAATCGATCTGGCTGCAGGACCTTCGCCTATAACTATATCAAGACTAAAGTCTTCCATTGCCGGGTACAGGATCTCTTCAATCGCAGGACTAAGCCGATGAATTTCATCAATAAACAATACATCTCCAGCTTCCAGATTAGTAAGCATGGCGGCCAAGTCTCCAGCTTTTTCCAGTGCCGGACCGGAGGTTGTTTTCAACTGCCCCCCCATTTCCTCAGCAATGATATTTGCCAGTGTCGTCTTGCCAAGACCGGGAGGGCCAAAAACCAATGTATGATCCAGTGGCTCCTGCCGATTGCGCGCGGCCGAGATAAAAATCTCCATTTGCTCTTTTACTGCAGATTGTCCGATGTACTCAGATAGGCGCGAGGGTCGAACTGCCCTGTCGAGCTGCTCTTCGCGGCCGTCTAACTGGGGAGAAATCAGGCGGTCTTCCTCTATCATTTGCTTGGTAGCCTCATGACAATTTCAAACGCGACTGTAAGGCCGCACGTATTATCTCTTCCACGCTACTTTCGTCCGTCGCGTTCACCGATGAAATCATCCTCGCGGCTTCCAATGGCTTGTAACCTAGCGATATCAGGGCTTGTTCTGCTTCACCGCTTACATCGATTTTACGACTATGGCCAGCCAGAGGGGCTGAATCCGCCTCGCCAGACTGCCAATCATCCAGACGACCTCTCAATTCAACAACAAGGCGCTCTGCTGTTTTTTTACCTATACCAGGCAAACGAGTCAAAACGGTGGAATCTCCTTTTTGTATTGCCCTAATCAGTCCCTGCGAGTCCATACCTGAAAGAATACCCAGAGCCACTTTGGGGCCAATACCTGAAATTCTTATCAGCTCGCGGAAAAGGGCCCTTTCCTCTTTGTCACCAAAGCCGTAAAGTTGAAGCAGATCTTCACGCACGACCAAATGTGTCCATAGACACAAATCGGTTTTGTTCGCCGAGGCAAGGCTCAGGGCATTTAATGTGCAAAGTACTTCGTGCCCAACACCAGCCACCATCAGGGTTACCTGATTGTCTTCTCGATCAATGACTGCCCCTTGCAGCATTCCTATCACTGTTTGATCCCCGAGTTATTCACGCTTTCAGCACTTTCATTAAACCGGACGCCCAATGTGGTTAGCATGACATATTGCTACCGCCAGGGCATCGGCTGCATCTTCTTTCAATTCTCCATTCAGGCTAAGCATTTTTTTTACCATAAATTGAACCTGATCTTTATTGGCCGAGCCTGTTCCCACTACGGACTGTTTAATAAGTCTCGGCGCGTATTCACTCACAGCCAAATCAGAAATCACAGCGGCCGTAATTGCTGCTCCGCGCGCTTGCCCAAGTTTCAAGGCTGCTCGTGGATCCCGGGCAAAAAAAACATCTTCGACTGCCGCAACCTGAGGCGCATGATCTTTAATAATCTGGCTGATCCCCCGAGAAATAACGGCGAGTCGCTCGGGCAGAGGTAGCGCCGCAATACGAATAATCCCGCTGGTTACATAGCTATATTTGCCACGATGATAGTCGATGACACCAAAACCGGTCTTAAGTGATCCCGGATCAACCCCAAGAATTCTGACACTGCTCTGACTGGTATGGGTATTAATGCGTCTGTCCTCAGCTAACATCAACAATTAGAGCACAGAATACTGTTAATTTACACAGTGTTTTTGACCCAGGTTACTGACTTTGTTTTAGCATTTCTTCGAGCTGTGCTTCCCGGTCATCCATCACTTGTTGAACTTGCTCCGCCTCCTGTTTTGCGTTTTGCAGGTTTTGCACATAACCAGCAACGCCTGGTGCGGGCTGTCCTGCTAACGATTCAGATGGAGCCTGCGGCAAGGGGGTTGCATCCATATTGTTAGTCGAGGTGTTTACTTCAACCATCTCATACTCAACACCCGCAGGTCGACGATCTGTATATTGCCAATTTCCTTAGGAGTCACGGTAGCGAAAGTATTGAACCGGAGCTGCTGCGTCCAAAGCTTCAGGTTGAGAAGGAAGCCAATCTGAAAAGTCCATGATGGGGTTGCCATCTGGCCCCTTTATGAACAAAGGTGCCACCAGCGCCACTATGACCACGACAAATAGTATTTTCTTCATGATAAGCGGCCTCTAATGTTGTTAATGCCGATTTGCTGACCTTCCACCAGACCGGAGCTTTTGCTCTTGCCGTTTTGATTTAACCCTTTCTCGGGGTTGCCTCATGTTTAACTCCGGGGTTCGCAAGCCACATTGCCGATAAAGGCTTTTGGTTTCCGCAACATCCATATCTACCCATTGACCTGTTCGAAGATAGCTAGGTAAAAACACGGGGCCAAATCGTACCCGTTTTAGGCGGTTAACTTTGATACCCTGGGATTCCCATAAGCGTCTGACCTCCCTGTTTCTACCTTCCATTAGACAGACGGTATACCATCGGTTCTGACCAGAATCCTCTTCATTTTCAACAACATCACTAAAACGTGCTGGCCCATCTTCAAGCTCAACTCCACTGAGAAGCCTTTGCACAATTTCGTCGGTAACTTCTCCAAATAGCCGGACCAAATATTCCCGATCAATATTTGACGAGGGATGCATCAGTTTGTTCGCCAATTCGCCATCCGTAGTAAAAAGCATCAAGCCAGATGTATTAATATCGAGGCGACCCACGTTAATCCAGCGCTGGTTGTCTATTCTGGGCAATCGATCAAAAACGGTCGGGCGACCTTCGGGATCTTTGCGCGTGGCAACTTCACCCTCTGGTTTGTTGTAAATGAGCACACGATGGGCCTGGGCTTTCAGATCGACATTTTTTTTATCGACTTCAATTCGATCATCAGGCAGAGCCCGGTCGCCCAAGGTCGCTGTCTTGCCATTAACTGCAACGCGACCATCCTCTATCCAGCGTTCAATTTCACGCCTTGAACCCATTCCTCTAGACGCAAGAATTTTCTGTAACTTTTCACCTGCCGGGGGAGTTTGGCTCATGAAGTACTATCGCCCTGGTTGTCTTCTGTTTTTTCGGTTGCCAGAGATTCACTGTCTTCAGGCGCAACATCAAAGTCATTCTCACCTGAATACTCACCAGCATCGGCAAGGATCTGATCGACCTGATCGGACTCTGACAAGGGATCCTCATAGGGCATCTCACGGTCAGCTGTCCCTTCATCGCCATTTTTATGCTGTCCAGTTAACTCCGACTCCAGATCCAGTTCCGGCGCTATTTCAACCAAGTCACGGATTTCGCTGAGTGGCGGCAAGTCGTCCAATCGCCGCAAATTAAAGTAGTCGAGAAATTTCTTTGTTGTCGCCAAAATAGCTGGACGACCTGGCACATCGCGATGCCCTACGACCCGAATCCATTCCCGTTCAAGTAGAGTCTTAACTATATTGGAGCTTACGGACACACCGCGGATTTCTTCAATTTCGCCACGTGTCACAGGTTGTCGATAGGCAACAATTGCGAGTGTTTCGAGTAAGGCACGACTATATCTCTGGGGTTTTTCTTCCCACAAACGGGCAATCCAGGGGGAGAGTTCTTGACGGACCTGAAAGCGAAAGCCACTAGCTACTTGCTTAAGTTCAAACCCCCTGCCCTGACAATCTGTTTCGATGTCCTCCAGGGCAGCCTTAACTTCATCCCGCTCTGGTCTGGAATCCTCTCCGCCAAACAACGCGAGCAGGTCGTCCACCGTCAGCGGGCGATCTGATGCCAACAGCGCACCTTCAATAATTTTTTGTAGTTCTTTAATTTCCAAAACCTAAATTTCCAAATTCTATTCGCGAACCTTAACGTGAATCGGCCCATAGGCCTCATTCTGGACAATTTCTACCAGCGACTCCTTAATAAGTTCCATCAAAGCCAAGAAGGTCACCACAACACCCAATCGCCCTTCTTCCACCGTGAATAACTGGATGAAAGGAACAAAACTTTCCGATTGAAGTCTCTCCAGAACTTGCGCCATACGCTCACGTGTGGAAAGTTTTTCCCGCATGACCTGATGAGTTTTAAACATGTCGGCCCGATGCATCACTTCGGCAAAAACGATAAGTAATTCTTTCAAATCGACATCTGGGTCAGGAATAGTGGTTTCAAGTTCTGGTGGCTCGACGGCCGTGGAATAAAAATCACGACCAAGCCTGGGCAGCTCATCAATCGACTCGGCAGCTTCCTTATAACGCTCATATTCTTGTAGCTTAAGGATAAGCTGTGCCCGAGGATCCTCTTCATCGTCGTCTTCCTGGGTTTGCCGAGGCAACAGGGTCCTGGATTTAATTTCTGCCAGCAAGGCAGCCATCAACAAATATTCTGCAGCAAGCTCAAAACGAATAGCCCTCATTATCTCAACATAAGCCATGTACTGTTCAGTGATTTTGGCAACGTTAATTTTCAGGATATCCAGATTCTGACGCCGTATCAGATACAGCAAAAGATCCAGTGGTCCTTCAAAGGTTTCCAGAAAAACCTCGAGAGCATCCGGCGGAATATATAAATCCTGGGGTATTTCGGTAACCTTCTCGCCAAGTACAATGGCAAACGGCATTTCCGCCTGCGCGGGACCTTGCTCTGGGCTTTTATCCTCTGCGGATTTTTGCGAATCGTTGGCAGCGGCGAGTTGTTCTTCGGACATAGAGTGATTATAGCCCTGCGCTTTCCTTAATGAATAGCATTGAGGACATACTAGGCCGAAACAAAGTCAGAAAAGTCACCCAGCCCCTCACGTAATAGCTCAGGTACATCGCCACTTAGGTCAATCACCGTGGATTCATCAATGCCACCAAAGCCACCATCAATAATCAGGTCAACCTGATGCTCCAGTAAATCACGCATGTCATAAGGATCTATCAGCGGAAATTCATCTCCCGGAAGCATCAAAGTCGTATTGAGCAAAGGCTCATCCAATGTCTCCAGTAAAGAAAGAAGAATTCGGTTATCTGGCACGCGCAGGCCAATTTGTTTGCGCTTACCCAGCTGAAGCCGGCGTGGAACTTCCTTGGTGGCTTCCAGTACAAAGGTAAAAGGACCTGGAGTGTGTGCCTTTAATTGACGAAAAACCTGATTATTAACCCTGGCATATACGCCAAGATCTGAGAGGTCTCGACACATGAGGGTAAATAAGTGTTTGTCATCGAGTCGCCTAATCTGACGAATTCGATCCACTGCACGCTTGTCACCGATATGACAGCCGATCGCATAAGAGGTATCTGTCGGATAAACCACAACACCGCCTTGCCGAATGATTTCACAGGCATGATCAATCAACCGCTTTTGCGGTGTTTCCGGGTGTATAACAAAGAACTGACTCAATCCAGGCGCCCATACTTTTGCTTAGGCGCGCGATTATAGAGACTTCCAGGCAATATAGCTGCTCGACAGTGACAAATGCTTGGCTACAATAGCCAGCTTTTCATAATTGATTGGCATCCGTCGTAGATAGCGAGAGTATCGCGTCTTCGCACTTGCAGATTTTTAACCGGCTTTCATTTGAGCAATAGATTAATGAGCAATAGCGCTACCAATACACCCACGCCAAAACGACCGCCTCAGCGGGAAAATCTGCTGCTCAATATATTGTTAAACATTGTCATCCCCACAATTATTTTGACCCGCTTTAGTGGTGAAGACCGATTGGGACCACAATTGGGCATTATTGTTGCCCTGGCCTTCCCAATCGCCTATGGGATTCGCGATTATTTTCGCGCCCACAAAATCAATTTTTTCTCTGCGCTAGGGGTTGTTAGCGTTACATTGACAGGCGGCATGAGCTTGCTGGAGCTCGACCCACAATACATTGCGATTAAAGAAGCCGCTATTCCGGGTATTTTTGGTTTAGCGACATTAATTTCCCTGAAAACCAAATATCCACTGGTTCGCACCTTTCTCTACAACGATATGGTACTAGCCACTGAAAAAATTGAACTGGCCTTGACTGAAAATGGCACCAAGCCCGAGTTTGAAAAAACATTGGTGCGCGCTTCCTGGATGCTCGCCGGCTCATTCTTGCTTTCTTCCTTTCTAAATTACGGGCTAGCGCGTTATTTGCTGGTTTCGCCACCTGGTACCGAGGAATTTAATGCCGAGCTAGGTAAGATGACGGCTCTAAGCTTTCCGGTTATTGCGGTACCTGCCATGATCATTATGATGTTTGCTCTCTTTTATCTGTTTCGCAACATCAAACGTCTGACACAGCTTGACCTGGAAGACATCGTTCAATCTCAATAATCTCAGGAACCTTACATGCTTTATGCCATCATTACCGAAGACGTCCCCAACAGTTTGCCCTTGCGCCTGAAGGATCGCCCGGAGCATCGTGGCCGTTTGCAAGATTTATCAGACGCCGGCCGGCTATTGACGGCAGGGCCTTTCCCCGCAGTCGATAGCAACGATCCTGGTGAAGCTGGATTTACCGGCAGCTTGATCGTCGCGGAATTTCCATCTCTGGAAGACGCTCAGGCCTGGGCAAATGATGACCCTTACGTTGCCAATGGCACTTACGCCAAAGTCAGCGTTAAACCTTATTTCAAAGCCTTTTGAGGCCTGGTATATGAACTTTCGAAAATTTCTCTTCACCGCTTTTCTGGCTGCTGTTGCCCTGCAAGGCCAAGCTCAAACCGAGACACAGCCAGAAACACTCTATGTGACCGATAACTGGCGTTTCGAAATGCGTGATTCGCCCTGTTGGGAATGCACCATTACCCGATCCTTACCAAGTGGTACGGCACTCCAGGTACTACCTACCGATGGGCAGGTCGACGGCTGGCAACGTGTAAGCACGCCAAACGGATTTGAAGGCTGGATCTCCGAGCGATATTTACAAGAGTCTCCCAGTGCCGATACCCGCGTATCCCAAGCTGAGCAAGAAGCACAACAAGCCTTGGCGGAACAAAGCTTGCTGCAAAGCCAGTTCGAACTTCTAACCCGTGAAATCATCGCTTCCGGCATTGAAATTGAGATGGTAGAAGTTAGCAATGAAGATGGTTCGGTCGTCATTGAGGCGCCACACATTATTGGCAACCTGGCCACCATAGGCAGCCAAAACGAGGAACTTTTGCGCCGAAACCAGCTATTACAAAACGAGCTGGATCTTCGCAATGCAGAAGTTGATCGCCTCACCGATGAAAGCTGGAAAATGTATTTCCTATATGGCGGCGGCGCTGTTTTTGGTGGCGCTATTCTCTGTCTGATTTTGACCCGAATTCGTCCCCGTCGCGGTTATTCGGAATGGGCGTAAATCCCTATCACCTAACCCGCGAGCTGTAGGCGTTGAGCGATACCGCACTTAGTATAAATCTCAACAAGATCGCCTTGTTGAGGAATTCGCGGGAGGGTGATTATCCAAGCCCGGTTGAATTTGGACGCCTCTGCATTGAGGCCGGCTGCCATGGTATTACGGTTCATCCCCGACCCGACCAGCGACATATTCGCCCTGATGATGTCTATAACCTTGCTGAACTTTGTCGCGAATACAGCAGCATCGAATTCAATGTCGAGGGAAATCCCTTTGCCGGGGAAATAGGTGATTACCCGGGTTTTCTCAAACTGGTTGAAGAGACGCGCCCTGATCAGGTGACCCTGGTTCCTGACAACGACGACCAACTGACCTCTGATCACGGATTTAATTTAAAAGTCGACGGTGACCGAATTCGACCAATTATTCAGCGACTTCATGTCCAGGGTATTCGCGTTAGCCTGTTTATGGATCCTGACCCGGAGCAAATAGCCCTGGCCAGGGATGTTGGAGCCAACCGCATTGAACTTTATACCGGCCCTTATGCCTGGGCTTACGAACGCAATGACCCGGAGCTGGAAGACCTCTTTCTGCGCTACGACGAAGCGGCCAAATCTGCACAAAATATTGGCCTTGGGGTCAATGCCGGACACGATCTCAATCTGGAGAATCTACCCAAATTTTTGGGCATTCCGGATATTCTGGAAGTGTCCATCGGTCATGCCTTCACAGCAGATTCCCTGTTATTGGGAATGAATAACTGTGTTAAGGCATACCTGAATATTGTTCAGGCAAGGAGCTAGGCAATAGTGCAAGAACAATCTGTGAACATCCTCTGTATGAAATGGGGTAATAAGTACGATGCCTCATACGTCAACAAACTTTATTCCATGGTAAGCCGAAACCTGAGTTTGCCATTTCGTTTTATCTGCCTGACCGATAACGACGAAGGGCTGGATCAGAACATTGAGTGCTTTCCCATACCGGAAGTCCAGGCCGATCTGGAAGACAGCCCCGGCCGAAAAAGAGTGCAGGCATGGAAGAAGCTTCTAACTTTTTCGCCAAGACTTTATGACATTGAGGGCACCTGTCTGTTTTTGGATGTGGATATTGTCCTGCTCAAAAACATCAACTGCTTTTTCGAGCTTGAAGGTGACTTTTTTATTATCCGTGACTGGATTGAAGCTGAGTCAGGTGAAGGCAACTCTTCCGTTTATCGATTTGAAGCAGGTGAACTTAGCGATGTATTGGACGACTTCATCGAAAATCGTGATGAAATTGTGGAAAAATTTCACAATGAACAGGCATACCTGACGGCTAAATTAAAAGAGATGGGAAAACTGCAATACTGGCCAGACAACTGGTGCATCAGTTTTCGCCATAACTGTATGGACAGGAATCGTCTAAAGCGCTGGTTTTTTCCAACCCCCAAACCTGACAAAGGCAAGATTCTGGTGTTCCACGGTGCGCCTAACCCGGAAGAAGCCATCGCGGGGATTGGCGACCGCTGGTATCGTCGATTGGCACCCACCAAGTGGATTGAAGATTACTGGAAATAGCAAAAGACTAACGGTTTTCTACCTGCTCCTGACAAGACACACACATCAAGGACTCAGGTCGAACCTGAAGCCTCGAAGCTGAAATTTCATTGCCACAAGACTCACAATAACCATAATCACCAGATTGAATGGACCGCAACGCCTTATCGATTAGAACCAAACGCTTGCGAATAAGGTTTTGACTGGCTTTGTGCATTGCCTGCTGCTGTAAGGCATCCATTCGAGATATACGGCCCACTTTGTTTTGCTCCAGGGTTACCGTCTCTGAACCAGAGGCCCCACGTTCAAGATCATCGAGCAAAGAATGTTTCAAATCAGTCAAAATACGGGTAGTTTTTTTGTTATCCATTTATCCATACTAACGGCTGTAGTCGAGCCTAAACAGATATAGAAATAATTCATGCCGCAAGATAGCCCTGAATACCAAAAGAAAAAAGCCCGGTTTGACCGAATGCTGACCATCTATGGGCGTAAACCTGTGCTTGAAGCATTGCAGACCAAGGGCTGTCATGTAGAGCGCCTGCATCTTTCCAGTCGGAACAAGGCGGCTCCTATACTCGACGAAATTATAGAACTGGCAACAACCCAGGGGGCCGAACTTTTCGATCATGCACCACAGGCGCTTTCGCGTATTTCCAAAAATGCCAAGCAAGATCAGGGGGTTGCGGCCGACATTGCCTGCCCCAACTTTATGACATTGTCGCAGCTGCTGGGCTCATCCAAACAAAAACAAAAGGTCATTGCACTTGACCGTATCACCAATCCGCAAAATCTTGGGATGATTATTCGCTCGGTAACAGCGAGCAAGTTCGATGCCTTGTTACTTCCCAGAAAAGGTTGCGCCCCACTTTCACCTTTGGTCATCAAGGCCAGCGCGGGCACCTTGCTAAGGGCGCCCATTGTGCAGGTTGAATCCCTTCCCTCTGCTCTTGGGGAGTTAAGGAATGTCGGCCACTCGATCTATTCCCTGAGTCTGTCTGCCAAACATAGTTTGTATTCACGTCCCGAGATGGCTTGTGAAACCTTTGTGCTAGGCAATGAAACCGATGGAGTCTCTGTTGAGGTTGACTCTTTGTGCGACAACGCGGTGAAAATACCAATGGCACGTGATGTGGAATCACTAAACGTGGCCGTTACCGCTGCCCTGATTTGCTTTTCAGTCAATTAACAGGAAGAGGCTTGGCTATCCCTAAGCCAATGGGGCTACCCTTCAGATTCGGAACTGTCGTTAGCGATTCCATGCGGGACATGGCCCGTAGCCACAAAGCGGCTGGCTGATTCACAGTGCAGCGCTTGATCGTCAAAGAAAACGTCCGCACCGTAAGCCTGCAAAAATTCGCCCTTGGGCATGCCGCCCAGAAAAAGCGACTCATCAAGACGAATATTCCACTCCCTGAGAGTACGGATGACCCGCTCGTGTGCTGGAGCAGATCTGGCTGTCACCAGAGCCGTTCGAATAGGGCACTGGCGTGGATCGAATTTTGCCTGGACGTTGTGAAGCGCACTTAAAAATGCTCGAAATGGCCCACCACTTAACGGATCGTTCACGGATTTTTTTTCATTCTCAGTAAAAGCGGCTAGCCCGGAGCTTTTAAAGATGCGCTCTGATTCATCGGAGAAAAGCACAGCATCACCATCAAAGGCAAAGCGAACTATTTTGTCATCCAGTGCGTTGCTGGCACCCTCAGTTGGAATCATGGTTGCCGCAGCAATGCCTTGATCTAATGCCGCTTTGACATCTGCTGCGTTAGCGGACAAGAAGAGATCACAGTGAAAGGCACGAATATAACGCCAGGGGTTTATTCCACCACAAAACGCCGCCCGACTGATCGCCATTTGGTGGTGCTCGATGGATTTGAACACCCTTAGCCCGGAATCGGCGCTATTTCGCGACAGCAAGATGACTTCAATGATTTGCGCATCATCCACCTGCTCATTAATTGCAAGGAGTTTTTTAACCAGGGGAAAGGCCTCTCCGGGCTCCAGTACTGCGTTTTCGTGCTCAACCTGATAGCGCGAATAAGCATCCACACCATCTTCCTCAAATACCCGGTTACTTTCGGATAAATCAAAAAGTGCGCTGGATGATATGGCTATCACCAATTTGTCTTTTTGATTAGCAGATGACAAATTAGCCTCCTAGGCTCTTTTCCACTTGGTGCCTTCTCGGGAGTCTTCCTGCAGAACACCTTCTGACTCCAGATGCGAGCGAATTTCATCCGCTCGCGCATAATTTTTATCCAGTTTGGCTTGCACACGCTCCGCAATCAGTTGCTCTATCTGACCTGGTGAGATTTGACCTTCTTCGCCAGA
>Ga0181563_10005415_pt1 | contig 11688 bp, 11 predicted proteins | sample 011ome_25_FD_133759 | JGI IMG/M metagenome (GOLD analysis project Ga0181563, IMG submission 133759) | Coastal salt marsh microbial communities from the Groves Creek Marsh, Skidaway Island, Georgia - 011512CT metaG (megahit assembly) | ecosystem: Environmental > Aquatic > Marine > Intertidal... | reverse complement strand
TTCTGCATCTCGATTCTGCCAGATGTGGTGGCCGAGATCACCGCCAAATCGCCCGAATTGCGGATCGAGCTTCAGTGCACTAACGCGCACCTCGATCTTTCGCGCCTTCACGCCGATATCAGTGTCCGGCCCGCACTCAAGCTGCCCGACGAGCTAACCGGCGATAAGGCCGGGGTGCTTGGCATGCGAAGTTTCAAACCCGCAAAATCCGACGGGACCCTGCCGTGGCTCGGCGTTTGCGGTGCGCTCTCGCGCTCGAAAGCCGCCGAATTCATGGCGGAAGAGTTGAAGCCCGGCGAGATCGTCAACGGGGCCGACAGCTTTCCCGTCTTGCGCGAGATGGTCGCAGCGGGCCTTGGAAAGGCGATCTTGCCCAATTGCCTTGGCGATCCCGATCCGCGGGTCGAGCGGATGCATGAGGGGCCAAATGAAGTTGACGTTCCGGTCTGGGTCGCAAGCCACGCCGATTTGGCGGATGCACCGCGTTTGCGCAATACGCGACGCCGGATCGCCGAAGCCTTAGAGCCGCACCTGTCAAGCTTTAGCTAGCGGATCACGTCGCGCGACGAGGCGGGCGTCAGACGCATCCAGTCCGGCAGTCCGATCCAGCGATCGGCGGCGTAGAGCGCAAGACAGGCAAGGATCACCCCGATCACCAGCATCACCCGTTTTTCCGAGGGCGGATTTTGCGCCCAGCGCTTAGCGCGGAGAAACCAGCGGAAAGGATCCATCAGCTCAGGTAAACCGCACTTTACCGATATAGGGCAGGTTGCGGTTGCGCTGCGCAAAGTCGATGCCATAACCCACGACGAATTCGTCGGGGATCTCAAACCCGATCCAGTCGGCGCGGAAATCCACCTCGCGGCGCGAGGGTTTGTCGAGAAGGGCAATGGTCTTGAGCTTTCCGGGGTGCCGCGTGGCTAGGTATTCGGTGACGTGGCTGAGGGTATGGCCGGTATCGACGATATCCTCGACCACGAGCACGTCGCGCCCCTCGATCTGGCCGCGCAGGTCTTTCAGGATACGCACCTCGCGGCTCGATTCCATCGCGTCGCCATAGGAGGAGGCTTCGAGAAAATCGACCTCGACCGGCAGATCAAGCTCGCGCACCAGATCGGCGATAAAGACGAAAGAGCCGCGCAAAAGGCCGACGACGACAAGCTTGTCGGTCTTGGCAAATTCGCGCTTAATCTCTTTGGCCAGTCCTTCGATGCGGGCGGCGATGGACTTGGCCGAGATCATTTCGTCGATCACATAGGGGCGGTTTGGCATGGGAACCTGCGTCTTTGGGTTGATTTCCGCCCGCCACTCTAGGACATGAGAAGCCAGCCTGCCAGTGAAAGACGACCAATGCCCGCGCATTCCGATCACAGAGTTCTTCCCTACAGTGCTGCCCAGATGTTTGATCTGGTGGCGGACGTGGCAAGTTATCCCAAATTCCTGCCTTGGACGGCGGCGGCGCGGGTGCGGTCGGTGACGGATCAGGGCGAGACAGAGGTAATGCTGGCTGATCTTGTGGTGAGTTTCAAAGTCTTTCGCGAAAGCTTTGGCAGCGAGGTCGCGCTCTGGAAAGACAAGAGCCGGATCGACACACGCTATATAGACGGGCCCTTCAAGCATCTGCATTCGACGTGGCGGTTTGAGGATGTGGAGGGTGGCTCGGAGGTGAGTTTTGAGGTGGATTTCGAGTTCCGGAATCGCCTTCTGCAAGGGGCTGCGGGCCTGTTCTTTCATGAAGCCATGACGCGGATCATTGCGGCGTTCGAGGCTCGGGCGAAGGCTCTTTATGGCTGACGTTGCTATCGCCATCGGCGAGAGTATTTTTGGCCAAAAGAAATCGAGGGCGAAATGAATATCGAAGCGAGACTGGCCGAATTTGCGCTCGGGCCCGTGGCGGGCGAGGGCGCGCGCGAGATGATGCGCCTGTCGCTTTTCGACTGGGCGGCTTGCGCGATTGCGGGCGTTGAGGAACCTTTGGCGGCGGTGCTTCGGGAGAAAGCGCTGGAGGAGGCTGGCACCGCGCAGGCGAGCCTGATTGGCGGCGGGAAGGTTCCCATGCGGGCGGCGGCTTTGGTCAACGGCGCGATCAGCCATGCGCTCGACTATGATGACACGCATTTTGCGCATATCGGCCATCCGTCGGTTGCCGTGATACCGGCCGCGCTTGCCGCAGCGGAGGCGCGTGGAGCGGGGTTTGAGGAGATGATTGACGCCGCCCTCATCGGCGCGGAAGGCTCTGTGCGGGTCGGGCTATGGCTCGGGCGGGATCACTATCAGATCGGCTTTCACCAGACCGCGACCGCCGGCGCCTTTGGCGCGGCGATGGCGGCGGGGCGGATCATGGGGCTTTCGCGCGATGCGATGGTGCAGGCACTCGGGCTGGCCGCGACCCGCGCCTCGGGCCTCAAGAGCCAGTTCGGTACCATGGGCAAACCCTATAACGCAGGGATCGCGGCCGAGACCGGGATCGAGGCGGCGGATCTTGCGACGCGAGGGTTTGTCTCATCACCGGCGGGCATGAGCGGCCCGCAGGGCTTTGGCCCGACCCACGCGGGGATTGGCGAAGAGGATGCGATGGAGGGGCTTGGCGAGCGCTGGCGAATGGAAAGCGTGAGCCATAAGTTCCATGCTTGCTGCCACGGGCTTCATGCGACGATTGAGGCGCTCAAGTCATTGGGGCTTGCGGCAGGCGAGATCGAGGCGGTGACGATCCGCACCCATCCGCGCTGGCTTACCGTCTGCAACAAACCCGAACCTGACACCGGCCTTGCCGCCAAATTTAGCTATCGCCATGTGGCGGCGATGGTGCTGGCCGGTGTCGATACTTCTGCCATCGTGAATTTCTCCGACAAAATGGCGAAAAGGCCCGATCTCGTGGCGCTCCGTAGCCGTGTCGTGGTTGATGGCGATGCGCGGCTTTCGGAGATGGAGGCGCGCGTTGAAGCAAACGTGACGGGTGGGGCGACGCGCATCGGCTCATTCGATCTGGATGCCCCAATGAGCCTGGACGAGAGGGGCGGCAAACTCCGGCTTAAGGCTGCGGGGCTTTTGGGCACGCCGCGCGCCACGGCGCTTTGGGAGGCGGTGAGGGCGCCGGATCTGGCGCCGCTCACCAAGCTTTTGCAGCTCACGAGTTGAACTCGTAAGCGCGTTCGCCGTGGACCGAGAGGTCGAGGCCGTTGGTCTCGGTTTCGATGTCGACACGGAGCGGTGTGACCAGCTTCACGACGAAGATGATCGCGACGGTCACGACCGCTGTGAACCCACCAACGATGGCAAGGCTGCCAAGCTGGGCCGCCCAACTGCCGGCGCCGAAGACAGCAATCATGATCGTGCCGAAGATGCCGCCCACGCCGTGAACCGCGAAGACATCGAGTGTGTCGTCGATCTTGAGGCGGTTGCGCACAAGGTTGACGGCTTCCTGACAGAGGATGCCCGCGACCGAGCCGATAACCAGCGCTTCGACCGGGCCGACAAACCCCGAGGCGGGGGTGATCGAGGCCAGACCAGCGACTGAGCCGGTGACGATACCGACCAAAGAGGCGCGACCAAACTTGATGCGCTCCCAAAGCGCCCAGCTCAGCGACGCGCTCGCAGCAGAAAGATGCGTGACGGTGATCGCCATGGCCGCGCCGCCATCGGCAGCCAACTGCGAACCACCATTGAAGCCGAACCAGCCGACCCAGAGCATACCCGCGCCGATCATCACCATGCCGGGGTTATGCGGCGGGGTATGGCGGTTGCGGCGGGGGCCGAGAAAGAGCGCGAGGATCAGCGCAGCAAGACCCGCGGTTTCATGAACGACGATGCCACCCGCGAAATCGCGCACGCCGGTCTCGCCGAAGATACCGCCATCGGCCAGTATCCCGCCACCCCAGATCCAATGGGTCACGGGCGCGTAGACTAGAAGCATCCAGAGCGCCGAGAAGAGGAGGACAAAGCCAAAGCCGATCCGCTCGACATAGGCGCCAACAATCAGTGCCGGGGTGATGATCGCAAAGGTCATCTGGAAGGCGAAGAACAAAACCTCGGGCAGGGTGCCCGAAAGGCTTTCGCTATCGACACCGGTCAGGAAAGCCTTGCCAAGCCCGCCCCAAAGGCTCCCTTCGCCACCAAAGGCGATGGAATAACCGGCGACGAGCCACAGAATGCTCATCAGGCAGGCGACAGCGTAGACGTGCATGAAAACGCTGAGCACGTTCCGCGCCCGAACGAGGCCGCCATAAAACAGCGCTAGCCCCGGCAAAGTCATGAATAGGACAAGTGCCGTGGCGACCAGAATCCAAGCGGTATCCGCTCCGTTCATTTCCCTTCCTCCTTGGGATATTTCCCTTTGAGGAGGGCAAGACAGGAAACCGCGCGCCTAGAAAAGCGGCAGCGCAAGATTTGTGGCTGAAAATGGGGGCAGTTTTCAGAGTGCTGAATTATTGGGCGGTCTTCGCCGCGCCCGCTTAGGATTTGGGCGCAGCTTGACTGATGGCTGCAGCGAGGAGTCGCAGCGCCTCATCGACCGCAGAGGCGCGAACCTTGCCTCGGCCCAAAGCGCCGAAGTCGATGGTTTGGGTTTGGGTGCCGTTTGCTCCGGCGATGCCAAAACAGACACGGCCCTCGGGTTTGAACTCCGATCCGCCAGGGCCTGCGATGCCAGTTGTCGACACCGCAATGTCGGCCTTTGATCGGGCGAGGGCGCCTGCGGCCATAGCGGCGGCAACCTCTTCGGAAACCGCCCCGTGCGCCGCGATCAGAGTGGGGTCAACGCCGAGCAATTCGGTCTTGGCGGCATTCGAGTAGGTGACAAAGCCGCGTTCAAACACATCAGACGAGCCCGCGATGTCCGTCAGCGCCCCGGCAAGGAGGCCGCCGGTACAGCTTTCCGCCGTCGCGATCCTTATGCCTTTCGCGCGGGCAGCGGCGAGGACGGCGGCGGCGGTCATTTCATGATCACCAGATGCGAGAGGGCGGCCAGAAGGATCACGCCGATCCCCGCAAAGACGCCCGCCCAAACATCGTCAAGCATGACGCCGGTTGGCCCGCCTTTACGGTCGGCTTTGCCAATGGGGCCGGGCTTCCAGATATCGAAGAGGCGGAAAAGCAGGAAGGCGGCGATCCAGCCGGGATAGAGCGCGGTGACACTCGCGCCTGCATGGGCGGCCCCGAAAAACACCGGCAAAAGCGCGATCCACTGGCCGACCACCTCGTCAATGACGATATGACCGGGGTCTTTGTCCTCTGCGCCTGCGGTCTCGATGGCCACGGCCCAGCGCCCGAGGCCATAGGCAAGCGCCACGGCGATCACCGCAAGCCACGGACCGCCGAGCAAATAGAGGAGCCAGCCGGCGGGCAGGGCGGCGAGCGAGCCCCAAGTGCCGGGGGCGGGGCGCAAGAGGCCCACATAAAAGAAGGTCGTGATAAGTCGCGTCATGGGCGCACCAAGGTTGCTGTGGCAAGCGCGGCGATCCCTTCACCGCGGCCGGTGAAGCCGAGTTTCTCCGAGGTCGTCGCCTTGACGCTGACCTGATCGGGCTCGAGCCCCATGATCCGCGCCATCTCGACCTTCATGGCCGCCGCATGGGGGCCGACTTTGGGAAACTCGCAGATCAGTGTGCAATCGGCATGGGTGATCCGGTAGCCCAGATCGCGGGCAAGGGCGCAGGCGTGTTCAAGGAAGATGTGGCTCGCCGCGCCTTTCCATTTGGCGTCGGAAGGTGGGAAATGCTGGCCAATATCGCCGCGCCCGAGCGCGCCATAGATTGCATCTGTAAGGGCGTGCATCCCCACGTCGGCGTCGGAATGGCCGACGAGTCCGTGTCCATGCGGGACCTTCACCCCGCAAAGCCAGACATGATCGCCGGGGCCGAACTTGTGCACGTCGAAACCGTTGCCGGTGCGGATATCCATCTGGCTCTCCAGAAATTGTGCAGCCCGTTCGAAATCGTCGGGCGTTGTGATCTTAAGGTTGCGCTCCTCGCCGGGAACGATAGCGACCGAGAGGCCCGCTGCACGGGCGATGGCGACATCGTCGGCGGCCTCCGCCCCGTCATAGGCACGGTGGGCGGCGAGAATAGCGGCGAAGTGAAAGCCCTGCGGTGTCTGGGCACGATAAAGGCCCGCGCGGTCCTGAACGCCGGCCACCTGACCGGCCTCGCCCTTCCACAGCGCGTCGGTGACGGCAAGGGTAGGGGCGGCGGCGGGAGAGGCGGCAAGGGCGTGAATGACCGCTGCGATCACCGAATGGCTGACCAGCGGGCGGGCGGCGTCGTGTATGAGAACGAGATCGGGCGTGTCTGCCACGAGCGCCTCAAGCCCCGCACGGACCGAGGCGGCGCGGGTTTCGCCCCCTGCGACCGCGCGGCACCCCTCAAGGCTGGAGGCGCGGTGCATCTCGTCAGGCGCCAAAACCACGACAACAGTCCCGACCCCCTCAAAGGCCGCGATTGTCCGGTCGATGACACGGGCGCCGCGCAGCATCTGCCACTGTTTGGGCTCGGGCCCACCGGCCCGAAGGCCGCGTCCTGCGGCGACGATGATGACGGCTGTTTTCATGGCGCTCCTTGCTCCGACCGTTTCTACGTCTGCGCGAAAGCAGGTGCAAACGATGACTTTAGCTGTGCAAAGGTGCACAAATATTAGGCATACTGTTAAAAGTGCTTAAAATTTCACGCCAATTTCCTTGATCCATCGCCGCTCGGGCGCTAGCTGGGTCAGGAAACTATGAAAATGGCGCGAAAATGATCACGAGGCCCAAGGTGGAAGGGATCGATCTTGGAGGGGTGGCGCTCTCCCCGCCGGTAGCCCTCGCGCCGCTCGCTGGAATCACCGATCTGCCGTTTCGCCAGCTCGTCTCGCGCTGGGGCGCGGGCTGGGTCGTCTCGGAAATGGTCGCAAGCCAAGAGATGGTGCAGGCCAAGCCCGGTGTGCGCGAGAAGGCCGAGCTCGGCTTCGATCAAGCCAACACGGCGGTCCAGATCGCCGGTCGCGAGGCCTATTGGATGGCCGAGGCGGCGCGGATGGTCGAGGCCAACGGTGCGGCTTTCATCGACATCAACATGGGCTGCCCCGCCAAGAAGGTCACCAATGGCTATTCGGGCTCGGCGCTGCTGAAAGACCTCGACCACGCGCTGACCCTGATCGAGGCGGTGGTCTCGGCGGTCAGGGTTCCGGTGACACTCAAGACCCGGCTTGGCTGGGATGACGCGCTTCTGAACGCCGCCGAACTGGCGCATCGGGCGGAAGGCGCGGGCATCCGGATGATCACCATCCATGGCCGGACGCGCTGTCAGTTCTACAAAGGGTCGGCAGATTGGGCCGCGATTGCCGCGATCAAAGAGGCTGTGTCGATCCCGGTCATTGCCAACGGTGACATCGTTGATCCGGCTGCGGCACGGAAGGCGATAGCTCTTTCCGGCGCAGACGGGGTGATGGTTGGGCGCGGGGCGCAGGGGCGGCCTTGGGCATTGGCCGAAATTTCGGCCGCGCTCTTTGGCACCAAACGGCCCCAGCTTCCGAGCGCGTCGGAGTTTGCCGATATGGTGGCTGGCCATTACGAGGCGATGATCGGTTTTTACGGCGCCGCGCTTGGCAACAAAGTCGCGCGCAAGCATCTCGGCTGGTATATGGACGATGCCGCGACGCCCGCGCCGCTTCGGAAGGCCGTGCTTGTCGAGGCCAATCCTGCTCGCGTCCTCAGCCTTTTGCCCGAGGCACTTGCCGGTTGGGAAAGGGCCGCCGCATGAACGCCGATCCCGCCCTTTGGTCTTCGCTGCCGGTTCCGGCGCTGCTTCTCGACGAGAACGATCGTGTCGAAATGGTCAATCCTGCCGCCGAGAGCTTTCTCAACCTCGCCGCCCGCGCCCTGATCGGTGAGCCTGTCTGGGACAAGGTGATGATCGACGCGCCCTTGGAAGAGCCCTTCGCCCGCGCCCGTGCGGGGCGCTCCTCGCTTTATGTCAACGATGTGGATGTCGGCTCGGGCGAGCGCCCGCCGGTTCAGTGCAATATTCAGGTGGCCCCGCTTCTGGGGGTCGAGGGCAAGATGCTCATGATGATCTCGCCGCGCGAGATTGCCGGACGGATGAGCCACAACGCCCATACCGGCAAGGCGGCGAAATCGGCGATCGGCATGGCCGAGATGCTGGCACACGAGATCAAGAACCCGCTCGCGGGGATCACGGGCGCGGCGCAGCTTTTGTCGATGAACCTCGAGCAGGGCGATCTTGAGCTGACCGACCTCATCGTCGATGAATGCCGCCGCATCGTGAAGCTTCTCGAGCAGGTCGAGCAATTCGGCAACCTGCGCCCGCCGGTCCTGAAGCCGGTGAATATCCACGATGTCCTCGACCGAGCGCGCCAGTCGGCGGCGGTGGGTTTCGGGGCGCATATGATGCTGATCGAGGATTACGATCCCTCGCTGCCGCCAACCCTCGCCGATGCCGACCAGCTTTTGCAGGTGTTCCTCAACCTTCTGAAAAACGCCTCCGAGGCGGGCAAAGCCGGCGGCACGATCCGCCTCAAGACCTATTACGACGCCTCGCTTCGGGTGCGGCGGCCAGACGGGCTTCAGGCGCGGCTGCCCTTGCAAGTGGAGGTGATTGACGATGGCCCCGGCTTGCCGCCGGATATCGCGGGCGATGTGTTCGAGCCTTTCGTCTCGGGCCGCGAGAACGGGACGGGCCTTGGCCTTGCCCTCGTCTCCAAGCTGATCGGCGATATCGGCGGCTGGATCTCGGTCGAGTCGATCCCCGGCAAGACGGTGTTCCGGGTCTCCTTGCCCGTAGCCCCGCGCGACGCTGACAAAACGAAGGAAAACAGCTGATGGACGGAACAGTTCTCGTCGCCGACGACGACCGCACGATCCGCACGGTCCTTACACAGGCGCTGACGCGGGCGGGGTGCAGGGTCCATGCGACCTCGTCTCTGGTGACGCTGATGCGCTGGGTCGAAGAGGGGAAGGGCGATCTGGTGATCTCGGATGTGGTCATGCCCGACGGCAACGGGCTTGTGCAGCTGCCGAAGATCGCCGCGCTGCGCCCCGGCTTGCCGGTGATTGTCATCTCAGCGCAGAACACGATCATGACGGCGATTCAGGCTGCCGAGGCCGAAGCCTATGATTATCTGCCCAAACCCTTTGACCTTCCCGACCTGATGAAGCGTTCGGCGCGGGCGCTTGAAACCCGCCGCCGGGCCCCAGCGCAGAAACCCACCTCATCCAGTTCAGACCAGTCGACCGATCTGCCTCTTGTCGGGCGCACCGCGGCGATGCAGACGCTCTACCGGCTTGTTGCGCGGGTGATGAACACGTCACTGCCCGCCCTCGTCACGGGCGAGAGCGGGACCGGCAAGTCCCTGATTGCCCGCGCGATTCACGATCTGTCCGACCGGCGCAACCTGCAGTTCGTCGTTGTGCGCCCCACCGATCTTCAAGGCGTCGACGGACCATCAACAGTGATCGCCAAGGCCAAGGGCGGAACGCTTCTCTTTGACGAGATCGGCGATCTTCCCGATGAGGCGCAAGGGCGAATCGTGCGGATGATCGACGCCATGGGCGACACCGGGCCGCGCATCATGGCGACCAGTCAGGCCGACCTGATGGCGAGGATGGAAGCAGGGCAGTTCCGGCAGGATCTCTTTTACCGTGTCAGTGGCGTGACACTTGCCGTCCCGCCCCTGCGCGAGCGGGTCGATGACATCGCGCTTTTGGCCGAGCATTTCCTGGCTCGGGCCGAGCGCGACGGGCTCCCGCTTCGCAGATTAGGGGCAGGGGCGCTGGAACTCGCCCGCGCCTATTCCTGGCCTGGCAATGTGCGGCAGCTTGAAAACATCATGCGCCGGCTTGTTGCGACCTCGAGCGAGGAAGAAATCACCCGCAGCGAGATGGAGGCCGTGCTTCTTGGCCAGCCCGCCATCGAGCCTTTGCGCGGTGTCACCGATGGCGACAAGCTCTCGGCCTCGGTCGCCAAGCATTTGCGTCGCTATTTTGATCTTCATGCGGGAATGCTACCGCTTCCCGGGGTCTATCAACGCATCCTCCGCGAGGTTGAGGCACCGCTGATCGAGATCGCCCTCGATGCCACCAGCGGCAATCAGGCCAAATGCGCCGACCTTCTGGGTATTAACCGCAATACGCTTCGCAAGAAGATCACCGAGCTGGATATCCGCGTGACACGCCGCCGAAAGTTGATGTAAAAGCGCAACAGAACCGTGTCTCGAGAGTCGCAGTAGCGGCAGCTGGGGCAAAACGGCGGGGCGGCGGGCTAACCGCGAACAACAGGATATCTTGGTGCAGATTTCCCAACCGGGACATCTTTTGACGTTGATCAGCCGTCTGCGGCGCAGCCGGACGGTTCAAACGGGTGTGACCATCCTTCTCGTCGCGCTTGGCCCGCTTTTGGCTGGTGCAACCTATACGGCCCTTGGCCCACTTGATCAGGGTAGCAACTCGCCGCTTCTGCGGCTCGTGGTCTTGGCCGACCTCAGCTATATCCTGATCCTCGCGGCGATCGTGATCTTGCGCATCGCCCAGATGATCGGGGCGCGGCGGGCGCAGTCGGCCGGCTCGCGCCTGCACCTGCGCCTTACAGGCGTTTTCGGCCTTCTTGCCCTTTTGCCGACCATTATGGTTGCGGTCTTCGCCGTTTTGTCGATCAACGTTGGCCTTGAGGGGTGGTTTTCCAATCGGGTCGGCGATGTTTTATCGAATTCCCTCGCTGCAGCGCAGGCCTATGAAGAAGAACACCGCCAAGAGCTTGAGCGCGACGGTCTGGCGCTTGCGGCCGAGCTTAATGCCGTGCGCGAGTCAAATTTCTTTATGTCCGACGGCGAAATCCGCCAGACCCTCGGCCAGCTTCAGACCGAGATCGAACGTGGCTTAACCGAGGCGTTCGTGATTGACGGCGCGGGCGTGATCCGTGCACGCGGGGCGCGGTCTTATGAATTCGGCTATGAGAAAGTGGGGTCGGAGCAGGTTGATGAAGCCCTATCGAGCGGCATTCTCGTTATTGAAGATTGGAGCAACGACGAATTTCGAGCGCTCATTCCACTTACGAGCTTTACCGACCGGTTCCTCTATGTGACCCGAGCGGTCGACGGAAATATCCTCAATCTTCTTGATCAAACACAAGAAACCGTGGGCCTTTATCGCCAGCTCGAAAGTGATCGAGGGCGGCTCTTGTTCGAGTTTGGTATCCTCTATCTTGGTTTTGCTGTGATCCTCATTCTTGCGGCTGTTCTTTTGGGGCTGTGGTTTGCCGAGCGGTTGTCGCGTCCCGTGGGCCAGTTGGTGGTTGCCTCGCAAAAGGTCGGCGCGGGCGATCTTGACGTGCGGGTGCCGGAAGAGCAGGGCGACGACGAAATCGCGCAGCTTGGCAGCTATTTCAACCAGATGACCGCGCGGCTCAAGGATCAGCGGGCCGAGCTTTTGGAGAATACACAACAGATCGAGCGGCGCAGGCGCCTGTTTGATTCCGTGCTCAGCTCGATCACCTCCGGCGTGGTTGGACTCAATGCCGAGGGGCAAGTCACGTTTGTCAATCGTTCCGCGCGGCGCCTCTTGGATGTGGATCACGAGTTGGAAGCCCGCCCGCTCTCGGTTGCGGTTCCCGAATTTGGCACTCTTCTTGAGACCCTTCAGTCTGATGGCCGCGAGGTTGTTCAAGAGCAGGTCAATATCATTCGTGGCGGCAAGCAAGAGGC
>Ga0181563_10005413_pt1 | contig 11689 bp, 2 predicted proteins | sample 011ome_25_FD_133759 | JGI IMG/M metagenome (GOLD analysis project Ga0181563, IMG submission 133759) | Coastal salt marsh microbial communities from the Groves Creek Marsh, Skidaway Island, Georgia - 011512CT metaG (megahit assembly) | ecosystem: Environmental > Aquatic > Marine > Intertidal zone... | reverse complement strand
GTCGCGGCGGACGCGGACCGCGCGGCGGGCCGCGCGTCGACGTCGGGCAGGCACGGCGCCGGCGCCGGCACCTCCGAGCACGCCACGTTCACCCCCGCGTTCACGCTCGTGCCGGGCGCGGATGCGCTCCCCGATGCGCTCGCGGGCTCGCTCGCGAACGCCGCGAACCACGTGGTGGTGGATGTGCGGGGACGGCACGTCGCGTTTCGCTCCGTCGCCGCCGGCGACGCGTACCTGTGCTTCGAGACGAACGACGACGAACGCGGAGAAGAGAGGGAGACGACGTTTTCCGACGCGCAGTTTAAAAAAACTGCGCGGCTGCGGTTCCGCGGCGGCGCGAAACACGTCCGGCGACGCGGGCTGTGGCGTTGGGCGTACGACGAGACCGCGGACGAGGTGCGGTTCGCGCCGCGGGGGACGGAATTCGTAAACGAATTCTTCGTCGTCGCCGTCGGACCGCGACGCACGACGCGCGTCGCCGCGGCGCGCGCGTGGGCCGAGCACCTGCGGCTGGAGCTCGAGGCACGCGCGCGGCTCGCGGACGACGTGCGGCACCTGCGCGCGCGCGCGGCGGACGCGCGGGCCGGCGCGCTCGCGAATCTCGCGAGCGCGCGCGACCGCGCGGAGGCGCGCGCGCGTTTGGCGGAAACGCGGCGCGAGCGGCGCGAGCGGCGCGAGGAGCTTCGGTTCCTGGACGGGCTGACGGGCGTGGTGGACGCGCTGCGCGACCAGGTGAAGGGCGCGGCGACTGAGCCCGTGAACGCGATGGAGGTGTTCGAGGCGAGCTTCGAGCGCGACGAAGACGCCGGCGACGAATCAGAATCCGAAAAAGAAACGCGTAAAAAACGCGCACCCTGGCGCGTGGACGCGGCGCACCTCGCGACGGCGGCGGCGGTTTGGGACCTGAGCGTGACCGATTTCCGCGCGGCGCTGCAGAAGCACGGCGTCGAGGACGAACCTGTGGCGGCGCTCCAGGAGGCGATCCAGAAGAGTGCCTTCGAGCACTTCGTCGCCGCCGGCATGCGGCGGTACCTGCTCAACCGGGACGAGGAGGACGAGGAGGACGAGGAGGATGAAAACGACGAGGAGACGCGCGTGTCGTCCGCCTCCGCCGCCGCTTCAACCGCTTCGTCCCCTGTGTCGTTTTCGTCGCGCCGCGGAAGTCCCGCGGGCGCTCTTTCGCCGGCACGCACACGTTTCGGGGAGGTAAAGAAAGCCCCCGTGTGGGAACGCGCCGTGGGTGCCGAGTCGCGCCGCCGGCGAGACGCGCGCGCGCGCCGGGCCGAGCGCCGCGCGCGCCTCAAGGCGCGCGCGCGCGCGGGCGAAGCCGCCGTCGATTTCCGAACGTGGAAGGTTGGAAGTCTCCGCGCGCAGCTCGAGCGGTCGGGCGTGGACGCGGGCCCGCTCGCCGCGCTCGTGCACTGCCTCGCGCACGCCGCGCGCGTGCGCGGCTCGGACCTGTACGTCTCCGCGGCGTCGGCGGCGTTCTCGGGACCCGAGACCGGTGAGACGGTGGGCGACGAGGATTCGCCGCGGAGGACAACCTCCGCGTCGGACGCGTTCCGCGCCGTTTTGGCGCGCGAAAAGCTCGGGGAGGATCTGCGGTACCTGCGTTCGGAGCGGCTGGACGTCGCCGCGGACGCCGGGTTCGCGGCGATGCCACCGACGAGCCCCGAGCGCGCGCGCGTCGCCGCGGCTATGGCGTCCCCCGCGAAGGGAAAAGAAAACGGCGCGCTCGATCGCGGTCAGACGACGCCGTTCTCGGCGTCGCTGCTCTCGAACAAACACGCCACCGTGCGCGCCGCCGCCGCCGCCGCCGCCGCCGCCGCCGCCGCCGCAGAGGCGGCCCGTCGGGCCCCCGGAGGGGGGCGCGAGCTGCCCGCCGCCGCGCTTGCCGTCCTGACGTTCGTGGGCTCGCTCTCGCTGGCGGACCTGCGCGCGGAGCTGGCGTCCCACTCGCTGCTGGCGGGCGGCCTGGACGAGTGCGTGGAGGCGCTCGTCGAGACGGAGTGGGAGTCCGGGGACGACGGGTTCATAGCCGCGCGTGGCGAGCGCGCCGCCGCGATGACGCGCTCGCTCACCGTCGAGCAGTTCCGGAGGCGGCTGCAGGCGCACGGGCTGGAGGGGAGCCTGCTGGAGCTCAGCCTGCTGACGGACGCGCTCGCCACCGCGCTGGGGGCGCCGGAAACGCGCGCGTCGTGAGACGCGCGACACGCGGCGCGGTTCCATTCTTCATCACCTTTTACTAGTACTTTCTATTACTTTCGTATTAGGCTATCGGAGACGTATAGCGTAGTCTAGATACCGCCGCCTTAGAACATGGCGTACTTGAACGTCGCGTACGTCTCCCCGAACGCGATGAACGACCTGGTCCTGTGGTCCATCACCGGCGCGACCCGCACGGCCGCCGCCGTGACCCCGCGCGAGGGCGTCACGCACTCCACCTCCGTCGCCGTGGCCCACCGCGCGCGCACCGCCACCGGCCCGAAGAAGCACCCCGCGTCGCGCGCGGCGTCGCCGCCGGCGGCGCCCCATCCCGGGTGCGCGCGCGCCGCCGCGACGCGCACGGGCGTCCCGCCAGCCACGGACCCGCGCGCGGGCGAGATGGCGGCGGCGACGCGCGCGCTCGACCCACTCTCGAGGTCGCCTCCCTCGACGTACGCGACGCGCCGATCGATGGAAACGTCCATCGAACCGTCATCGGACGTAAACGCGCGCGCCGGCGGGATCTCGCACGCCACCAGCGCCGAGCTCACCGCGTGACGCGCGCCGGCGAACCCGCCCCCGAAAAAGTCGCTCTTGTCCACGGCGACGCACGACGCGCGCGCGCTTGACCCTAAACCCTCGACGCCTATCACAAAATGGCTGGGGCCGCTCTCCGCCTGCGACACGCCGTCCGCGGCGTCGCGCAGGTCCGAACCCGAGACCCACAGCACGCCGCCACCGGCGGCGGGCGACCGCGCCGGCGCCGACGATGTCGCGACGGCGCGCGGGCGCGTCGCGATTTGCGTCGCGCGCGCCGAAGCGTCGCCGACGGCGAAGGGCTCGCCCGGCGCGGCTACGCGAACCACCACGAACGCGGTCGAACGCGACAACGCACCGAGCGATAACACACCGCCGCAATACACGAAACCGGAAGCCGAACGATGAGGAAGCCGTTCCTCATCGTTTTTGACGTTTGTGACGATTTCGAAATCGAAAACGCACGCGGCGACGGCGCGCCGCGCGCGCGTCACCGGAGCCAGACCCTGACTGACGCGCGCGTGCGCTGACGCTGACCCTGACTGACGATCGACCGCCTCGAGCGCGTCGAGGCCCCAGCCGTACACCATCGCGCCGCTCCCGCCGCGCCCGCCGAGGAGCGCGCCTGCGGCGGCGCCGGCGCCGCCCACCGCCACCGCAGCCACGGCGGCGCCCGAGCCGGCGGCGTCGAGCGCGGCGGACGCCGCGGCGCCCGGCGGGCGCCTCGCGAACAGGTGGCTTCCCCCCGCGCCCGCCAGGAGCGCCACCGGCAGCACGCGCCGCGGGCGCGTCGCCGGCGCCGCGCACTGCGCGCTGGTCGAGCCGCAGGCGGCCGCGACGGGTCCGACGGTCCCGAAGAAGCACGCGCACTGATTGCCGACGGCGCTGCGCAACGCGTCGCCGGCGAGCGAGACAATCGCGCCGCCCGCCGGCGAGAGCGGCGAGAGATTAGAATCGCCGTCGGCGCCGTACGCGATCGGTCGGCGGCGGGAAATCAGAATCGCCCCCGCGTCGTCGTTGTCGTTCGTTCGTGTCCCACGCGCCGTACGCGAGCTGGTCGTGGGCGCGTGGTCGTGGGAGCTGGTCTCGTGACCAGCTCCCTGAACGTTCGGCGCGACGTCTCGGAACGTCTCGGAACGCGGACCCGACGCGAACCCGGAAAACCCGAGGCTGGCGGCGACGCGCGCGCGCCCGTCGTCGCCCGTCACCGCGTCGACGCCCGCCGCGAAAAAGTCGGGCGTCTCGACGCGCGCCAGCGCGGAGCTGACCACGTCCACGAGCGTTGTGGTACTGACGACGTTTCGGGACCCCGCCGAAGACGAGCCCGACGCGCCGAAGACGATCGCCAAAACGCCGTGATCGCCGTGATCCGCGGATCCGCCGCCGGAGTTTCCGAGCGACGAAAAGCCCGAGCCCGCCGCGTACGCGACACCGCCGCCGAACGCGGTGGTCTCGGCGGGGTACGCGGCGAAGACGCGCGGGGGCGCAGACGCGAGCAGCTCGAACGGCCCGAAGGAGGCGCTCGGAAGGCTCTCGGTTCCGTGACCGTGACCGTCGTCGTTCGTTCCCCACGTGACCCACACGGCGCGGAACCCGGCTCCGGCGCTCAAAGCGCCGGGACCGAAAACGCACGAAATCCCGAAATCCGTTTTCGGTAAAACGCCTCCGCGCTCGGCGCCTCCGCCGACCAGACACGCGGCGGACGCGGACGCGACGCCGTCGTCGCGATACGCGCCCGCGCCCGCGGCGGCGCGCAGGAAGTGCGCGCCCGCGCCGAAGACGCGCACGTCCGCGGGCGCGTGCGCCACCACCGCGGAGGGAAGGGCGAAGGCGCGCGGCGACCGAGCGGCGCCGTCCGCCGCGCCGCCGCCGACGTACGCCACGCCGGGGGCGTCGCCGGGAAAAGCGCCCGCGTCCGCCCACGCGTACGCGGCGCCCGAGCCCGCGCCGGTCACCGCCACGGGCACTAAAGTTCGGGATCCGCGCGACGCGGACAGGCTGGGCGCGTGCGCGGGCGCGACGCACGAAAGCGCGTCTCGCGCTTCCGCCGCGAACCGGCCGGCGGCCGGCCCGACGGAGCCGAAGACGCAGCCCAGGCGCGCCGACGCGGCGGCGGGGGCGGAGAGCCGCGCGAGCACCGCCGCGCCGCCGCCGGCGGGCACCGCCGCCGGCGCGACCCGCGAGACGGACGCGGGCGCCGCGACGGCGAGGGAAGCGCCGTCAAGCCCATAGGCGACGCCTTCGGCTTCTTTTTCGGCGAAGGCGAAGCGCGCGCGCGCGTGTCTCGTCGGAAACGCGAGGCTGGGCGCCTCGCACGCGGCGAGCGCCGACGAAACCGGGACGCACGCGCCGACGCGCGTCGACGGAGCTCGTCCCCCGTATCGACCGTCGTCTCCCTCGTCGAGGGAGACGAACGCGAAGCCCGCGGAGGGTTCGAACGCGCGCTCCGTCACGCCGTTCCGGAACCCCGAGCCGTACAGCCAGAGCACCGCGCCGCCGCCGACGGGCGCCGCCGCCGGCGCGACGACGACGCGCGTCTCCGGCGTCTCTCTCCGTTTCGCCGCCGCCGCGGCGCCGTGACCCCGACGCGACGCGTCTCCGGGAGACGTTTTCAAACCCGAAACGCCGCGTGTATCCGTGTGAAGCGCGGCGTACGTCACGCCGAAGCCGAACGCCGAACGCGTCTGCGCGTCCCCGGTGGCGGACGCGGCGAGCGGCGCGGGCGTCCCGCCGGCGAACGCTCGCGTCGGCGCGGACGCCGGCGAGACGCACGACAAAAAAACGAAACTTAAACGTTTCGTTTTTTCCGCGGCGGCGTCGGACGCCGCGTCGGCGTCGCCGGCGACGCGGCACGCCACCGGCCCGACGGCGCCGAACCACGCCGCCGGGCGCGCGCCGCCGTTGAGCCCGGACCCGAACAGGGACACCAGCACGCCGCCTTCCGCGGGTCCCGATCTCGGCGCCGCCGACTCGAGCGCGGGCGGAACGACCCACGCGAAGACGGCGGCGTCCGCGTTCGCGTGCGTCGTCGTCGGGGACGTCTCCCGAAACGCCTCGGCGGCGCTCGCCGCCTCGACGGCGCCGCGCGCGACGTCCGGGGGCCCCCCTCTCGGCGGCGCCCACTCGAACGGGGGAGGCGTCTCGCACCGCACGAGAATCGCGGAGAGCACGGCAGCCACGCGCACGACGACGCGCCGTGTCTCGAACCCCGCGGTGGCGTCCGCGGCGAAGACGCAGAAAAATGGGACTCCGACGCCGCCGCCGCCGAAACCGAAACCGCCCAGCGCCACCGACGCCGGCGAACCGCCGTGAAACGTCGCCGCCGCCGGTAAGGCGAGTCGCGCCCCAGCGACTATCGCGCCGCTATGACGCACATCGCGCGATGTGCGTTTCGTCGGGTCATCGACGAAAGCGCGATCGAGTTTTTCGCGTTCGTCTTCACGTTTCAATTCGAGCCTTCGAACCGTGACGTGCCCGACGTCGTCGGCGTCGCGCCGCGATCGGCTGGGAAACGCCGCGCGCGTCGGGACGTCCCGAAGCGCGCGCATCGCCGGCGAAACGCACGCGAACCAATGGCTGTTTTTCGCGGGTTCGACGCCGGGACCCGAGGAGGAGAAACCCCAAGTCTCCTCCTCTCCACCCGGCGGGCGCTCCTCCGCGTGCGCGTGCGCGTGGCGCGCGGCGACGCCCGTGATGGTCCCGAAGTCGCACCCGGAGGGCGCGACGCGCGCGCCCCCCGGCCGCACGAACACCGTCGCGCCGCCTTCCTCGGGCACGAAAAAAAAGCGCGCCGCCGCGCCCGCGCCGCCGCCGCCTCCACCTCCGCCCACCGCCATCGCGCCCGCCGCGCCGGGCGCCGCCTCGCCGTGCGCCTCGACGTCCAGCTCCACGCTGGACTTGGCGTAGAACGCGCCTCCCGTGGGCGCGCCCGCGGCGACGTCCGCCGGGACGATCTCCAGCCGCGCGGGCGAGGACGAGAAGTCTCCGGAACGCGCGCCGAATGGAAACTCCGGCGGCGGACACGCGACGAGCGCCGACGAAACCGCCGTCGCCGGGACGAAAGCGGCGCTCTTTTTAGTGACTTCGGAAACGTTTTCGTCAAACGTTTCGAACGCGCCGCCTCGCGAGACGCACCACGCGCTCTCGCCGAAACCGGGAAGGTCCTTCCCGGTGACGAACACCGGCGCGTTCACCGACGCGCCGCCCGCCGCCGTCGCCGCCGGCGCCGCGGCGCGCGCCGCCGGCGCGGCGCGCGCGGAAATCTGACCGAGGCTACGCCCCAGCGCGACGCGCACGGCGATGAACCCCGCGTGTTCCGCAGCCACCAGCGGGGTGTCGCAAAAGAGCGGGAAGACGCTCTTCTGCAGCAAACCCGCCACAGAGGACCGGGACTTACCGGAAAGGACCCAGCCTGTTTCGGTGCCGACGGCGAACGCGCACGCGCGCGCGTCGTCGGCGGCACCGAAAAAAGAAACGTCCAGGGTCCCGCGTCGCCCGACGACGGCGCCGAAAAGCGCGCCGTCGTCTTTAAAACGGCGTTCGTTTTTAAAACGGCCACGCACCTCCACGGTCATGCGCTCGGCGAACCTGGCGCCCACCCCGAAGAACGTTCTTGAAGTAAGAACGTTCTTCGAAGATCCCGCGGGCCTCGCCGCCGGCGAGGCGCAGAACACCGCGCCGAGTGCGCCTCGCTCGCCGTCGCCGTCCGCGCGCGCGGCGACGCGCGTCGCGCCAAACGCGCATCCGACGGAGGACAGAACGGCGCCCATATATATACCGTTCGTCTCCATGCCACCCTTCGACGTTCTTTGTGAATCGTGCGTATCCTCCAACACGAGCGCGGCGACGAACGCGTCGCCTCCGTCCTCCGCGCGGTCGAGGAAGCCGTCGAGGAAGCTCGCGCCGTCTTCAACAAACGAAAGCGCTTTCGCGCTTTGTTTGTTCACCGTCACCGCGCCGGCGCGCGTCCACGGTGTGTCCGTCCAGACCGCACTCGTGCCTTCGAGAGTTCCGCCGATACCATCGCCGGCAGATACAACAACAGCGCCGGGAGGTAAAACACTCGCCGTTCTCCGCGTTTCAGTAGACTCGGCTCTCGGCGGCGTCTCGCATCTGTGCAGCGCCGCGGAGACGCCGCCGTTTTCATCCAGCGCCGTCGGCGCGACGCGCCCGTCGAACGCGCACGCGAGCGGCGGCCGGTTCCCGCCGTCCGCTTCTGCGCGGCGATCGCCGCCGAAATTCGCGCCCGACAGGTGCACGGGCAGACCCGCGGGCGGTCCCCCTCCGCCGAGCAGCGCGCGCGACGTCGCGGAAGGCTCCGCGAAGTTCACGACGGCGTGCTCCCCGAACGTCACGTCCGCCCAGTCGCTCCCGGCGTTGTCGGAGAGCCCCACCCCGGCGAAGCCCTTGGGCGAGCCGGAGCCGGCGCGCGCCGGATCCACCGCGCACCGCGCGACGTCGCCGGCGCCGCCCGAGGGAAACGTCAGCGCGTGCGGCCCGCGCGCGTCGAAGCGGCACAGCGCGTGCCCCTCGGGCAGGGAACAGCGCTGGCACGAGGAGCCTGCGGATGCGGTCGCGACGGATGGCCAACGCGAACGCGGGAACGGCGTCAGCGCGTGTGCCAGCGCGTGTGTCAGCGCGTGTGCCAGCGCGTGCGCGAGAGAGAGAGAGAGAGAGAAACGAACGTCGGCTCGAACGGTGTGGAAAATGCGGCGAGGCGAGGCGCGCGAAGACCGCGGGCTCGGCGAAGATTGCGGATGCGCACCTCCCGGGGCGAAGTTGAGGCCGTGCACGGCGAGCACCGCGGGCTCGCCGGAGACGGCGTAGGACGGTATGGCGGCTGCGGATTTCGCGCCGAACCCGAGGGACTCCTGCGTGCTTCGCGGCGACGCGGACGCGAGGCACGCCGCGAGCGTCGCGGCGAACAGCCACGCGCGGACGCCCCCCCGGCGGGCAGAGGCGGAGTTTCGGCGCGCGGAGGCTGGCATCTCGTGTCGATGGCCGTGAACGGCTCGGTCACGTCTCCATCTACGGGGCTTCAACGTCCCCAACGCGCGCCGCCATGGCGCGTGGAAGCCGTCGCGCGGCGGTGCGAGGCGCGTCGGAGCGAGTCCCCGACCCAGAACGCGCGCGCCGGACTGCCGGGCGTGGCCGTTGTTGCCCGAGGAAAAAAGGGCATCGCGCCGAAACGGCGCGTTCAAACAAACGTGCGCTTGAGGCGAAGAGAGCAGCACTCATCAGTGCCAAAGCGGACGAGCGCGAGCGAGCCACCAGGGTGTCGTTTCCCGAAAAACGAGAAACGAAAAACGCGCGTCGTCGTCGTTCACAACCGCGCTCCTCCCATATGCATTACCGGTTCATGGTGGCCATGTCCAGCAGGTCCATGGACCCCTCCTCCACCTCCTGCACGACGTCGTTCACCTCCGGGACGTAGTGGCGCAGCATGTTCTCTATGCCCGACTTGAGCGTGACGGAGGAGGACGGGCACCCGTCGCACGCGCCCTGCATCTTCACCGTGACGGTTCCCGTCGTTTCGTCCCACCCGCGGAACACGATGTCCCCGCCGTCCTCGGCGACCGCGGGGCGGATGCGCGTCTCCAGCAGTTCCTTAATCATCGCGACAATCTCGTCGTCGTCCTCGGAGATGGCGGTGCCTCTGCTGGCGAGGTCCTCGTCGCCCTCGTTCACGACGGCGTCGCCCGACGCGTAAAAGTCCATCACCGCCGCGAAAATCTCCGGCTTCAGCACGCCCCACTCGTGCTCCGCCGTCTTCGTCACCGTCACGTACTCCGCGCTGAAGAACACGGAGGTGACGCCGTCGACCGCGAACAGGCGCCGCGCCAGGGGACTGCGCATCGCCTCGCGCGCGCTCGCGAAGTTGATCGAGGGGCCGTCCTCGTACACGGGCTTGCCGGGGAGGAACATGAGCGACAGGGGGTTGGGCGTGGTCTGCGTCTGGATGAAGATCGACCGGCGCGTCATCCGCGCGCCCGTCGCGAGTTCGCCGAGCGCGAGCACGCCGGCCAGGCGGCCGCGAAACGCGGGCGTCGCGCGAGAAGACGACGCGTGGCCCTCGGCGGGGAGGCCCGGGGGCGACGCGAAGGCAGCCGTCCCGCGCGCGGCGGGGATCATCGCGGTCCACGACGAGATCCCGCGACGGCACGAGGAAACGTGGGCGCCGAGGCCCGGGGGAGGCGCGCGCGCGGCGCTCGCCGAGCGGGTCGCCGCCGCGAGCGCGCGCACGGCGCGGCGCGTGAACATCTCTCGCGAGTGAGACGCGCGGAAGGCGTCCGATGCGCGTGCGCTTCGGAGTGCGCGCGGGAACGAGGCGAGCCCCTTCGAGACGCGAGTATTCGACGCCCCGCCGGGCGCCCGTCGAAAAATACGCCGAGCACACGATTTGTCGAGACGCTGTAAACATCTGCGCCGCCGCCGCCGCCGACCACTCTCCTCCCTCGCGCGCTCGGACGAGCACGATGAGCGCGCCCGGCCCCGACAGGGAGGGCCCCGCCGAGATGGGCGCAGACGCGCAGTACCTCGAGGCCGGCGAGGACGACGACATGCACGAGCCTGTGTTCCTCGGGGACGAGCACGGCGAGGTGGTGGCGGATCTGGACGAGGAGGATGACGCGCCGATGTCCGATTCGGACGACGACGAGTCCGCGCGGCCGCCCGCGGCGGACATGGAGGACCGAGACGCCGCGCTGGGCGATGAGATCGAGCCCCCGTCGGACGATTCCGTCGCCGTGGTCACCGCGCACGCCGCGCCCGTCTTTTCGTGCGCGTGGAGCCCCACGGACGGCGCGGTGTTCGCGACGGGCGGAGGCGACGACGCGGCGTTTCTGCATCGCGTCTCCGACGCGGCGCAGCGTACGCCGACGTCCTCGGCGCCGCCCGCGGCGGTGACCAGCCACGCGCTGCGGGGGCACACGGACACCGTCTCCGGCCTGGCGTTCAACCACGACGGCTCGCTGCTCGCGTCCGCGGGGCTGGACGGCAAGGCGCTCGTGTGGCGCGTGGCGGACCCGGGCGCGGCGCCGCTCGCGCTGGAGGGCCCGGGCGGCGGGCTGGAGTGGGTGCGGTGGCACCCCAAGGGCGACGTCGTTTTGGCGGGGTCAGAGGACTTCACGGCGTGGATGTGGAACGCGCGGGACGGCGCGCTGATGCAGGTGTTCGCGGGGCACAGCGCGTCCGTGTCCTGCGGCGGCTTCGCGCCCGACGGCAAGAGCGTCGCCACCGGCTCGTCCGACGGCTCGCTGAGGCTGTGGGCGCCGCGCACCGGGGAGTGCGCGACGCTGTTCATGGGCCACCCGTTCCACGACGGGCCGGTGACGTGCCTGGACTTCCACCCGAGCACGGAGGGGCTGATTATGACGGGGTCGGAGGACAACACCGCGCGGCTGGTCAGCGGCGTCTCCGGGAAGGTGCTCGGGACGCTCGCCGCGCACGCCGAAACGCTGGAGTGCGTCGGGCTCTCCGGCGACTTCCCGTTCGCCGCATCCGGCGCCATCGACGCCAAGTTGGTCGTGTGGGACCTGAACACGCTGCAGCCGCGGAACACGCTGACGCACGACAAGGCGGTGAGCGCGCTGCGCTGGATCCCTGGAACCGCGTGTCTGTACAGGTGCGTGCGACACGACCGAAACGCCAAACGACGTCGTTTAGTCGTTCCCGGACGCGCGCTTTCGGGAGCCTTTTCTCGCTCGTTCCCCGGACGCGTCTTCGCGGCTTTTCTTTTCGCGATTCGCGATTCGCGACGCAACGAAAGGGCCTCGCTCGGCTATTCGTGCCGATGCGGCGGTGGACAACAGTTTGCAAGACTCGACCTTTCACGTCGGACGCTCCTACGGTGCACCGCGACGCTTCGTTCGCGCGTGAACAACCTGCATCCGCCGACACGTTTCGTTTCGGAAACGGTTTCGGAAACGCCTTCGCCCGAGCAGACCCG
>Ga0181563_10005411_pt1 | contig 11695 bp, 21 predicted proteins | sample 011ome_25_FD_133759 | JGI IMG/M metagenome (GOLD analysis project Ga0181563, IMG submission 133759) | Coastal salt marsh microbial communities from the Groves Creek Marsh, Skidaway Island, Georgia - 011512CT metaG (megahit assembly) | ecosystem: Environmental > Aquatic > Marine > Intertidal... | reverse complement strand
TCTGCAGCCTCTTCTACTTCTAGCTCGTCATCTCTAAAGAAAGACTCTTCACCCTTTTTGATACGTTCAAAACCTTGTTTAGCTGCAGCCTGTAAGTTCTCAAAGAAGGGTGTACCATAGTAACGCCTAGTAGCAGCATCTATCATAAACTCATTGGGGCTTGCCATGATAGGTATGTCATCTCTGACTTCTTCTGGTGTAGCTCCAACAGGTGCTATGTTACCACTTACAGGATCTTGTTTCTCACTGAGTATCTCATCCATCTCACGTTTCATAGAACGTGTAGATTGAAACATTGGTGCGTCAGTCTCTGCCATTTATTTCATCCCTTAAAAATGTCAATCTTCTTAGAGCAGCTATCTCACCTTGAGCACGATACACACCTTCTATAGATGTCTCCTGTTCTAGTTTACGCTGTGCTACTTCTATCTTTTCATTAAGTACATCAACAAACCCATCCCAAAGAGGCTTGTCGTTTACTAGTTTTTTTACTATCATGTACCTGTAAATCCTTGCTCACCTGGCGTTGGAACTGTGCCTGTGCCTATAGTTCCTCCACCTGCACCTGTAGTATCTTGTACTCCTGTGCCTGCTGGTGGTGTTGGAGCAGGTTGCTGCCCCTCTTGTTCAGGGGTTTCAAGTGGAGCTATACCTTCAGGTGGTTCTGGTGGTGCTGCAAACTTCTTAAGTATCTCAGCTTGTATAGCTGCGTCACCAAGTGAGTTAGTTACTTTGTCAGGATCTAAGTCCATGCTCTTAGCTATCTCACGAATAATGTAGTCTGATTTTACAAACGGCTGTAGCATAGGATTAGAGGCTACACCTAAGAACTGCATGAGGCGCTGGGAGCGTACCTCGTTTGCCATGAGACTTTCTGTACCCTGTGCTTTAACTTCTAGATCGCCTTTGATACCCTCATCGTAATCAAACTGCATGTTAAATGCAAAGAATGCTCTGCCCATAGGTGCAATAAGATAGTCATCTACGTTCTTAACTACATTCCGTATGCTACCGTTGGCAGCAGACATAAGCATGGAAATACCACTAGCGGTACGCCCCACACCTTGTATGCCTGTTTGACCATGTGCGAAAGATGGAAAGCCTGTTGATTCATCTGCTAGTACCCTTGCCTTATCAAACAGTTGCATGTTTTCTGCAGCAACGTTTGGAAACTTAGTGCCAAATATACCTTGACCAGGAGCACCACCTTGTCTGCGAAACACCTTGCCAGGATACACAGATAGGTCTTGACCTGGCACTAGGTTAGTCTCATCTACTTCTATTATAAGATTACCAGATAGTGCAGCATTGTCAATAGCCATACGCATAAAACCATTCATCAGTGTTTGCGTATCATCCATGTTTTCTGCAATACCTACACCAAAGAATGAGTATGGGTTTAGCTCATACGGCACAGCGTAGTAAGGTATACGTGCTGGTTTAAATGGGTTAAGAACTAAACGTAATACTTTGCCATTACATATCCAAGCATTTACACTTAGTTGCTCTGAGTCCTGTAAGTCTTTTGGTATTACGACACCATGCTCCTCTAGTATAGCTGTGTCTACATAACCCCAGAACTCTAAGACTTCGTATCTGTATGGAGCGTTGCTGTACTGTGCATCGTCCTCCATGTCTTGTTCCCAGTATTTCTTTTCGTAGGACTCGCCTAAGTCTATCGCCTCGTTTATAGATTCTTCTCTGAAAAAAGGTCTAGACTTTAAGCCACGCATTTGTGAGCGTGTCATGCGGTGGCGCTCTACTATGTACTCTGCTTCGTCCATGTTGTATGCATCTGGATCAGGATAGAAGTTCCAAATAGATACGTGACTTGTAGATGGTACTGTCTTTACTGTCGGGTCATACTCACCGTCTTCATTCCAGTTAGGATACTCTTTGTCTATAGCAAACGGACCTTTCATAATCCCTGTGCCAAACAACGCCATCTCAAACGAAGTGTGGCGCAGTTGTTTATTAGCGCCACTTTCTTCTAACTGATCATGTATTTTCTTTTCCATCTTCTTAGCTGCAATCATAGCAGGATGGAAAGTAACTGTGTCTTGTGTTGTGCCTGGGCCTTCTATTATCTTATCTGAAGCATACTCTAGGGTGTCCTCTATTGGACCCATGCGCTTCATACGATCATACATAGTTTCGCCAGGTTTTAGTTTTTCGTCAGGATCAAACAGTAATGTAACTGGGGGTTTCTTACCAAAGGCATCCTCTAACTGATCTTGTGCTTGTTCAGTCTGAGGGTTGATGCTGATGTGCATAGACTCAGCCACACCTTCTGGTAGTGTTGTAGGATTAACTGTGAGGGGAAAACGAGAGCTACCAAATAAAACATCTACAATCTGACCGTAGGCAGCTAGTGTTTTAGTTTTAGTAACCTTAATAAATACACGAGACTTTTCAGTTTCAGTAAACTGTACGTCTGTATTGTACAAGCCACGATAGTTTCTATAGGCACGTAGCCACCTATTCTCATCTGCAAATCTAGCGTCTTCTGCTCTTTTAAACTTAGAAGTAACGAAAGCGACAACACCTTGTGCATCTAGATCGTCTGTTTCTTGGATGACAGATACTTCGTCTGTCTCAAATAGTTCGCCTTGTTCGTTTTCTGTAGCCATATTATTTAATATCCGAATGTTGGGTCAGATGCTTGAAAGCCTGTCCTGTGTGACATGGGGTTATAATCCCATAAAGAACTACGTGGTCTTGTCATTATACCATACCTAAGAGCGTCATACAAGTGATCTTCTGCGTTTGTATCTACGTCTTCAGGGTTCTTCTTGTCTAGAGGTATGCCAGGTAGTTGAGCTATCATATTGTTGCAAGTAGAGAAGAACACTAGTCTTGGCTCCTCAGTAAACTCGTCTACTTGCAAACGGCGGTGAAGCTCGTTTTTACCTGCCACCCTTGAACCTTTTGATCTATCAGATGGCCTCCAACGCAAGCCTTTCTGATTCATCTGTTCAGCCAAAGAAGGGCCAGTGTCTCCACGTTTATGCCACAGGGAGCTATCCAACACACCGTACCTGATATTGTCATCTTGTTCTGCATCTAATATCATATCCGCTAAATCTGTTGCCGTAACTCTTGAACAGTATAACTCTCTGTATACTATTAGCTGTTCGCTTGGACTTACTGCCAACCAAACAACTCCTGTGTAACTTCCGTAGCCGTAGTCACATGCCCTGAACTTTGCCCAGTTCTTAGGTATGTCGTAAGGCTCGACTACGTGTATCTTTCTGTTAAACTCAGGGAATGCTGCTCCCTCGTTTACATCCCAGTTCCCTTCTAGTAGTTGCTTTCTTTGATGCTCTGGGAGCGATAGAAGCATGGCTTCGTAGTCACCACTCTCAGCTAAATAAGGATTATCAAAGAGACTAGCAGGTATGAACCTTCGTTTGAATAGGGGTTGACCAGCTTTGCTATGCCCTTGTGGAAACTTCAGAACCTCACTAGTCTCTATGTCCGTTGCCCAGAATGGCGTATTAGGCTTTGCTGGGTCAATGAACATCTTCTTAACCCAAGAGTGACCTGGACCACCTGGGTTTGTAGTTGCTCTCATGTACAGACCTAAGTCTTTGTTAGCACTACGTAGTCGGGATCTCATGTAGTTCCACGAGTAAGGACTGTTCCATTGTGTCAACTCGTCGAATGCTACGTAATTAAACGCCTGACCTTGATAGCGCATTACGTCTGTATCTCTATCCAAGTACGACATCCAAAGTGTGCCGCCTCTTGGTGTAGTCCATTGCGACTTACGCTCAGACCACTTTATGTTAGGTATTGCTTTAGGGTATAGCTCTTGGCTTTTCTGTATAAGTTCCCTAAGTTCTTCTGTTGTATGTCGTACAAGTAGTCCACTAAAGTCTGGACTATTTAAGTTTCGTAACGGATCAGCTAGTGTCGCATAGCTCTTTCCGCCTCCGGCTGCCCCACCATATAGTACCTCACGCTCAGAAGACGCTAGATATTGTGTTTGTGGACCAGGATTAGGTTGAAACACAACACTTTGTGCATACTCAACATCAAACTCTGGTGGTTTTGCTTGCGCTGGTGCAGCTTCAATCTTCTTCGTAGGTGTAGGAGCCGGGTCTTTCTTTTTCGAGGATTTCAATTTGGCGTAACGTTTTTTCGAGCCGCTTGGCATACTGGCGTTTAATCGCAGTAATCCTCTTTCGCTTTCTTTCGACATCTAACCTTTTCTTTAACCCATCGTGTGTTATGCTTCTGCCTGACTGTGTAGTTAGCCACGCAGCTACCTGTCTCAAACTATATTGCTTTACGTGTTTCTTTGCAAGCTCTAGTAGTTCTAACTGTTCTGGGATAGGGTTTAACCAATCCTCATCCTCTGGGTCTACCTCATATCCGAAAGGAATATTCTTACTTACTTTTGGAATCCTTTGCCACAGCTTTACCTTAAACGGTACTTTGGGCAGTGTCCAGTATTCATATTGTAAAGGTCTTTCACTCGTCAGATTCTGCATTGGTATCCTCTTTAGGTGGTAAGATAAACAAACCTCCTGTAGACTCCACTGATACTTTCTCTGTTTTTACGACACCTGCACGATCAAGTATCTGACCTGCAGCCATTAGTGTTTCTTTTATTCCTAGCTGGGTAGGATCGTCCAAAGCCCTACCATAAGCGACTGCAGCTTTGGGTCCAATCCTTGACATGTACGTTTTAGTAGCGTCAAATATCTCATCCTTCAATCCCTCCACTATAGATGTAGTGGGTGTGTTGTTACTGTATCCTGCTAACTTCTTAGCTGTAACAACATCCCCACCTGCTTCTTCAAATAGAACTTCTAGGAACTTAGTTTGTTTCTCATTTAAAGTTCTTGTCATTTTACTTTCCTGTAGGCTCTGGTTTTTTTTGCGATCTTCTTAGGTTGAGCCACATGCTGCTTACCTGCCTTAGTGCCTTTTCGCTTTGCTCTGGTTGTAGCGGCGTACTCAGCAGGGCTAAGAGACTTAATAGCCGCACTAGGTAAATAACGCTCACCAGTTTTAGCGCTAGGCTTCCCACTTTTAGTTCGCCATTTTTGTTTTGTCCATGACTTTAAACTTTTTTGAGACTTCTTGAGTGCCATATCACGCTTTCATTCCGCAGTCACATCCGCACTTTCCATTACATAGGCATCTCCAATTAAAGATTGCTCTAAATAATCTTTTAAAGTAACGCTTCATCTGTACCCTCCACCTTTTGTTTTGTATTGCTTTGCAAGCATCTGTGCTTTCCTGGCGCTCCACTGTCCAGGTTTTCCACCTTTGCTGCCAGCTTTAATGGAAGAAAACAAACGCTTACGCATAGTAGGCTTAGTATAATTACCTGCCTTGTTAACGGTTGACTTTTTGGTTGATTTCGCCACGAGTAATACCTATATCCCTTAACTGTTGATCGGTCATACTTGTCAACTGCCAGTGAGCTACTCTTCGCTCTTGGTGTTCTATTATCTTGTTGTTTGCTCTCTTTAGCACGTCTAGTAATCTTGTCCACATAAACTATCCTTTCTTACATTAGTGTGTACAAAGAATAGTTTTACATATATGTGGACAAAATTAAATAGACATTATTGCATAACCGTTATGCTGTTACTCCAACTTAGGTAAATGGAGTTGCTGCAGTACCGTCACCGAATAGGTGTCCTGTTACTACCCACTTAGAATCAGTGATACATGTGTACTTAATCATACCACCAATAAAACGTCCTTTAGTATCACCGTCAGCTACAAGCTGGTGATCTGCTGCGGCAGGACAAGCAAACGCTAGTGTGTCAATGTTTTCGTTCAGTGCTGCTAGTCCACCGACTTCATCTTTGTCAATCATAGTGATCATACCTTGTAGGGTATCATCAGAACTTGCTGCGTTGATTGTCATTGTTCCTGTAAACGTTGTGCCTACATGGAACTCATATGTTAGTCCTGCTGTTGCTGCAGGTAAGGTTACAGTGATACCACCTGCTCTGTTAAGACTAAAGATAGTTCCTGACTCTGCTGCTGTCACTGTTTTAGTTGAATCAGTAATACTTGTTACTGCTGCCTTGATAGTAGTGAGGGTAATTGGCGTTTCGTATACTTCTACACCCTCTTGCCTTGTTGCCGTTGCTGACATTATTTGTCTCCTTTATAAAACATTCCAGACTTTCTGTAGTCTGTTTTTCCGTTGCTAATCATGCCGCCTCTATTCTTGAAGCCCATTTTGTTTCGCACCCCTGCAGGAAGTTTACTTAAACCTGTATTACCTGCTGGCACATCTTTTAATTGTCCACCTTTAGACATACCCATAGCTGGGGCTGTACCCATCATCTTTGGATCTTTCTTAGGTTTCCGTTGCTGTTGACCCATCATCATGCTACGCTGCCTCTCTTGATCTGCTTGTGTAGGATTGTACATAGGTTGTATAGGGTTGATAACGTTTGCGTTTTTAGTTCTCATAACGCTACCCTTTCATAAGTTTATAACCTTTGGCTTTTGCTGCTGCACGAATACCAGCTAGAGTCATGCCTGTTTTACCGCCATTAGCCATACCTTTTTTCTTCATAGCTTTGACTTTACCGCCATTAGCCATCTTTTTCATCTTACCACCTTTAGCCATGCCTTTTTTCTTCATAGCCATTTTACCGCCTTTGGCGTAGCCTTTTTTCATTTTGCCGCCTTTAGCCATACCTTTCTTTTTCATTCTCATTATTATTCCTCACTGTATAGATTGTTAAACACTCGTTGCGTATCCCAAACGTACTCTACGTCTTGCTTAGAGTGAAATATGTTTTGGTTAGGTTTAAAGTCGGGTGCACCTTCTCCAGCTTCAAACCATGCAGGGTGAGTTACCCTCACTCTATTATTAGGCAACGCAACCATGTTGCCAGTATATTCACCTGCATCTAATAACTCCAGCACGTGTGATTGTTTGTGCTGCGCTGGGTCATCTGCTACCTCGCTGTCTGTGTAGTCAACAGTGAAGTAATACTTTGCAGGATAAAACTCATTGTCTATCTTAGCTATCCACGGTGCAGGGCTTGCCCTGTCTATTACGTATACGGAGTGGGTGTGTGACATACAATCCCACGGCTGCGCTAAGTAAGGTGGAAGTTCTTGGGGCCACTCCTCTAAAGGGGTATCTGCAACGAGCGCAGTTAGCGGCATTCTAGCCCACATTGCTCCACCGTGCACATTAGGGCTATCTTCGTCATCGTCGGACTCAAAGCCAGTAAATATTACTTGAAAGCTTAGTGTCCTGTTAGGCATAGTCGTAACTGCTACAACCATACAATGCAAGAAATCTCCATGATACTCCTGCATATTCTTTGTGTATTCTCTTCTTACCCACGCCTTGAAGTAGGGTATATTACTTTGTAGATACGCCATCTTTCTTGTGTTTCCTTCGCAACTCTGCTTTAGCTTGTTTGAAGACGTTAGCTATAGCTGTCTTCCCCATAACTTTAGCACGTTGTTCAGCTACTGTCAATATCTGAATCTTTCTTGCGTAGGGCTTCTTTAGGCGTTTTACTTTAGCTACTGTAGCTTTTGCATCAGCCATCGTAGCAAACTTAATTGATACCGTATCTTTAGGATTCTCATCCGTATATAGTCTGCGTCCAGACCCTTTAGGTTTTTTACCTGTTCCTACTTTTGGGTCTTTTGCCATTAGTTACCATGCTTTGCAAGACCAGTATCTTGCAGTAAATTTATCTTTGGCTGTATCGCATTTGTGTCGAGCACGAAAACTCTTACGTGCTGCAGGGTTATCTTTACGGATAGGCATATTAGGATCGCCATAGCGAACAACTTTTATTTCGTCACCCTTTTTGGCTAACACGGCTGACTTCTTAGATTCGCCTGATAGTCGTTTAGGTTTGTTGTAGCCTGGAAATATCTCACCACGGTACTTTAGTTTACCACTGGGTAGTCGTTCTACATCTTTAGTTGTTGCCATTGATCTGCCTTAGAATGTTATTCTTGCACCCATAGTAATATCGCTAAACTCAAAGTCACGATCTGAAGATAGCTCTGAGTACAACTTTATGTTTGTGTTTGGTAGTTCGTAGTCAACTACATAGTCTAGACCTGTAAACACTTCATCTGCTTGTAGGTCAAGCATATCTATTGTAGTTTCTACACTGAAGTTAACACCACTGTATTCTATTCCTGCGCTGGGCGTAAGCTCCCAGTTCCAATCTTCAATACCTGTAGTGTAGTTGATGTCGTTCTCTGCTCCAAGTGACAGAGTTTGTCCTGCTACAGGAATGTCCATAGCCACTGCTGGTGCAGCTACCATACTTGACAGTCCTAATACTATTGCTAATTTTTTCATTTTATGTGTCTCTCTTTTTAAATTAATCTCTGGGGTCCATCATGTCCATGTGGTCACGATTCATAAACTTGATAGTGTTTTCTAGTAGAGCTAGTCTTTGTTGTAGGGCAGTAATCTTACCTATCGTGAGAGTTAAACTCTCTGTTTCTTCCCACAGTTCTTCTATCTCAGCGAATGCACCATCAATATAATCCATGTTTTCTTGCACGTCACGCTTTAAGTTGACGTTATCTTCTACAGCCATCTTACTAGCGAACTGCTGCACAGATTCTTCTAAGCTAGATATGGTAGCAGCTTGTTGTGATACCCACCACACACCACCTGCTAGTTGTACCGCCATTGCAGCCACAAGAGCTACTGGTAGTTTTAAGTTATCCATCTGCATATTCCCTTTTTCTATCGGGGTCTAGAACTTCGTGTCGTTCTAAATGTCCTTCTAAGTACATAGCTCTTTCTACATGGTCCAGTGTGTACCACTCACCAGTGCGATTGTAGATTGCTTCTCGTACATAGAACACATCCGACTTGGGTATGTGTACTTTCCTCATAGCATACGAGTTATTAGAGGCTAATGCATTATAAAAGTCTTCTAAAACACTTTCACTTTGACATAGTTGTACTCTTTTATTCTTCATTGTCAACACATATTTAACCTAAGAAAGGAAAAAAAGTGTTACAGGTACAAATATGGTAGGGAGAGAGGAGACACATGGGAGGAGCTTTACCAAACTGTGCCTGTAACACTTATAGTTTAACTATAGTTCGTTTATTATTATAGTTATAACGTAATAGTATCATAGTTTAACTAGTAGTGTCAATATATTTTTTTATTTAATTGGTAGTTTAACTTTAAGTTTAACTATTTTATAATCGTTTTATAAAAGTTTTAACTCTAAGTTTAACTAAGCTACTTCTACTTCGTAGTTTTACACGGTTTTACCCCCAAGTCAACCCTAAAAGTGCACCTAGTTGCATTATTATCACAGTGTGTTACCCTTTGTATACACTAAAATAGGGCAAAACTCAAAATCTGGTGTGTTGCAGTGTACATATACATATACGGTAGACCCCCCGATGGCCCTCGCAGGGGTACGAAACGTGAACAAAACTAGAACTGGAGAACAAAAAAAGAACGAATCAGGTACAAACCTGGATTTTATTTTCTTTAATATGTAAAACTCCGGTGTAAAGCATTGTATTTATTACACAAATTTACAGATGAGTTGTCAGTATCTGTAGAATATATGAAAAAAAGAGCGAATATTTCACGGTAAGCAAAAACTTTGAAATGGATGCACAAAACACCCAACAAAACAAAAAGAAAAAAAAGTACACATATTAATACACGAAAAAAAAGTACACCCCATGCAAAAAAAGTGCTTGCAATTATTTTTAAACTGTGGGCATAGTAAGAACATGGAAAGCAGAACACCGCTAAACATTCGAAAGACTAAGTTTACAACATGACGCATCCAGCAAGCCCTAGCAATCAAGAGGGGCAAGAATACAAAGACTAAAAGAATAAACAGACTAAATAAATTAAAACTTGACTAACTAAATTAAAAATTACAGACTGAATACAACACAAAATAAGTCGTTTGGAAAAGACGCACAAAGACAAGTAATAACTTGATAGTCGGACGGTTGGCAGTTACACCGATAATACGACAGTAGGATTGTGAAAGCCCAATCTATAGCGCATGGATACCGTGATGACGATTGCCGAAAGAAGAAAGCTTGATGTTTTTTGCGAGGCACACGCCAACTAATCTGAGCCAACTCAGACTTATGCTTGACATATGGGTTGGCTTGTGTCTTACTGAAAATATTACAGAGAGGTGATACAATGCAAGTATATCAAACAAGTGACGGATACAAATTTTATGTCCAGTCAAACGGTGTCGTTACAGATACGCCTGATATTAACGATTGTGATTTAATGTTTGACAGTGTGGATACATTGTTTAATACTGATCCTGACACAGTGGAGGTGATACATGACTAAGATAGTAAATGACTTCATGGCATACGTTCAGAACATTGAAAGTGTTTATGAGCAATGCTTCAGTTGGGAAGTAGAACACGGTATGACTTGGTATGCAGATGCTAAGTCTAGCGCCTACGAGATATGCGACAAGTACGAGTTACCGTTGCACATTGTAGTCGGTGTGATTGCAGCACTAAGTCCGACTAACAAGTGGGAGATAAACTTACGCAATGCAGATGATATGTGTAGAATATTTACAGAAGGTGGCTATGTAGAAGAGTGCAAGCCAAGCACATACAACACAATGCGAGACAAGGCGTGGTCAATACTACAGAGTATGCCACACACTAGTGGAGATGTAGCATTTATACTCAAAGGTCCAAAGATTACAGACTTCTTTTGGTGCATCTTAGGCGATGACACTTGCGTAATTGACGGACACGCTTGGTGTATTGCCAACTATGACAGACGCAAGTTACAAGACGTGCCGAACATAGGTAAAGCACTACGACAAGATCTACAGGAAGCTTACAGAAGTGTAGGACTAAAACACAATATGAAAGCATACGAAATGCAAGCTGCCACATGGTTAGCATGGAAAAGAATACATAACGTATAGGAAGGATATACAATGCAATTTAGATGTGAAATAGATATGGACAACGATGCCTTTGCACAAGATCCACATGTGGAGCTATCTAGGATCATTAAACACATATCAAATCAGGTTTACGAGTTTGAGTGCTCTGAACGGTACAAAGCAATTTGGGATGACAATGGAAATAAAGTTGGTTACTGGAAAATAAAAGTTTGACAACTAAATAAAACTATGATTTAACTAAACTACAAACAGAAAAGGAGACACACAATGTTTGTAATATTCGCCACTAAGCCACTCAACGATGGCACTAACGGTTTTCGTTTTAACTTCTTAGGCTACAAAGGCTTAACACGTAAGCGTAAGCACACAAGTAGAGGCTACAAGATTAATGTAGGTGGATGTATGAAAGCTATACACTTAGGCAAGCGCACTGTTTACTTAGAGAATAGCTCTACGCCACGCAAGCTACGACACTTTGCAGGGTGATAAGGTGTCACTATGCAGTATAAAACTATGGTGGTAGCAGCAGAAGACTTTGACTTTCAAGACCAAGCTGCAATAGCAAAAATAATAGAGGACTACGTTGCAGATTTAGGATTATCAAACTATGATAAGCTAACAGGGTTTAATTGGAGGATAGATGTAATAATGAGGTACGACTATGACTAGATATTACATAGCAACGGTGTCCAGCGATGGACGCCACGCTAACCAACGATGGCTAACAAATATCGATGACTTGACTGACATCATGGTGCAGTACGTCAACGAAGGATACAGAGTA
>Ga0181563_10005408_pt1 | contig 11697 bp, 8 predicted proteins | sample 011ome_25_FD_133759 | JGI IMG/M metagenome (GOLD analysis project Ga0181563, IMG submission 133759) | Coastal salt marsh microbial communities from the Groves Creek Marsh, Skidaway Island, Georgia - 011512CT metaG (megahit assembly) | ecosystem: Environmental > Aquatic > Marine > Intertidal zone... | reverse complement strand
TCCGGTGATGGGTGCAGTGAACCGCTTTCCTAAAGACGGCGATGTCGCAGGGCTTGATGAGGTTTTTGCAGCGGTTAACCCCGGGCAGTCGGTAACAATGCCCACGGGGGTTGGATTTTGCATGTTCATTGCGCGGGCGGCTTGGGAAGACGTCGGAGGCTTTGATCTGGGCTATGGTCGAGGCTACGGGGAGGAAGTAGATCTTTGCTGCGCCCTTGCCAGTCGAGGCTGGCAGCACTTGCTAGCAGCGGATGTTTTCGTCTTCCACGAGGGTGGCGCCTCCTTTGGCGGTGGCGCTGAGCAGCTAAAGGTTGCGGCTCAGAAAGTCGTTGATGAGCGCTATCCCGATTATCCCACCGATGTTGCGACTTGGATTAAATCCGATCCTGCACTGCCTTTGCGCATGAGAGTAGATCTGGCGCGGTTAAGCCGCGGTGGTAAAAACCGATTGCTGTTTGTGTCACACAGTATGGGCGGTGGTGTTCAACAGCACGTCGATGAGCTGACCCGCTTGCTGACTGAGAGTGGTGATTCAGAGGTGTTTTTGCTGAGCCCTGTGGGTATTAATGGTATTCGACTGCAATGGTTGCGTGAAGGCACCCATCTGGAGTGGATGTTTGATGCAGACTCGGGAGCTCAAGAAGTATTTGACGTTTGCCGGCTGCTCCAATTCGCCCGAGTGCACTTCCATCACTTCAAGGGGCTGCCCCGTTGGGTGTTACAGCTGCCGGCAGAGTTGCATCTGCCCTACGACGTCACCATTCATGATTTTCATACGGCTTGCCCACAGGTCTCATTTCTCGATAAGGATGAGCAATTTTGTGGGCGTCCCCTGGTGGCAGAGTGTCGTAAATGCGTCACTGAGCGTCCCGATCAGTGGGGATTAGGAATCGACGACTGGCGAAGACAATTCGGAGGTGTATTGGCGAATGCTTCTCGCACAATTTGCCCAACCCCTGCCGTCGCGGCCATTATGGAGGACTACTTCCCCGGGGTTGCTGTAGAGGTCTGGCCGCATCCAGACATTGAATCTGCACAATACGTCGGGCATGTCGGTCGCAGTTTAAGCACGCGAAAGATTGCCTTGCTGGGAACATTGTCGCCCCTTAAAGGTCTTGATTTGCTTGAGTCAGTGGCGCAGCTGTCGGAAAAAGGCGACGCCAATTTGCATTTCCGCATTATTGGCGCGACTACCCATCCTTTGAAGCCAGATACCGGAACGAATGTTTCAATTTACGGACAGTTTGACCGTGAGCTGTTACCCGAAATACTTGCGGTTGAGCGCCCCGACGCATTCCTGCTGTTGTCTAGAGTGCCTGAGACGTTTTCCTACGCACTCTCTATTGCAATGTCCACGGGCTTGCCGGTCATTGCACTTGATAACGGCGCTATCGGTGAGCGGCTGGCGGGGTATTCACACGGCCGGTTGCTCGGTGCTAACGCAACGCCGGATGAAGTTTTGCGAGCGGTTGATGAAATTTCTTCGGCATATGAATCCTCGGCCCATCAATCGAGAGCTGTAAATGCACAGGAACATGGCCGAGCTTATCTAGCCCAATATCTACAAGGCCCGGAGACCCAGGAAAAAGATCTGACGCTTTCCGATGAAGAATATGACCGCCTTGTCGATAGCGCACGAGTCAAGGTTGACCTGCTATCCGCGGAATATCCGATTGAAAGGGTGATAGAGGCGGCTATTGATTGTCGCCAAACGGAGTCTTTGATCCAGCTGAAACACCAGGCGTCGGCCAACGAGCGCGATTTACGGGTGGCTAGGCAGCATCTCGAGATCCGAGCTGTTGAGGTCGATCATCTGAAATTTGTGATTGACGAGGTTAAGGCTGCTAACGACGTTCACGTGACTGCGTTGGAGAATCGAATCGAAGAGCAAACGGAGACTCTTCGAGAGCGAGACGAAGCGATTACACATCTCGAGAAGAATTTGGCAACCCGTCAGGCTAAGATAGAAGAGATCCTGTCAAGTACCTCCTGGAAGCTGACTGCTCCAGCCCGATATTTAATGACTCGCTCTCGGTCGGCCTTGAAGCCTGTGGCTAATTCGGTGCGAAAATTACGGAGGTTGTTTGTCTTCATTCGCTACCATTATTCTGTCGGTGGATTGCCTGGCTTGTTCTCGTCGCTCAAGCGTCGCTTATCGAGAAGTGCTGGGGGTAGCGAATCTAAAACCCAGTCTGACATGTTGGCAGCGGGGGCTTTGCTTATAGACACAGCCGAACCCGCGTATCTTGCTACAAGTGACCAGCCAAAGGTTTCGATCATTATTCCTAGTTATGGCCAGCACGCCACGACGGCTAACTGTTTGCGCAGTCTCGCCTTGAATCCGCCGGGGATGCCCTTTGAGGTGGTTGTTGTTGATGATGCATTTAAAACGCCTTTTCTACAGTCGGATTTTGGCATTGAAGGGGCGATCGTTATTCGCAATGAGGAGAATCTTGGTTTTCTGAGGACCTGCAATAAAGCAGTCGAGGCAACAACGGGCGAGTTCTTTGTTTTGCTGAACAACGACACCCTTGTGCACCGGGGGGCGATAGACGCGCTGCTGGCGACTTTCGAGAAGTTGACCCAGGTGGGCGCTGTAGGTGCAAAGCTGTTGTTTGAAGATGGGTCGTTGCAAGAGGCGGGCGGTATCGTTTGGCGCGATGGCTCTGCTTGGAACTGGGGCCGAAACGAGAGAGCTGACGACCCACGATTTAATTATCTCCGCGATGCGGACTATTGCTCCGCCGCTGCCTTAATGATCTCCCGACAAGCATGGATGGACGTGGGTGGCTTTGACGAGGCCTATGTGCCGGCGTACTACGAAGACACTGATTTCTGTTTTGCGCTGCGAGAACAGGGCTATCGAGTGCTTTATCAACCCGCCGCCGTGGTCACCCATCTTGAGGGAATTTCCCATGGCACCAGTACCTCGGAAGGTCTTAAAGCTCACCAAGTGACCAACGCCAAACGCTTCAGGGAAAAGTGGGATCGTCGTCTGGCGCATCACGCACCAAATGGCCATAGGCCAATGTTGGAGCGCGATCGGCCGGTCAAAGCTAGGATCCTGTGGGTCGAAGCCTGTGTCTTGACCCCCGACCAGGATTCGGGATCACTGCGCACTTTCCGTTTGCTCAGGATCTTAATGAATCTTGGTTGTAAGGTGACCTTTGTCGCAGATAATTTGCAGAACCATCAGCCTTATGTTGGACAGTTGCAGGCAGAGGGAGTGGAAGTGCTTTATGCTCCCAGCGTCACCTCGGTAAGCAATTACATAGCTGCATTTGGCGGTGATTACGACGTCATTACCTTGTGTCGACATTACATTGCAATAAAGTACATAGACCAAATCCGTCGTCAGCATCCGGGCGTTAAGGTCTGGTTTGATACCATCGACCTTCACTACTTGCGCCTTCAGCGCCAATTTGCCCTAGATGGCAAGACTTCGACTAAGGCACTTTCTGAGTTGGCTTATGAAGAGGAAATTGCAGTTATAACGAAGTCGGATGTCACAATCGTGGTGAGCGATGTGGAAGTGGCGGAGTTAAAGGAAAAAGTTCCCGCCGCGAAAATCGCAGTCGTAAGTAACATCCACGAGGTGGCCGGGGATGTTCCTACATTTTCAGCTCGGGAGCACGTGATGTTTGTAGGTGGCTTCCAACATCCACCCAATGTTGATGCGGTGGAGTTTTTCGCGCGTGAAATTTGGCCCGACTTCAGCAGGTCTAATCCCAGGGTAAAAGCTTATATTATTGGTAGCAAAATGCCGGATTCCCTGCGTCAATTGGGAGAGGCTGCTGGGATAGATATGTTGGGTTTTGTCGAAGACCTCACGCCTTATTACGAGCAGTGTGTCATGGCTGTGGCGCCGCTGCGTTACGGAGCGGGCGTCAAAGGAAAAGTGAATCAGGCGCTTAGCTTTGGTTTGCCTGTTGTGGGGACCTCTGCTGCATTAGAAGGCATGGGTTTGGAATCGGGTCAGGAAGCTATGCTGGCCAATACGCCCGCAGAGTTTGTGGCAGCTATGAACGAGGTGATCAGTGATTCTGCGTTGTGGAGCAGGCTTTCAGTGAATGGTAAAGCTTCACTGTCGCGCAGTTTCTCAACCGAAGTGGCAGCATCGGCTCTCAAGGAAATGCTGGTCGACGTCATTGATTAGCGCCTTGCCCCGCATTGCCCTAGCCGTGTCTAAAGGAATAGTTCAGACTCTGCGAACGTCTAATGCCTGCAGAGCTTTTTATTCTGCACTGACTACCTAAACGAAGGTTATTCCATTGGAAGCAGTTATCGACAGTGAAGTAGTGCCGATGAAACTTGGCGAAAGATTGGTCGGCAAAGGGCTTCTTAGCGCACGGGATTTAGAGCGCGCCCTGCTCGCTCAGAGAGAAATGGGGGGGTACTTAGGCCAAGTCTTAGTCCGGCTGGGCTTGGTCGCCGAAGGCCAGTTTCATCAGGTATTGGCAGAACATCTAGGTGTTGAATTGGTTACGGGTGAGGCTGCTTTCCCTGACGAAGCTTTGGATATCCATCCATTGCCACTGGAATTTTTGATAAATAATCGAATAGTTCCATTGCGGCAAAGCGAAACTCTCTGGGTTTTTGCCTCGGCTGAGCCGCAAAGCGATTTCGCGAAAAAGGCATTGCATTTAGGTACAGGCAAGCCCGTGGAACTGGTTTTAGCCACGGAAGCGGATATTAACGCTGCACTTGAGGTTTACCAGGAGTCCGATGAGTCTACCGAGGATGATCAGGTTAATCTCTACACGAACGATGAGGAGTTCGTAGAGCATCTTAAAGATCTCGCTTCAGAGGCGCCCGTGATTCAGCGTGTTAATCAGATGATACAGCGAGCGCTGGACTTAAATGCCTCGGATATTCATTTGGAATCCTTCGATGACGGTTTGCATTTGCGCTATCGCATCGATGGAGTACTGCACGATGCAGAACAACCGGCTGACCCCACTATGGCCGCCGCGGTGATTTCTAGGGTCAAACTTCTCGCTAACTTAAATATTGCTGAGCGCCGTCTGCCCCAGGATGGCCGTATCATGATGAGGGTTAAAGGCCACGAGCTGGACTTGCGTGTATCGACGCTGCCAACTGTTCATGGTGAAGGTGTGGTAATGCGAGTGCTTGACCGTCAGAGCATTCGTTTGGATTTGTCGGACATGGGATTTAGTGACGACATTTTAGAGCGATTCAAGAGTCTTTTGTCCCGCCCTCATGGGGTTCTTTTGCTAACAGGGCCCACTGGCTCAGGTAAAACAACGACGCTGTATGCAGCTATGTCTAATATGGATGCTGCCTCGCGGAAGATTATTACGGTTGAGGACCCGGTTGAATACCAGCTTCATGGGATCAATCAAATACCGGTGCAACCACAGATCGATTTGACCTTTGCCCGTGCCCTTCGCGCGATATTACGCCAAGATCCAGACATCATCATGATTGGTGAAATGCGTGATACCGAGACCGCTCAAATTGCCGTTCAGTCCGCGCTAACAGGGCATTTGGTGTTGTCTACTCTACATACCAACACTGCGGCTGCTGCTATCACCCGCCTTGAAGATATGGGGATCGAGCGCTTTCTGATCACCGCAGCGGTTAACGGCGCGCTGTCTCAACGCTTAATTCGCAAGCTTTGTGCGGGTTGCAAGCGCTCGGTCGAGTTATCAAATGAGGTGTTAGTGGAATCGGGACTTGATCGGTTCCTGCCAGTGGGTGAGCGCTCGGTTTTTGAGCCTGTCGGATGCGATGAATGCAAAAATACAGGCTTTCGTGGGCGAGTCGCCATTCACGAGTTATTTACCCTAGACTCTGCAGCGCAGAAGGTCGTGCTGGCTGGGGCCGACGCTAATCAGTTGCACGAGCATGCTCGTAGCCACGGCATGCATACGCTGTATGAAGATGGATTACGCAAAGTGGCTCTTGGGCTGAGCTCGTTGGAGGAAGTGCTGCGCGTCACACAGGACCAAAGCGAGGTAGCTGATGCCGATGCAGGCGAGTCGTAAGTTAGGGGCAGTCCTACGCAATGCCTAATTTTACTTACAAGGCGATCGCCAAAAGCGGGCAGGTTGAGCGTGGAGAGATCGCCGCATCTTCCGCTAGCTCTGCGCAGCAACTGCTCAGCGCAAAGGGCATGACGCCGCTGCAAATACAACTCACTACAGCTGCAAAGGCGGTAATCTCGCCGGTTTCCAGTGCGCCGTTTAAAGCGCAAGGCCTGTCCAAGAAGCTCGGCAGTCAGCCGGTGGTTGCAGTCGGATCGGCGCCGGTAAAGCCCGATGATGTGTTGCGTTTTACTTCTGAATTGGCGGTATTGCTAAAGGCTGGCCTGCCCTTGGATCGAGCCATTAAGGTTCAGATAGATTCGGCGGAAGAAGGATCCAAAAAACGGCTGCTCGAGGATTTACTTGGCGCGCTGAAGGGAGGTAAGGCCCTAAGCGTCGGCCTTGAAAAGCGCCCTGATGTCTTCAATAGCTTCTATATCAGTATGGTTCGCTCGGGTGAGGCCAGCGGTAATTTGACCGGTGTGCTGCAGGACCTAGGTGTTTACCTGACTCGGGCAAAAGCGGTCAGAGCCACGGTGATATCGGCCTTGATTTATCCGGCAATCCTTGCGGTGGTGGCTGTGCTGTCTATTGCCATAATGCTCGGATACGTCGTACCCGAATTTCAGGCTCTCTTCGAGGATATGGGTGAAGCTTTGCCCATGCTTACTCGTGTGGTCATTGGGTTGGGCGATTTTGTTGCGGCTTGGGGGTGGTTGTCCGCCATTGTTCTTTTTGGCTTGGGGTATTTGGTAAGAGGTTGGCTGAAATCCCCGGCGGGCAAGTTGTGGTGGGATCAGCGTGTCCTGAAATTACCCATAGCCGGTGAGGTAGCCGTCAAATTTGAGGTAGCTAGGTTTGCCAGAACCATGGGCACTCTTATTGGCAACGGTGTGGCTGTACTTCGCGCCACGGACATCGCAGCGGGTACCGTAGGTAATGGGGTATTGCGCGCGTCTTTGGATGATCTGGCGCCAACCATCAAACGAGGCGGCCGTATGTCCGAAGCGCTGAGCCCCGAGGTCTTTTCTCCCGTTGCAATACAGATGCTTCGAGTGGGTGAAGAGTCTGGTAGTTTGGACACTATGTTGCTGGAGCTGGCTCAGGTTTATGAGGCAGAGGTAGAGGCTGATGTGAAGCGTGGTCTGACGCTGCTTGAGCCGGCCTTGATTCTTGGCATGGGCGGAATGATTGCGGTCATTATTATGGCGATCCTTATGGGCATTCTGTCGGTAAATAATCTAGCGGTTTAAACCTGTGATTGGTTTTAGGAGTATTTGAATGAAGGCGAAACGAAACAGACGACAGCTTGGCTTTACGTTGGTGGAATTGTTAGTTGTTCTGGCAATCCTTGGTATGTTGGCTGCTTTGGTAGGGCCTCAGGTGCTCAATCAGTTGGGTGGCGCCAAATCGAAAACAGCCGGTATTCAAATCCGTGATTTTGAACAGGCGCTAGAGTTGTATAAGTTAGACGTGGGGCGCTTTCCCAGATCTGAGGAGGGATTAGAGGCCCTAGTGCGAGCCCCATCAGGTGCCAAAGGCTGGAATGGCCCCTATTTAAAAAAATCTGAATTACCCGACGATCCCTGGGGAAATCCTTTTGCTTATCGGTACCCAGGACAAAATGGCGGCATAGACATTGTGTCCTTGGGAGCTGATGGGCAACCGGGCGGTCAGGGCGAGGACGCGGACATCTCTAACTAATCTGCCCAATATGTCAATCTCTCACAGAGGTTTTACCCTTTTAGAGTTGGTTGTTGCACTGGTGATAGTTAGCCTTTTAGCGGCGGCTGCAGCACCATCACTCCAACGTTATGCTGAGAGCTCTCGCTATCACTCCACCGTCAGAGATTTGGTACTGAGTGCGAGAGAAGCCAAGCGTAAATCCAGGGCGTTGGGTGAGCCCGTAGATTTATTAATCGATACGCGAGCAAAGCGTTTTTTGCTGACGACAAAGCCTCTGAAGGCTAACTTTGATGACGCGGTTGTCATCCCTGACGAGCTAGAGGTGAGCGTGGTCTATGCGCGCGAGGTTAGTCCTGGTGATGGTATTGCTGCTATTCGATTTTATCCTGAAGGTGGCGCTACCGGCGGGGAAATCACACTCACCAGACCGTCGGGGGCTGGAGTGCTGCTTACGGTAGACTGGTTGCTGGCTGACGTGGCACAGAAATCGGTATCTGAGTCTTGAGCATTCCACCTGTTGAAACCAGCGATCAAGCAGCACTGTGCGATTACGTAACGGCAAGACATCAATAATGAGGTCATCGAGCGGCTTTTCTTTGGTGGAAACCCTAGTGGCGCTGGTGATTTTGTCCATGTCACTGGCGATTTTGTACCAGTCAGCGGTGGGCGCAACTCGAAACGCACGCGTTGCCGCGGAATATTCAAAAGCAGTCATTTTGGCCGAATCGGTGCTGACTGAAGCAGCAAGCAGAGCAATTCCAGGGCAGAACGAACGGGGCGAGTTTGACGATATGCGTTGGCAAGCTACCGCCCGTGCTTTGGATACATCAGATGATCCTGGCCAAAACTCGCCTGATCAGGCGAGCTTGGTTCTTCTTGAGGTGTTGGTCGCTTGGGGCGAGGCGCCCAAACAACGTGAAGTCACGCTGTCTACCGTAGTTACCCCTTTGGTAGTTACACAGTGATTCAGTGCCGCGGCCAGAAGGGTATGACTTTGGTGGAAGTCATGGTGGCTACCATGATTTTTTCGATGGTGATGTTAGCAACTGTTACGGCTATGCGTACCTTCGCTACTAGCTATCAGAAAATTGTCGCAGAGGTAGAGACCACCGACCGAATGCGTGAGGTCAGTCATTTCTTACGGCAATCCCTGCAAAGTGCCGTGGCCGAATCTAAATTTGTTGCGGGTGGCAAAAGGCAGCTTGATTTGTTGGCGCCGGTAGATAGAGCCGGTAGCGCCGCCGGCTTGCAGCATCTGCGGCTTCGGCTCGAGGACGACGTGCTGATGCTCTCGTTCGCAGCTTACGACGCCAAGCAAACAGACGTTGATCCTGCATGGGGTCGGTATGTGCCAGATTATCCCCTTATCACTGACGTCACGGATTTTAGTCTGGCCTACCAGATGGTAAGGGGCGAAGCGTGGACTTCATCTACCCGCATGAAAGCTGCCAATGGCGAAGATGCTGATCAGGTGCCATGGGCGGTAAGTATTACGGTAACTACAGTCAATGGTTCGTGGCCGCCCATCGTTGTTCACCTTGATGCTGTCAAGGAGGCCCTCTGATGAAATGTCAGAGGCAACATGGGATGGCGGTAGTCCTCGTCCTTTGGATGATTGCGGGCATGTCGCTCACCGTCGCTGCTCTGATTCATTTTTCACGGGGCGATACCGAAGCGATCGAGTTTAGGTTGCAGCAGACACGCGCGGATGCCGTGGGCCGTGGCGTGGCATTACTTGCGATCAGAGATGAACGTTTATCTCAACTTAAGGGGAATTCTGACGGTCAAGAGAATAGAATTGGCGCCCAGACGTCTAACTTTATTAAGGCTTATAGTCTTGGTGGACTTGAGGCCCTCGCGGCCATTGTTCCGGGTAATCGCTTGCTGTCGCTGAACGATGCTTCTGAGGATAATTTGGTTTTTTTATTCGAGTCCATGGGAGAGGTGTCTCGAGGCCAAGCGCAGCAGCTGGCACAATCGGTGATCAATTATCGGTCTCAGAGTTCCGTAGCGAGCTTCGATGCTTTGTATCATCCCGGTTTTCGGTATCGAGAGGAATTGCTGGCGCTTCCAGGAATGAGCCGCGCTGTATATGACCGAGTGCGCCCCTGGGTACATGCTTTTCGCACTGGGGATTCTGAGCTCGGAGGTGCCGGTGATAACCCGTCGGACGGTCCTGCTATGGCTGGCATGAACACAGAGGGCAATGTAATCTCCGCTACCCCCGTTGAGCCAGCAAGAGGGACGGGCAGGCAGGCACCGGTAAGTTCCGCCCCCCCGGGGGGGGGCGGCGCGGATACGAGAGCAACGGATGATGGGCGTTTAACCTTTGAGTCCATGTTCAGACGTATGGAAGCAGAAATGAAAGCAGGCACCGCCCCCACACTGGTAGTGGTCAAAACAACGTTTGGGGATGACAGCCACTTTTATCAACTGGTTTGGGTGGATAGTGGCACCAATAGCGTAGTGAGTGCGCAGGCGCCAGTGCGGAAGGCGATTAACTGAATATGGCAATGATTGATACATCGCAATTCACCTTGTTTGGGTTCGACTTGACTCAGATAGCTGCCTGGCTTCGGCTTGCTTACAGGCAGCTTCTTTGGGACGAGAATGCCTACTTGAAGACCAATTTTTATCCTGAAATAACAATTATTGATCCAGACTCCGAAAGGTCCGTTGACCAGAGTAATCCGTCCGTAACAGAGGGCGAGCGGTTCGGGGCTGTGATCATCGCTGCTTCACAGGTGCTCTCTCGAAGCCTGTCATTACCCGCGGTTACAGAATTATATCTGGAGGACGCTGTGGCTTTGGATGTGATGAGCCACTGTCCCTTTCCTTCAGAGGATGTTGTTTTTGGTTGGCGGATTGCCCGTCGTGACAGTGATCAAGTTATCGTGGAATGGGGCTTGGTGGCTAAAAGCGCGGTGCAGTCGTCCCTTCGGGAATTGGGCTTTGAGCCTCAGCATGATCAAGACTTGCCTGAGGTGTGGGCAGAGCTAGAGGCGGGTCGTTCGGTTCTCCTGAGTGGCTATGGCGAAGCTCGACGAAGAACGGTTTATACAAAAAGGCTGCAAAGCATTGCTTTGCAAGCCGTTGCAGTTTGGATGCTGTCGTTGGCCATGCTAGCTTCAGTGAGCTTGTATGCGCGATTGCAGAATACCGAGCTCGAACAGCGGTTGGCAGAGGTTGCGGCAGAAGCGGAAGGCGTGACTTCCGTTCGAGAGCGCTTAGCCAGCGGGCGAGAGCTCTTAAACGTCGCAACCATCTTCTCCTCGGAGCGTGTCCCCGTCAGGGATCGGTTGCATGCATTGGCCAAGTTATCACCCGATTCGGTGTATTTGCAGCGGCTTGAGCTCAAAGGTAACTCAGCTGCTATTACCGGATTGGCGACGAATGCGGCTGACTATTTGGCGACCCTAGCGGAATCAGATCAATTTGCAGGTTTAGAAGCTACGTCCGCGTTCACTCGCGATCGGCAGACGAGTCTTGAGCGCTTTACTATTGATATTCAGTATGACGGTGAAGCAACAGATGATTGACGCATGGAGGCAAATGCCATTGCCCGCTAGGGCATTGTCGGCGGGCACGGCTGGGCTGTGCGCGGGTTTAAGCCTTTATGTATTAGTTTGGGTGGCTGGATCGTGGCTTGAACATCTTTCGGTTGTCGATCGAACTGAGCCCCGGATTGGACGCCTGTTGGGTTACATCAGTGAAGAATCGGCGATTACTCGAGCTGAGCGTGAGGTTGAGCGTCGTTTGGAGCTATTGGCATATCCTGCGGATGTAGACAGCAACCAGGTTGGTGCTCAACTGCAGCAGGCCCTACGGGGGTTTGCAGAGGACGCTGGTCTCAATGTAAGTGGAAGTCAGTTATTGAAGCGCTCTGACAAAGAGGCGTTTCCCGGGTTTAACGTTTTATTTGTTGAGCTGTCCATGATGGGCACTCCGGCTGCCATAGATAGTT
>Ga0181563_10005407_pt1 | contig 11697 bp, 14 predicted proteins | sample 011ome_25_FD_133759 | JGI IMG/M metagenome (GOLD analysis project Ga0181563, IMG submission 133759) | Coastal salt marsh microbial communities from the Groves Creek Marsh, Skidaway Island, Georgia - 011512CT metaG (megahit assembly) | ecosystem: Environmental > Aquatic > Marine > Intertidal... | reverse complement strand
TAATGGCGGTGACAAAGATTCCAAGCAGCGTGAACAGCCCGCCAATTTCACCACCGATATAGATAAAGGCGGACATTTCCGCCCATCCCCATAAAATGAATCCGAGAAGGAAAAAAATTCCCATAGATGCGTTACCACCTCAATTTCAAAATTTTTGGCATATCATTTTTGGCTACCATCTGGATTTCATCACCTACATATGCCATCTATAGTTAAACATCATTAAACTTGGTTACAATGATGTTCGTCAAATTCTGATGGAAACCCGGATAGAGGGGGCTAATTTGCCGTTCATTGATATTCTTATCTTTGCTGTCATCGCTGTTCTTTTGGTTTTGCGGTTGCGCTCCGTCCTTGGCCAGCGCACCGGCTATGAAGAACCGCAGGACAAACAGGCAAAAGAGAGTTTTGCAGACAAGCCAAATGCGCCGATCCCCTTTCCAAAGGCGGCTGATAAATCTGCAAAAATATCTGGAAGCGGGCTTGATGTTTTGCGCCGTGCTGACCGACAATTTAATGAAAATGAATTCATTCAAGGGGCAACAGCGGCGTTTAACATGATTCTGACAGCCTTTGCCGAAGGTGATCAGGCGCAGCTTAAACGCTTGCTTAGCTATGAATTGCTTCAAAGCTTTATGCAGACAATCCATGACCGTACCGCGGCCAAAGAAACACTTGAAATCACTGTCAATGACATTCGTGAAGTCAGCATCCTGAATGTTGAACTTGCCGATTCAGTGGCGTCGATCACTGTCCATTTTCATACCACACAAACCCGCATTGCGCGTGATGAGCATGGGGATATCATGGATGACAGCGATACCGAACCACGCGAATTCATCGATATCTGGACTTTCGAACGTGACCTTACCTTGGCCGATCCAAACTGGAAGCTAGCGGAAACAGAATCGGCTGACGACGACAGCTAACGCCATAGTGATGTGATGCGACATAAACCTCCTGCCAATCAAGATGTAGATGAAGATCAAATTTTGTGGCAGCGTGTAACGCAACGTGTGACGCCGTTGCCAGGTCGTAACCAACCCATATCGTCATTACCAACGGTCAAACAACCGGGACACCCTGCCAAACCGGCACCAAAAATATCAAAAAAAAGCCCATTACCAGCGGCGCCTTCACCCACAATCGTGAACCCACCTTCGCCAGTTGATTTGCGAGAGGGAGACCGGGCTGGACTAGATGGCCGGACACAAAGACGTTTGTTTCGCGGTGATGTTCCAATTGACCGGCGTCTTGATCTTCACGGTCATACCGCTGCTCGTGCAGAAATAAAATTGCAAAGATTTATCGAAGACGCCTCTTATGCGGGATGCCGTTGTGTATTGGTGATTACCGGCAAGGGTGCGGGGGTGTTAAAAGGGCATGTGCCGGGATGGCTGAAACGGCCACCATTGTCAGGGCTGGTTCTTGCATTGGCAGAAGCCCGCCCAGCAGATGGCGGCAGTGGCGCTTTTTATGTGTTGTTACGGCGGCGGCGCTGATGACACCATTTGGCGTGAAAATTCGTGACTGGCGGCAACGTAAAAACCGCACCTTACATCAGCAGGCCGATGCGCTTGGTGTGTCAGCGGCCTATTTATCCGCGCTGGAAACCGGTACCCGTGGCCGACCATCTGCCGTTCTTGTTGATCAAATTTGCGTGTGGTTGGGGTTGATTTGGGATGATGCAGAAGAGTTAAAACGGTTGGCCGCTTTGTCACATCCTAAACCGACTATAAATGCGCGTGGTCACAGTGCAGAGGCGATTTATATGGTAAATTTTCTTGCACAAAATATAGACCGTTTATCTGCCACCGATTGCCGCGCCGTTACCGATGTCATTGCCACTTGTCTGCAACAAGCTGGTGATGAAGAGGTATCAAAACCCTAGGTTATTTTCCTACTGGCCTTTGGTTTTATAGATATTAATTTTGTTTGATGCAGGCCGTACGCAAAGGCGCGGCAAAACCAGCTAATCGGGCTTTTTAAATTGGGTTTCCTATGTTAAAAGGCCCCAAGTTCTGACCACAGCATTAAAAGCTAGTGATGGCGCTGTAAACAGACAAGTTGGCCTCGCCAAATGGTGAAATCGTCAAAGGATTTAAACCAATGACAGCAGAAATGATGCGCAATCATGTAGCAAAATTATCAGTTGAGACCGCTGATCAATTGACCACGCGTGATATTCATGAATTGTGCGATGCTGCCGAAGAAGCCATCCTTGCTGGCGGTGGATTTGGCTGGCTTTCACCACCGCCAAAATCGGTTATGGAAGATTATTGGCGCGGCGTTCAGATGATTCCAGAACGCTACCTGATCATTGCTAGACTCGACAAGGTGATCGCTGGCAGTTGCCAAATTGTGCGGCCACCAAAAAATAACGAGGCGCAAAAATTCGTGTGCCAGCTCACCACATTCTTTGTTGCCCCTTGGGCCCGTGGTCATGGTTTGGCACAAATGATTGTGGCTGAAGCTGAAGCTTTGGCGAAAAGTCAGGGATTTGCCATGATTAATCTTGATGTACGCGCCACCCAGGAACGGGCCATCCAATCATTTGAGGCACGTGGGTTCAGCAAATATGCAACCAACCCGTTTTATGCCAAGGTGGATGACGACTATGTGCCGGGCTTTTATTATCATAAAGAATTATAATCATGGCCTATGACGATCAAAACGTGTTTGCAAAAATTTTGCGTGGCGAGATTCCTTGCACAAAAATTGATGAGGATGATCATTGTCTGTGTTTTGCCGATGTAAACCCACAGGCCCCAGTTCATGTTCTGGTCATTCCAAAAGGGGCCTATGTTGATTGGAACGATTTTGCCGCCACCGCAAGTGCTGAAGAAATCACCGCCTTTACCCGTGCGATCCGCCGTGTTGCCGAAAAAACCGGCATCATCGATAGTGGTTATCGGGTGATTTCAAATATCGGACAGCATGGTCATCAAGAAGTGCCACATCTTCATATGCATGTATTGGGCGGTGGCCCGATTGGCCGACTTGTCGCTGGTAAATAGCCGTATCTATCTGAAATATCTAATATACTTGAAGAGTGGCGGATAGATTGCCAGACTCCTCATCTGATTGGGCTATCTTTTGGTAGGGTCAGATGCATGCATTGGTTCAAACAATCGCGTTTCGCGGCATTGATACCATTCCGGTAGAGGTTCAGGTACATATTGCGAATGGATTGCCAACCATTGCCAACCATTGCCATTGTTGGCTTGGCTGACAAAGCTGTTGCTGAATCCCGCGAACGTGTGCGGGCGGCATTATCGTCGATTGGTTTGGCCCTGCCACCAAAACGCATTGCGGTAAATTTAGCACCGGCAGATGTGGTGAAAGAAGGCGCACATTTCGATTTGCCAATTGCACTTGGTCTGTTGATGGCGATGGGGGTTGTGCCGCAGGATGCGGTTTCAGACCGCGTGGTGTTGGGCGAATTGGCCTTGGACGGGTCAATCCAGCAGGTATCTGGTGTGTTGTCAGCGGCCATTGCCGCGGCGGCGACTGGCCAGAATCTGATTTGCCCGGCCACTTGCGGCCCAGAAGCGGCATTGGCAGCGGCCATTGATGTGATCGCGGCACCTGATTTGGTCAGTTTGCTTAATCATCTAAAAGGTGTGCAAATCCTCAGCCCGCCAGAGCCAAAATATCTTTCTGCTGGGCGTTCTTACCCAGATATGAAAGATCTAAAAGGACAAGATACCGCGCGGCGGGTCTTGGAAATTGCCGCCGCTGGTGGTCATAATCTTCTTATGGTTGGCCCACCTGGTGCTGGCAAATCGATGCTGGCGGCCCGGCTTGCTGGATTACTGCCGCCCTTGTCAGCGGCCGAAGCTTTGGACGTCACCATGCTGCATTCTGTGGCCGGGCAATTGGTGGATGGCGGGTTAATTCACACCCGCCCGTTTCGCGAACCGCATCATTCTGCATCAATGGCGGCGCTTGTTGGTGGTGGGCCGCGTGCCAGACCCGGGAAATATCTTTGGCGCATAATGGGGTGTTGTTTCTGGATGAATTGGCAGAATTTGCTAGACCGGTTCTTGATTCATTGCGTCAACCGCTGGAAACCGGAAAGGTTGTTGTGGCCCGTGCCAATCACAATGTTACCTATCCAGCACGCTTTCAGTTGGTGGTGGCGATGAATCCATGCCGATGCGGTTATCTTGGCGACCCATCGCGTGCATGCGGCAGTGCCCCTGCTTGTGGCCGCCGCTATGCCGCCCGTGTATCAGGCCCAATGATTGATCGGTTTGATCTGATTATCGAGGTGCCAGAGGTGACAAGTGATATGTTATTTACCTCGAAAATAAGTGAAACCAGCCATGTGATTGCAAACCGTGTCGCGGCCGCCTGGGCCTATGCCGCGACGCGGCCCATGCAAGGCGCAGATTGTACAAATGCGCAATTACAGCCAGATCAACTGTCCGAAATTGTCAATTTTGACGATGATGCCGCAACATTACTTAAAACAGCGATTGAACATTCACGCTTGTCTGCTAGGGCCTATCATAAAATCCAGCGGGTGGGCCCGTACCATCGCTGATCTTAACGCTGAAGCCACAATTAGCCGGACGACAATTGCCGAGGCGCTGGCTTACCGGGCAATGCCGTTGCTGGCGTGAAGTGGGTGTTGCTGTTCGATGGCATCAATCGTCAGCGCCGCGATATCAATATCTGACAATCGCTGGATTTCCCGAATTCCTGTTGGTGAGGTCACGTTAATTTCGGTCAGATAATCACCAATGATGTCGATGCCAACAAATAACAAGCCGCGACGTTTTAATTCAGGGCCGATGGTGGCGCATATATGTTTGTCGCGCGCTGTCAATTGCGCCGCGGCGGCGGTACCGCCAACATGGAAATTTGAACGGGCCTCTCCGTCATTTGGAATACGGTTGACCGCGCCAACTGGTTCGCCATTCACCAAAATAACCCGTTTATCGCCGTCTCGTACGGCAGGAAGATAGGCCTGTACCATAACCGGTTCACGGCTGTTGCCAAAAAACATCTCAAGCAGGGAATTTAGGTTTTGATCATTTGGCTGAATACGAAATACCCCCGCCCCACCATTTCCAAAGAGCGGTTTGACAATAATATCTTTATGTTTCGCCCGAAATGCATGAATGGCATCGCTGTCACGGCTGATCAGCGTGGCTGGCAACAGATGAGGATAATGTGTGACCAGTAATTTTTCTGGTGCGTTTCTGACCTCGGCTGGGTTGTTCACCACCATTGTGCTGGCTGGCAAACGTTCAAGAATATGTGTTGTCGTTATATAGGCCATGTCAAATGGCGGGTCTTGACGCATCAATATAACGTCAAATTCGTCTAATGCGCGGGTTTCAATGGCGCCGGTTTTGAAGAACGCATCGCGGTTATCAAAAAGCTGTAATGACTGGCCGCGGGCGGTAATCTTGCCTTCATCAAAGGATAGTTTATCGGGCGTGTAATACCATAAATCATGGCCGCGCGATTGCGCTTCTAGCCCCAGCGCAAATGTGGAATCGCCAGCAATATCGATACTGGCAACAGGATCCATCTGGATGGCAAAAGACAGGGTGCGTGTGGTCATTAGTCGCGCTGGTCTTTTGCAAGAATAATGTAATTCACTACTTCTTGCGCAAACCGCAGATTTTCAGCATAGCTGACGACTTTGTTCATTTCTTCTGGTGAAGAGGCCACACCCGACAGATAGACAATGCCATTGACCACATCGATGGTGAAATTAAGCGAAGAAATATCTTTATCTGCAATCATTTTGCCGCGCAACGTTGCGCTTGCGGCCAGATCTTTGGCGATATCTTTGATAGAAGAGGTATCGGTCACTTGTAATTCATTGACCACCTCGCGTACCCCTTTAATTTCCCAAGCCAGTTTGGTGGCCTCAATTTTATCTTCTGGTGTTTTGACTTTGCCAGTAAATAAAACCGCCCCGTCATTCACCGTGACGTCAGCCGATGTTAACAGCGATGCATTTACCTGAATAAAACGGTCTTTTAATTTTGCAAATATGACCCCATCAGACACCGAGGTGGAAAATCCCTTTTCAGTTGTCGATGCTGCAACCGCCGCCGTGCCAACGCCAACCACCGCCCCGGCACATCCAGACAAAGCCAATGCACAAAGCAGTAAAACGCCAGCAATAAAAGGTGAAGTGTGGTGAGAATTTACACGCATGGTCCGCATCCTAGGGTCTGTCTATCGATCTGTGTGTTAATGTGGCGTTTTGCGATTCATCGGTCAAGGTTATATAGGCGTTATTACCACGCATTTTTGATATGGGCGATATGACCCACGCCAAAGAATTTACCATGATTAACAATAAACAAATCAAACCGGCATTGATAATCGGAAAAATTTGGATATCTGGCGAGGAACAAAGATGCTGTTGATCTGATCCTTTGGCATTGACGTGGTGAGGGGGTGGCAATCTGTTCACTGTCAAACCGATATTTAACTTCGACAAACACTAATAGATATCGCCGCTTTACAACCAAATCAATTTCACCTGTTGCGGCGCGCCACCGCCGCGCCATGATGCGATAGCCAGAAAGCCGAAACCACCAACCAGCAATAAATTCAGCAAAATGTCCGCGGCGTTCAGCGCGGACACGCATTGCTTTTATTTTTTCAGATCCGCTACCCATTCAAGCACACCTGTCACCACGGTTGGTTTAGGCATCTAATTCAATCGCCAGTTGATAGATTTTACGGCGAGGTTGGCCACTCAATTCCGTGACGGTTTTCACAGCATCGCGCAGACTGCTGTTTTGCAGTTCTTCAGCCAGCATATTTTTCAACATTGTATCATCAAATATAGCTGTTGTCTGGCTGGCGCCTTCAACAAGAATAACCACTTCGCCGCGCGGTGGGTCTTGGTGCGCATATAGACCAGCCAACTCGTCAAGTGGGGCACGTTGCAATTCCTCGTGAAGCTTTGTTAATTCGCGTGCCACAACCGCTAGACGCGACCCAAAAACCTCTGCCATAAGCGACAGGCTGGCCGCCAATCGGCGGGGTGATTCAAACCAGATGCTGGTCACCGGTAGCGCGGCAAATTCGTTAAAGGCTTTGCGTGCCGCGTTACTGCCATGCGGAATAAAGCCTGCAAAAAGAAACCGGTCACTAGGCAAGCCAGCACAGGCTAGCCCGGCCAGCACCGCGCTTGGCCCCGGAATCGCGGTCACGCAAAACCCCTGTTCATGGGCGGCCGCGACAAGTTTATAGCCAGGGTCTGATACCAATGGCGTGCCCGCATCACTGACAAGCGCAACATTTAATCCATTGGCCATGGCGGCCAATATTTTGGGGCGCATGCTGTGGCCGTTATGGTCGTGATAGGGCATAAATTTAGCCGCTGTCTGACGCCCACTTAGTGCCAGTAATTTCCGTGTCATACGGGTGTCTTCACAGGCCAGAATATCAGCTTTTTCCAAGGCCTCGGCGGCCCGCGGCGATAAATCACCCAAATTGCCAATTGGTGTTGACACAACGGCCAATTGTCCGGGTTTTACCGTCATGATCATCCTTTCGTGATACGGGACTTACATGGGCAGTTGCCCACCCGCACCAGATCGCGCATGCCAGAGTATAAAACTGCCACTTGGCGCACCACAAGCCTTTAATCCGGCCGCTTGTGATGCGCTCACTGATCGAAATTATCTTAAAGCGCTGGGCTTGTTTATTTATAGGGGCGTCATGTAGCATAGCGCGAAGAGAGATTTTATCGCGGAACCGGATATGTGGCTGGAACAGGTCAAAACCAAAACGGGTGCAGGGATTTTTCATAGACTTGCGGCCAGCAGGCTATTGACCGAAAAGCTCGTGGCGCGTCAATTTTTACGTGGCGCAGTGTTTGGTGGTGCGGTGTTTGGCATCTTGCTGTTGGCGGCGTGCGCGCCTGCCCAGAACCCACCATCATTGTCAGCGTCTTCTATATCACCTTCGTCAGATATTGTGATCAGGCGGTCGGCGGAGGCCCCCAACGCACAATCAACAATTGGCGGGTCATCAGCGGTTAACGGCAAAAATGGCACGACCGTGAATAGCGGTATCAATCTTGGCAATGCGTCCCAACAAAATCCTGCCGCCGATGTATCTAACGACAGTCAAAATGATGTTGCCACCAGCGTGATTGATACAATTATCTGGCAAATACAAACCGGGCCTGCGCCGCCATCACCGGTTGATCCTGTTGTGCCAGAAGGACAAGACCCGTCATTAACAGAAGATGCGCTAGAAGCCGCCTTTGCCTTGTTATCAAGTCAGGTGGCCCCGCCATCGCTTGAACCGGCATTTATATTACCACCAAAACAAGATGTGCAATTGCGGGTTGGCCTGTTGGTGCCATTAACCGGCCCCTATGCGGCGCTTGGTGATGAAATCAGGCGTGGTGCCGAAATGGCATTGTTTCAAGCGGCAAATAAAAATGTCGAATTGCTATTTTTAGATACGATGGGCGGTGAAAAAGCGGCGGATGCGGCGCTGACCGGGGTGGAAAATAACGTCGATATATTTATTGGCCCATTATTTACCCCAGCGGTATTAGCGGCCCGGTCTGTTGCCGCACAAAACCAGATTCCAATGCTGCTTTTATCAAATAACCGTGCGGTGGTGGCACCTGATAGTTGGCTTTTGGGATATCTTCCCGAACAACAGCTTGATGGGTTGCTTGGTCATGCTGTTGGTTTAGGAAAAAGCAAATTTGCAATTATCGCGCAGGATGCGGCGTTTGGACAAAGATTGCTGGCCCATGCAACCAGTCGTTTGGATGACTTTGGCCTGCAACCTGAAGCCGTGCGCATTTTAACTGACGCAGAAGTGAATGACGAAAATAGCTTGAAACAGGCCATTCGTGAATTTAGCCGTTATCAGCCACCAGCCCCAGATGCATTACCTGCCGAAAGCCCGTTTGATGCGGTCATTTTTGCCGGTGATCCGGCATTCGCGCTGCGTACGGCACCATTATTGGCCTATTATGATGTGGGGCCAGACCGGGCGTTGTTTCTTGGCAATGCCTTGTGGAACCAAGACCAATTGTTAAATGAACCATCACTTCAAGGCGGGGTATTTGCGATCCGCCCCAGCCAGTTTGATGCAAAATTTAATGCCAGCTGGCAGGCCATCTGGCGGCAAATGCCGGGGGAATTAAGCCGGTTAGGATTTGATGCATTGGCGTTGGTGGCGGCCTTGTCAGCAACAGGTGATGATCAAACCCTGTCGCCTGCTGGCCAGTGGGCGCCAAAGCTTGTCACAAATAAAGGGTTTCAAGGTTATAGCGGCGCTTTCAGGCTGTTGCCAGATGGCAGTAATGTGCGGGCCTATGAATTACGGCAAATTCGAAATGGTCAGTCAAAAATCATCCAAGCCGCCCCGGATAAAATCTGATATCGGCATATTATGATCAGCGTAAAATCATCGCAATAATATGGTTTAGCCGCAACCGCCCCGCATCCGTGGCACGCAAATCTGTCACCATGCCACTGGCATTGTGTTGTTTTTCTTCTAGCCAGCCATCTTCAATCGCTTGTGTTACGGCGGCGTCATCAAGCCACCCATCCCGCGGCCCACAGATGGATTCAATCTTCTGAACCGAGACACCAGTGGTTAATCGAAGCCCCATCATGATCATTTCGGCGGCAAATGCATTGGCCCCATCATGGGTGTGGGTGTCAATACCATGTCCAGTTTTCTGAACAGATTGCAACCATCCAGCCGGGCTGCGGCGGGTGGCGGTGCCAACACGTTGCAGATTTTTATAATTATCGGCGGCTATGGTGTATCGGCCATGCGCACCGGGGCCAATACCAATCCAGTCACCAGCTTGCCAGTAATTGATATTATGCTGGCATTGCGCGGTGGGTTTGCCATGATTGGAAATTTCATAGGCTGGCAAGCCAGCCGCCGCCGTCATATGTTGGGTTAATTCAAATAAATCAGCCGCATGATCATCATCAAGATGAAGTGTTTCACCATTGCGCTGGCGTGTATAAAACACGGTGCCGGGTTCGATGGTCAGCTGATAAAGTGACAGATGCGGCAGATCAAATGCCAAAGCTTGCGACAGGGTATTTTTCCAGTCGTTTATGGTTTGGCCAGCTGTTGCATAAATCAGATCAATTGACAGATTGTCAAAGCTATGCCGGACGGTATCCAGCGCTGACAATGCTTCGGCCACATCATGTTCGCGCCCTAAAAATTTTAATATGTCATGATCAAGAGATTGGACACCCATTGAGACACGATTAACCCCGGCATAGTAAAATTCGCTCATAGCCTTGGCTTCGACCGATGTTGGATTGGCCTCGGCGGTGATTTCGATTGTCGGTGCAAAGCCAAATGTTTTTTCAGCATGGGCGATGATTTTGCCAACAACAGCTGGCGGCATTAATGATGGTGTCCCCCCGCCAAAAAATAGGCTTGTCAACGCCCGGCGGTCAGGCAATATTTCGGCCATATATGACATTTCAAGACAAAGCGCCGTGCCAAATTCAGTGCTGTCATGTGTCGTGCTGACATGTGAATTAAAATCACAATAGGGGCATTTTTGCCGGCAAAATGGCCAGTGGATATATAAAGCTAAATCGGGTTTTGCGTCGCTAGTTGGCATGTTGTGCGGGAAAAACCTGTGCGATCAATTGTGCAAAGGCATCAGCGCGATGGCTCATGCCGTGTTTGGCGGCAGGGTCCATCTCGCCAAAGTTTTGGCTATGGCCGGTTGGTTGAAAAATTGCATCATAGCCAAATCCAAATTTTCCGCGCGGTGGCCATGAAATCTGGCCTGTCACCTGGCCTTAACGCAGACCTCCTCTCCATCAGGCCAGACAAGGGCCAGCGCACATACAAAATAGGCCGACATATCATCTGCATTTGCTTGTGTTAGTTCGTCATGGACCCGTTGCATGGCCTTGTCAAAATCACCATCTGGGCCCGCCCATCGCGCCGAATAAATGCCGGGGGCGCCGTCAAGTGCGGCAACCACGAGACCTGAATCATCTGCAAGTGCGGGCAATTTTGCGGCGGTGGCGGCGGCGCGCGCCTTTAATAACGCATTGCCCCGAAAGCTTGTCTCTGTCTCTTCTGGTTCGGCAAGACCAAGACTGCCGGCGGATATAACGCGAAATCCAAACCCGTCAAATAGTGCTTGTATTTCGCGTAATTTGCCTTTGTTATGGGTGGCGATAACCAATTGATCTTCGGCAAACTGGCGGATGTTATTCATTCATCTTGGCTTTCTTAATATCAGTCAACGGGGACGGGCCAGGTTTATTGCGCGGCTCTTACTGCCTGTTGCTGTAGCTGGAATATTTCGCCGCATCCAGCACTGGCAAGATCAAGCATGGCATCAAGTGTCGCCCGTGAAAACGGATGGGCTTCGCCTGTTGCTTGTACTTCAACAAGCTGATCATCCGCGGTCATGATAAAATTGGCATCAATTTCAGCGGCGCTATCTTCATCATAATCAAGATCAAGCACTGGGGTACCTTGAAAAACGCCGCAGGAAATCGCCGCCACCTGACCGGTTAATGGTGATTTGGTTATGGCACCAGCAAGAAGCAATTTTTCACAGGCAAGGCGCAAGGCAACCCATGCGCCGGTGATGGCCGCTGTGCGTGTACCGCCATCAGCTTGAATAACGTCACAGTCAATTTTAATCTGCCGTTCACCAAGCGCTTCGAGATCAGTAACAGC
>Ga0181563_10005400_pt1 | contig 11702 bp, 7 predicted proteins | sample 011ome_25_FD_133759 | JGI IMG/M metagenome (GOLD analysis project Ga0181563, IMG submission 133759) | Coastal salt marsh microbial communities from the Groves Creek Marsh, Skidaway Island, Georgia - 011512CT metaG (megahit assembly) | ecosystem: Environmental > Aquatic > Marine > Intertidal zone... | reverse complement strand
TCAAGATAACGCCTGATATTTTATCTCGTGCCAAAAAGAAAGCCGCCTCTGTAGGTAATCTACAGGGCAGCATCACTGGCAGTCTTAGTAATGTCGTTGGGGCAATCGGAGAAATAATCGTCGAGGAATACGTCGGTGGTGAGCCTGTCAACAGCAAGGACTTTGACCTGATTGTAGGAAACCGACGTGTCGACGTAAAGACCAAGCGGTGCAATACCACACCATCACCAAACTACGATTGCTCTGTAGCCGCACACGGATCGAAACAAGACTGCGACAGCTACGTCTTTGTCCGTATCCTTACAGACCATAGCAAGGCTTGGATCTTGGGAGAGATACCAAAAGAAACGTTTTATAAAAAGGCTACACGATACAACAGAGGGGATGTCGATCCGACGAACGGATTTACATTTAGAGCCGACTGTTACAACCTAGCAATACAAGAACTAGAGAACGTCAATGGCAAAACAGCACAAAGCTAATCTGTTTCAATTCACAGTATATTTAAAACAAGACGGCAACGTAGAGATAAACATGGATGGTGTCCAGCCGGAGCAGCTAGAAGCTGTAATAAATACAGGGATGCCGGAGTATGATGGTGCACACTCTATAGCATCCCTGCTTCGGTATATTAGGTCGATGGGGAACGAGATGTTGGATAAATCTAGAAACTACATTTGAATCTATTTGTGTACTTTTTGTACCTCAAACCTAGCACGAATTGAAGACCCCTTATGCCGCTTATAGCCGGTTGAGGGGTTTTTCATTAGGCGATAGCTACCGTTCTTCTGCTTCATCCAGTGGTAGCCCTTTGGAGCATTGACGTACTTAGTAGCCACAACTATTTTCTCTTCTTTGCACCAGCGATCTTGTCAGCGTACGTCGCCTTATCGTACGGTGGAGCAAGTTCTGCAAAGGCTTTGCCGCCTTCAGCCATAGGGGTGCGTTGCTGGGCAGTTGGCATAGGTGCGGCTGGCATCATTGGAGATGTCATAGGCATTGTCGTTGCACTCTGCTGCATTGCGTTCTTCTTCTTAGGAGCGGCGGTTCCACCCATCTGCATCTTCTTGGCTTTGCCGCCGTACATCATTGGCTTGCGTGGCATTCCGCCGTACATCATACCTTTGCGTTGTCCGTTGTTATATTGTTTCATAGCTTATGATCCTTATTTAAAAATTGATGGCACAGGAACGAATGATCCACCTTCGGTGATATCTTCTCTGCGTTTGGTTACTTCTGGGAATACAGGTATTTTGACACCGGCACCAACAAGCGCATCTCGTGCTGTTCTAGGTATGCCTGATGTTAAATCTGGATACAAGGTAAACGCTCTGCCGTACTTATCCTTCATTGTAACTGGCTCTGGCTTGCCTATTTCATTTGCAGTTTTAGCGTAGGATGCAACCAACGCATTGTAGAAATATGTTTCCCGATCTGGAGTCAACGGCTTGCCTGTCCGAACCATCTCAAGGAACATCTCACCCAACTCTGGGTCAGACAAAACCGACCTGATCATGTTAAACTTGTTGTTACGGAACTGTTGAAGGACTGCTTCTGTACCGACGTATCGTGCGCTAATCACTCCGCGATTGATTGCGTAGAAGCGACTGATGAACGACTCGACGCTGAATGAGCGTGGTGCACCAGTGATTTCAAATTCACGCATACGGAAGTCAGCAGCACGATCTGCCATTAGCTTAGATGTTGCATCCCAAACCTTGTAACGCTTTTCACCGATGAGTTCTTTTACAACCTTCGCCTTTTCAGCATCGTTGGTGCCAAGCATGTTTTGCATAACGCCCAAGTCGATAACCTGTTCGTCGATTGTTGTTCCTTTTGCATCGGTGATGATGTTCTTGCCTGTTCTTTTAAAGGCAGTATTTTGTAAAGAATCGATGTATACATCAGCAAGGATAGTAGTTACCTGCTCGTCGGTAAAGCCGCCTACGTCTTTCAACTCACGCTTAATCAGGTTTAGTTGATCAACTCCGCCCGAAACCAACCTGTCACCGATCTGATCCATCGATAGTTTTGTTGGGCTGTAGTTCTGTAAGATTTGAATAGCCAGTTCTTTTTGCTTCTTGGCTTTCTTAGCTGGCTCTAAGGTCTTGTCTAGCTGAGTCTGGATATCAGATGTTACACGTGCAACCGTTCTATCGTAAACGTCATCGCCAACAGACTTTCTTGAAAAGCCGATAGTGTCGTCAACCAACGAGCCTACATCTAACATAGACTTAACCTGACCATCTGCACCACGCATGACAAATACCTGATCTAAGTTATTCATCTGACGAGCGAGTTCGTCTGGCTTTACTTTGCCTTTCAAGCTAACGATATAATCAGCTATGGCGGTTTTTACTGTTGCCGCAACCGCTCCGGTCATCTTGTCGCCTTCAATAAAGGTAAACATAGGTAAGCCGCTTTGTGGATCGACGATCTCTTGTCCTAATGTGCGCTGGATGGAATCAAACAAGCTTTTACCGCCGACGTTCGGGTCCATGTTTGCAATGGCTTTGATGTTAAGCCACTCGCGAGGATTCTGTGCGCCGTAGCGAACACCTAAGGGGTTGTTTACAGATACGTCAACAACCGACCTGTTGCCCCACGACATCCAAGATGGAACGACAGCCTTTTCGTTTGTATCGTACCAGCGAGACTTGAACTTTGCCCAGTCGCGATTGGCTTCTTGTAGGGCTGCACCGACAGGCATAACTGTGTCGTTGCCTACGTCGTTCTTCATAAGTATGCCTAATGTATCCACTGGAGTTCGTGTGCCGTCTGCACCGACCAACTCGAACTTATCGAACTTTCCCTGAACAACGTTTTCAATGTTTTCAAAGATAGTAGCACGTTCAGCGTTACCAGACTTACGAGCAGCAAACTGAACATGCCGTAGAGATTTATCTAGTTCACGTAGCTGAGTGAAAGACATCTCGAAAATATCAAGTGTGCTGTCTTGCTGTTGAGCAGCTTCACGGAGATAGCGTATAACTTGTAGCTGATCGTCCTGCTTCCTGTTAAAAGTTTTGCCCTGATCTTCTAAAGTTTTTTTAATATCCTGTACTACTTGCTTGACTGTCTTGTCGGTTCCTTCGGCTAATGCAGTAAAGAATGGGTCAGACAGGGTAATAAAGGTTTGATCCAAGATTGCCGACTGACCTGCTGTCATATCTGCTCCGCGCAGCTTCCCTACGGGCAGATCAGGCCGCTCTGCAAACAGGGCATCAAACACGTCACTGATGTCTACTGACACGTTACCTGTGACGGGGTTTCCTGCTCCATCAACAAACAGGTTATTTTCTGAAGCAGAATCTAAAGCAAGATACAAACGCTGTGCTTTTACCTTGTCTGCTGCGTGTCCGCTTTCTAATAGCGCAGCCATCAAATCACCCGGACTATCAAAGTTAGGGATGCTTGCTGTTGTGCGCTGTCCTGCTGCAACTACACCTTTCGGTCCGACTGCGCCTTCTACCACTGCAGCGGCACCCGCTTGTGTAGATAGCTTCGAGCGTACGTCATCAGCATGTTTTGTTACTACATCAGAAACCTTGTCGCGTGTGTCGTTTGCAATCTGGTTAAACTGTGGGCGTGGTAAAAAAGTAAAGTTTTCTGCCGCACTAATCAATTCTTGTCTTTGCAAACGATTCATAGAGTCTTCGAAGTTACGGATTGTATCTGGGCCAGTCTGCTGACCAAATGCCATGCTGTTACCGTCGATAGAATCTAGATAATACTGTACGCCGCGCTTATCCACCATGCTAATGTCTGCAGATAGCTGATCTATAGATTCTTGACCACGCTCAATTGCAGCATTGACGATACGGAAGAAATCACCCTTTGGAGTATCACCGATGCCGCCTTCGATACTTTGCAAGACACCACGAAGTTCAGCAACCATCTGCTTCTGTAGGTTTAGGTTTGCTTCCAAGTCGTTTACGTTAAAGTTTCTGATCTGCTTAACGCTGAGTTGGCTACGAGTAATGTCTTCAAGAGATTTGAGGGTTGCCAAGCCACTGAGGTTAGCAAAACCTGTGTCGAGCAGACGAGGGTTCAAGCCTTCAGCAACCAACACGTCGTACACTTCGTCGAGGTATTTGGCACGTTCGATGATGCCAGCTTGCATCTCAGGAGAGAAGTTGGTGATATTTTCTGTGAGGAACTTGAGATAGGCTTTCTTTCCGCCAAACTTCTGACCCATAGCAGACCGCTGCAACGCCTTGAATGCGGCTGGTACGTTGCCTTGAACGAGGTTGATGATCAAGCCACTACCTAAACCGACGAGTTCACCCATCATCGGATCGCCTGTTACACCGTATGTTTCATCGCGCTGCTGGAAGAAGTGTCCCGCTGTACCTGCACCAACAATCATAAACTTGTCTGCAGTGGCAATATCACGCATAAACTTAGGCGTACCGCTCTTGCGTTCGATAGCAGCAAGGTCGTAAACAGCTTTGTTGATGTCAGCATCGAAAGCGTTTAGCTTAACAGTGTCAGCGGCATCCGGTGTTCCGCCGCGTTTCTTAACACCAGAATAGTATGCGTCGCGTCGGTTTCGCAAGTTGTTTAGATACTTAGTTTGCTGAACTACCTCTGCGCGACTTCCTACAGACATAGCAGCATCTTCAATCTGCAAGCCCTTAGTGATCTTGCTACCGACGCTATTCTGCTTCATCTTCTGTAACCAAGAAGGTTCCGCACCATTATCTATGCCGGAACGCATCTGCTTGTAGCTATTAAGGATCTCATCGTACGAACGAGTAGACCCTTTAGCTACTTCTTCTGCGTAGAATTGTTTGAAACGAGCAACCTCACCCTTAGAACGAAGAGCAGTCAATGCAGCCGCACCCTTACTAGGCAGCGCAATCTCACCTGCAACTTTTACCAGACGTGGAGCGAGTCCTGTCAAGGTTGAAATGTATTCTTCTACGACAGGCAGAGATACCTTTGTGCCGCGCTGTGCCATCGTTGCAATCATCTTGTGAGCAAGAGGTTGCCATAAGGTATCCATGATAGCTTGCCGACGAGAACTTTCGCGGATATCAAAGTACCCTTGATCTGTATCTTCGAAATTCAAAGTCAAGTTATCTGCTGCGTCGATTAACACGCCAACGCCCCACAAGCCCATCTGAATCGGAAACTTGATAGCGTTCTCGCCTATACCGCTTGCGATCTTTTCCATATCGCCCATTCCGGGAGCCGAAACAGCATAGTTGATTATGTCTGCGCGAGTACGAGCATTTTCGACACCGGCTTTAATCAGGCGTTTGTTTAGCAGATCAGCGAATAGAGGTTTGCCAACTTCTGGATCAATAAAGTTTAACGAGGTTAACATAGAGGCTTCACGATAGTTTTGAATATCTTCCTCTGTCATGTCTTTTGCAAGAACTGTACGGATTTCAGTTACTGGAACAGGTTTACCGCCCTCAAAGCTGACTTCTCCGGTGACTTCATTCCAAGTCAGTTTCTGATCAGGGTCAGGAAGACGAGTCTGTTTGTATATCAGGTTATCCCACGGGACGTTAAACTCTTCACCTTCATCATCGATAATGACGGTGGCTCCTATGCGGTTAGCTACATCTAGGCGAGTAGCATAATCCATGCTTTTTGGAAAAAACGTCTCTTCGCCTTGTGCATTGCGAACACCCATAGCCTTTTCAAAGTTAGATGCGATCTTAGGATTGTCAAAGTTCATAACTTGTTGAAGCGTAATCTCAGGGCTAATCTTGCGTATGTCAGCGATACGCGGAGTTACATCTTGCTTGAGTTCGATTCCCAAAGACCCAACGACAGGAAGGTCGAGGGGAGTAGTCGTCACGTCAAACTTAGGAACTTGGAATCCGCCTACAACCTCTTTTTCCAACGAAGGAAACCTGTCTACAGGTGCCGGACGCGGTGTGCCGCCGCCCAGTTCTGTGACAGGTTTGATAGTAGGAGAGCCGGACTGACCGACTCCCATGCTTTTTAAAACTTGTTGCTGATCTGCAGAAAGCTTTGCCATCTGGTCTTCAATAGGACTAGCCATTGTATTCCTTACTATGGTGTTAGGATTCGTGCTATGATGGATTCACCTAAATCTTTAAGTGCGTCTTCGTAAGTATCGTAGGTATCGCCAAACTTACCTTGTTCAGCATTAATCTTTTCAAGCTTTTCTGCATTCGTCATAGCTGCTGCGGCTACGTCATCCTTCGTCGGTTGTCCGCTTCCGCCGGGTTGTTCTAGCATGTCGGTCACGTTATCTATGTTAATCTTTGTGCCTACGTTTCCAAGTGAAAGTTCTTGTAGCTTCAATGCAGCGTAGGCTCGTTGTCCGCCATCGCCAACTGCACGAGAATGCTTTTCCACGCTCACCAACATTTCTTTTGCTGCAGTCAAGATTTCTACCTCAGTAGAAGCTTGACCGAATACGCTATCCATCTTTAAGGCGCGAAGGATGTTCTGCACGTCTTGGTCAGAAATCGTACGACCACCAGTACCACCTTGAATTGCTGCTGCCATAGAATAGGCGACCATAAAGCGATAGTAGTTACGAAGCGCAAGGTTCTTTACTTTTTCGTCGTTCGAACCCAAGCCAGCAACCGACTTCTGGAATGACTCTACATTCTCTTTACGTGCGGTACGTTCAGCTTCTAAGAAAGCATCTACAGTTTTGTAGCCACGCTCTTTGGCAATCTCTAGCATATCTGCAGCGGGTAGTTGGTTGTCTACAATAGATAAGAATGTAGGGTTTCCGTTATCATCTTTTCCAAAGATTGTGTTCTGTGCTGCAGCAACTGCCTGATCTTGATTTACAGGGATGAGTCCCGGAAGAACATTTTCCATGCCTTGCTGGAACAAATGTACCGCACCGTCAGCAGAAACATAGAATTGACCTAGAGACGTATTGATGTCAATGAACTGTCCATCTCTAGTATAATAAGTCCGAATCATTTTGTCAATGAGGCTGATAGCATTAGCTGCTGAATCGGCTTGCTGAACACGAGAAGAACGTTCCTTTGCAAACAACCGACTATCTTTACCGCTCTGTGCAGCAAACAGCAGACGATCACGTGCCGTTCCTGTGACGGGCGGTGAAAAGGCTGAAATTAAGGCCATGCCACTTTCAAAATCACCGTCGAAGGCATTGTTAAACGCCAGCTTGATGTCAGCCTCTACGGCAGGGTTGTCGATTTTACGCTCCGCACCTAGCTTTAGCATGTTCTGCCAGCTTGCAAAGAATGGAGTATTGTCAACATCTTTTGTTTTTGTAAGATAAGACAAGAAATCTAGCTTTGGCTGCACCTTCGAAACAACCACCTGACCTTGTGGACCCTTCTTTACACGTCCCGCGTCGTCGTACTCAAAATTAACCAGCGATTTAAAGCTGTTCTTTGCAGCAGATATCTCAGCCTTTGTACCGTTTGGTGCAAGGGCAGACATCACAAAATCGACAGTCTCGTTGTACTTAGGATCGAAGGGGATTGCTAAGTTTAGCTTTGCCGCAAGAGGCGGATCATTAGGATTAGCAGCAGGGTCTACTACGTTAGCCGGTACTTCTACTGGAGTTTGCGCTACAATTACGCTCTGAGCCAAACCGTCGGGAGCGATACTATTTTCTCTAGTTATCTGAGCGACTGTTTCTGCAGCCCGAAGACCTGCACGAACCTGTACAGCAGCTTCCAAATCGGGAATCTGTGACAGTACAGGAAAGTTGTTACGCAGGAAAGCAATCTCATCGACTAGCAGATCCTTAGACGGAACCATTTCTGCTGTTATGGGATCTTTAACCGTTGTATTTTGCTGGATTAAGTTTACGGCGTAGTTTTGAATGCGCCTCATTTTTTCAGGAGTATTCAAGTTAGCAGCAGTCCAGTCGATGCTACCATTTTTAGTAGGCAGTTTACTCATCCAGTTACGGAATACGTCAAGCTGTTGGTTGGGTGCCTTGAACTCTTTAGGAACGTAAAACATTTGTTCTTTGTTGTTGGTATCCCGATACTTAATATCAAAGGGAGAAGCTGCTACATCCATAGCCCCTTTAGCTGCACTGGCAGGTTTCAACCCAATATCAATCGACTTACGTGCACCTGTTTCGTCTTTTTCATAACCTACGACTCCTTCGTACTTAGATGTATTCTCCCTATACTGCCATAGAGGAATATCGATTTGCTTATCATCGATTCTTTCGCCGTTGTCGTCGAGCATATATACGGTAGCAAACTGCTTGGATTCTTTCTTGTCGGTTTCAGTAGGAGTTAGCCAACTAATTTTGCCGGTGCGAATAGGCTTGTCATCCTGTACGGTAAACTCAGATTCACCGACTCTGACAGCCCCCTGATCATTCAGTTCTGCAGCAGTATCCGCATAGACTATACGTCCGTCTTCCATCTCACCAACGTAGCGCATAGACTTTTTAGGGTCTTCTTTAGGTGCGGCTGCAGGAAACGTCTTTTTCTCAGTGGATAAAAATCCCACATCTTGACCTAGTGCACCTTTAGCAAAATCTTGAGAAACCGGTATCTGACCTGCACGTTGAACGTCAGGGTACTTTATTTCAAGTGCTGCTAAAGTATCTGCATACACAGTTTTCGGCTGACCGTCTTTGTCTACGATTGTCCCTTGTGCAATAAACACGTCTTTAGGTGCTTTAGGAGCTAGGTATTCAGGAGCGTAGTTATCTGTATATTTATTACCCTTAACGTCGCGAGTACCAATCTGTCTAGCCTTCAAGTCATCCCAAGTACCAAACTGACCGACCCTGTTAACAACGGACTTTTCTAATTCGCTTTTCGTACCGCGTGTGCCATCTGGAAGCTGAAACAAAGGAAACGTCTGCTCGTCTGGGGCGACCTCTTTGATTTCCCCTGTACCAAACCGACGATGAGTGACAGTATAGTCGGCAAAGTTTTTATCTAGTATGTTTAGTTGTTGAATCGGACCTGTCGGTTTCTTACGACCGTACGGTGTGACACGGGCTTGTTCAGTGGCTTTTGCTTCGGCTTCTTGCTGTTTTTTAAGTTCAGCAACAGCAGCAGCTTCATCGCGTCTACCTTTTTGTAGCCATTTAGCGGCAGCATATGCGGCAAAGAGTAGTGCATCAGCCATATTACATTTCTCCCATAGCTAGGAAAGATTGAGCATCACGTGTCGGTTCTGGTTTCGGCTCCATCCGCTTTGCCTCGCGACGCCCCATCTGTTCTACTTCCATCCGCTCTTCGTAATTAAGTTGTTCGTTCATTGCTTCGTATAATTCAGGATTACGCTGCTTCATAATACGGAAGAATGAAACGTCATCGACTTCACCTTCTTTGATACCGTTTTCTTCGTTATCATCTACCATCATGCGCGGCTCGAAACCTTCTTCGAGGGCTTCACGATACAAGTAGATTGCGATACTAGGTTTGATTAGTTCAGCTACGTCCGGTGAATAGGCACCGTTCATAAATCCTTTGAATGCGATTTGTGCAACCAACTCTTGTACAGAGATACCTGCAACCAGCATCCGCATGATATCTTTGCGACGGGTCGGTTCTTCGAGTCTGTCGAGAACAAAGTCCAAAGCTTCATCCGGGTTGGCATGTTGTGGGGGTCTTTCCCAAGCCCACTTTCCGGGTTCGTCTGTCAGAGAATGACCGGGGGGTGCTGCCATAGGGGTGATCTTATCAAATTCTTCTTCCATCTTTGCGACCCCTTACTTTGCCTTTGAATATTTTTTAGTCAATGTTACTCTTGGTGTACTAGCACTGCTCAAACCGATTGTCTGTCCCATGCGAATGTTTGACACCGGTATTGGTGCTTGTCCTGTCATCCGCATAATCTTTTCTGCGACACGGGCATCCTGAAGAGCACGAGAAACACGGTCTGTACCGCCTAGCGGAAGCATCTGTGCTCCGGCTCCGGCACCTGACATCGAACCTGCTGCCATGCTGCTACCGGCGCTGTTCATCGTCGGTTTTGGCATATCCTTCTGTTGTAATAAAGCCCCTCTGGCAACTTCTCCGGCAGCATCTCCTATGTCTTTACTGCCTACACCAAAAAAATCTCCTACGTCCGATAGGAAACTTTGAGCACCTTTAGGTAGACTATCGTACAGATAATCTAAACCTGAAGAAACTGCACCTCCGATAAGCCTTCCCCCTATTGCCGTCAATGCTGAACTTAATAAACTCATGTTTTCGTCCTACATAAAGATTGAATCAATAGTTCGCGTAACTAAGAAGTTATTAAACTGTGAATCGTATAGCGATTTGTTAGCATCAATTGAAGCAGATTGCATAGCAGCGTTGTGTGCCCGTGCCCTGTCATTTTCAGATGCTTGCATAGCCCAAGAAGCTTGGTCGCGGTATAGTTGCCACAGGTTATTTAGCGAATTTTGACTCATTGATAATAGTGCTTGTACGTTCTGCTGGTTTGCAACGTTCTGGGCTGCAGTGTTTGCAGTGTTAATGCTTCTGCGCCACGCCACGTTGCTCTGATCGATAGTTGACTGCATGTTTGCATTGAACTGCTGACGAGACGCTTCCATAGATGCGTTAAACTGTTCCATGCCGCTTTGTTGATTTACGTTAAACTGATCGATAGATGCTGCACGGTTCTTGTTTGCAGATTCGATCTGGGAGCCTAGTTCGGCAAAGAACATATCTACTTCGTTGCTCGACTTTGCGTTGAACTGAAGAGACGCATTCTCTGCAGCCTGATCAGACAGCTTCATTTGTACCTTAGACTGGTAGTCGATTGCTTGTGCTTGCTGTTGGTTCGTCAAGTTCTGAGTGTCGATTGCAAGAAACGTTTTTGCATTCTGTACTGCTGCAGTCTGCCTGTTGTTTAAGTTTGCCATGTCCATGTTAGCAACAGCGACGGCATTTTGTAGTTCGGCCTGTTGTTGGTTGCTCAAGTTAGCAAGCTGCAAAGTAGAGTATTTGTCAGCGTCTTGCTTGGCAATCTCAATGCCTGATTCGGTTACGGCTTGCACCATTGCGGCTGCTGCCATAGAACTCGAACCCAAGCCCCGCTGCTGCATGATCGAACTGACCTTACGAACCTGTGGTGCAGCCCAAGCAGGAAGAGGCTGACCGGCCTGAATAGAACTCATCAACTGACCCATCTGATATTGGGTAGTTGCTTGCGGGTCCATCGTTGCGGTCTGGGCTGTTGCAAGTGCTTGCGGAGATAACGTACCCTGTGCAGCGTTAACCAGTGCTTGTGGGTTCACTGCCCCCTGTGCAGCTTGCATATTTGCTGGTTGAGTGACTGCAGCGGCCTGATAATTATTTGCTGCCTGTGTAGCTGGGGCAGTCTGATCGTACATTGCAGAACTCAAACCTGATGGTACAGGCGCAGCAACAGCAGTCATCTTAACGTTGTTATCTGTTAAGATTTCGTTAGTTTGTTCGGTTAAGGTTACCGGAACAATTTCTTGTTGTGGCCTTAAGGCTGTCTGTTCAGCTTGTTCGGTTTGTGCTTTTACGAGTTCTTCGGATAGAGCGTCACCGGTTTTGCCTGTCAATACTGCCATCTATTAATCCCTACTCAATACTTTATCTAGCTTATCTTCTACACGGTGTAGTGCTTCCATGACACGGCGCATATCATCCTTCATATCTGCACGAGTAGCGTAGTCTTCGCGAGTCTTATTTAAAAGAATTTCGATGCGCTTCTGTTCTTTGTTGATGCCGCTAGCCCACCAAGCACCACCCGCAAGGATTAAACCGACTAGAGTATCTATG
>Ga0181563_10005398_pt1 | contig 11705 bp, 6 predicted proteins | sample 011ome_25_FD_133759 | JGI IMG/M metagenome (GOLD analysis project Ga0181563, IMG submission 133759) | Coastal salt marsh microbial communities from the Groves Creek Marsh, Skidaway Island, Georgia - 011512CT metaG (megahit assembly) | ecosystem: Environmental > Aquatic > Marine > Intertidal zone... | reverse complement strand
TAGTTGGTGTTGAACGCCATGAACGAGTTCGCCAGTTCGTTGGCGTGCAGCGCCTGCGCCAGCGGCGAGCCGGCGTGTCCCGCCCCCGGCGCCGCCTTGTCCCAGCTCCCCAGCATCGCCTGCATCACCATCAGGGGCACGGCGTCCGGCGAGTTCCAGGGCGCGCCCTTGAACGCGACGCAGAACGACGCCACGGGCATGTCGTCGTCGCGGATGCGCACGTCCGAGCCGGTGAAGTGCGCGGGGTCGTTCTTCACGAGCGTCGCCACGTCGGCGCCGGCGGCGGGCGCGGCGGCGAAGGCGCTCTCCGCCAGCCGCACGAGGTCGTCGTGCTCGACGGCGCCGGTGCCCACGAGCACCATGCGCGGCGCGGTGTAGTGCTCCTTGATGTACTTCGCGAGGTCGTCGCGCGTGATGGAGCGCACGTTCTCCGCGCTGCCGAGGATGGTGCGCCCGAGGCCGGTGTGCTGGAACGCCGTGGCGTGCAGGTGGTCGAACAGCACCTCCTCCACCTCCTTCTCCACCTCCTCCATCTCGCGCAGGATCACGCCGCGCTCGCGCTCGACGTGGGCCTGCTCCAGCGAGGAGTTCTGCAGGATGTCGGACAAAATGTCCACCGCCTTGGGCACGTCCTTCTTGAACACCTTGGCGTAGTACGTGGTCTGCTCGCGAGACGTGTACGCGTTGAGGTGGCCGCCCATGTTTTCAATCTCCTCCTCCAGCCCAGCCGTCGTGCGCTTGGCGGTGCCCTTGAACGCCATGTGCTCCAGGAAATGCGCCGTGCCGTTGTTCGCGGCAGTCTCGTACCGAGATCCGGCATCGATCCAAACCCCCACGGTCGCGGTCTCGGCGTGCGGCGTGGTCTCCGTCGCGACGCGCATGCCGTTGGCGAGCGTCGTCACCTGCGCGTTGTTTGTTTTTATTTTGGGATCGAGTTGTGTATGTCTGGTTAGTCTATCGTTTATGCATAACGATCCAGCGTGGCGAGGGTTTGTTTTCGATGGCCGCGACGATCGGGTCGCCTCGATCGATCGGGTCGGCGCGTCGCGTCCGCGCGGGGCTGAAAGCCGCCTCCGCGCGGACGACGTACACCGCACGGTGCCTGCGCCGCGCGCGCGCGTCTCGACGTACCTTCGTGACGGGCGCTGCGAGGATGGACTGATGCGTGAACTGCTGCGGCTCGGGGGTGGTCCACTTGAGGAACGAGTCCTCCTCGGACACGGTCGCGACGTTCGCGGCGTACGGCCTGGCGAAGGTGGCCAGGCCGGGGCACGCGCGGTGCACCGCGCGTCTCGCGAACCCCGAGAGGGACATCGCACGGCTCGCCATGGCGACGACCGCGGTACCTTCGGTGCGGTGGGGTGTGATGAGATAGATGCGCGCGCCCTCGGTCACATCCGTGCGCTCGGTAGAGAGAACAAGCGCGGATCCCGTATGGAGACCAGTCTGATAAATGCTTTTCAGCGAGATATTTTTGGTCAGACTTCGGAATGTCTTGTCCACAGGCGAGTCCGGAGAAGGACGAGTTACGTAAATGTTTTCAAGGCGGCGAGAGCGGATGCGGTACTTTCGACGCGCGCGCGTTCATGCCCCATCGAACTACCTAGGCGTCCAGCACGTTCCCGTTCCCCGGCACGGCGCCCACACGCCCCCAGGGCAGGTTGGTGGTGTCCACGCCCGACTCCTGCACGGTGACGATCTTGCGCAGCGCGTCGCGCGCCTCGGCTCGGTCGTCGAACCAGTGCTTTTTGTTCCCCACCACGACGTAGTCCTCGTGCCCCTTGCCCGCGATGAGCACGGCGTCGTCCTCGGTGGCCATCGCGATGGCGCCCCGGATCGCGAACCACCGGTCGACCATCACGTACCGGCGGCACGCGTTCTGCAGCTTCATCGTCTCGCGCCGAGCGTTGGGGTGGATCAGGTACATGTCCTTCAGGAACGGGAACATCGCCTCGTCCTTGATGGACTCCAGGTTGTACACGCGGTCCCGGAACCCGGAGGTGATGTCGTCCAAAATCGCGTACGGGTCTTCCGTTCGCGGGTTGTCGTTCGTGACGAACACGATGTCACAGAGCGCGTCGGCGACGGCGCCCATCTCCGCGCGCTTCGACGCGTCGCGGTCGCCGCCGCACCCGAACACGACGATGACGTTCGCCGCGCCGGTTCGCCGGACGCTTTTTATGGCGCGCCGTAACGCGTCGGGCGTGTGCGCGTAGTCCACGATCACCGGGAAGGGCTGGCCCTCGTCCACGAGCTCCATCCGACCCGGGACGGGCTCCATCGCCTCCACGCCGGCGGCGATCACGTCCAGCGGGATCTCCAGCGCCGTCCCCACCGCCACCGCGGCGGCGATGTTGGTGACGTTCACCTCGCCCACCAAGCCGCACGCCGCGTCGAACGACCCCGCGGGCGTGCGGATCGAGACGATCGTCTCGAACAGCGACAGCTCCGCTTTCTCCACGAACACGTCCGCTCGGTCGGACAAACTGGCGTGCGTGGCGTAGGTGATCACCGGCACGCGGTCGCCGCCGCCCGCGGCGGCGATGAAAAAATCCGACTCGGAAAACGCCTCGCCGTTCTTCTCGTCGTTCTTCGCGTCGTTCGCGAGGTCGTCGCTCGGATCGAGATTGATCACCGCCCTCTGCCGTTCCGGGTCCACCAGACCGCGGAACAGCTCGGCTTTCGCCTCCCGGTACGCCTCCACCGTGCCGTGGAAGTCCAGGTGGTCGGACGTGAGGTTCGTGAACACGGCGACGTCGAAGTCCACGCAGTCCACGCGGCCCTGCGCCAGGGCGTGGCTGGAAACCTCCATCGCCGTCGCGGTCGCGCCGTTGTCCAGCATGCCCGCCATCAGCTGCTGGCACTGCAGCGCGTCGGGCGTGGTGTTCGGGACCTCGTACTTGCCCTCGTACGGCGCGAGCCATCCGGGCGCGGTGCACTCTCTGTTTTCCGTCGGGTCCGCCTCCTCGGGCTCCCAGACGCCGCCGTGCGGGGTGAGCCGCTGGTCGTCCAGGACGTACCCGGTCGTGCCGATCACGCCGCACTTGCCGTCGTTCGCCTCGATGATGGCGCGCACCAAAAAGCTGGTGGTGGTCTTGCCGTTCGTGCCGGTGATGCCGACGGTCACGAGCGACGCGCTGGGGTTGCCGTAGAACGCCGCCGCCAGTCGGGGGAGCGCGGCAGCGGCGTCGGCGACAATCACCTGCGGCGTGTCCTCGGACAGACCGGCGATGGGCCGGTCGCAGACGACCGCCACCGCGCCGGCCGCGACCGCGTCCAGGGCGTACTCGTGCCCGTCCGTCTCCGCGCCGCGGCAGCACACGAAGACGTCCCCGCCGAGCACCGCCCGCGAGTCGTTGGCGATGCCGCTCACCTCGATGTCCTCGTCCTCGCCGAGGTGGCGCCACTCCTCGACGTCGACGCCGCCGTACTCAAAGAGCTCGCGGAGCAACGCGACGCCCTCCTCCTCCTCCTCCTCCTCTTCCTCGAGGTCCTCGAGCTCGTCCAGCGCGCCGTCGTCGTCCAGGTCGCCGCCCACCGCGCGCGCGGCGACGGCGGCGGCAACCGCCATGGCCTCGTCGTCATCCTCGTCGCCCCACCCGTCCACCTCATCCAGCGCCTCGAGCGCGGCGAGCTCGACGTCGTCGATGTCCTCGTCTTCATCCTCGCGGCCGGCCGAGGTCGCGGCGGCCGCGACGACGCCACGGCGCGTCCGCGCGGGGCGGAAAGCGCCGGACTCGGGGCACGAGTCCCCGACGCCCGCGCGACGGTTCGCCCGGGGGACCGCGGCCGCCGCCGCCGCCGCGGGGCGCGCGCGGAGCGGCGCGCGCGCGAGCGACGCGCGCGGCGCGCGCGCGGGGCGCGCGCCGGCGGCACCGTTCGCGTTGAGCGCCATCGCGCGGGTCGCGGAGGCGACGCGGCGGGGACGCGAGGCCGCGGGTCCCCGAGGGACCACGCGCGCGCACGTCGACGTCGCGAAAAGCGCACCGCTGCTCGACATGCTGTACCTTTTTCTTTACCCGCCGCGCGCGACGACGTGGTCACGCACCCTTTCCCGGGCCGTTGCTTCGCGTGTGAGTCGACGAACCGCGTGTGTGGCACTGATAGATGCCGCGTGCGCAGTTGCGTCGCCGACGCGCGCCGTAAACCGCCCGGTCACGAAGGCGCCCCTGTTCGAATGGAATCGGGTCGTGAAAAGCAAACCTAAAACCTCCGCTCGCCGCCGAAGCAAGAAGGCTGAAAGGTCTGAAAAAGTTGACGGCACGTCGCGTTTGTTCTTGAATCTCGTGAAAACAGCCAACCCGTATGAGATCCAGTCTTGAAGAAACGCGAAATTCAGATCACAGTCATTGGTCGTGAAGATTTTCGCGCTTCGAGCTCCTGCGCACTGCCTACTATGCTCGTTCGAAGGTGCTTTTCAGAGGAGGATGGATCGACCCGTCTCAATCGTCGTCGCGCGAGGCTCCCCCGCGCGCACGCGCACCGCCGCCCGCGATGGCGTCCCTCGCGACGTCCGCCTCGGCGTCCGCGCGCTTCGTCGCGCCGATCGCGTCGCACGCGAACGACGGCGCGGGCCGCGTCGCGTCGCGCGTCCCCGCGCCCTCCAGTCGCCGGATGACGGGGCGACGCACCATGGCGGGTCGCTCGGTGCTGTCCCGCGACCGCCCGGAGGGCGCGTTCGCGTCCCCCCGGCGGCGCCCGGGCCTGAGCGGCACCGTGGACGACCGGCGCTGGCGCCGTTTCTCGCACCCCACGGAGCCCACCGGCGCCGAGCGCGCCGCGCGCGTCGTCCCCGCCGCGAAGACCCCCGCGAGGGAGGATGGGAAAAAGCACGAGCGCGCCACAGGGCACGAAAACGACCCCGAGGCGATCACCGAGAAGTGGGGCCTCGAGGCTGGTTTGTGGAACGTGTTTTCGCAAAAGCCGGAAACAACGGGCGCGGATGCGCGCGGCACGAAGATGGACAGCGCCAAGAAGCTGCTGAAGAAGTACGGCAGCGCGTACCTCGTGACGTCCATCTCGCTGAGCATCGTGAGCATCTCGCTGTGCTACGCGCTGATCAGCGCGGGCGTGGACGTGCCCGGATTGCTGGACCGCGTCGGACTCTCCGTGACGTCCACGTCGGAAAAGTTTGGAACCTTCGCGCTCGCGTACGCGGCGCACAAAGCCATGAGCCCCATCCGCTTCCCCCCCACCGTGGCGCTCACGCCGGTCGTCGCGGGGTGGCTCGGGAAGAAGCCCGTCGAGGACGAGGCGGAGGCGGGGGAAGAGAAGGGCGAGCCCTGAAAGGAGAAGACTTTGAGCGAACGTTTGTAAAACCGTACTGCTACCACCACAGTCTGACAGTATGACTAAAAAAAAACCGTTATCGTTCCTTTCGACCTTCGCGTGGCGTCCCACGTCGTGCGGCCGCTTTCCGTCCTCACCTCGGGGCCGCCTCGTGGCGCCACCGCACTCTCGCGCGCCGCGCGGACCCGACGAAGCCACCGCCATGCGCGCGCCTCCTCTCGCGTCCCTCTGCCTCAGCCTCAGCCTCAGCCTCGTCGCCGCCTCGGAAACCGCGACGAACCCCCCGGCGCCGTCGTCCTTCACGTGCGTCTCGGGGGGCGGCGACCGAGGCGGGTCGTGCTTCGTGGCGTCGTGCGCCCAGCTCCACGCCGCGGTCGACGCCGGCGTGTCGCATATCACGCTGTACCGCAACCTCACCGCGGCCGATGACGCGCGGTGCGCGTTCCCCCTGCGCGTCTCGCGACCGCTCACGGTCCGCGGGGCGTGCGGCGACGGCACGTCGAAGTGCTCGGTCTCGGGGGGCGGCGTCCTCGTCAGGCAAGACAGGTCCGCGTGTCGCCAGAGATGCACGCGATGCGAGAACGGCGAGGGCCCTCTGTTCGACGTGCGTGATGGCGGGCGCCTGACCCTCGCGAACCTCGAGCTCCGCGGCGCGTGCAACGCTCGGGACGGCGCGGGAGGGGCGGTAGTTGTGCGGTCCAACTATAGTCGGAAAAAAGTCGAAAAAGGCGACGGCGACGTCTGCTCCCGCGTTTCGATCGAACCGACACCGAGCGCGTGGGCGGACGCGGACGAGGCCGCGGCCGCGGTGCGCGATCTGAAGGACGAACGAACGGCCGCGGCGCGGCTGTTTCATGAAAAGGCGTTGAAGGACGACGAAAACGTTTTCGAGAAGGAAAACGTTTTCGAAAACGAAAACGCCTCCGCTTCGCTCGTCGCCGTCGGCGTCGCGTTCGTCGAGAACCTGGCGGTCGGCGGCGGCGGGGACGCGGGGAACACGAACACGTTCGTGACGACCTCCCCACCGAACGGCCGAGGCGGCGCGGTCGCGGTGTTCGGCGCGAGCGCGAGCGCGACGTTCCTGGAGTGCGCGTTCGAGGGAAACGAAGCCTGGGGGAGCGCGTCCGCCGGCGCGATGGACGCGTACGCGGCGGACGTCGGCGAGGGGGGCGCCGTCTTCCTCCGGCGCGGCGTCGCCAGCTTCGTTCGGAGCGCGTTCACGCGGAACGTCGCGGAGAAGGAGGGCGGGGCGGTCTACGCGGACCGCGGCGCGCGCGTCTCCGTCGAAGCCTCGACGTTTTCGGGAAACGTCGTGGCGGACGACTACTGGGACGGAGGCGGCGCCCTGTTCCTCGGCGACCGAGGCACCTCCGCGCGCGCGGACGTCGCGCGCTTCGTCGGGAACCAAGTCGCCGTCTACCCCGACGCGCGGCGCAAGGCGCTCACCTGCGGCGGTGGCGCGGTCTCCGTCGTGCGAGGCGCGGAGACTGTGTTCAAGTACGCGCTCTTCGAGCGCAACGCGGCGCCGCGGGGGGGCGCGGTGTGCGTGCACGACGCGGCGGCGCGCTTCGCGTCACCGGGGCGGAGCGGGGACGGGCGGGACGCCTCGGCGGCGTCGGCGGTGTTCCGCGAGAACGAGTCCGCGCACGACTGGTTCGGGAAGCCCGGAGGGAAGGACGTGGAGTGCGTGCAGTGCTTTTTCGGTGACGGATCAGGTGACGCGAGTATGCCCCGCGCGTCCCCCGCGCTTTCCTTGTCGAAGTGCGCGTTCGTCGCCGACGACGCCGCGCGAAAGAACGGCGCGTGCGCGCCGCCGCCGAGCGCCTTCGCGTTCGAAACCGCACCTCAGATCGTCGCGGGGACCGAGATTTCGACAGCAACGCTCAGCAACGTTCCCGGATCGGGGCTGGGTACCGGTCTGGAGCGGTCTGGAGTCGGCGTTCGCGGCGCGGCGCCGCCGAGTGAGCTGGAGTCGGCGTTCGCGGCGGCGCTGCTCGGCGAGTCGAACGGCGCCGGCGACGGCGTCGCCTTCGTCGTAGCCGCGGGCTCGAGCGCGGCGGCGGACGCGGGCTCGAGCGCGAGGCGCGAGGCGCCCACGAGACGCGCCGAAGGCAGTTTCTGATCATGAATGAAAGCCGAGTGATCTGTGGTATGACATGACATGACGCTCTTTTGTCGTCACAACGCCACGGGTCCCGCGCCGCGCGTCTCGACTCTGAGCTCGAGATCCGTCCACACGTCCCCCCCCGCCGCCGCGCGTTCACGCATCGCCTCGAGCCAAGCGCGCGCGTCGCCATCGCGAGTCACCGCCTCGTCCTCGTCCTCCGCCTCGTTCCGACACCCCGCGTCCTCCTCCCCGAACCGCGCCGGGGCGGTGAAGCCGCACACGCGGCGCGTCGCGGCGGCGTCGTCGCGTCGCGTTCCGTTTTTTTCGTCGCCGCGGAAACGCGCGTACACCGCGTACACGCGCAGGGTCTCGGAGGAGAGCGCGCGCGCGGCCGCGGCGACGTCGCCGGCGTCCGACCACGAATACACGCGCGGGTACCCGAGGCACGCGCCCACCAGCGTCGGCGGCGGGACGGCATCCGCGAGAGCGCCGAGCGCGGCGACGAGGTCGCGCGGACGGCTTTGTTTTCGTTCGTCGCGCGCGTCGTCTCTTCCCGCCGGAAAGCTTTCCTCCCTTTCCTCGCCTCCCTCGCCCTCGAGCGCGCCGGCGGCGCGCGCCAGCGCGTCGGCGACGAGCGCGGCGCGCATCGCGGGCTCGGCGGCGGGGAGGACGTCGACCAGCCGGCGGCGGCGCGTCGACGCCGAACCGCGCCAACCGAGCAGCTCGTCTCGTAATCTCGGGGCGTGCGCGATGATGACCACGTCGTGGACCTCGAAGACCCGCAGGTTTCGCACGTCGGGCACCGAGCGGCGCGAGGCGAGGCTCAGCCGGTCGACGAGTGCGCACGCCGCGCGCGAAGTCATGCCGGGCACGTGGTCTATCATCACGGCGGCGCGCAGACCCCCGGCGTTCGGAGGGGGCGAACCGGACACGGGCTCGCCCCCGGGTGTGGCGAAGTCGAGAAGCGCGCACAGGTCGAGCGCGAAATCGCGACGTTGCGACGCGTTCAGGCGGCGGAGCACGGGGAGGTCGGACTCGGTGACACGCGACGCGAAGGCGGCGGCCGCCGCGCGGCACGGGGTCGGCATGGCGACCCCGTACGCGCGCGTCGCGCGGTCTGGTCACGTCGTCGACGTCGTTGTTAGATCCGTCGAAACGGATTGTTTTCGCCAAAAAAAAAAACGACTTTTTGCGGACTCCTTCGCGCGTCATCGCGCCCGCGCGTCGTCGCTCTACCACACTCCGTCCCCCCCGTCCTCCGCGTCCAGCGCGTCCAGCTCTTCGACGCGCTCGCGCGTGTCGTCCGCCTCCGCAAGCACGCGCGCGAGAAGCTTCCCCTTCAGCACGCCGCGCAGACGAGAGAGCTCGGCGGTTCGCGTCTCCAGCTCGGCGCGCGCGGCGGCGAGGTCCTCCGTCGCCGCCGTCGCGCGCGCCGCTTCGCGCGCGAACGCCGTCGCTTCCGCCGCGCGCTCCCTCGTGGACGCCAGCTCTGCTTCCAGCGCGTCGATCTCGAACCGAGCCGAGCCCAACGCCTCGCGCGTCTCCGCCAGCTCAGCCTCGAGCGCCAGAACACGCCGCGGGCTCTCGACGGATTTCGCGAATGCAGTCGTCTGTCGCGCGACTCCGTTTCGGTTTTCCGGTTTTCGGAAACCGCCCGCCTCCGCCGCGCGTCGCGCGACGCCGTGCGGGGACGCCGGGGGCGCGAGGGCGTCTTTCGCCGTCTCTGGCGACGAACGCGAGGCCCGCGCTTCGCGTCTCCGAAGCGCGAGAATCGCCGCCAAAGAGGGGCACGCCTCCACAGGTCCCCACGCCGCGCTCTCGGCGGGGTGCCACACGAGCGTCTCCGCGACTTCGCCGGCGTCGCGCGCGCTCGCCTCCGCCTCCGCCTCCGCCAAAAGACGCACGAGCGTCTCGGCGTCTACGGGCCCGAACCGCGCGCCGTCCGAGCGCGAGGCGTGCCAACACGCGGAGAGGTTTTCCCGCGTCGGTTCGCGTTCGTCACGTCGAGGACGCGAGAGGACGTCGAGCTCGAGCGCTTCGTCTCGTCGAGGACGCGAGAGGTCGTCGAGCGTCTCCGCGGCGACGGGCGCGGATTCGCGCGCCCGGTCGGGGGTCGCCGCGTCGTCGCGCTCGGGCGGCGACGCGTCGTCGCGCGCGGGCACCGACTCAGCCGCCGTGCCCGCGCGGCCCGCGACGCAGCTCGCGAACACGGGGATCTCCGCGGCCGGGCGCCACGCGGGCAGGCCTTCGCGCCACACGAGATCGTCCCCGTCGAGCACGCCGCACCGCAACTGCGCGCGCACGACTCGGAAGTTGTGAGGCCCGCGCCGGACGCCGGCGCCGTCCACGTAGAACCACTCGGTGCCGCCGTCGCCCTCCTCCGCGCGCTCCGCGAGCGAGGGCGTCGCCGGGGACGCGGCCATCGCGTCCGTGACGGGGTGAATGACCTCGGGGACGCGGGCCGATTTCGTTCGACGAACTTCGGATCGATGTTCTGTCATTGAAAAGCGTCACGAGAAGAGCGTCTTCAAAAAAACGAGACGGCGCGAACGTCGCGACTTCGTCAACCCCGCGCCTTCATCACCGCCACCGCGCGCCCGACGTCCCGGGGTACCTTCCTACCGCGTCCCCGCGTCCCCGATGCCGGGGATACCGATCGCGCCGCCGATCCCTGGGACGGCGCGCCGCGCCTTCCCCTTCCCCGACCCGTAGCTCTCGACGACGCGCATGCACGCGTCGATGGTCCCCGCCGGCATCACGCCAAACTCAAACGCGTTCAGCAGGTGCAGCGCGAACAGGCGCTTGAACGTCCTCGACTTGGACATGGCCTCGCCCCGGTAGTGCGCGAACGCCTCCAGCGCCGCGGGCAACGCGCGGTCGCCCACCGGGCGGAACTGCTTCACGAACGCGTTCCACTCGTGCATGAACGTCTTCTCGTCCGCTTTGATATCATCAAAGTCCACCAGCCTGCGGTAATCCTCGCGCGCCCACTGCAGCGCGTCCTCCTCGTCGTCCGAGTCGCGCGTGGGGCCCACGTCAGAGCCGGGCTCGCGCGCCATGGGCATGGCCGTGCGCGCGTGGTACGCCGTGCTGGGGGGGCCGACGCCGTGGCCGTCGCCGTCGCCAAAAATCTCGCCGTCTGTTTTTTTTTTCCCCGGAAGCGCCGCCGCCGAGCCGCTCGGCGCCGCGCTCGCTCCCGCGTCTCTCTTCTTCTCCTTCGCCGCCGCCGACTCGGCGTTCGGGACCTTGCCCTTCCGCGCCGCGCCGGCGGGCGCGGCGGGCGGGTGGATCGGGGCCTTCCCCTTCGCGCTCTCGCGTTTCGCGTTCGCGGGGGTCTCGAGCGCTTCCGACCCCGCCGCCGCGCGCGCCGCGAGGTCGCGGTTGATCTTGGCGATGATGGCGTCCACGGAGACGCCGCCCCCGGGGGCGTCCCCGCGCGACTTGTGGCGCTTCTTCTGCGACGTGGGCGACGCGGCAGGAGGCGAAGGCCGCTTCGCGGCGGGGCCGGGCCGAGGCGCCGAGAAGGGACGAGAAGTGGCGGCGGCGAGAAGGGACATCGCCGCGTCGCGCTCGGCGAACGGCGATTCTTTCGCGACGCGCGGCGCGTCGTCGTCGTCGTCGTCGCCGTCGTTTCGCGGGTACCGCTCGCCGGTCGACTCGCCGGTCAACCTGCGCGCCCCTTCGGCGGCGGCGAGCGCGGCGGCACCGCGCGCTTCCTGCGCCGCCGTCATGCGCTCGATCTCGAGGCGCAGCAGCCGCTCGTTCGCCCGCATCTCGTCCAGGCGCATCCGCGCCAGAATCTCCTCGCTGTACCCGCGCTCGGGCACGAAGCCCGCGCCGCCGGGGATGGCGCTCGGGAGGACGCCGCCCGGGACGCCGGGGACACCCCCCGGGACCCCCCCGGGGACACCGCCGAAGCCGCTGAGCCCGGGGTACATCCCGGGATTCCCGGGGAGGCACGCCATCCCCGAGACGTCCCGGAGCGCGCCGAGCGCGCCCGCGCCGAGCGTCCGCTGCGCGATGGCGGACTCGCGGTGCTTCGTGAGCTGGAGCAGCAGCAGGCGCTGCACCTGCTCGGCCCTCCCCGCGCGCAGACGCGCCTCGTCGCGCGCGAGCTGCTCCTCCCGCTCGCGGCGGCGGCGGTTGGTCTGCGCCTCCACGCGCTTCTCGCGGTGCCTCGCGCGCACGAGCGCCTCCTCCTCTGCCCTCCGCAGCGCCGCGGACGCCCTCACCTCTGCGCGGTGCTCCGCCGCCAGCGCGGCGCGCGCCTCCGCGCTCAGGGGGTACCTGCGGCTCGCGAACACGAACT
>Ga0181563_10005382_pt1 | contig 11725 bp, 7 predicted proteins | sample 011ome_25_FD_133759 | JGI IMG/M metagenome (GOLD analysis project Ga0181563, IMG submission 133759) | Coastal salt marsh microbial communities from the Groves Creek Marsh, Skidaway Island, Georgia - 011512CT metaG (megahit assembly) | ecosystem: Environmental > Aquatic > Marine > Intertidal zone... | reverse complement strand
CTTTCCTCTGAGTCGTCGCGCGCGGATAACACCGCGAGTCGGTCGCGCACCAGGCCGACGACGTCGGGTTCGAGCGTCGACCGCAAAATCTCCGTCAAGATCTTCTTCTCCGCGGTGTGCGCGGCTTTCCCGTCGTCGGTGTCTCCACCGTTCGTGCCGAACACCTTGGCGAGTTTCTTCAGCGCCAGCGCGCGTCGTTCGGCCACCTCTCGCGCGCGCGTGCGCTCGTTCATCGCGCGCGCGATGAGGGAGGACACCCCGCGCGTCGCCCCGGGAGCGCTCGTCTCTCTGGGAAGTTCAAACGAAAAGGGGTGCCGACTCGAAAAGTTTCGCGATAGCGTTATGGTCGCGTCATGAGGAGGATGAGGTCACGTCGCGCGGAAGAGCCTCCGCGCCTCGTTCATGTTCGCGCGCGCGCTGCGCCTGAGCCACGTGAGTCGCCCCGCACGCGCGATCGCGGGCACGCGGCGACCGCACCTGGAAAACGCAGCCCGCGCATTCGCCCGACGCGACCCCGAGATGGCGGAGTACAAGACCCCCACGGACGTGTTTCACTTTTGGTTCGGCGAAGAAGCGTGCAGCACAAACGCCGCGCTGATGGACGATGTCGCGTTTTTCCGAGGCCGGTGCAAGACGCTGTGGTACGCGGGCACGTCCGCGGACCCGCTGTGTTTGCCTTTCGCGGCGACCCTCGAGGCGGTCGCGTCCGGCGCGCTGGACGCGCATCCCGCGTGGTCTGCCCCCGACGCCTACCCCAACTCCGCCATCGCGAAGCTCCTGCTGTTCGATCAGATCGCGCGTAACGTGCATCGGGGCACTCCAAAGGCTTTCAGTTTCGACGACAAAGCGCTGGCTTTGTCCCGCGCGCTGTGCGCGGACGCGTCCGTCGTCGACGCCGTCGGCGCGTCCGCCGTGCACTTCATCATCTCGCCGCTGATGCACAGCGAGGCGCTGGCGGACCACGACCTGGCGCTGGCCGTGAACGCCAGGCTGGCGACGCGCGCGCGGGACGTCGCGGCGGGCGCCCGCGGCGCCCTCGAGGAGCACCGGGACGTCGTGAAACGCTTCGGACGGTATCCGCACCGAAACGCGGCGATGGGACGCGCGAGCACCGACGCGGAACGAGCGTGGCTAGACAGCGACGACGTGCCGGGCTGGGCCAAGAGTCAATAGAGAGAGAACGTAGCTAGTCTAATAGCTACGTAGACTACGTGGCTACGTTCAAGTCTCGAGCCACCTCCCGAAGGCGTACCTTCGTGGTCGTTTCGTAGTCGTTATCCGAAGGTTGCGTTTCTCTCCCCCGAGCGCGGGAACGCCTTACTCTTCTTCCCCGGCTTGAACGGCTCCACCATGATCATGCGCCCGTTGGCGTCGTACTTCCCCGACTTACGGCGCTTCTCGCTCAGAGTCTTACCGGGACCGAGACTCGCGCCGCCCGGTTGAGCGCCCGCGTCGTGGGCACCCTTTTTTCGCCGCCGCCCCGCGCTCTGGGCGCCCAGCGCGGCGAAGGAGGCCCCGCTCGGCATCGCCGCCGCCGCCGCCGCCGCGAAGTCGAAGCCGCCCGCGCCGCCGCCCACCGCGCGGAGCGCGGCTTCGTCCTCGGGGTCCACGCCGCCCACGCCACCGCGGCCGCCGCCGCCATCCTCCGAGTCGGAGGCCTCGGAGTCGGAGGCCTCGCCGAAACGCCCGCGGCGGCGCGCGAGCTCGTCGCGCGCCGCTTCCGCGCGCGCCTTCGTCGCCGCCTCCGCCTCCGCCTCCGCCGCCGCCTTCCGGCGCTTCTCCGCGTGCTGGTCGCGGCGCAGAGGCGCGGGGACCCGCGCGACCCCGCCGGGCAGGGTCACTTGTTGAGAGTTAATCTGAGAGTTCATCGGCGTGTCGTCACCGGTGACGTCGTCGGTCGACGCGTTCACGCGAGCGTCCGTCGCCTTCTCCGCGCGGGCCCCGTCGCTCCGCCCCGTCGCGACGGGCGCGTCCGTCTCGGCGAAGCCATCGCGCCCGTTTTCGGAAAAGCCAAACACCTCCGCCAGCGAGACCGGTCGGTCCGCCATCGATTCCCGGACACGAGCCGCGGTCTCGGCAGCCGCCCGGTCCTCCTTCGAGACAGCGAGGTGGTCACCGGCGTCGGTCGCGGACGCCGTGTGGCCGGAAGAGGCCATCGCGCGCGCCATCGCGCTCATCGGTCGTTTCTCATCGGTTCGTTTCTCCCCGGTCGGCGCGCGCGCCGCCGCGGATGACGATCCGCCCATCATCGCCGCCGCGGCGCTCACCCGCGGCGGCGCGGAAGACGCGGGGGGCACCTCGGAGTCCTTCGCCGGACGCTCGGAAGGCTCGGCGCGTCCCGACGAAGCATTTCCGCCGCTCGTGACCACGCCCCGCGCGCCCCCGGCGTCGGCGGCGCCCGCGGCGCCGGCGGCGTCGGCGGGCCGAGACGCTCGAGACTCGTCTCCCTCCGTCGCCTGATTCGCCGCGGGCGGCGCGCCGCTGGCGGCGGCTCTCCGCGTGACGTCCAGGAACGCCGCCGCTCTGCTCGCGAGCGCGGGCGCGTCTCCGCGCGTGATGGCCAGTAACGCGCGCTCCGTGGCGGGTAACGCACGCGCGATGCGCAGAAGTAACGCCCGTGAAACGATGTACCCCGGACTCTCGTCTAGCGCGCGCGCCGTCGCGTCGCGCCAGGCGTGCGCCGCCGCGAACGCCGCCAGCTGGTTCGAATCGAGGTCGCGCTCGTTCGCCGGGACTTTTCTCAAGTACTCGTCGCGCCACGAGTCTCGGGCGTCGTAGGTGGGCTTCACGTAGACCAATTTGCACGTAGTCTCGCTCCTTTTAAGCGTCTCCATCACCAAATCCGTGCCGGAAGTCTCGTGTTTCGCAGACGCGTCCCTCAGTCTGCGCTTCAACACGTCGTACACGTACGGGAGGTGCTTCGTGTCTCCGCTCGCGTACGCGAGCATCGGCGCCGACAGCGGCCTGGCGCGCCAGTCCGCGAGCTGGTACTGCTTCTCCGCGTCCACGCCGCAGAAGTGCTTCAGCAGGTACGCCAACGAGAACTTCGGGAACTGTAACACGCGCGCCGCCTGCCCGGTATCGAACATGTTCACCACGTACACGCCGAAGTCGCGTTGCAACCACTTGACGTCGTAATCGGCGCCGTGCATGATCTTGGTCACGCCGGGGTCCTCGAACGACGCGCCGAGTTCGGCGCGGAACTTCGCGCGCACGGCGGGAACCAAAACGTCGATCACGTAGTCGCGCTCGCGTGTGCTCACCTGCACCAAGCACGTGAAACCCTGAAACGATCTGTGCGAGTGGTGCTCGAGGTCCACCGCGAACGCGGTCACGGCGTCGCGCCGCAAGTCGTCGGCGACGGCGCGCAAACCGGCTTCGGTGTCGACGAAAATCGGCGCGGCTCGCGTTTCCGAACGCGCGTCGTACGCCAGATCGGCGTCGTCGGCGACCGACAAAGCGTGCTCGGGGTACACCAGGGCGTCGATGAGCGGCGCGATGGGGCTCGAACCCGGGACCGACCGGAACGACGCCTGACGTTCAGGCGACAAACGCACCGGGGGGGGGGGGAAGAATTGTCCCGGCGCGTTGTCGGGCGGCGGCGAAAACGCATCCTGCGGCTTGGCGAGTCCCGCCGCGAAACGCGATGGCTCCGATCGCGTCGACGTCGGCGCGGCGGTCGCGACCGAAGAAACTGCGACGCTCCCGCCGACGCTCGCGGTGTTCGGTGCGCCAGTGCCTCTCCCCGCGGCTATGTCGTCCAGCGCGCGGTCGACGCGGTCAAGGTGGTCGTCCACGCGCAGCGCGACGCCCTCGTGCATCGCGTCATCCGCCTCGGCGTGCGTGCGCGTCGGGTCCGGATCGGCGCTCGCGGCGGCCGCGCCGGGGACGCCGAGGCGCTCGAGCGCCAGCCCGAGCCGGCCGCGCGCCGCGCGCAGACGGTCCGTGAACTCACCGAAGTTGGCGCAGTAGTAGTGCTCTGCGTCGATGGGGGGGCGGGCGTGTGATGGGCGGGACGGTCAGCGGGTCGCGGGAGGCGGGCGCGCGACGGCGGCGGCGGCGGGGAGACTCGGCACGCGAGATGTTCGCTCGGGGTCGAGTCGACGGACCTCCTCGCAGGGGAAGTTCCGCGGACTTCCCCTCCCCGATAGCCTTTGAGAGCGCGGGGAGCGCCTCGAGGAACGCCTCCGCGCGCTCGCGCTTCGCGCTCGTCATCGCGAGGACGCGTCACGCGACCACGACAGTGACGCTGAGGGGCGGTCCGAGAAATTTTTAGTAGGCATGGACTTCTCGCGATCGTGAATACGAAGAAAACAAGCGGCCGGCTTCGCGTCGACCTCGTCGTCAAAAAATCTCTCCCCCGCACGCCTCCGCCAGGACGCGCCACATCATGTCCTTCGTTTTCGGGTCGGACACGACCGCTTTCTCCGCTTTCGGGCTCTTGAACGTCCCGCCATTCGCGATGGCCACCGGAGGGCCGTACGCGGTGACGTGCTTGGGCTCGTAAAAGTCCCCCGAACGCGCCTCGGGGTGGAAACACGCGTGCGTGATCGGCAGAGACCCGTCGCGCGCGCTCTGCCCCGCCAGCGTGAACACCAGGTTGGCCTCCCAGGCTCGCATGTTGTGGAACGTCTGGTTGGTGGTGACCTGCAGCTCCGTGGCCGCCAGCCCGGGGCTCGCGACGAGCGACTTCACCCCGGAGGCTTTGCCCGCTAACTTTTCGCGGAACAGCTCGGACAACATCGCGTTGGCCAGCTTGGTTTGGCCGTACCGTTGCCACGCGGGGCCCACCGAGAACATGCCCGACATGCCCGGGCTGTCCCCGGCGAGCGGCTTCGGCAGCGGCTCGGACGCGCTCGTTTTCGCGAAGAACGCCCGCACGAGCTCGCCTTTGGCGGGGATCATGCGCGCGCCGGAGCTGTGCTGCACGACCCTCGCCTCTCCGTTTCGCTCGGCGGCGCGTTCCAACAACGGAAACGTCTCCTTCAGAAGCAGCGCCTGCGCTAAAACGTTCACCTGCGCCTCGCGGTTGTGTCCGTCCTCGGTGACCTCGTCGGGAGCAGCCATCGTGCCCGCGTTCAGGCAAAGCACGTCCAAACACCCGTCGTCGTGCTTCGCGCAGACCTTCGTTAGCTCCGCCGCGCATCTCTTGACCGACGCGAAAGACGCGAGGTCGCACTCGACGGTGTGGATCTCGGTCGCGCTCGCGTGCTCCTTCGCGAACGCGCGGACCTCCTCCTCGGCGGCGGCGCTTCGCGGGGACGCGCGGTTCAGAAGCACGACGCGCTTCGCGCCGAGAAGCGCGGCGTGCTTAGCGAGCCAGATCCCGAGCCCGTTCGCCGTCGCGCCGGTCACGGCGACGGTCTTCCCGGTGGCGGCATCTTTAGGCATGTCGTCGGCGAAGTAATCCCGCCAGTACGACGTCTTGTCGTACTTCGCGCGGGAGTACGAGCCCCCCATGGTAAACGCCGAGGCTCTGACCGGACGGATGGACGGGCCGAGCGCACCGAGCGATCACCCGGAGAGACGAGATGTCCCGACCGTGCGGACGATGCGCGGCGCGAAGTGATGAACGACCTCCCCGGCTCCCTGCGAAAAAGCGAAACGTCGCGACACGTGTCTTCGGACGTGACGAGATTCGGGCCCCGGCTTCGGGAAGGTGCCACACAAAAGTTACAAAACTTCGACAAGAATCATGCAACAACGCGGACCACTTCAAGTGCTCTGGGCGCTTCCCAGCCGAGGTCTCCGCGGAGCACTCCCGCGCGATGGCGTCCGTGGACCTCTCCTCGTCCGTGATCGACCTGGAGGGCGTGCGCGACGACGCCGCGGCGGCGCTGGTGGCGTGCCTGGAGTCGCGCCCCGGACGCAAAGCGCTGGTGCTCGATCCGCACGTCGGCCCGACCGTGATGCGCCTCGCCACCATGGCGACCCTGCGCGCACACGACGTGGACCGGCTGTACTACCTCGAAGGAGGTACGCTGGAGACGACGTGCGCGGAGGTGATGTTCGTGGTGCGCCCCAGGCTCGAGCTCATGCACAAGCTCGCCGAGGTGGTCGCTTCGGTTCGGGACGACGTGGAGGCGGAGCGCGCGAATCACAAGCTCGCCGACGCCCGACGAAAAGGAACGACGGACGAAGGAACGACGGACGTTCGCGTGACGTTCACGGCGTGTTTCGTGCCTCGCCGCTCCGAGGCGTGCGAGGCTGTCCTGGAGCACCTCGGCGTGTTGCGCCACCTCAAACTCAAAGCCCTTCCGATCGACCTCGTGCCGTTCGAAAAGGACGCCGCCCTCGTCGAGCGCAAACACGCCTGGCGGGACTTGGCCGTGGAGAGGGACGTCTCGTCGCTGTACGACGTCGCGCGCGCGCTGCACGAGTTGCAGAGGCGCGTCGGCGAGGTGCCCATCGTGCAGGGCAAGGGCGCCGCCTCGAAGGAGGTGGCGGAGATCATGGAGCGCATGCGGCGGGAGCAGGCGATCGAGGACGCGCGCGCGCGGGACGAGTGGCCGCGCGACGCTAGGGGCGAGACGCGCGAAGGCGACGCGTCCAGCGCCGACTCCGACGCCGACTCCGACGCCGACTCCGACGCCGACTCCGACTCCGCCTCCGACTCCGCCTCCTCGTCCTCCTCGTCCTCGTCCCCCTTCTCCGGCGCGCGCGCGGACTGGGGCATCGACTTCGGGGGTCTACCCATCGGCCCGCGCGAGTTCTGGGACGTCTCTTCCTCGCGGCGCTGGCGCCGGCGCGCGCGCCGGAACCGCGGCGGAAACGTCGATCGAAACGAAGGCGCTCGGCGGGGACGAACGGCGCCGGCTTCGGCGCGCGCTTCGGAGCGCGTCGCCGCCGGCGCCGAGATGGATGGATCGCCACAGATCGACATGATCGTTCTGATCGACCGTGACGTGGACATGGTCACGCCCTTGTGCACGCAGACCACGTACGAGGGTCTGCTGGACGAGGTCCTGGGCATCTCCGCCACCGGGACGGTTGCGTTTCAGAGCGCGGCGGAGACGGAAACGGAACCGAACGCGAAAACCGAACGCGAAAAAACGAAAACGATCCGCGCGCGCCTGGACTCGGGCGATGCGCTTTTCGCCGAGCTGCGCGACTTGAACTTCGGGCGCGCGTGTGAGACGCTCCGCGCCAAATCCTTCGCGATGCAGAGCGAGTACCGGGACATGCGCTCCGAGACCGAATCGGACGCGCGCGCGATATCCGTCTCCGCCATCGGCGGGTTCGTGCGCAAGATGCGCGCCGCCGTGTCGCCGGGCGCCGGCTTGGAGTTGCACACCGCGCTCGCCGAGCGCGCGCTGGACAGCACGCGCGGGGACGCGCACTTCCGGCGCGTGCGCTTCGCGGAGGTGCTGGACACCGAGCGCCTGTGCCTGGGCCACGCCGCGCTCTTCAGGGAAGCCGCGCTGCAGGGCCTGCAGGAGGGCCTGCAGGACGCGCTGCGCATCGGCGCCGACACGGGCGTCGCGACGGTGTGCGAGCGCGTCGAGGCGATGGCGTTCCGGGGCGAGAACGTGCGTCGCGCGGCTCGGCTTTTGGCGCTGGCGTGCTTGACGCTCGGCGGAATCCCCCGCGCGAGGTACGACGCGCTGCGCCGCGAGATGGTGCACGCGTACGGCCCGCCGTGCGTACTGCTGCTGCAGCGCATGGAGGAGGCGGGCATCGCCTTCGCCCGCGAGGACGAAAAGGTGACGGAGACGGAGCGGAGCGCCAAAGAGACCAAGGCGCTGCGCGACGCCGCCGAGCGGCGGCGGCGGCGGCGGACGGCGTACGCCGCCGTGCGCCGCCCCTTGCGTCTGCTGGTGGACGACCTGGACGATGCGAATCCAAATGATATCGCGTACGCGTACTCGCACAGCGGGTACGCGCCGCTCTCCGTGCGGCTCATCCTAGCCGCCGTCGAGCGCGGCTGGCGCCAGATTCCGGAGGAGGCGCTTCGGCACCTCCCCGGGCCGCACTTCGAGTACGCGCAGGGCCGAGATTTCGCGGCGGAGGGGACGCCGATCGGCGCGGACCGAGGCGCGCCCGTCGTGGAGCCGGTAAAGCGGGACGCGTTCGACGCCGAGTTACGAAAAGCGAAGCGCGCGGAGGTTTCGACGACTCCGACTCAAACGCGCGCGAAACGCCGCCCGGTGGTTCTGGCGTTTTTCGTCGGCGGCGTGACGCGCGCGGAGATTTCGTGTCTGCGCTTCGCGTCTTCTTCGATGCGCGTCGGGTGCGACTTCGTCGTCGGCGCCACCGCCGTGGTGAACGGAAACGGGCTCATCGAGTCGCTGATGGACGACACGCGGGTGTTCGACCCGCTGGACGCGCTGGACGTGCTGGAGGTGGGTGCCGAGGGGTAGAGAGACGACGACTGTCAAACGACTTTCAGGTCGCTATTGCTACGATGACGGTCACGCTACTAGACGGTCGCGCGTCACCTGTCCGCGCTCGCCGCGAACCCCCGCGTCCACGGGACTTTCTTCGCCCCCAAACCCTTCCTCGGAGGCGCGGGGATGATCCCCGCCTGCCCGAAGAGCCGGGCCACCGTGTCCGACGGCTGCGCGCCCACGCTGAGCCAGTACCTGCGGGATTCTCGGCGGGCGGTTTCAGTCGGTCAGTCGCGCGCGCTTCGCGGGCGAAAAAAACGACCGAGACGCGGGGAATGAACGCTGGGCGTTCGTTCTCGAGAGCGGAGGAGGGAGGGCGGGAGGGGACGCACTTGGCGCGGTCGATCTTCAAGCCCATGTGTTTGTTCCCATCGATTTCTGTCGGTGGTGGGGGACGCCGTGGAGGGGGAGGTCAGTCGGGTGCGACGCGGGGGGGCGGTCGCGGGCGCGACGGCCGAGCCGCGAACGTCTCGGCTAAGAGAGCGGTGACGCACCCGGCTTGGGATCGTAGTGCCCGATGATCTCTATGTGCCGCCCGTCCCTGGGCGCCCTGCCGTCCGCGACGTAGATGCGGTAGAACGGCAGGTTGCGGTGCCCGTAGCGGGCCAGCCGGATGCGCACCGGCATGGCGCGGGCGGGTGTGGCGACGCACGAGGGTTCGAGGCCCGGCGAACGAATCCTCGACGCGAAAGAAAGCGGCGCAGAAGACTGGAAGATGTTGCGAACGCTGCGAGCGAGTGCGAATGAGTGTCGTCACATTTGCACTCAGTACCAGTACCGTAGTTAGACTACGTATTCTTCGCGCGCGCGCGTGCCTCGCTCGTCCCCGTCGCGAACAGCCTCACACTCCCCCTCCGTCTCATATCATGTTGAGCCACTTCTCCTTGGCGCGCTCCGGCGCGTTGGACAGGAGGAAGTCTCGGAGCTCGAGGAACGCGCGCACGCCCAAACGCAACTTCCCGGCTTCGTCGTCGCCCTGCGTCAACCACCCATCCGCGCACAACACGCGCAGCGTCTGTTCTTTCTCGACTTTGGACATCTTCCCCAACGACGTGCGCTGGTCCTGCGTCAACGCAGTCTGCGTCTCGCCGGCCGTCTGCGTCTGCGTCACGCCACCGAGCGTCTGCGTCGCGTTGAGCGCCGCCATGACGTCGACGCCTCGCTCGGCGGCGCGGTCGTCGCGCAAAATCTCGTCGAGCACCGCGCGGAACAGCGCGATCTGCTCGGGCGAGAGGCGCGTCGCGAGCTTCGCGGTCTCGCCGCCCTGCTTGTTCACGACGCCGAGGTACAGCTGCTCATCCTCGGGCCACTTCACGCGGCGCATGTCGAGGTCCAGGAACCGGAGCGCGCGCGCGATGTCCGACCAGAAACGGTCAAACGCGCTCGCGTCGTCTCCGAGCCGGAACGCCGATTTCGACGCGGAGATCGACTTGCGATCGGCACCGGGCTCGACCGCGCTCGTGACGATCTCGTGGTGCATGCGCCTGGCGTCGTCGTAACGCATCACGCGGTTGGCCATCATCGCCTGCAGGAAGATCTGGTGCTGCTGCGTCAGGGGCGCCGCCATCGCGGGGGCGGGAGGAGGGCACCGAGTCCAAGACGGAAGCGCGCGGATTTTCAAAGCGCGAGATCCTGGGCACCCCGGGCGACGGATCTCCAGCTGCGCGGAGTCACGCGCCGCCCTCCGCCTGACAAGGCCGTGACGTGTACCCCCAGAGCGGCGTGAAGTCGCTTTCCGAGCGCGGCGGAAGTGCGGGTACTGGGCGCGCGGCAGAGTGCGTCAGTGCGGGGCGCCGAACCCCTGATGATGAGAGCCGGGGTGCCCAGCTACCACAGCAAATGAAATGATTTTCACGTCTCAGTGACTCGCGGGGACCAACGCCGCTGACTTATTACGTTACCGCCTCCGAGCACGCCTCACTCAGCCCGCACGCCGCGCAGGCGTCATGTCGTTCTCCGCGCTCACCCTCACCGCGGGCGTGGTGCCGGCCGCGCCTCCGCGTCCCGGCACGCCCTGCCGGCGTCCGAGCCGCCGGGGCTCTCACGACTACCGTCGGAAGCGGAGAGAAGTGTGCACCTCTCATTTCTATTCCCACATCTATAGAGGTTCAAGGAGCGTGCGCGCCGAGGCCTTGCCCGAAGACAGCGCCGGCTCGGACGAATCCCCGGATGGCTCCGGCGACTTCTCTCTTCGCGCGCTCGCGAGACGCGTCGAGCAGATCAAGCGCGACGAGGCGCGCGGCACCACCACCATGCCCGTGATCGTGCTCGACGCGACCCTTCCCGGCCAGCGGCTCGGCCTGCGGTTCGACAGGAAGGACACCAGGCGCGCTCTGAACGCCGGCACGAGCTTAGGCCCTCTCGCGGAGGTTGGCGACGCGTTCGCCATGCTCGGTCAGGCGCCGCGCTCGGGGCAGGTGCTGCCTTTCGGCGTGGAGGTGACGGTGTCGCGCGTGCGCGACTTCCCCGACGGGAGCGGGGACGTCGAGGTGGAGCTGGTCGGGCGGCGGCGCGTGCGGATAGAGGGCCAGCCATTCGACGAGAATGGCGTCGCCATGGCGAAGGTGGCGTTCATGGATTTCGCGCCGGACGCACCGGACTCGATAAACGGCGAGGACGGCGAAGCCGTGCTTCTCGGCGAGGACGACGCCGTGAAGGGCGCGCACCCCGCGGCGGCGACGCGAGGCCAACGAAAAGAAACCTCCAGAGGTGATACGGATGACGCATCGGTCGCGAATCAGGGTACCCGCGAACCGTTCGACTCGGAGGCGAACGCGCGCGCCGCGGCGGCGCTCGCGCCGCTCGTGTCGGAGTGGAAGGCGCTGGTGCGCGAAGGCGGGCACGAACGCCGAAAAGGCCAGCTCGATTTGATCGAGAGCCACATCGGGCCCATGCCTCCGTCCGGGGAGCCGGCGCGAGTCGCCGCCTGGGTCGCCGCGCTTATCAACCCCATCCCCGCGCTGGGCGTGGCGTACGAAATCCGGCCTGCGCTGCTCATGGCGCGGGACACCCGAGGCATGCTTCGCGTCGCGCGCGACGGCATCGTCACCAGCATCGAGCGTCTGCGGCCGCGAGACGCGCGGCAAGAGACGGAGGAAGATACGCCGTAGTAGGTCTTACCGTAGTACACAGGTATCGACGAAAGAAGGGCGAACGCTCGTGTGGCTTACGTCGATCGCGACGAGAGAGATACACGGGCGCACGCGCCGCTCGTGACGACAGCTCGTCACTCTCGTGACTCTGGTGTTCATAAAACAGAGATAGCAGAGATATGGAGACCCGTACCCGCTTCGCCGCGAACGAATATATAGGATATTCGTCACTCCGCCTCCGCCGCG
>Ga0181563_10005380_pt1 | contig 11726 bp, 14 predicted proteins | sample 011ome_25_FD_133759 | JGI IMG/M metagenome (GOLD analysis project Ga0181563, IMG submission 133759) | Coastal salt marsh microbial communities from the Groves Creek Marsh, Skidaway Island, Georgia - 011512CT metaG (megahit assembly) | ecosystem: Environmental > Aquatic > Marine > Intertidal... | reverse complement strand
TAAGGCCATTGCGCTACACGGACTCGGTCTATCGTTGTGGAGCGGTGAGGACATTACCGATACCGCGGCGGCACCTGCCGCCAAGGATGACTCATGGACAACCTATACCCTTGATGTGGGTGGAGACAACTGGGACAAGGTCATTGCGTATATCAGCGCCAATAAGGAGTTGGGTCTGCCTACCATCGTGAAGAACCTTGAGACCAAGTACAAGATTAGCTCTTCGGTTAAGAAAGAATTGTCCAAGTATGTCAAGTGAGGCGCTTGACATGTTGAGGAATGACGCTCACTACTATGGTGAGTATGGGCGTCAGTTCCTCTCCAACTCTGACATCGGTGCGCTGTTGAATAACCCGCGCCAATTTCATGAGCGTAAGCCCGAGACCAAGCCGCTCGTTGAGGGGCGGTTCTTTCACACATCATTACTTGAGCCCGATAAGTTGAATGAGTTTCAGTTGGTGGATTGCGCAACCCGCACCACCAATATATATAAGGAAGCCATCAAGAGTTCGGGTCAAGAGATACTCCTTCTCAAGAGCGAGGCGGATGAGTTGCTGTCATTGGCTCAGACCATGAAGCAGAACCTTCGGTTCTTTGAGAGCATCTATGCCCCGGGCAATGAGTATGAGAAGCCCGGCATTCAGACCATCAAGGGTCTGACATGGAAGGGCAAGGCGGACATCGTTATGCATAGCGAAGGCGTGTTGATTGACATCAAGACAACGGGGCGCATCGACGACTTCAAGTGGTCGGCACGCAAGTATAACTACGATAGCCAATGCTACCTATATCAAATGATATTCGGGATGCCGTTGGTGTTCTATGTCGTTGAGAAAGACACACATAGGCTCGGCATCTACACGCCGTCGGAGGACTTCCTTCGGGGTGGTGAGTTGAAGGTTGAACAAGCGGTTGAGGTATATAATAAATACTTCTCCGCCGAATCGGAGGACTCCATCCGTAACTATTATATAGAGGAGGTATTGTAAAACAACAGCGCGGGAATGACCGACTCGGGCTGTTGGTGTTGTTTAATGGTCAAATTAAAAAATCAGGTATGGCAGAAGAAAAAGTATTTGCTGATGGTTTTATTTTCAAGCGCAGAGATGCTGCGCCTGAATGGGTTGTTGGAGGTATCAGCGTGAAGGTAGATGAAGCCGTAGCGTTTTTAAGTCAGCACCAAAAGAATGGATGGGTTAACATCGATGTGAAGCGTTCCAAGAGTGGTTCGTATTACATGGAGTTGGATACCTACGTCCCTAAGTCAAAGGATGCGGCGCAGTCGCAGCCTGCGGAAGAGATGCCGTTCTAATTTAAGGGGGGCGGGAAACCGCCCCCTCTTATTTAATCTAATAAATTGTCATGCAAGGGAACATAACCATATTCCGCAACATCAAGGAGACTGAGCAGCCGTTCTATCGTCCCATTGATGTTATTCTCGCTCGCATCAAAGAGGGTGCGTCAAAGGATTTGGTCAAGGAAATTCGGAAAGAGAATGACAAGACTCGAATCAACCAACTCAAGCAGGAGTTACCTGCTATATGTTTCTCCGGTACATTCAACAAGAGAAATGACTCAGCCATCATGGAGCATAGCGGATTCATCTGCTTGGACTTTGATGGGTACAAAAAGAATAAGGACTTGCTCGAGGAGAAGGAACGAATCAGCAAGGACAAGCATACATATTCGGTGTTCATCAGCCCGTCGGGCAATGGACTAAAGGCTATTGTCAAGATTCCACAAGAGATTGACAACCACAAGAACTACTTCAATTCGCTCGAGTCGCACTTCTCCTCTGAGCATTTTGACAAGACAAGTAAGAACATCAGCCGGGTGTGCTACGAGTCATACGACCCGTTAATCTACATCAACCCCAACTCAAGTGTGTGGTCGAAGATTGAAGAGCAGGAGTATGTCGAGCGAGACAAGTATCGCGACCGCGTAACCATCCCCATCACCGATGAGAATAAGATTATTGACATCCTTGTCAAGTGGTGGGAGAAGAAGTACCCCATGGTTGAGGGTCAGCGCAATCATAATATATATGTATTGGCGGCGGCATTCAATGACTTTGGGGTGAACAAGTCATTGGCTGAGTATGTGATGAGTAACTATCAGTCTCGTGACTTCCCCATTGGCGAGATACGCCGAACGATAGAAAGCGCATACGCCAACACATCTAAGTTTGGTAGCAGGTACTATGAGGATGAGGAGAAGGTGTCGCAGATACGAAGCAAGTTACGCGGTGGTGTACCAAAAAAAGAAATCCGTCACCAATTAGAGGAGGCCAATCTGGATGGCGGGGTAATTGATGCAGTCATTGCGCGAGTCGAGGAGGAGCAGGCAGGTCAGAAGTTTTGGACTAAGTCCGATAAGGGCATCGTCAAGATTGTGCACATCCTGTTCAAGCAATTCCTCGAGGACAACGGCTTCTATAAATACTGCCCGGAAGGTGGCAGGAACTTTGTATTTGTGCGGGTCACCAACAACCTAATAGACCACGCGAGTGAGAAAGAAATTAAGGACTTTATACTTGACTATCTGCTTGACCTTGAGGATACACTCGTATACAATTACTTTGCAGACAATACGAGATTTTTTCGAGAGGAGTTTCTTACCCTACTTGCGTCGATTGATGTGTACTTTATCGAGGATACTAAGGATACTGCGTACTTATATTTCAAGAACTGCGCTGTAAAGATTGCGCACGATGAGGTAGTGCCCATTGATTATATAGACCTTGGTGGTTATGTTTGGAAAGACCACGTCATCGATAGGAACTTTGACCTATGCGAAGTAACCAAGTGTGACTTTGAGCAGTTCATATCCAACATCTGCTTCTCTGATGTCAATCGAATCAAGAGCATGGAGAGCACGATTGGGTTTCTGATGCACGCATACAAAGACCTTTCATACTGCCCTGCCGTCATCCTCAATGATGAGGTCATCAGCGACAACCCCGAGGGGGGCACCGGCAAGGGGCTTCTGATGAATGCCCTATCACAATTAAAGAAGTTGGTGTTCATTGACGGCAAGTCTTTCAACTTCGAGCGTTCGTTTGCATATCAAACCGTATCGGTAGACACGCAGGTTGTGTGTTTTGATGACGTTAGAAAGTACTTTGACTTCGAGAGGCTGTTCTCTGTGGTTACGGAAGGATTAACCCTTGAGAAGAAGAATAAAGACGCCATCAAGATTCCATTCAGTAGGTCTCCAAAGATTACTATAACAACAAACTACGCCATCAAGGGCGCAGGCAACTCGTTTGAGAGACGCAAGTGGGAATTGGAATTACACCAATACTATAGCAAGGAGTTTACCCCGCTGGAAGAGTTTGGCAAACTTATGTTTGGCGATTGGGATGACGGAGAATGGTGTGAGTTTGACAACTACATGGTCAACTGCCTCCGCAGTTATCTGCGTACCGGATTGGTCCGCAGTTCATTTGTCAATCTGCGCATTCGTCAGTTATCGGCAGAAACATCCCACGAGTTTATCGAATGGTGTGGCCTCATCAATGGAGTCACCCCCAACGAGAAGTTCCAAGAGTTGGCCGATGGCCACAAGGTTTACAAGCAAGACCTATACTATGACTTCATCCAGGACAACCCCGACTTCGCCCCTAAGGCGAAGATGACAATCTCACGAACCCGATTCAACAAGTGGTTAATTGCGTACTGCATGTACAAGAACAACACAGCACCGGAGGAGGGGAGAGATAGCAGCGGAAGATTCATCCGCTTACGCAATAAGCACGAGGTAGAGAAGAATGGAACATTTGATTTCTAATGGTAGAATATAGACCGTATCAAAAAGAGATTATCAAGAGAGGCGCTGAGGTCTTGCGTGAGCATGGCTTTGTCTACTTGGCCATGGAGGTGCGAACGGGAAAGACATTGACATCCCTCGGCATTGCTGAGGATGTGGGCGCCGAGAACGTGCTATTCCTAACCAAGAAGAAGGCCATATCATCCATCACCAACGATAGCAACATGCTGTGCCCATCGTATGTGTTATTTGTATCCAACTACGAGAGCATGCACCGGCTGCCTGACGTTAGGTGGGACTTGATTATATGCGATGAAGCGCATTCAATGGGGGCATTCCCCAAGCCAAGCAAGAGGGCGAAGGACGTGGCTACTCTTATATATAAGAACAAGAGCAAGGTCATTCTGTTGTCGGGAACCCCAACGCCTGAGTCTTATAGTCAGATGTACCATCAGGTGTATGGCATCCCCAATAGCCCTTTCAAAAGTTATCGTAACTTCTATGGTTTTGCTCGGGACAATGTCGACGTGATGGTTCGACGAATCAATGGTCACGAAATTAAAGACTACACAAAGGGGACGCCCAAGATATTGGACATGATGAGCCCATATACTATATCCTTCACGCAGGAGGAGGCTGGGTTCGTTGTGGAGACCACGGAGAATGTCCTTGAGGTTGAACTCCAACCATTGACCTACGAGATTATGCGCAAACTGCGCAAGGACTTAGTGGTCGAGGGGAAGGATGAGGTAATACTTGCAGACACGGCTGTGAAGCTAATGATTAAGATGCACCAGTTGTGCTCGGGTACTATTAAGTTTGAAAGCGGTAACTCCAAGGTCATTGACGACACCAAGGCTCGGTTCATTAAGGAGAAGTTCAAGGACAAGAAGATAGGTATCTTCTATAAGTTCAAGGAGGAGTTGTCCGCACTCAAGGGCGTTTTCGGAAAGGAGAACCTAACTGAAGACCTTGATGAGTTCAACGCCACTGAGAAGAACATCGCCCTTCAAATTGTATCGGGTCGCGAGGGCATATCCTTGCGTAAAGCAGAGGCCCTTGTCTATTATAATATAGATTTCAGCGCCACAAGTTACTGGCAGTCACGCGATAGGATGACCACCAAGGATAGACTGAAGAACGACGTCTATTGGGTTTTTGCCAAGGGAGGCATAGAGCCAGACATCTACAAGGCGGTAACCAAGAAGAAAGACTACACTCTAAATCACTTCAAGCGTGATTTATTAAATTTGTTTTAGGGATGACAGAGCAAGCAATACAAAGCAAAAGGATAAAGCAATTAGAGGCTGAAGGATATTATGTCATCAAGTTGGTGAAGACCAATAAGAATGGCATACCTGACCTGATTGCCATACCTCCCGGCTGCGGCGTATTATTCTCAGAGGTTAAGACATTAAAGGGAAAGCTATCCCCGCTTCAGGAATATAGACTAAAAGAACTAAAGGAACATGGAATCGAAACAGAAGTATATAGAGGATAGACGTTATGAATTGGACGATGAGTTTCTTGAAAACATCCGAAGCTTTGGCAGAGCCAAGGCTTTACGCATTGGAACATTTCTTGACAAAACCATCCATCAGATTGATGATGTGTCGGGAGAATTGCAGATATTTGGTGGAGTTATTGATGACCTTGATGATGGACCTTTCTTCTTTGAGATAGAACTATATAAAGACGAGGAGTCATTAGTAACCTTATTTGACATCAATGAGATTGATGGCGACGAATACTTAGATTTTATTAATTCAAATACTTATTTAAATGAACGAATGGACATCAACTCAAGCAATTGTTGATTCAGTATGTGGCATATACATAAAGCACACTGTTAGAGGACGCCCATACATTGAGGGGCGAGCCATATATTATAAAATCATGCGCGACTTCTACGGTAAGTCGTTAGCGTCAATAGGATTGTATTTAAATAAGACCCACGCCACAGTTATCAATGGCATAAAGAATCTTGAGAATTGGATTGAGCAAGACGAGAGCCTTAATAAAAGATACAATCAGGCCTTGAATCAGGTAAGAAGCGGTGTTGAAGACGCGGCTATGTTCATGAGTCACGATGAATTATCTGAAGAGAATAGAACTTTGAAAAAAGATTTAGAATGTCTAACTTTAGCGCTGCAAAATGCTGAAAGAGAAATAAATAGAATAGGCAAAAAGGAATACAGATTTGATGTTTTATTTAAAAGGATTGAACAACAAGTCCCCCAAGGCAAAGAGCATCTTGCTGTAATGAAAATAAATCAATTCTTAAATGGACTATCGATTTGAACATTTAGAAGAAATCCTTGAGAAGAAGTGGTGCAATAAATGCAAGATTGACCACCTTCTTCGCATCGATGCCATGCTGTATCAACAGCTCGGTAAGACATCTTCCAAGGTTGAGAGGGCTGAGGTGAAGAAGAAGTCAAAAAAAATCTACCTGAATATCAAGAGAATAGACGCAGAAATCGGCGAAAGATTAGTATCTTCAATGGACTAATACTATACGCCATGGCGCAAAAGGATTTGAGGAGCCCTCGAGTCATCCATATTAACCATCTCATGGCTGAGATAAATAGCCTAACCGATGAGATATATGAGGGACTCATGGACTACGATATACAGAACGTGAGCGACTGCGCTCAGCGATTAATAGACCTTTTGATTGAGGTCAAAACAAGTACCGGTGATGTCGTCTAAAAAATTCAGGATGCGCCTGACTGAAGACGAGCACAAACTTATTGCCGAACATCGGGCACTCGAGCAAGAATGCGAAGAGAAAGGCATCCCCATTGATAGCGTAAACCACTATTGGTATAAGGGTAAACACTTCTCGCTGCACGTCAAGAATGACTCAGTATCGATGGACTCCATGCGTGATGACATCATCAAGGAGATGAATAAGTATTCTCCTAAGTACAATAAAATTGAACGAACTAAATCCAAGGACAGTCATTGTCTTGTTGTTGACCCCGCCGATGTACACATTGGCAAGCTGGCTACGGCATTTGAAACGGGTGAAGATTACAACTCTCAAGTTGCAGTCAAGCGCGTTCTTGAAGGAGTCAAGGGCATACTTGATAAGACCTCAGGATTTAATATAGATAAGATTGTCCTGATAGGGGGCAATGATATCTTGCACATCGACACACCCAAGAGAACAACAACCGCAGGCACCCCGCAGGACACTGATGGAATGTGGTATGATAACTTCTTGATTGCCAAGAAGTTGTATGTTGAATTGATAGAACAACTTGTCAGCATTGCCGACGTTCGGTTTGTATACAACCCATCCAACCACGACTACACCAATGGCTTCTTCTTGGCTGACGTTATTCAGAGTTGGTTTAGGAATCACCAGAACATATCGTTTGACTGCTCTATCGCAAACAGAAAGTACTTTAGGTATCATAATAACTTGATTGGTACAACGCACGGAGACGGCGCGAAGGTCCATGACCTTCCGTTACTCATGGCGCAGGAGGCGCCCTCTGAATGGGCTCAGACAAAGCATCGGTACGTCTATACCCACCACGTTCACCACAAGAACGCTAAGGACTTTATCGGTGTAACGGTTGAAAGTCTGCGTAGCCCCAGTGGCGCTGATTCGTGGCACCACCGAAATGGCTATCAGCACAACCCCAAGGCCATAGAGGGATTCATTCACCACCCAGAGCACGGACAGGTGGCTCGGCTAACGCATATATTCTAATGAAAAAGCTTCTTGACTTGTTGTTGGTAATCTGTATTAATGTGTTATTTTGCATGCTCTTAATCAGACTATTCTCAACTGCAATCAAATGAAAGATTTAATCATTGAATACTACGAAGGCCACGACGACGAGGGCCTTCTGTTTGCCGACGGCCTTGATGACGCCATCCTTGGCATCTGCCCTAACTCTATGCGTATTGTATATTCGCGTAGCAAAGTCATCCAGATACTCATGAAGGACATGAGTGAAGATGAGGCCGTAGAATACGCAGAGTATAACACCTTCGCTGCATATGTGGGTGAGCGAACCCCCATATGGGTAGAAGACTTTATGTGGGAAGTAGATGGCGAACGATGAAGGGTGGGTATTCATCTATTGGGATGACCCGGGCGACAGCCAAGAACATGTAGACAATCAACAGAAAGATGGAGAATCCAATTGATGAATTGTATCGCCGCTACTTAGCGAATGGATACATCAGCCCCGAAGACGTTGAGGAGCTGAAACAAAAATATGTTAAAGGATATAACTGGACACAAAGCAACACATGAAGTACAGAGTTAACTACGCCTACTTTGACCAAAGTAAAATGAGAGCTGCCAAATGGGAGCAGAGAGAGAAAGACTTTGAAACGATGGACGAGGCCCTTCTCTTTGTGAAGAAGAATGACTGGAACGTGTCAGTTAGAAATCTAAACATTCAGCCAGTTCTGGGATGAAGAAGGAGTGCACCAAGTGTAAAGAAAACTTAGACATACGATTTTTTTATATAAACCGCAGCCCAGGAAGAAACCCTTACTATCGCGGGGAATGTTCTATGTGTTATAGCGTCAAGCGAAAGCAGAAAGGCTGGTAATGAGTAGGTTGTTGGGAGGCGGTGGATTTATGGATGACAGAAGCCGTCTCCCCCACTCAGTCAAAGTGTAAAGTAAATGACCCACAAAGTGTCAAATGATGAGCCACAACCGTCACAAAAACAAACCAAAAGTGTGACAATATCTCAAATCGCAATACGCAATAAATCAAATGAGATGATGGGAAGTCCCACCATTAAAGGGTGTTTATGCATATAACGATGGGAAAAGAAATCAAATTATACGCAACAACATATAGAAATGAAAGAATGTAAATGTATCGTACCTCACAGAGTGACGAAAGTAAGCGAGAACGGAATCTCCACTTACTGCAAAAAGTGTATTGATGAAGTTAAAAAGGAAGAATACCATCCAGATAGCGTGTATGGACAATGGATGAAAAGAATGAACGGAGAATGAAAGAAGGAACATTGGTTTGGGTACTTGCTGAAGTCAGCGAGTTCCAAAAGGACAACAACCGAGAAGGCACAATCATCGTTGAACCAATGGGGTACAAGGCACTTCCATACTACGCTAATGTGGAGGATGTCAAGGAAGTTCCATTGTGGGAGATTGATGAGATGGAGAAGCGATATGATAACCTTTAACACCAAAGAGCAATGAAAATAACACTTGAGTATTACGACCATACTTGTGCTGACGGGTGTTGTTACACTACTGGGTATGATGTGTTTATAGATGGAGAAAAAATTGGACATACTATTGGTGAAGATGCTCAGGAGTTGGCAGAACTATTAAATGAAACCTTTAACACCAACGAGAAATGCAATTAGAATCATTCAAACTCATAGGGAGTGTGCACATCCTTCCCCATGTCTCAATCTGCTACGACTCTACAATATGCGAAAGAGCAATCAACATAGGTTGGCTATGGTGGGGGCTTGTGATAGTGAAGAAGAACGAGATGCATCTTTAATGCGCCCATAGCTCAGTGGTTAGAGCAGGGGACTCATAATCCCTTGGTCGCAGGTTCAAATCCTGCTGGGCGCACCAGCCCCCGTAGCACAATTGGATAGCGCAACGCACTTCTAATGCGTAGGTTACAGGTTCGAATCCTGTCGGGGGTACTACTTAATGCTTCTTGCCTCCAAGAGCTTCTTGTCAATTTCACTCATTGCTGAGCCAGACTTCTTCTCTTTTTCTTCACCACTTATAACATAGTCAGAGTAATTGAACAGACGAAGGATTGCCTCGCCTGGGTCTGATACTCCATTTGCAATTCCCTCAATGTTCTTCATGAACTTCGCAATGTTTGAAGCGGGAACACCCGTGAATTCAGCCATGTGGTTGATTGCTCTCCAGAAGTATTTATCTTTCTTTTCCGGGGTCTTTGCTGTTGAATACCTCTTGATGTCTTGAACGACTATACCAGCCTGCTCAAACACTGGCAATGTTTTAAATTCACCAGCCCATGGATTTCCTTCTATCAGGTCTTTTACACCAACAAAAAGGTCGCCTATTACAAATAGAGCATTCAAGTTGCCCATGATAGCTGCTCTTCCGAGCGCATCCTCATCTTCATCATCCCAGTCAGCAAGAAGTCCAGGCAACCCAAGAGCCACCCATTGGAAGAACATAGGTACCAGAACGTGATAAGTGATTACTCTTCTTGCTATGTCTTGATATCCGTCTTCAGTAGGTAGGCCCTTTATCTTTCTATATAGGCTCATCACTGCGCTCATCTCTTTTCTAAATAGAGCCTTTGGAGATGACAAGAATACATTCAAGAATCTAAGTGCTGGACCTGCCGTTTGATACCAGTCCTTGTTAGTTATGCCACTGTCCTGCTGAGTGGTAATTGCTTGCTTTGTTGCCTTAACGGCAGCATATCTAGCCGCACCCTGCTCATCGCCCGGATTCTTCTTCAAGAACTCTTCCTTGTAATAGAGGTAGTTAGCTAAGCCGCCCATGACTCCGCCCTTGTCCCCTTGTCTAACGAGGTACATCAACGCATTCATGGCATCCCTAATGTTCTTTTGAGACAACACAATGTCCTTACCAAACACCTTGGTGTCTATCAACAGAGGACTTTCCTTGACGGCTCCTTCGTAGGTATAACCTTCAAGAATGTCACCGATGTCGGAGCTCTCATATCTGTCCTGAAGGATGGGCGAGTTATTATACCATTCCTTCCATAATTGTTTGGCTTGAGGTAGCGCAAGAGCTGTATACTTTGTCCAGTTTCTGAAACCTATATAATCAGCAAAAGCAAGCGATGAGGTAAGCTGCTTGAGGAACACTGTTGGGTTAAGTCCAAGTTTAGACTTGACAAAGTTACCCATCAACTTGTTGGCCGCTACGCTTTCATTCTGGTGGACGCCCTTCTTGGCCACTTTCTGCATCATATCTTTTAATGCATCATATGTATTCTTGCTAGCCACATCAATGATAGCAGCCTTCACGTTTGCATTATCAAGAACCTTTGATATGTCGCGCATTGGCTCAGCGTAGGCTCTGAAATACTCCATATCTTTTAGATAGGAATTCAATACCGCGTTTCCATCCATTCCAGCAACTGGCCTTGCATTTTTAACACGAAGCTTAGTCGATTGGCCGCCTACGCTTGTCTGATATTCTCCGGTTCCCTGCAATAGGTCAAATACAACATCACCCTCTGCGCCCTCTCTGTATATGCGTCCAGCATAGAACTCGTTCCATGGCATATTGGTTCGGTAAACAGCGCGATACGCCTCGTTATATCTTTCGTATAAGCTTGGATAGAGCACATTTACCTGCCAATCGGCCCACTCCTTTGTCTTCTTGTCAAGCCTAGCCTCTACCTGCTGCATGATTCTTGGGTAGTCAGCGCCATACTTCTTCTCAAAAGACGCCGCATTTGCTGGGTCTTTATATTGATTGTATAGATAGTACGCCTCATTGTTGCTCATAACAACCTCAAGAGCCTCGAGCTCCTTGATGATTTGCTTCTTGCGAGACTTGTCAGCACTGGCGTATTCCTTTTTCAAAGAATCAGCCTTCTCTTGATTAAGCCATATAACATTCTTGTCATTGACGATGTCAGAACTGGCAACCGGAACAGCGTTGCGCTGCATCTCCACATTGTAGTTGTCACCCCATATCTCCTTAGCCTTTGACTCTACCATGGATAGAACTTCTTTCTTTCCATTGATGTAAGACTCTCTGGCCAAGAATAGTCTATTGACAAATATCTCTTCAAGATTTGTAGACAAGAGACCGCTGACTCCGCTGCTGATTCTCTGCATCAACAGTGTTAGGTCCATCTGCTTGGAGAAGTAATCATCTACTATAGCCCCAACCTTTCCGGCGAATGTCTTAAGCTTGCCATTAAATACCTTTTTTCTCTCCTCTTTGTTCTTGAGTTCTCTGAGTCTATCCTT
>Ga0181563_10005371_pt1 | contig 11735 bp, 11 predicted proteins | sample 011ome_25_FD_133759 | JGI IMG/M metagenome (GOLD analysis project Ga0181563, IMG submission 133759) | Coastal salt marsh microbial communities from the Groves Creek Marsh, Skidaway Island, Georgia - 011512CT metaG (megahit assembly) | ecosystem: Environmental > Aquatic > Marine > Intertidal... | reverse complement strand
TGCCTTCAAAGAGCGGCGTCGAGAGATAGCGCTCGCCGGTATCGGGCAGCATACAGAGGATAACAGACCCCGGCTCGGCCTTCTCGGCCACCTTTATCGCCGCAGCGAAACTCGCGCCGCCCGAAATGCCGGTCAGGATACCTTCCTTCTGCGCCAGTTTGCGCGCCCATTCGATTGCCTCAGGGCCGGCAATCGGCAGGAGCTCGTCATAACCCGTGCCGTCGAGAAGCTCTTGCAAAACATAGGGAACGAAATCCGGCGTCCAGCCTTGGATCGGATGTGGCTGGGCGATGGTCTGGCTTGCGGCAGGTGAGTGATCGGCGTTGCGCTTTTGAGCCTCGCCCTGCCCGACGATCTGGGAAATGGCCGGCTCGGCCATAATGATCTTGGTGTCGGGCCGCTCGCGGCGCAGGACGCGGGCAACGCCGGTGATCGTTCCACCTGTGCCATAGCCGGAGACGAAATAATCCAGCCGGTCGCCCTCGAAATCGCCAAGGATCTCGTGGCCGGTGGTCATCTCGTGCATATCGGCGTTATCGGCGGTCTCGAACTGACGGGCAAAGAACCAGCCGTTGGCTTTGGCAAGCTCCTCGGCCTTGCGATACATCCCGATACCCTTCTCGGCCCGCGGCGTCAGGACAACCTTTGCGCCATACATCCGCATCAGCTTGCGCCGCTCGACCGAGAAGCTGTCGGCCATCGTCACCACCAAAGGATATCCCTTTTGCGCGCAGACCATCGCAAGGCCGATGCCGGTATTGCCGCTCGTCGCTTCGACCACGGTTTGGCCAGGCTTGAGCCGCCCTTCCCGTTCGGCCGCCTCGATGATGTTAAGGGCAAGCCGGTCTTTCACGGAACCAGCGGGATTGAAAAACTCGGCCTTCACATAGAGCCGCACACCCGCGGGCCCGAGGTTGTTCACGCGGATGCAAGGCGTGTCACCCACCGTATCAAGAACCGAGTCGAAGACGCGGCCGCGGCCGTGCAGGTGCCGAATTTCATCTGATCTGTGCATGGAATATCCCCTCAAGAAGTGAGGCGAGGGGCTGCCCTCGCCGCCAATTGGCCTGATCCTATCACAGCCAAGGCCGCCCTTTGCGAGATTTCTTGGGGCCGAGAAAAAACAAGAGCGCCCGGTCCTGAAACCGGGCGCTTGCAGAATTTCTGTTCCTTCGATCCTTCCGAGGCCGGAAGGAAATCAGGCGTCAAGCGGTGTGCTTGATCGTAAAGGTATAGACATTGCCGTCCTGACGGCTGTCGAGCAGCTCGTTGCCGGTGGTCCGGCAGAAGGCTTCGAAATCTTTCACCGCGCCCGGATCGGTTGCCTGAATTTCAAGGGTGCCGCCGGTCGGCAGATCTTTGAGCGCTTTCTTGGCGCGGAGGATCGGAAGCGGGCAGTTGAGGCCCTTTGCATCGAGGGTTACGTCAGCCATTCGTCTTGTCCTTTAGATATAGAGATTGATTTCACTTTTGGTCGCGACCTCGACCCAAGAGGCGGCACCGCCGATGGAGACCCCATCGATCAGGTCGTCGCGCTTGTACTCGAACAGATCCAGAGTCATCTGACAGGCGATCATATTCACGTCGGATTCGATCGCCATCTCGCGCAGTTCCTCGACCGAGGCGACACCCTTCTTCTTGATGAGGTTCTTCATCATCGCGGTTGTCAGGGCCGGGGCGCCCGGCAGGGCTGCCATGATGTTGGGCATCGCCATATGGCCGCCCATCATCGGCATTTCCATCGCCGAGTTGCCAAGGGTCGTGACCTTGAGGTTCATGTCCTTTTTCAGAAGGCCGAGGCCGTAGAAGGTAAAGAACATGGTCACATCAAGCCCCATCGCCGCGGCGGTGGTGGCCAGAATGAACGGGGGGTAGGCCCAGTCGAGCGTCCCCTTCGTCACGATAATCGACATCGACTTTGCGTTTTGTTCGTCCGCCACGGGACTCTCCTCCCATCTTTGGCCCTGCAAGATTGCCTGGCACTAGATCCGCGCCGTGAAGTCAGGCGCACCCTGTAAATCCTTCACAGGCCAATCCGCCAGCGCAGGGTGCTTGCCCATCGCGGTGGCAGGTATGGCCATAACGGCGATCGGTCTGCGCACCATTCTCCTCATCAGGTGCCCGGACCGACTTTTTGCCTATCCCTTTAAAAAATCTGATATGTAAAACTTCTTATGTCAACGAAGCAGTGGCGGCCAGATGGTCACATGTGTTTGGACCCGAGCCATCGTGTCCGGCCTTATGGCTTGCAATAGCCTGACCTGTGGGCCCGCTTACCCACAGAACCCGACCTTCCGATCCTATGTTCTTGTTCACATGGTTCGGTAACTTATGATGTTTCCGACACTTCCGCGGTCTGACCTCTCGTTGCGGCACACCACGCAAGTCCGGCAGCCTAAGTGAGACATCACGCTCTGCTGCGCGGAGTGTTGTTTGTTTCGGCTTCGCCTGACCATGATCTTTGACGACAAACGCGCGCCTGCACCTGCCAAAAAGACCGAATCGGTTGGCCGATCGATCCAAGGGCGCCAATAACCCCTCCACGTATCCGCAGGACTCAGGCGGCACGGATCAGGGGTGAAAGCAACGTCACCGCTGCAATATTCGCGGCGCTCAAATCCTCGACGACCCAGTCCGCCAGTGAGAAGTCTTCAGCGGCGGTATAGCGAGAGGGGGTGACGATCACCCGCAGGCCGGCGGCTTGGGCCGACAAGACACCGTTGCGGCTGTCTTCAAAGGCTACAGCTTCCGACGGGTCGATCCCGAGGCGTTTGACCGCCAGATTGAACACATCCGGCGCAGGCTTCTTGGCCTTCACCTCATCGCCCGCAGCTATCACGTCGAAAACCTCGTCCGCCTCTTTGCCCCAAGAGGCGCGGCAGAGGGCATCGACATTGGGGCGGTTGGTCGTGGTGGCAACGGCGACCTTGAGCTCCGCGGCGCGGGCGGCGGCGATCAGTTCGGCCACTCCGGGCCGAAGCGTCAGCGCGCGGCTAGCCACCAGCGCCCCATAGCGGGCGGTCTTGGCTGTGTGCAGCGCAGCGATCTCGTCGTCGCTGGGTGCTGCCGCCCCGTTATGGGCGCGGAAGGCGCGCATCCGTTCCTTGCCGCCAGTGGTTTTCAGAAGCCAGGTGTAGTCCTCGACGCTCCAGTGCCAGTCCATCCCCGCCTCGGCAAAGGTCTCGTTAAAGGCGCGGCGGTGCGCTTCCTCAGTTTCCGACAGAGTGCCGTCCACATCGAAGATCAGGGCGCGAAGGGTCATCCAAGGCTCCCCATCTCGGCCACGATCCCTGGCAGCTGGGAGAAATCGGAAAAGGCCACGGCGTGTGGCAAAGAGGCCGCGGGCGACTTGCGATATCCCTCGGTGAAGAGGGCGAAAGGAACGCCAGCACGCACCGCGGTCTCGGCATCAATCTCGCTATCGCCGACATAGACGCCCTCGCCGCCAAGTTCGGCGAAACAGGCGACGAGCGGATCGGGATCAGGCTTTTTCACCGACAGACTGTCGCCGCAGATCAGCGAGGCAAAAGTCTCGCCAAGGCCGGCAGCCTTGAGGATATCGCGGGTCGGACCTTCAGGCTTGTTGGTGCACAGGCCTAGCGGATGGCCGCGCGCCGCGAGGGTCTTCAGCGCATCTGCAACGCCAGGATAGAGCCGCGTCAGCTGGCCGTTGACCGCGTCATAGTGAGCAGCGATGCAAGCGTGGAACTCGGCCCTCTGCCCCTCTCCAATCCCCCGCGCATTCATTACCCGATCCGAAAGGACCGGCAGGCCGTTGCCGATGAACGAGGTGATGGTCTTGAGGTCGAGCGGCTCAAGCCCGAAGTCCTCAAGCGCCTTGGTGGCGGCAAGGTGAATATCGGGCGCGCTGTGAATGAGCGTGCCGTCGAGGTCGAATACAACGGCGGCTGTCATGATGCGGCTGCGCGGATTGCGCGGATGTTTTCGCCATAGGGCGCGGGATTGGCGACCGAGCCGCCGCGGAACACGGCTGAGCCAGCCACCAGCACATCGGCCCCCGCCGCTGCCACGAGGGGGGCAGTCTTCGGATCGACACCACCGTCGATCTCGATATGGATCGGGCGGTCGCCGATCATCGCCCGCAGACGGCGCACCTGATCGACCTGTGTGGCGATGAACTTCTGCCCGCCAAAGCCGGGGTTCACGGTCATCACGCAGACAAGATCGAGCAGATCGAGAAGCGGCGCCGCGGCCTCGACCGGCGTTCCGGGGTTGAGGGCAAGCCCCGCCTTAATCCCTGCCCCGCGGATCGCCTGAAGCGTGCGGTGGATGTGTGGGCCGGCCTCGAGATGGGCAGTCAGGATATCGGCGCCGGCATCGGCGAAGGCTTCGATATAGGGATCGACCGGCGCGATCATCAGATGCACGTCCATTACCGTTTTCACATGGCGACGGAAGGCTTTGACGGCGGGCGGGCCGAAGGTCAGGTTGGGCACGAAATGGCCGTCCATCACATCGACATGGATCCAGTCGGCCCCCTGCGCCTCGACCGCCTCAATCTCGCGCCCGAAATCGGCGAAATCAGCGGAGAGGATAGACGGGGCGATCTTGATAGAGCGGTCGAACATTGCAGTTCCTTTATTCGGGCCCGGATCAGGCCGCGCGGGGTGCGGCGACCTTGGGGTCAAGCGCGCCTTTGGCATAAAGCTTGGCCATATCGTCCATCGAGACCGGCTTGATCTTGTGCGATTGGCCGGCGGTGCCGAACCGCTCGAACCGGTCGCGACAAAGGCGCTCGAGCTCGTCCATCGCAGGGATCATGAATTTGCGCGGATCGAACTCGGCGGCACGCTCGGTTGCAACCTTGCGGAACTGGCCGGTCATAGCCATCCGGCAATCGGTGTCGATATTGACCTTGCGCACACCCATCTTGATGCCGCGTTCGATCTCTTCGACCGGCACGCCATAGGTCTGGGACATATCCCCGCCATAGGCGTTGATCAGATCCTGAAGATACTGCGGCACCGAAGAGGAGCCGTGCATCACGAGGTGGGTATTGGGGAGCTTTTCGTGGATCGCGGCGATGGTCGACATCGAGAGGATATCGCCGTCGGGCTTGCGGCTGAACTTGTAGGCGCCGTGGCTGGTGCCGCAGGCGATGGCGAGCGCATCGACCTTGGTGCGCGTGACGAAATCGACGGCTTGATCGGGATCGGTCAGTAGCTGGTCGTGGCTAAGTTTGCCTTCCGCGCCCGAGCCATCCTCGGCGGCGGCTTCACCGGATTCAAGGCTGCCCAGAACACCGAGTTCGCCCTCAACCGAAGCGCCAACAGCATGGGCCGCCTTGGTCACGCGTTCGGTGATCTCAACGTTGTAGTCATAGCTCGAGGGGGTCTTCATGTCTTCTTCAAGCGAGCCGTCCATCATCACCGAGGTAAAGCCGTGGCGGATCGCCGAGAGGCAGGTCGCGTCGTTGTTGCCGTGGTCTTGGTGCATGACGATGTGGGTGTCGGGGAACATCTCGGTCAGCGCCTGAACCATGTGGCGCAGCATGATGTCGCCCGCGTATGACCGCGCGCCACGGCTTGCCTGAAGGATCACTGGCGCATCGGTCGCCGCCGCCGCCTTCACGATGGCGAGGCCCTGCTCCATGTTGTTGATGTTGAACGCGGGCACGCCATAGCCGTTCTCGGCGGCGTGATCGAGGAGTTGTCTTAGAGTAATCAGTGCCATTCTTGCCTCCCTCGGGCGAGTGTTGGGTGGGCGCCGCGCGCCGTTAGATAAGCGACCGCGCCAGATCGGCGACGGCATCGGCGGTGATGCCAAAGTGACGGTAAAGCTCGGGGGCGGGCGCAGAGGCGCCAAAGCCCGTCATGCCGACAAAGCCATCCTCGGGGCGCAGGAGAAGATCCCAGCCCTGACGGATCGCCGCCTCGATGCCGATGCGGGGCGCTGTGCCCAAAACAGCGGCGCGGTCGGCGGCGGGCTGCTTGGCGAACAGATCAAAGCAGGGGGCCGAGACGACGGCTGCCTTGATCCCGCCCTCGGCCAGCGTGGCCGCAGCGGCGAGCGCGATTTCGATCTCCGAACCGGTGGCGATCAGCGTCACGTCGCGGTCATCGCTGCCACGCAGGACATAGGCGCCCTTGGCGGTTTTGTTGGCGTCGGTGTGCTCGGTCCGCACGGTCGGCAGGTTATGGCGCGACAGCGCGAGGACCGAGGGGGTCGAGGCTTCGGTCATAGCGATCTGCCAAGCCTCTGCGGTTTCCACCGCATCGCAGGGGCGGAACACCAGCATATTCGGCATCGCCCGCAGCGAGGCGATGGTTTCGACCGGCTGGTGGGTTGGGCCGTCTTCACCAAGGCCAATGGAATCGTGGGTCATCACATAAACCACCGGCACGCCCATCAGGGCCGACAGCCGCATCGAGGGGCGGCAATAATCGGCAAAGGCAAGGAAGGTGCCGCCGTAGGGCTTGAGGCCCCCATGCAGCGCGATCCCGTTCATCGCGGCGGCCATGCCATGTTCGCGGATGCCGTAGTGGATGTAGTCGCCGCCGAAGGCGCCGGGGGCAACCGAGGTCATCTTGGACGAGCGGGTGTTGTTCGAGCCGGTGAGGTCGGCCGAGCCGCCCACCGTGTTGGGCAGGGTCTCATTGATCACCTCAAGGGCCATCTCGCTCGATTTGCGGGTCGCGACCTTGGGTTTGTCGGCCGAGAGCTTGGCCTTGTAGGCGGTGATCGCCGCATCAAGCGCCTTGGCGTCGGGCGCGGCGTGCGCGGCTTTGAAGGCGGCGGCCTTCTGGCTCTTGGCAAGGCGACCCGCCCAAGCCTCGCGTGCGGCGCGGCCACGGGCGGCGGTGGCGTGCCAGCCGGCGTAGACATCTTCCGGGATCTCGAAGGGCGCATGGGTCCAGCCCAGCGCCGCGCGGGCCGCGGCAATCTCGGCGTCGCCAAGGGGCGCGCCATGAACATGATGCGAACCTTGCTTGTTCGGGGCGCCAAAGCCGATCACGGTCTTGCAGGCGATCATCGAGGGGCGCTTGTCGGCGCGGGCCGCCGCAATTGCCTTGGCGATCGCTTCCTTGTCATGCCCGTCGATCTTTTGGACGTGCCAGCCCGCGGCGGCAAAGCGCGCGGCCTGATCGGTCGAGGTCGAAAGCTCGGTGCCACCGTCGATGGTAATGCCGTTGTCGTCCCAGCAAACGATCAGGCGGCCAAGGCCGAGGTGACCGGCCATGTCGATCGCCTCGTGGCTGATGCCTTCCATCAGGCAGCCGTCACCGGCGAGCACATAGGTATAGTGATCGACGAGATCATCGCCAAAGCGGGCATTGAGCATCCGCTCGGCCAGCGCCATGCCGACTGCGGTTGAAATTCCCTGCCCCAAGGGGCCGGTGGTGGTTTCGATCCCTCTGGCATGGCCATATTCGGGATGGCCCGCCGTGCGCGCGCCAAGCTGGCGGAAGGCGCGGATCTGGTCGATGCTCATGTCGTCATAACCGAGAAGGTGATTGACCGCATAGACCAGCATCGAGCCGTGACCGGCCGACATGACAAAACGATCGCGGTCGGGCCATTTATCGTCGGTGGGATCGACGTTGAGGAACCGGTTGTAAAGAACCGTCGCCACATCGGCGAGGCCCATCGGCGCACCGGGGTGGCCCGAGTTGGCCGCCTGCACCGCGTCCATCGCAAGGACGCGGATCGCGGTGGCCATCTTGTCTTCCAAAGCCAGTGAGGCGGGGGCATGGGTATTCATGGATATTTCCTCAGACACGTTTGGACTCGTGAACGAGCCGGTGGATCATCGGGGTGAAGATGAGCTGCATCGCGAGGTCCATCTTGCCCCCCGGAATGACGATCGAATTAGCGCGGCTCATCCAGCTGCCTTGGATCATCTGGGTCAGATAGGGGAAATCGATACCACGCGGATTTCTGAAGCGGATCACCACAAGGCTTTCGTCGGCGGTCGGGATCCAGCGGGCGATGAAGGGGTTGGAGGTATCGACAACCGGCACGCGCTGGAAGTTGATATCGGTCTCGGTGAACTGCGGCGTAATGCAATGCACATAGGCGTGCATCCGGCGCAAGATCACATCAGTGACAGCTTCGGTCGAATAGCCCCGCTGGGCTTTGTCACGATGAATCTTCTGAATCCACTCAAGGTTAATGACGGGCACGACACCGATCTTGAGGTCGGCATGGCTGGCTAGGTTGACTTCGCTGTTCTTCACCGCACCGTGCAAACCCTCGTAGAAAAGAAGGTCGGATCCCTCCTCGAAAGGCGCCCACTCGGTGAAGGTGCCGGGCGCGGCGCCATATTTCGCGGCTTCGGCTTCGTCATGGACATAGTGGCGGGTCTCGCCGCGGCCTGTTTCGCCATAGGTGCGGAACACGTCCTCAAGCTTGGCCAGTTCATTGGCCTCGTAGGAGAAGTGGCTGAAGGTCTGGTCGCCAGCGGCTTTGCGCTTGTTGAGTTCATCCTTCATGGCCGCGCGGTCATAGCGGTGAAAGGCATCGCCCTCGATCGAGACCGATTTGAAGCCTTCGCGGCGGAAGATCTGGTCAAAGGTCGTCTTGACAGTCGTGGTCCCCGCGCCGGACGAGCCAGTGACCGAGATGATGGGGTGTTTCTTGCTCATATCATGTGTCCTTGGATCAGGCGCGGAACAGGCCGCGGTTGCCGAAGAGGGCGCTGACCTCTTCGTCGGGCAGATCATGGTAGGCGCTTACCCGATCAACTTTGACCGAGGTGCCAAAGATAAAGGGCGTGCGGGCGTGCAACTCGCTTGCTGTTTGGGCGAGGATGCGGTCGGTGCCGTTGGTCGCCTTGCCGCCGGCCTGCTCGATCAGGAAGGCGATCGGCGCACATTCATAGACCATCCGAAGGCGGCCGCGCTGATACCCTTCCCGCTCGTCAGAGGGGTAAAGGAAAATCCCACCTCGAGTCATGATCCGGTGCGTTTCGGCCACGAGCGAGGCCACCCAGCGCATATTGAAGTTCTTGGCGCGCGGACCGGTGCTGCCGGCGAGGCAATCGTCGATATAGGCGCGGACCGGCTTGGACCAGTGGCGATAGTTTGAGGCGTTGATCGCAAACTCAGAAGAGTTTGCCGGAATTTCCAGATCATCGCGCACCAGCACGAAGCTGTTGCTGTCCGGGTCCAGAACATAGTGCAGCACGCCCGATCCGAACGTCATAACAAGGGCGGTCTGGGGCCCGTAAATCACATAGCCCGCCGCGATCTGCTCGGACGCGGGGCGCAGGAAACTTTGGTCGGCATCATCCTTGGCTTCAAAGATCGAGAAGATTGTTCCGATCGACACGTTCACGTCGATGTTGGAGGATCCGTCGAGCGGGTCGATCGCGAGGGCGTAGCGACCCTCGGGATTAAGCTCGACGACGATTTCCTGCTCTTCGGAGGCATACCAGCGGACGGAGGTCTTGGTGAGCGCCTCGGCAAAGGCCTCGTCGGCCATCACATCCAGCGCCTTCTGGCTATCGCCATCAGTATTTTCGCCAACCGCGTGACCCAGCGATCCCCCCAGAGGCCCGCGTGCGATGGTATAGCTGAGATCCCGGGCGACCTCGCAAACCGCATGGATGACCGGGAACAGAGCCACAGGTATCTTGTCAGGTGCCAGAACGGCGCCACCTTCAGTCATCATGTCCTCCCTCAAAGACTTGCTGCTTGATATGCCTAGGTGGCGCCTGTAGTAGAATTTAATAAATCAGAAGCGGCATTAAGATTTTTGAAATGACGACGCTGAACGCCCTGACCTTCAAGCAGCTGCGCGCCTTGAAAATGGTCTGCGAGACAGGTTCGATTACGGGTGCGGCAGAGGTGCTGTCACTGACGCCCCCTGCCGTGCATAACCAGCTAAAATCTCTTTCAAATACGCTGGGGAGCGACGTTGTCGAGCGCACCTCGTCAGGGGCCTTTGTTGCAACCGCCGAAGGCTCGGTTCTGCTTCGCGCGTTTGAGAAATCCGAAGCCGCAATGTCGCGGGCTTTGTACGAAATCGAGGCCTTGCGGCGTGGGGTCGCAGGTCAGGTTGTGCTGGGTGTTGTGAGCACCGGAAAGTACTTTGCGCCCGGAATCGTGGCCCGTTTGAAGCGCAGCCACCCGGAAATTGAAGTCCGGCTCGAGATCGGCAACCGCAACCAGATCGTCGCAGGACTCGAGTCTGAATGGATCGACGTTGCAATTATGGGGCGTCCGCCTCGCCGCCCCAAGGTTACGGCCTATCCGATGGGCGATCACCCGCACATACTTATTGCCAGCCCCGATAGCTCGCTCGCCCGCCAAGAAACGGTGAGTCACGATGACATCCTCGATCAGACCATGATCCTGCGCGAGGAAGGATCTGGAACAAGAATCCTCGCCATGCGGTTTCTGGACCGCATCGGCGAGGGCCGACCGTTTCGACAAATCGAGATGGACTCGAATGAAACCATCAAACAGGCGGTGATTGCGGATCTGGGCGTCGCGCTTATCTCGGCCCATACAGTGATCGACGAGTTGGCCGCTGGACGGCTAGTTCAAATACGCGCCGAGAGCCTTCCAATCTATCGCCAGTGGTTTGCTCTGCATCGAGAGAACCTCCGCTTGAGCGGCGCCATGCATACCGTCATGGACGCAATCCGGGATGAAAGCGCGGCGATCTTGCGCTCGGATGAGGTTGCAAGACTTATCGGCATCGGCGCCTAGCCCGCGGGCCCCTCCCCGGCCATCTCGAGCCACCGGGCGGTTATCGCCACTTCGCCCAAAAGCCATTCGCAAAAGCGAAGCATCTGTGGCCGCATCGGCTGACGAGGCGTGATCTGCAGAACGTAAGGATGCGGCGCTACGAGATTTTCCGTCATCGCGACGATCGGCCGGAAATTCCCCGCATCAAGATCGGCTTCCATTAAGGAAAGGCCGCACACGAGAAATCCAACATCCTTGCGCATAGCCTCGAGCGCCAGCCCTGCGTGCCGATAATGTACGCCTCGGGCCGCTCCTTCGGTCCGCCGCCCGAACCGCTCCACCCATTCGGGCCAGCCAGGACGATCTTGATCGTCGCGCTGGGATTCGAGGTGCAGAAAGGGCATCCCTGATAGCCCGTCGATCCGGTCGCTCGGATCAAAGCGGCGCAAGTTGTCCAAGCTCGCGACAGGCAAAAGACGATCCCGATACAGAACCTCGCCCCCTGCGGGATCTCCATAAAAGATGCGGCAGTCTGGCGAGGATTTGCGTGATGGCGCTTCGCCTATTCCGTTGATGTTCAAATCGCTTTTGGGGTTGTCCGCGCGAAACGTATCGAGCCTCGGCAAAAGCCAAAGATCGGCCCAATCGCCATCCGCTTCGATATGGATCTCTGCCTGGCGTCCGAAATCGAGCAAGTCGGCCGCCCGATCAAGCGAAGCAAACCCCGAGGTCAAGTCGCCCAAAGCGGCTGCAAGGGTCTCGGTCGGCTTCAGGCCCGATCTGCCGCGCGCCAACAGATCCGTCCCGAGATAATCTTCAAGCGCCCGAATTCTCTGGCCTACAGCGGCTGGGGTGATCCCAAGCACATCGGCGGCCTCTTTAAGCGAACCCAAGCGGATCGCCATTTCAAGGGCCTGAAGTGATCTAAGGTGTGTTGCAGCTTTCATTCCCGCCTCTGTGACAGCGCGTCAGCTATCACACTAAATGTTTTCTTTATCTCTCTAAAGAAGTTTGCAATGGAAATTCTGTGTGATTTTGATGCAGACTGGAGGGAACAGCCAGAAAGGGTTTGGCCAGTGG
>Ga0181563_10005363_pt1 | contig 11747 bp, 24 predicted proteins | sample 011ome_25_FD_133759 | JGI IMG/M metagenome (GOLD analysis project Ga0181563, IMG submission 133759) | Coastal salt marsh microbial communities from the Groves Creek Marsh, Skidaway Island, Georgia - 011512CT metaG (megahit assembly) | ecosystem: Environmental > Aquatic > Marine > Intertidal... | reverse complement strand
GGTGAGGCCATGGTTGATGATCTCGTAAGGGTGCGAGATGTGGGTGATGTAAGGGATGTGGCGAGAATTCAGAAGGGTGATCCAATGGAGCTTGGTGAGGAGTACGCCAAGTTGTTTGAGGACCTGGGATTGACGAAGGAACAGGCCATGCAAATGCTTGAGGAGAGATTCATGATGGATCCTGATGCTGTTAGCTTGCCCCTTAGCATGTATGGAAAGCAAACACAGAGGCTCAATAGGAACGGCGGGGTAGTTCCCATCAAGAAGGCAAAGAACGGCATGAGGCTGAAGAAGTCCTGCAATTGTTGATCAAAACATAAATAACCAGCATGAAACTTGATGAGAAAACGGAGGTTACGGTGGACCTCAAGACGGTGGGGATTATCATAAGCTTTGTCGTTACCGTAGCGGGTATGTGGTTTGCACTTCAGGGTGAGATAGAGGAGGCTAAGCGCCTTCCTGAACCAGTTGTTTCGAGAACTGAGTATGAGCTGAAGGATAAGCTCATCAGAGAAACCATCATGAACACACAGCAGAAGGTGGACGAGAATGGCAAGAAGCTGGATCTAATTGAGGAGCGTTTATACGAACTCAGCCAAACAGCGAAGAATAAATGAGAGGCATCCTGTTATCTTTTTGCTTGGCTCTTTGCTGCGCATTAAGCGCACAGGAGGTCATGGTGATTCAGATCAACGCATACTGGAACGACTCCAATACGCGCAGAGATTTACGAAGACTCAAGGGTTGCCAGTACACTTTGGCCTATTTAGAGGACCAACCCAGGGACATAAGGGAACAGATTTTATCGGTACCCACGGTGCTTATCTACGAAGATAAACGTTTAGTCAAGGCTTATCAGGCAGGTATCGATTTAACCCTAAAGCCCACACTAGAAGACATTCAGCAGTATATTTACTCGTTGAAAAACAGCTAGTTAGATGAGATTTTTATTGCTTCTTTTTATCCCATTATCCTTGATGGGACAGGATTCCTGCGTAGTTTTTGGTGATGAACCATTGCTTCAGGCTAAGTGGATGGGTTATGATCCTCCAACCATGCAGTGGGAGGAGATAAACTATGTGATTCATATTCACTACAGCGACAGCTTCCCTAACAGCTACATAGCAGAGAATGTGATTTACGACGCGCATGAGCACCTGAATGAGGAGTTCGAGGAAGCTATGCTGTCGTTCGATCTTGTTCAGGTACAGTATCACGACTTCGACGAGTTCTGGGCATCGCCACTCCTTATGGAGATGAACAATATTTGCGTCCCTTACAGCAGTACAGGCTTCACTGTAATGGATGAGTACCTAGAGCCGCTCGTGTGGGATAGGACAGCTTACATGAATGTACATGTCTTCCCATGGTTTTGTTCTGGTATACTTGGATTCGCCTGGACTCAGTATACAGAGGCGACAGAGTTGGATGGGGTGTGGGTTAGGCACGACGTGTTTGGACGCTTCGGTGATCAGCTAAGTATGCCTACACGCATGGAGAATAAGACGCTGATCCATGAGGTTGGGCATTACGTTAGTTTGCACCACGTATTTAGAAATGTAGAATTCTGTGGTGAGAACCTTGGAGACTGCTTGGAGACTGGGGACTTCGTGTGCGACACGCCGCCCACTAAACTGAACTGGAGCTGTGAGAACCCGATATGCCCTCCTGGTTTGTATGACTATACACCTAATAACCACATGGATTACTACGTGGATTCATGCAGGACAAACTTTACGCCTGGTCAAATAGAGCGTATGCACGCCGCGTTGCCAATCCTACGTCCTGGTCTCATTAATCAGGATATATTCTGCGCTGGAGATGTTAACGGAGACCTTGTTGTTGGGTCAATGGATCTGCTCCTTATGATGGAATATTGGGGTGAGGTAGATTGGGAGCAGGGAGATGTGAATGGTGATGGATTTTTCACCGTAATGGACTTCCAGGTTATGCTCTCTAATTGGGGTGTGGTATGTTATGGTGCTGAACTCGACCCATTCTACAGGGAGGAGAAGTTTGATAAATCAATACTCCGTGAAGTACTCCCAAACCCTGTAAGAGACTAAATCCTTGAGGTCATTCAGGTTTAGCTTGGTGATGACGTCATCCCTATCCTTTCTGGTGTACTTCTTCATGTATGCGTCTCGCTTCTGATCCACCACAACATCACTCACATTTAGCTCACAGTAATTTCTGAGCTCATCCCTGCTTACGACGCTGAACCCACCCTCCTCTGGCATATCAAATGCTATGATGGCGGCCCCTCCATACATCCAACCTGGGTCCCCCTTTACATTCTTAAACTCACACCATATCTCATCTGGTAGGTTATTACCCTTCACATCAACCCCCCAGGTTTTTCCATCATCATACTCCAGCCAGTAATCAATGTGCATGTGAATGTCATCCTTTCGGTCCCCCTTAACCACCTGGAACCCAAGACTCCTGGCAGCTCTAGCGAAACGAACCTCAGCGACTCTTCCTGTTGAGTTCGAATAGCGCCTTCTGCTCTGACTTATCATCGAGGTTAGCTTCAAAGTATTCATAAGAAGCCTCCTTGATTAAGTCAAGCTCCTGATTAATTGCAATTCTCATCCCAGAAACCATATTCGCTATGTTCCCTGGATCCGTGCGGGGATCCCCAGCGCGATCAAACAGCTCCTCGTAAAAGTCTGTTATTAGCTGGTGAAGCCTAACGGTCGCTATCCTGTAGCTAACCCCTAGGTCCTCCTTTCTTAACTCTGTTCTTACCATAACCTAATTCTTTCAGTTTAACAATCGCCTGCTCCACCTGGTGTTTGTTTTTACAGATGAAGAGAGCTGGGACTGGTTCTCCTGAGTCGATCAAGTGCTTAAGGAACAGCTTCCATCTCATCGGGAAATCATGATGTGATGGGGTGTACCCCTTGGTTTCAATAATCCATCCCCCGTCTGGTCCTACGAAGTCTGGGGTATATTTAATGGGAAGAACCACTCGGTCTGTTCGATCCGAAAGATCCTTCCCTTTGGCAGTCATCTTCAGGTAAACGCCAGGGTATCTGAATTTATCCACGAGCATGTATTCATGAGTCTCGTAGGTAAAACTTAGCCCCGATTCAGCAAGAAGGTCAGCGCAGGTTTTTTCTAATCCGCTTTTGTACTTACCCAAATTACGCTTCTTAGATGATTTACGCTTAGGAGTCCCTTTTGTCTTTCGCTTCACTAAAGCAAAGTTACAGCATAATTCTTACAAAATCAAGTGTTTAAGTTAAACATGAAGTGGTCCTGCTCACCACCCTGTAAATCAACAGATTGAAACAGTTCATCTTGAGTCTTCCAGACCCTAAATGCTGTTCTCGATGTGTTCATTTCGAAGCGAATTGGGTCCTCAAGTGGTGTTGGCTCACCACCAGTCTCCACATCACGCACCTTACGAACATGGAGCTCTGTGATTTTTCGGTCAGCTGGAATTGGGTGTTGAACCTTTCTGTGAATCGTAATGAAGCAATCCGCTCTGTTAACAAATTTGCCACCACCCTCGGTGTCTTCTGCGTATGGAGCAACTGGCAATCCATCCTCACCCTTACGCCTCTGAGCTTCTGTTACGGCGTGCATGTTGAGCCAAACAGCTACGTTATTTGCTGTAGAGAAAGTAAGAAATTCGGAGGCAGCTTCGTAGTGGTAATCATGAACCCCGATGGAGCTATTTCCCATCTCAATCTTTAAGCTATTGTATGGGTCAACAAATACAGCATCAACATCCTGCTGCTTCATGATCTTCTCAAGGAACACAATGATGTCGGAGTAGCTATACACTTGCTTATTGCTAATGACCGTGAAGTACTTACCAACCCACTCGTATGCACGCTTCCTCTCCATGTGGTTCATGCTGGAAACGGGCTTGTTCATAGCGAACTGAATCAGGGACATCTTTAGTGAGGCTGTTCGGTTCTCCGATGAGTACACAACCCACTTCCACTTGTGACGTATGGTTGCGTTAACCATGAGGTACAGAGCCATGGTGGTCTTACCCACATTGCTGTGTCCATTCACAATGGTGAACTCTTTCTTATACCTGAAGTATTTATCAAGCTCTGGGTCTCCAGTATCCAAACCCACTGGAATTTTTCCATTCGCGTAGTCATCAATCCACCTGAAGTCCTCATCATCAGAGGAGATGAATGACATATCCCCATCATTAATCAGTAGCTCCCTCTGCGCCTTTCTCTCATCATCAATAGTCGCCCGTATAGGATCCTGCTTACCCTTCTCAATTGCCTCCTTGATCGTCCTGACAGCATGCTGCTCATCATCGATGTCGCGCTTCATGATCTCTCTGGTCAGGATTCGAATCACCTCATCCTCCTCCATTCGACCAGCAGATACGTACCCACCGCACAGCCTGGCCGCACGAAGTAGCGTGGCGTGTTTCTCCCCGTCAGCGGCCTGACGAATCATTTTAGTGGCTAGATTTAGCTTTAAGTAATCAGTGTAACTATCTGATTTAGAGACAGCTATCTGTGATTCACTCTTCTCTGTGGCGAAGGCACCGAAGGTGCTGGAGTCATCATTGATTACAATATCTGGGTCATACGACTCGAAGCAAGCGCGGGACTCGTTGATTCCAGACTCATCAACCTCAAGGTCATACTGCTTGTGGAAGTATGTGCGTAAGGCACGGAAGTGGTCACGGTGTCGCTCAGGGTTGGTTACCTTAACGAGCGCCTTAAGGCCGTCACCACTAGGAGAAACCCAACAGCTATAGACATACGGATCCGTGGATAGAAGCGCCTTGGACGCCGCAACATCAATGTGGTCGAAGTCCAGAACAATGAATTTGCTATGACGCTCAAGCGCCTCATCATAACGCCCCTTAAACTCCCCACTGAAGAGTACGACTGGTAGGTTCTTCTTAAAGTCTTTTGCTCCATTCCTTATCGCCTCAATCGTTGTTGCAGACTTCCCCTCCTGGATACGCCTTAGCGCCTCCGATATCTGCATGTAGTGCGCGTCCCTCTCTTCCTTCTTGTAGAGATTCTGAAATATCGTGACTTTCATTATAGTGGTATTCGATTAGTAGATTGAGGTAGTGAATGGCCTTCAGGATATCCTCCCTTCCATTCTTGTGCGCGTGGCGGCAAACATACTTGATTACATTACCCTCTATGAATGGTATTTCATTAACGGATATAAACTCCGTGGGTTGAATCCTCATGTGCTTGTAGTGCTTGCCACCCACCTGTTTATCGCTTTGTTTTTTAGTCATAGCTGGTGGTTCCTATTTGTTTCTTGGAGTCAATGCGTTCGATTACGATGGTGGTATTCTTGGCCTTGGATGTAAATAATTCCCGCCGTAATCTATTCATTGTCTTGCTGTCATACCTCATTATGTCGAGTGGGTTGTCGTACTTGCTTACAATCCAAACGTCTCTCCTGTGAGGTGTTTTGTTCTTGATGATGCTTACTGTAGCCGTCATCGAATAGATTGGTTTACCCATGATGCAAATTTAGGGGAAAGAAAAGGGGCGGGACTTTCGCCCACACCCCTTCCCCAACATGATGAAAAACACCCGTCTCTATCAGAACGGTATATCGGAAGTGTCTTGAGTCTTAGCCGTGGTGTTACGACGCTCACGTGCCGCATCGCTGTTCGGATCCCACACGCTCAAGCAGGGCTTACCCGACTTAGACATGAACAATCGGAATCGAACATTGCCTCCCTGACCGTTAGCATCACGCGACGTGGTGTACTGGTCAAGGGCATCCTTTAGCTCGTTATCCTTGAGGCGGAAGCTCCACCCCATTAACTCGCCATTCTCGTTGTAGCTGGGCTCATCCGCCCAACCGATAAGTACGCTCTCGTACTTCTTGTTTTGGTCACTCATAATTAGAGGATTATAAAGATTAAAATAAATAAGGCTGTCGTTACGATACCTTCGATGATTTCACTTGTTTCTTTGTCATACTTCATATTCGAGGTAATCTTTTGTTGGTTCATAATCCTGCTCAAGGAAGTTAGTTATCCTTCGAACAGCGTCTTCAAACTTCATCTCCCCAGTGAAGAGTGTTTGCTCTGAGCACTTAACCAGAGCGGGAAGATACGGATAAGTTTTCTCCTGTACAACCCAATAGAAGTTTTTTATGTTAAAAACCTTCGTGTAGATGTACGCTTGTATGTCATATGAGAAGTCTCGAACGGCATACCTGAACTTATCCACGCTCCTGGCGGACTTGCTGTCGCTGATGAATCCATCACCGAGGCAGTCGAGAAAACCCTTAACCTGAATCCCATTGAGCATATCATTGAACTCAACCTGGAAGTCCCCGCTAAGGTGCGACTCAATCAATCCGCAGGTAGCTAAACGGTCGATCATGTCGTTAGCCATTTGCCAATCATCGGATGACACGATCATCTTACCCTCCTCAATAGCCTCCGTCTTCATGGCAGCAAGAACAGCCTTGTACTCAGAGGTCATTGATGGCTTCTTTGAGCTACGCGCCTTATCTGATAGCTGCGCCATAATGGATGATTCAGAGGTAACCATGTACTTCTCGAATGCTTTCTCACGCTCAAACAGTAACATATCGTAGAGTGTGCCGAAGTGTAATGCATCAGACTCATACTTCAGCTCCCCCTTCATGTAACGATCGAACTGCGCCATATCGCCCAAGGCTTGCTTGAGTGATGAGTAAGACAAATGCGCCTTACCGTAACGCTCCTGTAGTTTTTCGGGTATGTTCATTTTTTCTTGAATTTGTACATGGGCTCTCTACCCCTTTTTATTAATGCGAGGTCGAAGTACCTAAGTGCATCATCCTCTGTGTCGAATAGTCCAGAAACCTCCATCCTGTCGATTGATTTGCGAAGCATAAATAACTCAATGTCATTGTGCTTAATCTTGGTCAACCCACGAATGCCAGTACCCTCCTTCTTGATAACACTCCATGGTATGTTTATGTCATTATTATTCCTGTTCTCCTTGTAATCCCTTCTCTGCAATCCATGCCGATGGAACGTCCACCCCTCTGAATTAAACCTTGCTTTATCCTTCATTAATCATATCTTTTAAATCAAAGAGGTGAATACCATCCTCATCAACATAGTCGTATGTTTCTATTTCGCTCCATGCGACAGGATCCCCTGGTGTCATCCAGAACCCTACCCCCTTGGAGTTGATAAAGTACTCGCCTATGTCTACTTCCCCGAAAAAGGTCTCATGCTTTATGAAGAACAGTCCTGAGCAAGGGGGTACAACCCCCTCTACCCAGTCCTTACTCATCTTTGATACCAAACATTGCCTGCGAAACCTGTTAAAACTCCTAGGATCGGTGCGTCTGTGATCAAGTATCTTACCCATGAGCCTTATCGAACAAACTTCTTCAGACCCTCAACCTGCTTCTCACTGAGTGAGGGCCCATGCTTAGCTATGATGCTGTCGAATGCCTTCTTCTTGTCCGTTTGAGACTTGATGTAAGCAACAGCCTTATCCATGATGTTCACTGGTGGCTCTGTATCGAACTTCTTCTGAATCTTCTTCACTTTTTCCTGACTATCTGGACTGAGCTTATCCGTGGCCGACTCTTCCTGCTTGGCGATTGCGTCCTGGACTTCATTAGCTGACGCAATAGACGTGTCGATTCCGATTCCAAGCATAGCGAGAGCTCTTCCGATTGCTGAGGTTTCGCAATTCTCAACGTAGCTGGTCTTATTGATGTTGGATGAACCCTGCACTTCATGCGCATGTCCAGTGGCAATAACACGTCCAGTAGCATCAGCGATGGTTGTTTTACATACGCAATGCTCTGAATCAAGCACGGTGAACTCAGACATAATCGTCCAATCCTTGTATTGATCTTCCTGACGGAAGAACTTGATGCGCTCATTGACTTCGACATACTGTTTTCCACGGATGTTAGTGGTTTTGAATTTGTAATTACTCATTTAATAAATGTTTTCTGTTTTCGATGTGCTCAATTAACTTGTTCTCTATTGTCTTTAAACGCCTGATTTCGATTTGTACGGATTTCAGTTTACCATGTATGGTTTTGTACCTAAGGGTCTCGTTGCATAGCTTATTCGCTATATCAAACTTCCTGTCATACCCAATCCAGCTATTCATGTTTGCTTCATGCTTACTTGTGTGATACACAACCGTTGAGTGGTCAACATTAAACGCCTTACCTATCGATGTTGTGGTCTCAAATTGCCGCATAGCGGACATCAATGCTGCTCTGCACTGAACCTGCTCAGAGTACCTCGTTCTGTTCGGCGTGATACCTAATACAGCGTAGTAGGTATCGATTATATCATTCAATTCGTTATTCATTATGGTTTTAATTAAATTCGATTAAGGAAAGGGAGGCTTTGTTTCTCAACGCCCCAAAGTTGCGTGTCACAGGATCTCCCTGCATACCATACGCCCCCCTGCCTATCAGCTCTCTGATAAGGACTTATCCGTAATGTAGTGGTGCATTCTTGCGTAATGATACATGCACTTAGGTATTTGCATTATGCTATCCATCAACTCCTTTGTTTCGCACTCATGCACATCCTCATGCTGAGACATCTCCTCAACAATTTCGCCGCCTAGGCTTATGAACTTATGCATGTGCTCGTGAATTGGGGTGTTTATCCAATTGTCAATGTCATCACTCACAATGTCACCCATTGCGAAATCACAAGCCAATTTCTTATCGGGGTTTAGCGTTTTCTTGCGCTGATTCATTAATAACCATACAGCCTTTTCATTAGTCATTCTTTGGTTTTTTGTACGTTACGTGTATGCGCTTAAGGTTCACGCCATTCTTCTCCGCATATGCCCCAGACCCAGTAACGAATACCTTGCCGTCTCGCTCATACGACCACACTTCTGATTGAATCTCAGAATCCAAATCTCTTTCCATTCTTCTTTAAGTATTTAAGTTTAACATCTACAGTCCCGTCAATGAAGTGGGAGGTTGGGGAGTCCATGATACGCATGAACTCCGTGAACAACATCTCCGCGTCAGCCATGCGCATCATTTTGTCATGCACATCAGGGAACATTTCTTTTAATTCAGCCATTTGATTTCCTAATTCCATTATAAACCCTGTGCTTGTATCGCATCCTTCTGACTTCAGACACATCGAGCATCTTGTTTGCGAAGCAATTGCGGATTCGAATCTTCTTTATGCCTCTTGCGTCTGCTATTTGCTGATGCGTCATGCCTGATGCCCACATCTTAAGTATACCCACGATCTCGTCCCTTGTTAATGGGTTACCACGTGTTGAGTGGCGAGCATTGGATGGGTCTACAACGATGTCAAGCTGTTCGTAAATATCAGGGGGCAATTTAATATCATTAATTTCCATTGGTAAAAACTTTTTAGTAGGGTGATGAATCAACTATCTCCAGGTTGTACTGCTTGCTGAAGAATCGAGCGGTTTCGAAGGCCCACTCAAAGTCAGGCTCCCAATCATGCAGAATTACATCCTCGGAATCTGAGTCAATGATGAACACGCTATACCCATCATTCTGACCCACATCTCCGTACCAAGGGTGTATCTCTATGTAGCAATCCTCATGCACGTTGGGGTTCTTTACGTACTTCTTACTCACTACACTCATCATGACCAGCTACTGCGAAGATGTTGCGCCCCTCGGTGATTAATAAATTAAAGTTCTCGTCGTTTATGCGCTTGGAACGCGCATCAGTCCAGTTAGGGTTTACTCTGGGGTTGAATCGAACATAAAAGTCGCTCTCACCCTTCTTAACTAGGTCTGACTGACCAAGCACTTGAAAGTCCTCGCACTGCACCCAAGCACAGACTGTTTTGCAAGCACCCTCATGAATTTTGTTGGACGCACCCAGTTGCACCTTAAGCGTGGCGTTGAACATGGCGATTTGAAACTTCTCAGGCTCATAATACTGCACTACGTTACCATCAGTAGAGCGTACTTGCCACTTCATGAAGTTGTCCCCTCTTCCGAGGTGAAATCTGATTTTGTACATGGAATTCTGAGTTTAGATTCGTAATTAATTCTTACTTGGTGGTATACGTGCTGCATCCACTCATTGAAATCCCTCGCGGGGTCTTCGTTCGCGCTGCTCCTTACACATATCATTTGCGGGATCGTGTTCGTGAGAATGTGATTGCGCCCCACAGGATGCTGAATCTGGTTAGCACATCCCCAACCTTTGCGTTCGCCGTGGTCTTTCCAACCGACACAGCCTTAGGTGCGGGTGCTGTTTTTCGCGAGTACTGCTTCTGCTTCCTCCCAGATAAGGCACGCATCACGGTGGTTGTACTGCAATTGAACATTATCGCCGCCTGTTCGATAGTGCTCCCGCTATTAACGAACTTGCGGATTTTTTGGTTACGCTTTGCTCGCTGGGATTGCGTGAGAGACTGGTTGTACTTCCTGTTGCTCATTGATTTTTTATTCATTGATATTAGGATTTTGATTAATAAATTCTTCGAATATGATGCGTGCCTTGCCTCGTGCATAGGCATCTTGTTGTGTCAACGTACCTGCAAGTTGTGGCGTAGGTAGGTCATCGATACGGAAGTTATCCGTTACGTATCCTGATGCACCTGTCTTAATGCAGAAGGTGATGTTGCGGACGTGTTCTTCTTTGCGCTCTGCTTTCATGGTTTTTATTGTTTTATGATGTGAATTCATTTGACTTAGGGACTTGGAAGTAGTAAACGCATAGGTCATCAGCATCGAACATGGCAATCTTCCCGTACCACAGGTCGCGGATAAACTCGTGTAGTGCATCGACACAGACCGCTACGGCAATAGCCTCCAGTCGCTCACACAGGTCCTTGACTACACCCATGTCGCTTGGTAGGTACTCACCGTCGAGCGGGGCTTCGCAATCCATCTGATTCCAAATGAGGTACTCACATTGGTGTTGAGCGTCGAACGTAGGTTTGCAAGGGATGATTTTAATAATCTCCTGCCCACACTCACGCTCTGTGTATGTGATGATATCCTGAGTTCCGTCTGTTGAGCTTTCAACCCCTTCGTGAGGGAGGGTCATAAGCGAGGCAAGTAGCTCGCCCTTGTGGTGCTGAGCGTCATCCATGGTCTTGAACCATCGGACTGTGGTGTCGGAGTAGCCCTCGGCTAACCCACATACACCGTGTAGTACTGCATAGTATTTCATGTGATTTGAGTTTTGAAATTGTTCGACAAAGATATGGCTCAGAATCCATACTTCCAAATTTATTTTGCAACTAACTGATTATCAACCTTTAAGACGATGTGGTCAATGTAGTCGTCAAGCATCTCGGATAGCCCGTTATCACGATCGAGCTGCACGCTATCGATAATCTTGCGCTTGAGCTTGTCTGTATCCAGACGTGAGTAGTCGTAGATGTCATCGAATAATTTCTCCCACCATCGCTCGACTTCGTACAGCGTATACCATTCTCCGTCGTCATCCACCTCCATGCTTTCGTTCACGATGTTACCTGCGCCGTTGTTGAAGACGTCGTGGTTGATTCGGGCTATGGCGCGAAGAGCGTTACCCGCATCGGTATCTGCCTCACCCCTTTCGGGTACGAGTTCTTTCCAGTATTTATCAAACAGGTCTTGGTATTGACCCTCTCCGTTCCAGTATTTCATTTTTCTGAGGGTTTTTCGATTTGTTCTTGTGAGTCGAACCCTAATGTGTAGTGTTCTTCCCATGTAGTGCCGCAGTTGTGGCACTCAGTAAAAAAGTATACGCTATTGCCGTCTAAGATTTCCATCACTCCGTAGCTGATGTCATGGTCGGC
>Ga0181563_10005361_pt1 | contig 11754 bp, 9 predicted proteins | sample 011ome_25_FD_133759 | JGI IMG/M metagenome (GOLD analysis project Ga0181563, IMG submission 133759) | Coastal salt marsh microbial communities from the Groves Creek Marsh, Skidaway Island, Georgia - 011512CT metaG (megahit assembly) | ecosystem: Environmental > Aquatic > Marine > Intertidal zone... | reverse complement strand
CACGATGGACTAGCAAGTCTTTTTAAACGACATCATTTATCTGTGGATCAAAACCACTATGCCTCTCGCAAGCCAAATACTCGATGGTAACGCGGTATTTTTGATTCTGAGCTTTCTGTTCGTCGTCATTCTGGCAGCACTAACAACCGTTTTTGTGTCGATCCGTTCCGTCAAGAAACGCCAGTTCTGCCCTGATCTTATCTACGGAGCAATCTTGGGTGTAACCGTCGCCCACGCATCACAATTTCTCGCATTATTCGCGGGCAATGTCTCCGCGTTAAACTATCTCTTCAAATACTATCTGCTCAAATTGGTAATCTCAGCAATGCTTGCCTGCGTCATCATCAATCTTCGAAGCAAAAACGCTCTACGCAAGACCGACCGTGACGACGTTGACCTAATAGACAACTAGTCGCTACGCCCATCGGCACGAAAATTGCCTAGAAGATTTGTCAAGCAATGTTTTGTTAGCTCCCTACCTAGCCCGGTCATTGGATCGGCCCATTGACCCGACTTACCTCTGACTGCATGAATCACCCGAAAGAATTTTGCGCAACGTACGACCGATTGATTGATTCAACACCGTTGGGTGACCGCAAGAGATAGAAATGTCACAGCGAACCAACACTTAGATGGTTTCGTTTTGATTGCCAGCGGCCTTCAAGCAGACTCAACCGTTTTCTTAGCGGCGATCCTCAATTCCTGAAACGCTGTCTCAAGCGAAACGATGCGAGCATATCGGTCGCGTAGCGTCGCCAGCGAGGCATCGTGCAGTTCAGGCGTCACTGTGGCACAGGCATCATCGACCACGGTAACAAGGTATCCAAGATCGCAAGCGTCGCGCACCGTGGTTTCCACACACTCATTGGTGTAAACGCCGACCACAAATAACGCTTCGATTCCAAGGTTCTTGAGAACGTAATGCAGGTTCGTGGAAGAAAAGACACCACTTGCCGTCTTGTTGATCACAATTTCGTCGAACTCAGGCTTGGGGGCAACCGATTCAATGAAATCTGCGTCTCGTGACCCGGGAGCGGCAAGTAGTCCCAACCGTCGGTGCCCCTTACTGCGATCTCTTCCGTTCTGTGTGAGTGCTTGGATACGTGTATGAATTACCTCCAAACCACATTTCCTGAACGCATCTTGCAGCATCCTCACTCCTGGCAAGACCGATTGATCAAGCCGATCAAAATAGTACTGCTGGGCTTCCTCCGAAACGCCGCTGCGAGTCGCTTCTTTGAACACCCCATGACCTTTTGCGGCATCAAGGTACTGGAGATCGATACACAGCAAGGCGGTGTTCCCGTCCGAGAGGAATTGCTGCTGAGCTGGATTCTCAACAAATGCGCCATGGTAGGCATCGCGCAATGGGTCGGTTGATTGTTGTTCAATATTCATTTTCACCTTGCGATCGTGCTGTGATCCATTTGCCGTGAGGGCATCGCCAGCGAACCATGCTACACAAAGCGGTCCGCCACGCCGACTGGCTCGCAACCAACAAAACCGTTGACGGTCATCACGGGAACAACAAGACTCAACTTGGTTCAATTAGAAACCATTAGCGACGGGATTTTGGCTATTTTGGCACAACATTGTCAAAACCGTTCGGAGCAACAAATTTGCTCCATCCTCAATATCAGACCACGCGGTCCACTCGGCAGGGGAATGACTCTGCCCATTCTTACTGGGCACAAAGATCATGCCCACAGGAATTAAACTTCCGATGATCTGTGCATCGTGAGCCGCACCGCTGGGCATCGTTGCGTAATCTAGATTCAACTCCTCCGCGCTTCCTTGTAATCGACTTACAAGTTCCGTGCAGCACTGCACGGGTTCCAAGTAACTGATTCGCTCGAACTCAAACATTAACCCTCGTCTCCGCGCGATCGCCGAAAGAGCTTTCCTGCACGCGTGTGACAAATCATCCAGAACATCAGCATTGGTATCACGGACATCGAGTGAGAAATCCACACGCGCCGGTACGGTGTTCACCGCACCGGGCAGGATTTCGGCTTTTCCAATTGTCGCCCGACTACGTGCGGTGCCGTTCTCGTCGAGAATTCGTGGAATCTCGTGCGCAAAATCGGCTAACCCCATCAGCGCATCATGACGCATTTCCATCGGTGTTGTACCCGCATGATTCGCTTCGCCCTTGAATCGGATTGCCCAAGTAAAAAGCCCCGTGATCTCATCAACAATTCCAACCGATTTCTTGCTGCGATCAAGCACTGGCCCCTGTTCAATGTGAAGTTCGAGATAATGCGAAATGGAATCGGGATCACGTGCAGCATCCAAAGCGAGTCGCACATCGTGACCATGCCGTGCCATCTCGGATTGAAGTGTCACACCATGAAGGTCCTTACGATTCATGATGGTTGCCGGATTCATCTGACCGGCGACGGATTGTGAACCGAACATGCCACCAAACCGCCCTTCTTCATCACTAAACGCAATGAGCTCAACCGACCGATCGAGTGTGACTCCAGCCTCCGCGAGGCACCTCAAACATTCAAGCCCGACGACCACACCAAGCGTTCCGTCAAGCGCCCCCGCACATGGTACAGTGTCGATGTGTGATCCTATGAGCAATCTCGGCTGATCATTTCTCCCTGATAAAACAGCTGACACATTCAATGCACCATCCATCTCTGGATTCAAACCTGCCGAACGCATCCGCTCACATAGCCACTCCTTACCTTGCATATCAGCGTCACTAAATGCCACACGATAAATCCCGTTATCCCTTGGATTTTTACCAATTTCGGCAAGTTCCTGAATATCTTTCTTGATCCTCTCCAAATTCACACGCATCGATTCGTAATCCTCACCGCGACACCGATCTTTTAAACGAGTGGAAAACACTCACTTTTTTCCCCAACAGGTCATCCCCATACTCCTGCCTTTTCAATGGCATGCCTTCTACTCTGGTACTAAAGGGATGGCATCCCAGCGTTATTCACGAACTGTGATTGCAAGAGATGCAATTGAAGACTGTGATTGATCACAATGTCGTTTCGCCTAGCGAGCGTACCGTCGGTCTCGGACCATGCGTCCGAGACGAAGCGATGTAATTTCTCATGGGACAGCACGTCTAAAGACGCAACTTGTTCTTCTCCCAAGGACGCATCCACCATCGACTGCACTGCTTGTCGTTTTTCGGGGTCGGTATGCGCCGGTGGAGCCATAAAGGCAAATTTCTTACGTTCATAAAGCTCACGCGGCAGAACGTTCTTCATGGCTTCTCGGAGAACCCATTTTTCGACTCCATTGCGAATTCGGATATTAGGGGGAATCTTGGTTGCGTACTCGGCCACATGATGGTCTAGAAACGCTGGCCTTGCCTCCATACTGTTTGCCATATCCATACGGTCGCCACCCCAAGTGAGAATCTGACCCTCAAGCATGGTTTTGGACCAAGTGTATTGAGAAATATCCAGACGGTGCCGACCGCGCGTTTGATTTGCGTCAATTGCATCCGCAACCGCAGCAATTGGATCGTATTGGTTCAAAAGATCTAGCATCGAATCAGAGAGGACGCTGCGAACACGCTCCAGGGTTAAAATCCACGGTTGGATCCAGGAAGGCGTGAATCCACAAAGATCCTCCCACGCCTCATGCCTTCGATCTTCCTCCGACAGGATTGCCCCAGCGAAAACGCCATCTTCGTCTTCTCGCCCTAACCAATCACGCTTAAAGAATGGGTAGCCTCCAAAAAGCTCGTCAGAACCCTCTCCCGTCACCACTGCCTTATAGTTGCACTTTCGCACAAGTCGACTCATATGCCATTTGGCAACTGCAAGCGTGTTATAGAACGTACGTTCGGCATGCCACGTGGCCCGCTCAAATGCAGATCCATACAACTCTTTTTTTGTCAACAGCAACACCTCCTGTTCCGCCCCGGTACGCTGTGCCATCAACTTGGCAATATTTGATTCATCGTACTGATCACTATCAAATGCGATGGTGAATGCTTTTACGGGCGACTGCTGTAAATTGGTTGCCAGACCAAGAATCGAACAGCTATCGATTCCTCCCGACAGGTAACAGCCAACCGGTACATCTGCCTCCAACCTCGTTGCCACTGCGTCAATCAGTCGATCACGAACACCGTCGACATATTCCTGCGGATCAGCATTCTCATCATGACTTTCGGGAAACTCCAAATCCCACCAACGGCGCTTGTCAGAAACGATGCGTTCTCCGCGAAGCTCAAAGACGATCATCTCACCAGGTAAAACCGCATGGACACCCTCGAACGCGGTGGTACCCGGCACCATTACCTGCATCATCTGATGAAGTGCAGCTTTTCGGCATAAACGAGTATCAATTTCAGGATTTTGTAGGATCGCCTTCACCTCTGACCCCCACACCACTCCGTTTTTCGTGGTGGCGTAGTAAAGGGGTTTGATGCCAAAACGGTCTCTCACTAGAACGAGACGATTCTTGGCACAATCAAAGATGACAATTGCAAACTCACCACGGAGTGCATGAACAAAATCGAGCTGATCCCTCTCATACAACGGTAAAGCAACGGCGCTATCACTTTTCCCGACACACTGGCGTGAATCGCAGGCTAAATCAGCGCGAATGCGTTTGTAACCGTATAGCTCACCGTTTACCGTCACTGCGATCTGCGAGTTGAGTGACTGAATCGGCTGATGGCCGTGATCAAGCCCAACAATTGCCAACCGGGTGTGACCTATCGCGACACCTTGCTGAGGATAGAAGCATTGTCCGCGTTCATCGGGGCCACGATGGTGTAACACATCCAACATACCCCCGAGTGCTTCTCGCATACGTCCCTCGTGCCGCAACGAAGGGTTCCAAAATCCAGCGATTCCGCACATGAGAGGGCCTAATTAGCTACAAAGAATTGGAATAAGTATGCAGGATCAACGTCGATGTCGTCGCTACTGAATTTCAACGACATGATCCAAACGGTCTAAGACAGCAATCAACAGCGCTTGCCTTAGGAACACAGCACCAGCCGCCTGGGCGAAATAGAGATTGTGTCCGGTGTTATCGAGCTCAGTAGATAGTTCTTCGTTCCGAGCAAGGGGATGCATCACCACCGAATTTGGTTTGAGACCGCATCGCGTGTCCACTTTGTATCGACTATCCAGATTCCGGTAACTATCACCGAGAAACGCGATGGAATTCACGTAAACAACATCGAGCTCGGGTAAGACATCTTGAAGATCGTTCGTGATCTCCATCGGAATTGGCGATTCTTCGATCGGCTCGGAAAGATCTAGACCCACAGGGTCTGCCATCTCGGAAATGACCGTGATTTTCTTGACCGCACCGGTGAACATCAGCGACAACCTCAAAAAACTCTTTACCGCCCGCATGGAACCAGGCGTTCCCACGATCCCTAGATGAATGCGTTTATCCTTCGGACAGCACTCGTCCATCAACACCGGTCGCCACTTCAATAGCGCAAACCAATCGATCAATGCCTGAGTCGGATGATGACCACTACCATTACCCGCATTAATCAATGGTCGCTGCAGATTTTTCTGTATCTGCTCGACGCTATCCGTTTCAGGATGCCTCATGATGACGACGTCACCGTAGGTGTTAAACATTTCTCCAATGTCAGCAAGGCTCTCGCCTTTTGCGATGCCGGTCACCTGCCCGTCAGGTACCGACAACACCTTCCCATCAAGACGCAAAACGGCACTCTCGAAAGAAAGCCTCGTACGCGTGCTTGCTTCAAAAAACGCGGTAATCGCAATCTTGCCATCCAAGGGTTTTTCAAGCTCAACGTTCCGATTCTCCAGAAGCGCCGCAAGCTTACATAACGCGACAACCGTCTTTCGATCAAACTGCTTGGGGTGGACAATCGATCGCCCCGCCAGCCGTCGCAGACAATCCATTTCAGAGGATTGATCGTGATGTTCAAGGATCGCTCGTGGAGATAAACGCAACCCCTTTGAGTTCGCAGAATAGGGTCCAGCATCCTTGTTGGACTTATTTTCTTCCACTTGTGGTTCGTCTGAATTTTTCATCACGGAATCTCGCCTACCAAATTTGTTCATCTTGCTGGTCTCGTCGCAAGAACCAAACAAGCAGTATGGAACCGACCGCACAGAGCAAGACCGACGTGATAACCACCCACTTAAGAAACAACACTGTAAATATCAATGGATCACTCCATCCGTGAGTTTGTTCGTTTGACTAAGGTCTCGCTGCTCAGGTTTCTGAGCACGTAGAAGCTGGAAATCAAACCTCGTAGGCTTCACCCAAGTCACCACCCCAAACACAATGCCTGATACCGTGGCACCAATCAGCGAGGCGGTAAACCAACCAATAGCAAAATAAGCAATCAATCCGGTAACGCTTCCTAGAATCATTGACAGACACGCTGCTAGCGATCCACAACGACGGAAATACAAGCCACCAACAATTGGCCAAATACAACTGCCCACCATCGGCCCCGCAAAAAACAAGACTGTCGCCAGAGATCCGATGTTCAGGGAAGCTACACACCAAGCAAGACAACCGAGTGAAACGATCGAGAAAGCTCCGACCCGACGTTTGGTTCGGTCCCTTAGGTTTCCACCGCGAAGGGGTTCAAACACGTCATTGACAATCAGATCGGATGTGGCAGCAAGTAAACTGTCAATGCTTGATGCTAATGAACAGAAGACGACTACAAAGACCAAAACCGCGCCACCCACGCCCAATAAGGATGACGCGACCATGGGCCCAACCGTATCAGGGTGACTGACACCGATCCCAAGCGCCGGTGCGGCGAGCCCAAGGAAACCAGCTACGATGGGAACTGGTAACCATATTAAACCACCTAAAGCGTAAGCCTTTGGGCCTACCCCATCTCTCATCGCGAACGCCCGACTCCACCAAACATTGCTGTGAAAAATTTCGCCAAAACCAAATAACATGTTATTAAAGAGCGCCATTAAAGCTGCCGGGAAAAACACCGACAGCAGCATCGGTCGTTCCTCAAGAAGATGCGTGTGGATCGTCTCAAAGTCGACCTGTAGCATCACCGCGACGGCAGCGACGATCAGCCCCACAAGAATCACCAAGCTCTGAATGAAGTCCGTCCCGATGACTGCGTACATCCCACCGATCAAGGTGTAGATCGTGCAAACACCCAATACGACACTCATTCCAACGATATAAGGTACCCCAGAAAGCACCTCTAGCAGTTTTCCACCAGCCATCGACATCGAGACGAGCCAAGTCAAAGCGTAAAACAACGAGATAAAAAGAAACGGTACCGATCCAGCCTTGCCATAACGACGTTTCACAAATTCAACCGCCGTGAATCCATCCGGCATCAAGTCTCGTATCCTGCCACTCATCGGAGCAAACGCGAACAGTCCGAAGCTAGCTGTGGAATAGGCCAATGCGCCCCAGACACCGAGCTGCAATGCAAATTGCGGGGCCAACATCGTGGTGTTCGAAGTAATCCAAGTTGCGACCGCTGTTGCAGTACCCAACGCTAAACCAACCCGTCGCCCCGCGACCGCGTAATCCTCATAGGATTTTGCTCGCTTGCCCCACTGACGCCCAAGATAAATCCACAGGGCACTAAAAAGAGCCAATAGGCAATAACCGGTCGCCGGGCTGATAATCGTGGAAGAAGGATTCATTGCAGAGACTCCTTATCCCGATCGGCATTCGTTAGCTCCGCTTGTGAAGTACTCGGAGGTGATAATTCTTCGGTCGAACTGCCGTCGTCACACAATGCGACAGAAGTAGCGGGTGGGGAAATTGAAGATAAACGAGTCCCCCAAACAATCAGTATGGCGAGAACACTTACAACCAACCCGCCAGTTCCTAGCAGTGTCAGCACCAACGTTGAGGACCAATGCTCAACAATCAAACCCTCTTCAAGCGAAGAACGAACGACCACCGAACCGTCACTGTCGAGACCTTCGACAGCCAACCGATACTCGCCGTCTTTCAACCCTGACAGGAAGGCCTCCGCGTTAGGCCCTTCGTAATAGATCGTTCCATTGCTTCCAACGACTCGGTACCGACTCGTTCGCGGATGATCGGACCACCGTAGCGTCAAGTAGCCTTCGCGGTAGGGTGATCCGTCAAGCGGCTCGATTACAAGTTCGTGACGAGAACGTTCCAGAGTGGCGTCCAAGTGAATCGTCGGATCAGCGACCTCGCTAGCCGCACACCGCGTCAAAAATGAAAACGCCAAGAAAACAATGCTCGCATAGACCCGAGCGAGGACGATGATTTGAAACGGACGGGCCCCATTTGAGGAATCTTGCGTGCGGATCTTCCCCACGGTCGATGGGCGGAAACAACGTCTCCGGCGAGAAAATTCTTCAGCGGATTGCATGACACCGAAATCCGACATTGTTTTCACAACTGGCCGAATTTCTTCTCTCTGACCGTCTTTGTAGGGTGGGTGCGCGCCTCACGCGCCTGACGCCAACCGCGACGCCCTATTCAAGGCGAACTCTCAAAAAACCGAAACTTTTCGGCTCAAAACTTCCCCTGAGACTTAAAACTTACATTGCTACGCAATATTTGCAACTGCACTATTTGCTACAGCAACGGTTTTTACCGGGGATCCAGCGTGGCCAACGAACCTGGTCTTTCACATCGGTGCAGGATGGCTAACAATGCGATCGTATAGCAGCGGGGGACCATCGCACCTATTCCTATCGCAATGAAGTGATTCTCGGCATAACGCCCTGAAATCGTGTTATTTGATTCTGATCAAACATTGGAAACGGCTAAGACCAGTGGAGAAAGAGATTCCTATCGGCCTGCAGATTCTGCGGGCGATTCGTAAGATCATTCGTAGAACATCTGAACATTCTCGGACAGTTGGTCGTCAAAGTGGTGTAACGATCCCACAAATGCTGTGCCTCAAAGCACTAGCGGAGAGATCTAGGGAAGAACGTGTCACCGTTGCAATGGTAGCAAACGATGTGCAACTCTCCACGCCGACTGTCTCTCGTATCTTGGATCGTCTAGAAAAAGCGGGCTACCTACTGAGAGAGCGTTCGACGAGCGATCGCAGGAAAGTATTCGTAACATTAACGGCGGAAGGCATGGATCGCATTGACAGTCTTCCGCAACCTCTGCACGAGCAGTTTCTTGAAAGACTAAATAAGCTTGATCCAATTGAACGCCTCGGATTACTCCACGCAATCGAAAGAATTGTTGAGTTGATGGATGCTGTCGACATCGACGCGTCACCAGTCCTAACACTCGAGTCGGAAGTGGGAGCGAGAATCACGCTGACTCATGACGACGACGAGTAAAATCAAGTCGTTCCGAAAAAATGGAAGCCTCGACAAGTGTCCGTATCTGCTCGACTGATGCGTTCGCATCGTCTCGTTGCCGTTGAAACCCTCGCGTCGACAACAAGTCGTGAACCGATCAAATTCGCACCAATTGAAAATCGCACCAAGCTCGTCCAAAACCGGCCGCAACTGATTCCGCCATGGTCATATTTCTTCCTCACTCTTGAACCTCGCATCTCGACTGCTTCATGTCTCAACAAACAAACCACCGAATCAAAAATGCTTGGTTCGTACTAACATTCACACTTTTGCTATCCGGCGATGCGATCTCAAGGGACATCCTTCGTATTGCGTGTGTTGGAGACAGCATCACAGCCGGCGCTCGAGTCGATGCGGCGTCGGAATCTTATCCCGCTGTTCTTCAAGAAATCCTTGGTGCGTCGTATGAGGTGAAAAACTTTGGTATTGGGGGAGCAACCCTTTTAAAAACAGGCACACCCAATGTTTGGAGATCGTTGCAGAAGGTGAAGGATTTTTCTCCACACGTTGTGGTGATTTCACTAGGAACCAACGACACCGTTTCAGGGAATCGCAGGAATTGGGAACGGATTGACGCTTTTGAGGACGACTATCGTGAATTGATTCACTCGCTGCGAGTTCTTCCCTCTGACCCCAAAATCATCGTCTGCACCCCAACGGCAATGGTCCTGGAGACACCAGAACTCGCAACCGACCGACTCGCCAACCTGCAAGAGCGACAACCTCGTTTACAGGAACTGTGCAGTAGAATACGACAGTTAATCAAAGAGCAAAATGATCCGCAGGTCACACTCCTAGAACTCAATCCAGTGCTATCGGATAAACCGTCGCTTTTGACTCCTTCTGACGGCGTCCACCCAAACGTCAACGGCTACGCCGCGATCGCACAAGTAGTCGCGGCTGAAATCAAACCGAATCCGATACAGCCCAATATCGTGTTGTTTCTGGTCGATGATATGGGATGGCAAGACACGTCGGTAGCGTTTGCGACACAGACCACGGAATTCAACCGTCGATATCGAACACCCAACATGGAGCGTCTTGCCCGCAACGGCATTAAGTTTACACAGGCCTACGCTTGCAGCGTTTGCTCCCCGACTCGTGTCAGCATCATGACGGGACTGAATGCCGCCCGACACCGAGTCACCAACTGGACGCTCAAGAAGAATGCGAGTAACGATCGAGTCCATCCCACTTTACGTTTCCCAGCTTGGAATGTGAATGGACTAAGCCCCGAGCCGGGGATCGAACGTACCGTGCACGCAAAGGCGTTACCCGCTTTCCTCAAAGAGACTGGCTACAAGACCATCCACATCGGCAAGGCGCATTTCGGTGCAGTGGGGACACCGGGCAGTGACCCGATCAACGTTGGTTTTGAAATCAATGTAGGCGGGCACGCAGCAGGCGGTCCAGGCAGTTTTTTAGCATCACAAAATTTCAGTGCTGCATGGCGAAAGGGGGATCGCATTTGGGATATTCCCGGACTCGATCAGTACCACGGCAAAGACATCTTCCTAACCGAAGCCCTCACAATCGAAGCCAACAAGGCGGTGGACGCCGCAGTTGCCGAAGAAAAACCATTCTTTTTATATATGTCGCACTACGCAGTTCACGTACCCTTTGCAGAGGACTCACGTTACTACGAGTCGTATCGAAAGGCAGGACTCGATCACACCGAGGCGATGTACGCTGCAATGGTCGAAGGGATGGACCAATCGCTTGGAGACATCATGTCCAATCTTGAGCGACATGGACTGACTGACGAGACCATCATCCTATTTATCTCTGACAATGGCGGTCTTAGCGCCAGTGGACGCGGTGGAACACCCCACACGCATAACCGCCCACTATCCAGCGGTAAAGGTTCGGCACACGAAGGTGGAACGCGGGTTCCAATGATTGTTTCATGGCCGGGGGTTACCCTAGCGGATTCGGTCTGCGACCAACCCGTGATTGTCGAGGACTTCTTTCCAACCATACTCGAAATAGCAGGTGTTCAGAACATCACACAGGTGGGTGGCACTATCGATGGCAAAAGTTTTTTCCCTTTGATTCGAGGACAATCCACTGTCTTGCCTAATCCTCGTCCACTCTATTGGCACTTCCCAAATCACTGGGGCCCCAAGGGCCCGGGCATTGGTCCGTCGAGCAGCATCCGCGAGGGAGACTGGAAGCTGATTTATTATCACGAAACTCAAAGCTATGAACTATTTGATCTAGCGAATGACCTACCCGAGCAGCGTAACCTGGCCGAAGCGAAACCCGGACTGCGCGACAACCTCGCACGCCAACTTCGCGACTACTTGATCACAGTGGATGCCCAGATGCCGATCCAAAAATCTAGCGGTCTCCCCGTCCCCTACCCCGCTGAGCAGACCCAGCAGTCCGAGTAATCCCCCAGTATCCAAGTATCCAAGTAGCTCTCTGGTATCCAATTGGTTCTCAGTTAGCCAAAGGGTGCCAAAGCGTT
>Ga0181563_10005360_pt1 | contig 11754 bp, 8 predicted proteins | sample 011ome_25_FD_133759 | JGI IMG/M metagenome (GOLD analysis project Ga0181563, IMG submission 133759) | Coastal salt marsh microbial communities from the Groves Creek Marsh, Skidaway Island, Georgia - 011512CT metaG (megahit assembly) | ecosystem: Environmental > Aquatic > Marine > Intertidal zone... | reverse complement strand
CGGAGCAATCGAGCTTGACGTCGACGCACTCTGCGACGGCAAAAAAGTGCATATCGCAGGCGTGATGGAACATATCGAAGAAGCAGGCGTTCACTCAGGCGACAGCGCATCAAGCCTGCCGCCTCACTCGCTCCCTGCCGACATCATCAAAGAGATCGAGAAGCAAACCGTGCAGCTCGCCCTCGCCCTTGAGGTACGTGGCCTTTGCAACATCCAGTTCGCGGTCAAGGATGGTGAGATATACCTTATTGAGGTTAACCCGCGCGCCAGCCGCACCGTGCCTTTCGTGGCCAAGGCGACAGACAGCGCCATCGCTTCCATCGCCGCGCGCCTCATGGCCGGCGAAACACTCGATGATTTCAAACACCGCGGCCCATACGCCAAAGATGCCAAGCCTGGCTCAATCAAAAACACCGATCCGATGACACTGGCAGATCCCAACATGCCTTGGTTCTCGGTCAAAGAAGTGGTGCTGCCCTTCGCCCGCTTCCCGGGCGTTGACACAATCCTCGGTCCAGAAATGCGCTCGACAGGTGAAGTCATGGGCTGGGACCGCTCCTTCCCCCTCGCCTTCCTCAAGGCGCAGATGGGCGCAGGCACAGTGCTCCCCTTTGAGGGTCGCGTCTTCTTCTCGATCAAGGATATGGACAAGACCAGCCAGCTAGTTGAAACAGCCCAAACCCTTGTGGACCTGGGCTTTGCCATCGTCGCAACAGGCGGTACAGCAAGCTTCCTCGAGGAGCACGGCATCACATGCGAAGTGGTCAAAAAGGTCTATGAAGGCCGCCCCAACGTGGTCGACATGCTCAAGAACGGCGATATCCAGCTCTTGATGAATACCACCGAAGGCGCAGCAGCCGTAGAAGACAGCCGCGAAATCCGCTCTGTCGCGCTCTATGACCGCATCCCATATTTCACCACAGCCTCAGGCGCGCACTCGGCCGCACTGGCCATGAAAGCCCGCAGCGAAGGCGAACTCGGAGTGACGAGCCTGCAGGGCTAAGCGTATGTCGAGCGACTACAACCCACCCTCTGATCCGCTGGATATCATCCATGCGGATCACGAGCTCATTTCGGTGAACAAGCCCTCCGGCCTCCTGTCCGTTCCGGGCAAGGGCGAGCATCTGGGCGATTGTCTCATCGCCCGTGTACAAGCCGCCTTCCCCGGCGCGCTTCTCGTGCATCGGCTGGATCGTGACACATCGGGTGTGATGATCTTCGCCGCCACGCCCCATGCACAGCGCCACCTCGGGCTTCAGTTTGAAAAGCGCCAGACCAAGAAAGCCTATATCGCCCGTGTCTTTGGGCGGCTTGAGCCCAAGACTGGCACAGTCGATTTGCCGCTAATCGTAGACTGGCCCAACAGGCCGCTCCAGATGGTCTGCCACGAGACAGGTAAAGAGGCCCAGACCGATTGGAAAGTGCTGAAAGCGACGGACGAAGAGAGCCGCGTGCGCCTTTTCCCCAAAACAGGCCGCAGCCACCAGCTGCGTGTCCATATGCTGGCCCTTGGTCATCCGATTTTGGGAGATCCGTTCTACGCGAGCGGCGAAGCTCTCGCCCACTCGCGCCTCATGCTCCACGCCGAAGAGCTGCGCCTGCGCCACCCCGACGGCGGCAAAGGCATGCGCTTTTTCGCCAAAGCACCCTTCTAGCGGCCAGCACCTGACCCAAGCTTCCCGGCCTGCCTCTGCGACGCTTGTGTTGCTTGAACGAAGCCCCAAGTGCCCGCTTTGTGCAGGAAACGGGGGGCGCAAAGTTTGGCCTTTGCGCCAAAGGCGCCGTGCATCGCCAAACCGTCCCGCGGGCTGGTGATTTGGCAGCCGCAGGCGCGCACCTTTGGGCGAGGAAGTGTTTGGCTGGCATAAAGTGGCCCGAAATTCCGCCAGATCACCATCCCGCGGTCTGGCGCTGCACGGCTTAGTGAACGGCAGCTTCGTCCGCCTCTCGGCCATTGCCCGACTGCTGCGGCGTTGCCAACGGACCTTGGGACCGGGTCACGCAGCTTGCACAGCGCCTTCCCGTAGTTCTTTGTAGCGCGCGAAGTCCCTGACGAGCTCGTGTGGCAAGGTCGGGAACAGAGTTAGAATTTCCTCACGAGCTGGTGCCACCAAAGAGGCGAGGGCTTGCGGGCCCGGGTGGAAACTCTCGGAGGGGGCACCTTCGGCAAAGATGACCTGATGCGCCTCAAACGCGAGGTGGAAATAAGTGACACTTCGGCACCCTTGCATGATGCGCGCACCCGAACCTTGCAGCTTTGTCAGATGAATGGCCCGTACCAGCGTTTCTTCCCCGTCCAGGCGCAAGAGCATTCCATGCTGGCGGGAGACAACCAGAGGGGCATGAGACATGATCAGTTTTGATTTGATTTCGACGGGGCGCAGCTTTTCGTTCTGCCGGAGTTCGGCTTGGCCGATGTGGCGCTGACCGATCCAGACCAGCGGCTGTGGCCCGTTATCGCGGGTCAGCACAAGATCGCCGGCTTTGAGTGTTTCGATCGCGATCTCACCTTTTGTCGTAGCGATCAAGGTTCCCGCGGTGAAACAGACAACGCCCGTGTTTTCGACGGTAAAGAAGGAGCTGTCAGCCGTCGCGCCAGTAAATAGAATGCCTTCGTCGTTCGGTGTGCCGTTGGTGTCAAACTGGGAGTTATCCAAGTAGCTGACAGTGTTACCGCGCGTATCCGTTGTGTTGGACTGGTTCAGGATGCCATCATCTGCCTGGTCGGCATAGAGCTCGGAGATGTGATCATAATAGCCCGAAAGATCGATGAAATCGTTGGTGTCGGGGTCACCGTCCAACAGCGTGCCGGAGTTGCCGCTGTTGAAATCCGTAATCGTGTCAAGTCCGTCACCGGAAGTGTAGGTGAAGTAATTGTTACCAGCGCCACCAGTCAGCAGGTCGTTGCCCAGGCCGCCCTCGATGAAATCGTTGCCACTGCCGCCATCAATCGTGTCGTCACCCGCATCGCCCAGGATGATGTCGTCTCCGGCGCCCCCCGCGAGGCTATCACCGGGGTCAGCAAACGGGGAGCCACCGCCGGTAATCACGTCGTTGCCGGAGCCGCCGATGATGGTGTCGGCTCCGCCGCTCCCGTCAATGAACACCCCGGCCGTGTCGAGGCTGGCGTCAACGCTGTCGTCGCCCGTCGTCAGCTTAAAAAGCTCGATCTGGGAGAAGGTGCCGCTGTCACCGTCATCGTCGGAATAGGTGCCGCTTTCCGCCCCGTCGAAAGTGATAGTGACCGCGTCATCGGCAACCCTGAAATCGAGAATGTCGATATCGCCGTTTCCGACATCTTCGCCGCCGATGATCGTCGACGTTCCGAAGCCTGCGTAGATCGTGTCGCTGCCAGTGCCAGCGCCAATCGTGTTGCTACCGTTGCCCTCGCGGATTTCGTCGTTGCCTGCGCCGGCATCGACGCTGACGTCCAGAGTGCCGAAAGCGGTGAAGCTGTCGTCCTGATCGGTCAGGATAAAACCCTCGATCTCGGAAAAAGTGACGGTGTCGGTCCCGTCTGTCAGCGTTCCAGCCTCATTCGTGGCGTTGACCGTTACTCCTGAACCGCTGAGACCCGAGGCGTCGATCACGTCGCTATCGGTTCCGGTGGTCGCGGTCTCGCCGCCCACGATCGTGTCGTTGCCGAAGCGGTCGGCCAGCAGGAAGGTGTCTGCGTCCCCACCGCCTTGGATGGTATCAGCGTCCCCACCGCCTTGAATGGTGTCAGCGCCCGTGCCGCCAAGAATGGTGTCAGCCCCGACGCCCCCGTCAATAACATCGTCGCCAAATTGACCCAGAATACTGTCGTCGCCGTCCCCGCCGAACAGGGTGTCATTCAGGCCATTGGCGCCATAGTCGAACGCCGTGTCGCCCTGGACAGAGATCAGTTCAAGGTAGTGGCCGCTGTCATCGCGCAGGAGCCAGTTATGCCCGTCGAAGGAATTATAGGCGCCAGTCTCACCGGGCTGCAGAGTCTGGTAAAATTGCAAAACGCCGCTTGGATCGATCCACCACACATGGATCGGGCCATCGGCACTGTTGGTCACCGTAAGATTGGCTGCCACTCCGTCAACTGACGGATAATCGGCGGGATCATACCATTGTCCATCGCCGAGGATGACGTCATTTTCTGTTCCACCGTCGATGATGTCATTGCCTTGCCCGCCTTGCAGGTTGTCGATACCCGTCCCGCCGAAAAGCTGATCATCGCCCCAGTTGCCGCTGATAACGTCCGCGCCGTCCCCGCCGTAGATCGTGTCGTTGCCCCCCTCACCGTAGGCAGTATCGTTCTCTGTGCCGAGAAGGATGGTGTCGCTCGTTCCAGTATTATCAGGCGTCAGAAGATTGCCATCATCGCCATAGACAACATCACTCCCAGAGCCCGCATCAATACTGTCGCTCCCGCCGCCTCCATGGATCAGATCATTGCCGTCGCCACCACTCAGCGTATCATCACCGCCACCCGTGGGCGCAACCGGCATGACCACAACGTCGTCGATCATCAGGTCGCTGTCGGTGGTCCCGGTCGAGGTCGGGTTTGAGAAGACCAGCGTGACGCTGTCACCCGGCGCCGTGAAGCCGAGCGTCAGGCCTTGGTAGCTTTCGTTCGTGATGACTTCTGTCAGAGTCGCTATGACAGTCCCGTTTCCGTCCAGGACATCGACCTGAAGCGTGTGGTTCGCGCTTCCTCCGAAATTGTCATGTTCAAAGGCATTGAATTGCAGCTCATACTGTCCGCCGGGCTGGGTCGTGATCGTTTGGCTTGCGGTGCCGCCGGTGCCTTGGTTCGAGGCATTGAACGCCATCGCAAGGTTGCCGTTGGCGGAGTAGGCGAAGGTTCCAGCGCCTGTCGTGGTCCAACCGGCTGCAAACGCGCTGAAATCTGCATTGTTGACCGTCACCGGATCGGCAAGGAAGTCATCCCCATAGAGGGTATCATCGCCCGCCCCGCCGTCAATCACGTCGTCGCCCGCGCCGCCTTCAACACGGTCGTTCTCGATGCCGCCCATCAGCGTGTCGTTGCCGTCGCCGCCGTCGATCGTATCGTTGCCTGCGCCCCCTTCGACAGAGTCGTTGCCGTCGCCACCGTCAATCAGATCATTGCCCGAACCACCAGTAACCACATCATCGCCGCCACCGGCAAAGATCGTATCCGCGCCGTCGCCGCCGTCGATTGTGTCGGCACCGTGGACAATTGCGATCTGCACGTTGTCCAGCAGCGCGCCCATGCTGTTGTTGTCACCCACCTCGGTGAAGCGCACCCTGTAGGTATCGGCCGTGGGGAAAACCACATCCAGAGTGTAGGTTTCCCACGTGGTATCAGAGGTCGGGATGATCGTTTGTGTCGCAATGACCGTGCCACCGGAATCCAGCACCTCGACCGTGAAACCGTCGATGCCGAGCATTCCGTCCGGGCGTGTGACCGCGTCAAACGTAAGGGTCGCGGTCCCCGGATCGGTGACACCAAAGGTCTGGCTCAGCGTGGTGATGCTGCCGTTGTTCGGCCCGTCCATCTCGGTCACGGTATTGGTGGAACCGTTCCCCAAATAGGCATTCTCGGGGCCATATTCGTTGTTGGCGCCGACCCAGCCGCCGCCACTTTCAAAGTCCCCGTTTGTCAGGCCACTCGACAGAGTCGCGGCGTCATAGTCGCCATGGATCACATCGGCGCCCGTGCCGCCATCGATCAGGTCATTGCCGTCCCCACCAAAAACGGTGTCATCGCCAGTGCCGGTGGTCAGTGTGTCGGTGTCAGACGTCCCCTGCACGGAATTGGCGATGTCCTGGTCGTAGGTTTCGCTGTGCAGTTCAGCGTACGTGACTTGCGTGCCCGCCGTATCCTGCGGGTTGGACAGGCTGCTGACCGTGTAGGTGTTGCCCGGCTGGATGGGCCCATCGGCGATATAGCCAACCAGCACGCCGCCGATCTCGACCTGATAGAGGTTGACCGTGTTGCCGAATTCATCGGTGAATGCGGTGCCCGCCTCCAGATAGACGCGGCCCGAAGCGACGGTGCTGCCACCCGGGGCCGAAACAACAGCGCTTTGCCCGCTGTCGCTGCCAATTTCATTGCCCGAGGTCCCGCCATCATCCCGGACCTCAACATCGCCGCCAAAGATGGCGTCGTCATCGGTGATCGCAAAGGTATAGCCATCATTCTGGGCGTCCCACCCCGGATCCAGCTGGAACCGGTTGCCAGTGAAAAATCCCCCCCCGTCGGGGAAGGTGAAAGCATCAGGCGCAAAGGCGGTATATGTATAAGTGGGCATGCGTTAACCCCCTTCCGGAAAGACAACGTCCTCAACCGTGGCGCACTTTGCTGGAATGCCTTGCGGTCCTTCGAAAGCGCCGTACTCAAAGAATTCTCTTGAGTGGCCGTGGAGCGTGTTTCCCGTATTGCCAGAGTTCCTATGCCCGCCTGCAGACGGCGTTGAGCCGTTCGAAACGGACACCAATCTCATTCCCGGATCGAATTGAATTGAATGAGGCGGCGGCACTTCGGACCGAGCGAACGCCATGCCCCAACTGGTTGCCGAAACAGAATTCAGGGTCGAAATAGTGTAGCAATTCTTCAACTTAAAGAAAGCCATCCGACGGTGTCCGCTTGTTAGGGAATATTACACAGTGATGTTCAGTCTCTACGTTATAAGAGCGAAAGAACTGTTAACGCCGCGGCATAGGCGAAGTGTCTGAAGTCAGCACCCGCGGAAAAGATTTGAGGATTTGAATAACCGAGCATTTCTGGTCAGGATCATTGCAACCCTGCCTCAGGCCAGCTTTCACGCAGGCATTTTATATCGGGAGCAGAGCAAGAGAGCGTTTCACGTTTTCCGTGAAACAAGGCATCGCCAATCTCCCGAGAACGCCGAAGGCGTGGCAAGGTATTGGTGATCCAGAACCAGATGGAAACGCTTCAGAGCGCACGCTGCGTTAAGCGGATTCTGTTAACAGAAATTAACGATTGGGCGGTGCACGGGTTGTGCACGCATTGTGCACGCTTTTCACCCCCCCGTTTTCGGGCTTCCAGCGCGCCGTTAACCCCACCGCGCGCTGGTCCGTTTTGCGTGTTAGGCGTCGTTCGACCAGCCAGAAACTGCCTTCACTTCAAGGAAGTCATCAAGCCCCCATTTGCCGCCTTCGCGGCCATTGCCCGACTGCTTCATCCCGCCAAAAGGCGAGCCCGCCCCGCGGCCCTGACCGTTCATCTCGACCATGCCCGAGCGCAAGCTGCGCGCCATGCGGTTGAGCCGCGCGCCATCTTGAGTCTGCACATAGTTGGTCAAGCCGTAGACCGTGTCATTGGCCATCGCAACAGCCTCTTCCTCGGTGTCAAACGGCATGATCGCCAGCACCGGCCCGAAGATTTCCTCGCGCGCAATGGTCATATCAGGGGTCACATCTGCAAAAACAGTAGGCCGTACATAGAAGCCTTTGTTGAGACCTTCGGGGCGCCCAACGCCCCCCGCAACAAGCCGAGCACCTTCGTCAATACCTGTCTGGATGAGATCTTGAATTTTGCCCCACTGCACCGCATTGACCACAGGGCCAATGTGGCGGCCAGATTCTGAGGCCGGGCCAACCGTCACTGCGTTGGCAACTTCTGAAGCTGTTTCAACAGCTTGGTCATAGATATCCCGCTGCACAAGCATACGGCTCGGTGCGTTACAGCTCTGGCCAGTGTTGTTCATCATATGGAGGACACCGCGCTTTACGGCCTTTTCGTCCGCGTCAGCAAAGACCACGTTTGCACCCTTACCACCAAGCTCAAGTGACACACGCTTGAGCGTGTCAGCCGCCGATTTCGAAATGAGCTTGCCCGCGCGTGACGAGCCTGTGAAGCTCACCATGTCCACATCTTCATGTGCCGTCAGCTGGCTCCCAACGCCGACACCGTCGCCGTTCACGAGATTGAACACACCGGCAGGAAAGCCGGCTTCATCCATCATCTCAGCAAAGAGCATCGCATCAAGCGGCGTCTCTTCCGAAGGCTTGAGCACCATGGTGCAGCCCGCAATCGCCGCCGCGCCAACCTTGAGCGTGACTTGGTTCATCGGCCAGTTCCAAGGCGTAATCAGCGCGGCAACTCCGACCGCCTCGTGAATGATACGGTCGTTTGGCGCATGATCACCCAGCGGCCCTTCAAACTCAAAGTTCTTCGCAGCGCTAATGAAGTTTGACAGATGCCACGTCCCAGCGCCCACTTGCGAAGATTTGGCCATATCCACAGGCGCGCCCATTTCTTGCGCGATCATCTCGCCCATTTCATCGCCACGGCGTTTGTAAACTTCGAGCAGCTTCTCAACCAGTGCGATCCGCTCTTCAACAGGTGTCGCCATCCAAGCAGGCAACGCGGCTTTAGCAGCTGCCACCGCTGCATCTGTATCTGCCTGCCCACCCAGCGAAATAACAGCAAAGGCCTCTTCTGTGGACGGGTCAATAACCTGGTAGTCTTTACCAGCCTTAGGGGCTACCCATTGGCCATCAATGTAAAAGTCGCGTTTCTCAATCATTATCATTCTCCCAAGAATTTGGGGCACTTTGTCACCCCATTGCATTTGCTGCAAGACGCCCCTTTCACTCGGACGCAACGTGAATATATATATTCGGAAAGCAGAATTTAACGATCACCCCAAACAAAAGGAGCCACGCTATGGGCCTTCGCATTAATGACATCGTCCCTAACTTTACAGCCCAAACAGACAAGGGCGAAATCAAGTTCCACGACTGGATCGGCGACAGCTGGGCGATTCTTTTTTCGCATCCAAAAGACTTCACGCCCGTTTGCACAACAGAGTTTGGCGCTGTCTCACAGCTCGCTGACGAGTGGGACAAACGCGGCTGCAAGGTCATCGGCCTTTCCGTTGACAGCGTAGAAGAGCACCACGGCTGGAAGAAAGACATCGAAAGCTATGCCAGCGCAAAAGCGGGCTTCCCAATCATTGCTGATGAAGATCTCGCCGTTTCAAAGGCCTTTGATATGCTGCCAGCCGATGCTTACCTTCCCGATGGTAGCACAGCCGCCGACAGCGCATCTGTGCGCTCGGTTTTCATCATTGGCCCAGATAAACAACTCAAGCTTTCAATGACATACCCCATGAACGTCGGCCGCAACTTCGCAGAAGTCCTGCGCGCGCTCGATGGCCTTCAGATGGCCAATGGCAATGGCGTTGCAACACCAGCAAACTGGACTGCAGGTCAGGATGTGATCATCCCTACAAGCGTTTCCGATCAAGACGCTGCCGCAAAGTTTGGCGAATTCACGACTGTTTTCCCCTATCTGCGCACAACGAAAGCGCCGTCCTAAATATAGACAAGCGCGCTGCTATAGCTGCAGCGCGCTTGTCCACACGGATTAAGACTTTATACGCGCGCCCGTTTCAGGCAGTCTGCCGACGATTCTTCCTTTGAGTGAATTGAGGCCCCAATGCGCGCTCTTCAGACCCTTGCCATATGTCTATTTGCCAGTGTCGCTGGAGCCGAAGAGGCGCCTATCGGACACCATCTCGACATTGAGTTAAATGCCGCGACCCAGACAGATCAGGGGTGTCAGCTGTCGTTTTTGCTCATCAACGGTCACGCTCAAGATATCAAGAGCGCCGTTTTTGAAACTGTCCTCTTTGATACCGCAGGAGCGGTCAAGCTGCTGACCCTGTTTGACATGGGCGAGCTGCCCACAAGCCGCCCACGAGTGCGCCAATTTATTCTCCCCCAAACACAATGTGTCGAGCTTGGCCAAGTCCTCTTCAACGGCAGCAAAAGCTGCTCAGCAGAAACGCTGGAGGCGACCGCCTGTATGGACGGTCTGACCCTGCACAGCCGAACAAACATCAAGGTGCTGGGATGAATGATGTCTTTTCTTCTCTGTCGAGAGTCGCCGAACTTGGCGGGCCTGTCGTCGTCATACTTATGGGTGTCTCCGTTCTCACGCTGGCACTTATTTTGTACAAACTATGGCAGTTTCGCGCTTCTTCCGTCGGAAAACACAGCGCTCTTCGCCGCGCCATAGCGGCTTGGGACAAAGGCCAATCCGCAGAAGCCGAAAGCGCTCTGAAACAGTCACACAGCTACCTCGCCCCACTGATTGCATCAGGCTTTGCTTTGGCACCTCGCGAGCGCCTCGCCGCAGAAGCAGAAGCACGCTTCGCCACTTTGGAGGGCGGCTTTCGCGCATTAGATAGCGTTGCACAGCTTGCGCCACTCCTTGGCCTCTTTGGGACGGTCCTGGGCATGATTGACGCCTTTCAATCGCTTCAGAGCGCAGGCAGCCAAGTTGATCCCTCTCTCTTGGCGGGCGGTATCTGGGTCGCTCTCCTCACCACAGCCGTGGGGCTCGCCGTGGCCATGCCAACAGCGATGGTTCTGAGCTGGCTTGAGTCTCGGATGGATGGTGAGCGCGTTTTTGCAGACACTGCAATCCAGACAATTTGCGCGCCGCGAGAGTCACAGCCCGATGACTAGAGCCGCCCGCAGACGGAGGCGCTTGTCGATGACCTCACTCATTGACGTTATCTTCCTGTTGCTATTGTTCTTCATGCTGTCCTCCACGTTTTCCCGTTACGCTGAGGTCGAACTTGCCGCAGCAGGGCACGGAAATGCAGCAATTGAAACACCTCCTCTCTTCGTTCAACTCAGTCCAGATACGGTTACGGTCAACGGGCTTCCACAGGACCTGGCCTCCCTCAGCTTGCCCGAAGGGGAGCAGCGCCTGCTCGTGTCCTTGAAGCCCGATGTCACAGCCCAAAGGCTGACGGATCTGCTTGTTGCCTTGCGCCGATTTAACCAGATCACTGTGACCGTTCTGAGCTCGAGCTGAATCATGCAAAAAAAACTGCGCAAATCTCAGGTCTCCAGCCGCCGCGAACCGACAATCGCACTCATCAACATCGTCTTTCTCATGCTGATTTTCTTTCTCATAGCGGGGACACTTGTCACGCCACTTGAAGCCGATTTGAAGCTCGTGAACACATCCGAGCTAGAAGGAACAGCTCCCCCCGATGCGTTGGTCTTAAATGCGGCGGGGCAGCTAAGCTTTCGCGGCAAAGTGACAACGCCCTCCACTTACATGGCCACGGCGAGTGAGGCCGAGAGCGCATATACAAGACTGGTGCCAGACCGCGCCGTTCCAGCTGCAACGCTGGTCCAGATCGCTTCAGAACTGAAAGCTGCAGGCGCAGGCGCTGTTGTTATCGTGACAGAAAAGGCCCTGCCATGATCGCCTCATCTGGCATAGCCAAGAGTGTTGCCTTCACAGCAGCGATCGTGCTCCATGCCGCGCTCTTATGGGAATACGCTCCAAAGACGACAGAGACCGCGACAGAAGGCGCGAGAGGAGCGCTGGAAACCAGGCTTGGTGATAGCTTTGAGGATTTGAGCAAAGGGGTTCTCTCACCTGTAGAGACAGAAACAACAGCTCTACCCCCGGAGCTTCCAAGCACAGCACAACAAGTGGTTCCGACAACAGCCATGTCGGCGCCTGCTGTCAAAGCCCTGCCCGCTCAAGCCATAGCCGCACAGCCGATCGAAGATACGGCGGTTGTGAAATCGCCGCGCCCTGCCCAAAGGCCAAAAGCGCTTGAGACGAAACCAGAACTTAAGCCAAAGGCCTCCAAAAAAACCAAGCCCAAAACAGGTGCAGCAAAAGAAAGCCGCAAAGGCGCCCAAAGCGGAAAAGCCAAAGCAGCACAAGCGCCGAAATCGACAGGAACATCCCCAACTCAGGCCACAGGCAATGCGGCCGCCCAAAACTATCCTGGG
>Ga0181563_10005350_pt1 | contig 11762 bp, 9 predicted proteins | sample 011ome_25_FD_133759 | JGI IMG/M metagenome (GOLD analysis project Ga0181563, IMG submission 133759) | Coastal salt marsh microbial communities from the Groves Creek Marsh, Skidaway Island, Georgia - 011512CT metaG (megahit assembly) | ecosystem: Environmental > Aquatic > Marine > Intertidal zone... | reverse complement strand
TGTCCTCATCATCGTCGAAGAGGCTGGCGGACAGCACTTTCTTGGGCTCGTCGAGCGCGCCGCCCACCACGGGGCGGATGTGCGCGGTTCGCGGCGCGCCGCCTCGCTCGGCGCGTGGCAGGGAGAGTCCGATGCCGAGGGTCTTCAAGCCCGCGTCCATCGACGCGGGCGTGGTCGCCACAGCGGCGCACGCGGCGATCACCCCGAGCGTGCCCGCGCCGAGCGCGAACCGGCCCCACCCGCCTCCGCTGGAAGACGCGCGCATGCCCTCGTCGCCTGACGCGAGGAGCGGCGCCCTCTCCGCTCGGCTCGTCGCGGAATCCGTCATGATGCGCGTTCCGCCGCGTGCGTCGCGCGCGCGAGCGTGTGCGCCGGACGCGCGGTCGCGCGTCTCGGAAACGCCTCTTTCGACGCGATTTTTTTTTTCCGCGTCGAGGGTGTTGAAAATCGTGAACCGTCAACCGAGGTCTAAAATGACGAGCCTGATGAACATCACCTTCGAAACTAAAAACCCACCTCACTCGACGTCGTACTCCTCGACGTTCGGTCGCGTCGGCGCGCTGCGGAACGTCGTCGCCGCGATGGCTGAGATTTCCGGACCGAGTCCGTCGGTGACGTCCCGGATCTCCGCGCTGTCCCCCCCCGGGTACAGACTCCACGCCTGCACCTCCAGCGCGGCCGCCGCGCGCTCGTCCGGGACGTCCACCCAGAACCGCCACACGCGCGACGCCGCGCCGTTTCCCGCGTGCCGCGCCCACAGCGGGTCGCTTTTCCTTCTCGTCCCCGCCGCGGCGCCGGGCGGCGTCCCGGGCAGCGTCGGGGACAGCGACCACGCCGTCACGTCCCCGCGCACGCGCATGCACGACCACGCGGGCGCGCGCGTGCGGAAAACCACGCTCACGCGCGTCGCGTTGGAGGTGGACGGCGAATTTCGCGTCGAAGACGCGGAGGCGAATTTCACATCGGCTTTCACATCGGCGAAGGCTTCGAAAAACGCCTCCGTCTCGTCGCCGGCGCGCGATTCGCCATCCCCTTCCGGCGACGCCGAGGCCGCGAGGCTCTCCGCCTCCCTCGCCTCCCGAGCGAGCCCGGCGTTTTCGAGGTCCGCCGCGACGTGCCGCATCAGGCGCACCTCCAGCGCCGGCGGCCGGTCCCCCCACGGCGGCGCGGCGGCCGCGCGCGCGGGGAGCGCGACGCCCTCGCCCAGGAGCTGGGTCACCGGGTGCATGGATGCGAAATCTTCGCGTTTGGTTGGCCGGAGAATCGCGGCGCGCGTTAGCGGCGCCAGCGCGTTCGCCGCGGGAACGGCGTCGAACGCGCCCACGAGCAGCTCGGCGTCGAGCGCGCTCGAAATGCTTCCTCGAAACGCGTCCCTCTCGAAGTGCTGGTGCAGCACGCCGAGTCGTTTCGGCGTCGCGGTGGCGTACGTCGGGCGGAGCGTCGCGACCGCCGCGAAGACAAGCCACGCCGCCGAGACGGCGCGCCACCCGCGGCGGACTTGTTTTCCGTCGCACCGCGCGAGCGGGAACGCGCCGAAGCCCGCGAGCGCGACGCACGCGCCCGCGGCGACGCCCATGGTCAGGTCGCCCACGACCAGACCCAGCGGCCAGGGCTCGGAACCCGAGATGCCCACCTTCTCGTTGATGAGCGCGAACGTCACGTACGCGACGGGCGACGCCAGCGCCGACGCCGGCGCGAGAAAAAGCGACGTCGCGACCGAGGAGGAGAAAAATCCGCCGGAGCCTCCGCGACCGCCGCCGCGAAACCGACGCGCGTGGATCACGCAAGACAACCCGAGGCTCCAGAACACCCAGAGGTACCCGAGCGCCGCGCGTTTGACGCCACACACCGCCGCCAACAAAGCGGACACCAGCGCCGCGCCGAACACGTTCTCCTCGCGCGCGTTTACGTCGCGGCGTCTCTGCGCCGCCGCGACGTACGGCGCGACGCCGGCGAGCGCCGCCGGCGGTATCGTCAGAATGCCCGCCAGCGCGGGGTTCCCGAACCACGCCAGCGGTCGCCCGAAAACCACGGCGCGCGCGGCGCTCAAAGAAGCGGGAATTACAGTCGCGAAGAACAGACTCTTCGCCGCGGTTTTGGAGCCCGCCAGGTAGGCCAGTGTTTGGCTTCCGCCTCCGGCGGCGGCGTCGCCGAGACACACCAAGAGAGGCGCGAAGTGGAACGCGACGGTTTCCCACTCGGCGCGATTCCCAACAACCACCCCCGCGACCCCGAAGACGTCGAAAAACACGCCGCCTTGCCCCGGCGCGGTCGGGACGCGGCCTTCGCGCGTCCGCGCCACGTCCCCGCCCTCGGTCTCGAGCTTCTCGAGCCTCGCCGCGAACGCCTCCGTGGCGCGCATCACGTTCTCCCCGTACGCCTGGATGGATCCCGCGCGTATCCTCGAGACGACGTCCCGGTCGGTGTGGTACGAGTACCCGTCCAACATGGACGCCAGGTCGACGCCGGGCAGGTTGCCGTGCTCGAGCGTCGGGTCGCGAAACACGCTGAAGTCGGTGTCTACCGGGAGGTTCGCGAAGCGCACCAGGTCCCGAACGGTCGCCGTCGCCACCGGCCGCGGCGCGTGCTTCATGTACAGCTCCGCGGGCCACCCGCCGCTCTCGCGAAACAGCACATCCGGTCCCGACGTCCCGGTGGCCTCCACGTTGATCACCGCGCCCGCCTCCGCCGCCCAGGGGTGGTGCGCCACGAACCCGTGCGCCGCCTGCATGAAGGTCTCCTCGCCGCCGTTCAGCAGGAAAATGATCGGGGCTCGCGGCGGCGCGGAACCGGGGTGAATCAGCACGCGAAGCTGTTCCAGCAAAATCCCGACGCACGACGCGCAATCCGCGCCCCCGGGGCTTCCGAGCGTCGTGTCGAAGTGCGCGTTCAGAAGCACCGCCGCCGAGTTTCGGGTTTCGAGATTCTTTCCCGCCGCCGCCCGCGCGCGAACGCGCACGGCGACGTTGGTCAGGTTCGTGTACGCGTTGGCGATGTCGTGGTTGAGGAAGTTCAGGCGGAACGACCCCGTGGGCCTGTGCACCAAAAAATCGACGTCCAGGTCGGGGCGCGTCGCCCGCGCCCGCGACGCCAGATCTCGAGCGGCGGCGGCGACGTAGCGCTCCGCCGCTTCGACGCCCGCCGTGCCGACCACACGGACCCCGATGTCGTCCGCCAGGGCTCGCGCGTGCGCCAGCGCGCGGGCTTCCGAGAAGAGCTCCATGGGCGCGTCCGCGGGCAGAGCCGCCGGCAGGTTGAACTTGACGCTCCAGCGCGCGACCAGGAGCAGCGCGCCGAGGAACCCCAGAAGCGGCGCGGGATGCACGGAAGGGAAGCCTTCCTCGTTTCCACCGGGACTCTTGGAAGATCGGCGCTTGCGTCCGCGCGAGGGGGGCGAGCCCGCGTCTGCCTTCGGCGCCGCCGCCGGCGAAGCGGACGCCCTGCGGCGTAACATCTCGCGTCACACACCCGACGCGACCGCCGAGACAGCGCGCGTACCGCTATGAGGACCGAGCGAGCGTTCGGATGTGCGCCACAAGTTCTTCGCGAACGAGTTTCCTCGTTTTCGACGAGACACGTCGGATAAATATTGCGCGAGATTTCCGCTCTCGCGAGCGAGTCCTCGACGCCACTTCGCTCGACGCGCGTCTGCTGCCCCGCGGCTATTCCCCGCGCGCGGTCGCGATGAACTCCCTGAGCGGCGCTCTGAACAAAGCCAAGGCCTGGGGAGATGAGAAGCTTCCCCAGATGAAGGAGAAGATGAAGGAGATCGGCGAGAAAACGCAGAAGCTGATCGTGCCTCCTAGCGGGTCGTCAGGCAGCGCCGGGAACGCGCAGCAGGTGGTGGACCCCGCACTGGCGCCTTTGCGCGCGCTCCAGCGCCCCCCAATCCCCAACCCCGAAGGCACGCCGGAAATGCGCCTGCTGGTGGTGCTTCAGCCCCCGGAGGAGCTCCCCGCGCCTCCCCTGCCCGCGGGCACGTACGACTTCGTGACCGTCGTGGGCAGCCTCGTGTACGTCTCCGGCATCGGCCCCCTGGCGCCCGCCGCGGACGCGCACCTGCGCCGCGTGGGCGCGACCGCGGACCCCGCGAACGGCGTGGTGGACGCGGCGGGGGGTAAGAGCGCCGCGAGGGCGTGCGCGCTGACCATGCTCGCCGTGCTGCGCGACCAGCTCGGGAGCCTGAACCACGTCAAGCGGCTGGTGAAGGCGACGGGATTCGTGAACAGCGCGCCTGACTTTGCCGACCAGGCGGAGGTGATGAACGGCTTCTCGGAGACCATGATCGAGATGTTCGGGGACGCGGGGAAGGGCGCGAGGTCCGCGGTCGGGGTCGCGGCGCTGCCTAAGGGCTGGGCCGTGGAGGTGGAGGCCATCTTCGAGCTCAAGGAGAACCTCTGCAAGTGAGTCGCGGACGCGCCGCGCGAATGACGCGCCCGCGATTTTGGATCATCGCTAAAAAAGTACATACCTTCGTAAAAAGTCGCGACGAATTGTACTTCTACGTATAGTCTACGAGACGTACGTAGGATTACCAATAAGAATCGGCGGAGGCTGTCTCGAACGACGTCTCGAACGACGTCTCGAACGACGTCTCGCTCTCATCAGATAACATCCGCGCGCGTCTTCGCGTGAGACCACGCGCGCCATCGCCGTCGTTCGCGACTCCGTTCACTCGTTCACGCGTTCACTCGTCGTCGTCCAGGCGGTACATGAGCATGGCCTGCGGCGCGAGCCCGCCGTCCCCGAGCGTGGTCGCCGCGTCCCGCTCGCGCCCGAACACGCGGCGCGGGAAGTTGCTCACCAGCGAGTACCTCACGCCCACCGCGGCCGCGTCGTCGCCGTCCAGCGCGTCCACGAAGTCGAACACGTCCCGCAGCGTGTCCGTCTCCAGGAAGCGGCGCTCGCGCCGCCCCCCGCCGGGCAGCTTCACCGCCACCTTGCACACGCCCGCCGCGTCCGCCGCGGGCTCCGTCTTCATCGACTGCGCCTTCTCGAGGCGCCGGCGAGCCACCAGCGCCTCGCGCGCGCGGAGCGCCTCCGCCGCCGCGGCCTCCGCCGCCGCCGCCTCGGCGGCGGCGCGCGCCTCCGCCTCCGCGAGACGCGAAGCCTCTTCCTCCGCCGCCGCCGCCGCCGCCTCGCGCCGCGCATCCGCCTCGAGCGACTCGCGGAAGGCGGCGTCCTGCTCGTCGCGCAGCGAGCGCGCGCGCTCGTTCTCGGCGCGCGCCGCCCTCGCCGCGGCGAGCGGCGCGGCGTGCGCGTCGCTGGCGCGCTCCAGGAGGTCCCTCAGGTCGCGCGCGCTCGTCGCGCCCTCGCACGCCATCACCAGGCTCGCGCGCCCGCCCGCGCTCTGAAGCAGCGCCGCGTACGGGAAGGCGCTCGGCTTGAGCGCGGCGGCGAGCGCGTGCGCGTCCGCGCGGCGCACGTCGCCCGCCCAGCACACGAACCGATCGTCCACGAACGCCTTGAACGCCGGGTCGCACAGGACGTCCGCGCAGAAAGCGTGCGCGTCCGGGTGGTCGTGCGAGTGCAGGTACACGAACAGGAACTTGAGCTGGCGCTGCGCCTCGCGAAGCGCGTCGCGGTGCGAGGCGGCGAGGAACTCGGGGAAGAAAGTCGGCGACGTCTCGTCGTCTTCGTCGCCGCCGCCGACGGCGGCGGCGAGGTCGCGACGGAACTCGAGCGCCGCGACGATGGGGTCATCCGCGGCGCGCGCCGCGCCGGCGCCCGCGGGGAGCGCGCGGACGCGCCGCGCGAGCCCGCGGGGGAGCACGGCGCTCAGGACGCCGCCGACGACGTTCAGCGCGAGGCCCACCACGCCGGAGACGATGCCCACGCCGAGGCGCACGGGAAGGCCGAGCAGCGTGAGAAGGGGGCTGGGGTGGACGAGTCCCGGCCCGGGTCTCGGCGCGTGCGCGCGGTGAGTCGGGCGCTCGGTGGGTGCTGTGGCTTGGTCGCGACCCGCGTGGGGCGCCACGCCTATCGCCACGTTCACCGCGGTCTCAAGGTTGTTGTCGTGCGCGTCGAGGAGTTGCCGACAGTAATCGAGATCCTCGTTCCCGGAGATCGACGCGAGGGTCGCCACCTTCTCGTCCAGCGACATGTCCGCCATCGCGCGCGCTCGACTCGCGCGTGCCTCGCGCGCGAGCGGAGACGTGGGGCGAAACACCCGAGACCAGGCGTGCCTCCGCGCGGTCGACCAGTGCCCTTTCACCAATCTCGCGAGCGACGACGCGACTTTTCACGGTTCGTGCGGGACGGGCGCGACCCGCCGGTCGTGTTGTCACATCGGCACCAACACGCGAGGAGAAAAACCGAGCGCGCGAGGAGAGCCGCGACCGAGCTTCATGATAAACCGCGAATCTTCGCGAAACTTTTACACGCGTCGTCTATGTATGGTATACGAGCCCCGCGCGGCGTCGGACGGAACCGCCGCGCTGAGACCGTCGGTGGAGGGGTCGCCGCGACGACGTCGGGGCGCCGCCTCCTCGAAAAAATCGTTTGTTCGGGCGACGAGAGACGCCCGACTTCGTTCGCGTCGCGATCGAACGAAACCGCCGCGCGCGCGCGTCGTACGTTCTCCGCGACCGCTTCGTCATCCCCGGGAAGATAGGAGCGCGTCCTCACCTCCTCGGCGTTCGCGTCGACACGCGCGCGCGCGCGTTTCCTACACGCACATCGATCAATCCTTGGAGTCGCCGTCCTCGTAGTCCTTGCTGCCGTCGTCGTCGGGGTCGTCGCTGTCTCCCGCGGCGAGCGCGGCGACTTTCTTCGCCGCCTCCATCGCCTCCGCGGCTGCCTTGGCGCCCGCGGCGGCGGCCGCCTTCTTCTCCTCCTCGGTCGGGCCGGACGGCAGCTTGGGCGCGGGGGTGTCCACCACCCCGCCCGCCGCCTCCACGGACCCACGCAGCTTCTTGTTATCCGCGGACAGCGCCGCGCACTGCTCCTGCAGGCGCTTCACCTCGCCGCGCAGCTTCTCGTTCTCCTCAGTCAAACCTCCGACGCGCGACCCGAGCTCCTCGCACTCCGCCTGCTTCCGCAACCGGCTCCGCCGCGCGGACTCACGGTTGCTCTGTTTACGTCTCTGCCGCTTGAGCTCGCGCTCGTCCTGCGGCGCGCCCGAGGCGCCCCCGCGCGGCGCCTTGCCGCCCGAGCCGCCCGCGTCGGCGTCCGCCTCCGCGGCGGGCGCCCCCGCGGCGCCGAAAAACGACTGCGCCGCCGCGGCGTAGGGGATCTGCGGGTACTGGAAGTTCGCCGCGCCCGGGAAAGCGGGCGCGGGGGCCGCGGCGGTGGCCGCCTGCGGGGGATCGGGCGGGAGCGCGTCGCGGTCAGCCATCCGAGGCGCGCGGAGGAGAGATGAAAGAAAACGCGAAAGTCTTTCAAAAGGGAAATCACACGTGTCGCGTCGCCTTTCCGAAGTCGCGGGAGAATCTGGGAAACGGTTTCGACTGAAAAATCGGGCGCAAAACGCCACGCGGCGGTCGTTCAGCGGGTGACGTGGTCACACCGTGCGAAATTCGCCGCGAAGCTGTACAGGAAAAGTGTTGTTCGCTCAGACGCGCGGGAAGGCGCGGGCGAGTGGCGCGGGCGAGTGGCGCGAATGAGGCGCGCTACGCACCGGGTTGGCCCACATCTGCGCGTACAGATTGGGCTGCTGCGCCATCTGCGCGTAGTACGCCGCGGCCTGCTGTCCGTTAGGCGCGCCCGCGGGCGCCTTGGCGTTCGCGCCGGCGTAGTACGACTGCATGGCAGCCGCTGCCGCCCACTGCGCGTAGTCCGCGGGGTTCGCGGCGGCGAGATCGCCGGCGCCCGGCGCGGCGCCGTTCGCGGCCGCGGGCACGCTGGGCATGGATGCGGGCTCGGGCTTCGCCAACTTCGTCGCGCCTTCCGCGGCGACGGTCATGGTGGCGCGTGGGCGGGACCACGCGCGCGCGTCACGAGGATGCGAGGGCGAAAAGAACTTTCCGCGGCGACCAGATCTCGCGAGGCGACCGCGCGCGACGTTCGCGGGCTCGGCGGGGACGCGCGAGCGCGGGAAGAGCCGACCGGGAAGCGCGAGCCGGACGGGGGAGGAAGGCGCGTGCGATCAAGTGCGCCGACCGACTGGCACTCGAGGGCGTTTGCCTCGCGATCCGCAGAAAGTGGCCGAGTACGACGTTTCGCGGCGACCATCGATGACGCGTCGCTTTCCAAGCGCTTTCCTCGCTGACAACGTGGCACCGGCCCGAATTCAAGTCCTCGATGCAGTCGCCGATGAAAACGCGCTTTTCAAAAGCCACGCACTGTGCGAGGCGCACGACCCGAAGTCGCACGCGCCGGGTGTATCGAGCCGACCGCGTCATCGCGCGCATCGGCGGGCCGGGAAAACACACGAGCGTTCGAAGGGGGAATCGAGCGACATGCCGCCTCGAGGCATGTCCGCGGAGGTACGTGCTCTCTCGAGCGCGCCTTTAAGGAGGGGTGCCCAGATTCGCGAGATGCGTTCCGAAACGCGTGCGACGCGCGGCGGGTGAGATTTCGCGCGGGCGTGCGCGCCTCGCTGACCGTCTGCGTCTCCGCGTTCCTCCCCTCTCTCCTCCAATCGCGCCGCCCCGAACCGCGACTTCGAACACCCGCGCAGGACAAGCGCATCACGGTCCTGAAGCTTTTCCACGAGAGCGCCGAGCCGTGGCTCCTGAAGGACATGGAGAAGGCCGCCGCGAAGAAAGGCGTGGTGTTCCAGGCGGTGAAGGAAGTGGTGCAGAGCCTGGTGGATGACTCGCTCGTGCACATGGACAAGGTGGGCACCAGCAACTGGTTCTGGTCCTTCCCCGGCGCCGCGGACGCGGCAGTTCGAGCCCGCCTGGAGGCGGTCGAGCGCGAAGCGACGCGCGTGGACGCCGAGTCTCGCGACATCGCGCAACGCGTGCAGACGGCGCAGGCGGAGTGCCCCGAGACGGAGGATCGCGTTTCGGCGCGCGACGCGCTGGAGCGCGCCGAGGCGACGCACGCGTCCCTGAAAGCCGAGGAGGCGACGTTCGCGAGCGGGGACGACGCGATGATGGCGGCGATGCGGGAGGGCACGCCGATGGCGAAGGAGGCGGCGAACCGGTGGACCGACAACGTCTTCGTCTTGAAGTCGTGGGTGGAGAAGAAGACGTCGTCGCGCGACGAGACGCGCGCCTTTTTCAAGGCGCAGGCGGAGATCGACTTCGACACGTTCGATTACGTGGAGTGAGACGAGTGACGAACGGGGGTGGGACGAGACGCGGAGGACGCGCGGTTTCGAATCGAGAACGAAGACGACGTGTCGTACGAAAGAGTAGAATTGGTCGCCTCGCCGCTCACATCTGCGCGGGCGCGTCGCCGGTCACCGCCTCGACGACGGCGTCCACCGCCGCCTCGGCGGCGGCAGCCACGGGCTCGGCCATCTCCGCCGCCATCTCCGCCGCGGGCTCGGCGGCTGCTGCGGCGGCGGCGGCGTCGCCGGCGCCGTCGCGCCCCTCCTTGAGTAGCCTCTGCGCGTCCCCCGGCCTGAGCTCGCCGCGTTGCATCGCCTTGACGATCTCCGTGGAGTCCGGGCGGCGCAGCAGGCCGCGCACGTTGCGCTCCCCCGTGCCGAAGCAGACGCCGCACACGCGCACGCCGCGCCCGAAACACTGCGGGCACTCCGTGAACTCGTACGTGTCCTGCGCGCGCTTGCGGTTGAGTGCCTTCCACTTGCCGGTGCCGCCGCACATGTCGCACGCCACAACGCCCGAGCCGCCGCACTCGAAGCAGTCGGTGTCGCCCAGCGCGGCCGCCCTGTCCGCGGCGGCCAGGTGCACGCCCGCGAAGGCCAGCGTCGCGGCGGCCACGGAGACAAGCCCGCGGCGGGAGGTCGTGCCGGAGGGGCCGGCGGCGTCGCCGTCGTCGCGGCGCGGCATCGCCACGCGCTTTTCGGAGGAGGAAGAGGGAAGCGCGCCTGGGAAGGTGGGGCGTGGGGTGCGGCGAGGCACACGGTCGAGGTCAGCGTCGCGTTCGCGCGGCGAGAATCCGTGTCGTGCGAGCGGGCGGGACGAAGGACGCGGTCGCTCGGTGGCGCCGGCGCCACGCGCTCGATCGCTCGTCCGCCGTTCGGGTGACGAACCGAAGCGCGACGCCGACGATCGGCCGGGGATCGCGGGTGACGCACCGTCGTCGCGAGGCGCGGCGGCGGCGACGGTCCGCGTGGAACGCGTGCGAGCGCCGGGCCTGAGGCCGGAGCCCGCGCAGCACGCGCAGATGTTAAGCGTGGCGGAGGACATGGTGAGACGCGCGTCTCGAAGTGTGCGCCGGTGACGCGCGGCTCCGAGAGTCGGGATGCCACGTCTCTTCTCGACCAATGAAAACGCCGCATTCCAAAGGATCTCACGATCAGTTCAGCAACCGATGCCAGCGCTCGCTGAGAGTGATGAAGCGACGAATTTCAGTCAGCTGCGAGGAAGTCGGCATCTCCGGAGGAGGAATCGTTCCGAGTGGCACAGGTCTCCGCGCGGTGCGGCGGGGATGGCGCCTCCCGTGTCCGCGGACGAGCCGGAGGCATCGACCTGCGGCGATGCCTTCAACAACGCGTGGGCGTGTTACTGTGCGTCCCCGCGCGCCCGCGGCGCGTCCTTCCGCGTGTCTTTTCTTCATCTGTCAAGCGAGAACGCGCACGCTCGCCGTCGGCTGACTCTCGCTCTGCTCCCCTCTTATCCCCTTCAGCCCCGGCGTTCCAGATGACGCGGTACTACCGCTACGGCGAACTCGACACGTGCGACGGGCGATGGGCCGCGATCTGGGCGTGCATGGACAGGAGCAAGAGGTACGTCCGGCTCGATCGAAGGAGAAATATCTCCACTGCGAGGCTTGTCCGAGTGCGGTCGCAAAACTCGACACGCACTAAAAAACTGACACCCTCTCGTTTTCCTCGCCTCACACAGGGACGGCCAGGGGCTGAGCGCGAAGGCACCGGTGCACGTGCCGGGGGCTCCGGAGCGGGGGAAGCCGTACTGGACCCTGATGGGCCCCGAGGAGGCGGGGCGGCTGTGGCGGAAACAGTACGGCGATAAGGTGCCGCCCTCCTCGGAGGCGTCGAAGCCTTCTGGGACGTGACGACTCGAACTCGCAGAAATAGAAAAACCACGACGCTCAAACTTCACTTCTCTATGCGTCTCCTCGCGTCATACTGCGCCGCGCTCAGGCACGCTCACAAGAATCTGTTCGCGGGGCGCGCTCCGTGCACCACCTCTCGCTTCACCCACTCCGCTATGGCCACCGACGTTCCCACGAAGGACGAAAGCGCGCCCCACCAGGTGCACCACGACTACAGTGCGTGAACGCTCGAGCCACGACACCTTTTTCTTTCCCCTTCGACACGTTCTCGTCCTGACACCCGCCCCTCCTCCGCGCCGCAGCGTGGCTCACCAAGGGCACCGCCGCGAGCCACACGCTCGCGGAGATCACCAAGGCGTTCCGCTGCACCGAGCAGGGCGCGAAGAACGCCATGACCCGCCGAGGCATCACCCACTGCAAGGACTGGGAGCACAAGGGCGGAAGCTCGTGGGAGAAGAGGGCGTACAGGAAAAGGCCGGCGCCCAATCATCCGGTCGAGTTCGTCCTCGGCAAGCGCGTCTTCGAGGACGGCGCGGTCGAGTATAAGGTGAGCTACACCGGCCTCGACGACGACCACGCGCACTGGGAAGCCGCCGCGAACCTCCCCAAGAAGGCAGTGGACGAGTACGAAGAGGCGCACCCGCACGCGTGAAAACGCGTTGGAGAGG
>Ga0181563_10005345_pt1 | contig 11766 bp, 8 predicted proteins | sample 011ome_25_FD_133759 | JGI IMG/M metagenome (GOLD analysis project Ga0181563, IMG submission 133759) | Coastal salt marsh microbial communities from the Groves Creek Marsh, Skidaway Island, Georgia - 011512CT metaG (megahit assembly) | ecosystem: Environmental > Aquatic > Marine > Intertidal zone... | reverse complement strand
GTGCCAGCCGTCGGCCACGGGGGCGGCGGCGACGATGGCCACGGGCTGGGGTTTGAGGTGATAATTCAACGCCTCGCTCAGGCGAAACGGATCCCACTCTTTGGCCATGTCGCAATGCGCCACTTGGGCCAAGGCATGCACGCCGGCATCGGTGCGCCCTGCCGCGGCAATGCGGTGCTGGCCCGGTTCTATTCGGGCCAGCGCGGCCTCGATTGCGCCTTGGACCGAGGGCAGGCCCTCTTGCCTTTGCCAGCCGGAAAAAGGCGCGCCGTGATATTCGATTTTCAATGCATAGCGGGGCATGGGGCGTTCCTGTCGTCTTGGGCGGCCTTATGCCCAAGCTGGGCGATCGTGGCAATGGTGCGGTGCCTTAGGCCAAATCGGGGGGCAACAATGGTGCAATCAGCAGGCCAAAGGCGCGCTGCGATTGTTCGGCGGCGCTGTCGGGGGGCAGGCTGGGGGCTGCATCGGCAAACCAGCGGTCTAGAATGCGGGCAAGGCCCAGCGTGACCTCGCACAGCAGTGGCACGGGCAAATCGCGCCGCACGGCGCCTTTGTATTGGCCGGCCACGATCATCGCCGCCACGCGCGCGCGCAGGTCTTGTAATGGCTCTGCCATGGCGTTTTGAGCGGCAGTTTCGCCAAAAAGCCCGCGCAGCAGCGCATCAAGGGCGGCATCACGCTGTAGCGCGGCAGCCAGCGCCGCCGCCAAACCCACCGCGCGGGCCCAAAATTCCTGCGCATCTTGGGCTTGTAAAACCGGCGTGTCATCTAGCCCCTCGACACGCGTAAAGGCGCGCAGCAGCGTGGCCCGATAGAGCGCCGCTTTATCCGAAAAATAGTGGTAAGAGCGCCCCTTGCTTTGCCCTGCATGCGCTAAAATGCGGTTCATCGAGGCGCGCGCAAAGCCATGCTGGCAAAACTCGGCCTCGGCAGGATCCAACCAAAGGGCCTGCTCGGCGGGGGAAAGGGCGCGAAAGCGCGTCTCGGGTGTTTGGTGAGATTTGGGCATGTTTGGGCGATTATAGACTGACGGTTTAAAAGGTTCATCACAGTTTAGACTGGCAGTCTATAGCTTTTTTATAGTGCGGCAAAAAATAGACCGACGGTCTAATTTGGCCCAAAAGAAACCCCCGGCCGCGGGGCCGGGGGTGGGGTGGGCCTTATAGATCTTTGGCCAGCTTGCGCAGCTCGAATTTTTGGATCTTCCCGGTCGAGGTTTTGGGCAGCTCTTGAAACACCACCTGCTTGGGGGCCTTGAAGCCCGCCAGCCGTTCGCGCGCAAAGGCGATCAGCGCGGCGGCATCGGCGCTGTGGCCGTCTTTCAGCTCGACAAAGGCGCAAGGCACCTCGCCCCATTTTTCATCGGGCTTGGCCACAACGGCGCATAGCAGCACATCGGGATGGGCCATCAAAACGCCCTCTACCTCGACAGAGCTGATATTCTCGCCGCCCGAAATGATGATGTCTTTCGCCCGGTTGGCAATTTGCAAATAGCTGTCGCCATGATGCAAGGCGATATCGCCCGAATGGAAGTAGCCGTTTTGAAAGGCCTCTTCGGTGGCTTTTGGGTTTTTCAGATAGCCCTTCATCACGCCATTGCCGCGAAACACAATCTCGCCCGAGGTGGTGCCATCGCGTGGCACGGGCTGGCCTGCCTCGTCCCACACCGCGACAGGTTCCATGAATGGCATCGCCACCCCTTGGCGCGATTTTTTGGCGGCTCGTTCGTCGCCCACCAGATCATCCCATTCAGATTTCCATGTGCATTCCGTGGCCGGGCCATAGGTTTCTGTCAGCCCGTATACATGGGTAATGTTAAAGCCCAGCGGCTCGATCTTGGCCAATGTGGCAGGCGCCGGGGGGGCACCGGCGGTGAACACCTCGACCACATGGTCAAAGCTGCGGCGCTGATCTGCGGGGGCATTGATCAGCATATTCAACACGATGGGCGCACCGCCAAAATGTGTTACTTTTTCGTCTGCGATGGCGTCATAAATCGGCTTTGCCGCAATATCGCGGCAGCAGATCAGCGTGCCCCCCACGGCGGGCATCATCCATGTGTGGCACCAGCCATTGCAATGGAACAGCGGCACAATGGTCAAATAGCGCGGGTGCAGCGTGATGCGCCAGCTGATCACTTGCCCCATCGCGTTCAGATAGGCGCCGCGATGGTGATACACCACCCCCTTGGGCCGCCCCGTGGTGCCCGATGTGTAATTCAGCGCAAGACTTTCCCATTCGTCTTCGGGCATGATCCACTGAAAATCAGGGTCGCCACTGGCCAAAAGCTGCTCGTATTCGGTGTAATGGCCATGGGCATGCACACCGGCTTGGTCGTCGGCCACCTCGATCACGATGGGGGCGGGGCCGCTCATCTGTTCGATGGCTTGGGTGGCCATAGGCAGAAATTGCGGATCAACCAGCAGCACCTTGGCTTCGCCATGATCGAGAATATAGCTGACTGTTTCGGCCTCTAGCCGGGTGTTGATGGTATTAAGAACCGCGCCGCAGGCGGGCACGCCGAAATGCGCCTCGGCTTGGGCGGGGATATTGGGCAGCAGCGTGGCCACGACATCGCCGGGCTGCACACCCAGCTTGGCCAAACCCGAGGCCAGCTGCGTGACGCGCCGGGTATATTCGGCATAGGTTTTGCGATGGGCGCCGTAGACCACAGCCTGCGTTTCAGGGAACACTTGCGCCGCGCGCTGCAAAAATGACAGCGGGGTCAGCGGCACGTAATTGGCCGCGCATTTGCCCAGCCCGGTTTCATCCTTCATCCAGCCCATGGATCAGCCTTTCTGCCTGTGCGTTTGTTGGGCCGAAACTACTGCGGCACGACGCCAAAAGAAAAGGGCAAAACACAAACGCGAAATCCCGGGCCAAGCTGGCCTGGCCCGGGTGGGGTGGTTTAGCCCACGACGTTGAAATCTGGGCCATAGGGGTAGCCGGTGATGTTTTCGGCACCCTCTTCGGTGATGATCAAGATATCATGCTCGCGGTAGCCACCGGCGCCGGGCATGCCCTCGGGCAGGGTCAGCATTGGCTCCATCGAGACCACCATGCCGGGTTCCAGCACTGTGTCGATATCTTCGCGCAGCTCTAGCCCCGCCTCGCGCCCGTAGTAATGCGACAAGATCCCGAACGAGTGGCCATAGCCAAAGGTGCGGTATTGCAGCAAATCGCGCTCTTGCAAAAAGGCGTTGATCTGATGTGTTACCTCGGCGCAGCTGATGCCGGGTTTCAGCAGGCTCATGCCATATTCATGCGTGGCCACGTTGGCCTGCCAAATGCCCAGGCTGGCATCATCGACATGGGCTGCAAACATCGTACGCTCTAGCGCGGTGTAATAGCCTGAAATCATGGGAAACGTGTTCAGGCTAAGAATGTCACCTTCGGCAATTTGGCGGGCGGTTACCGGGTTGTGGGCGCCATCGGTGTTCAGCCCCGATTGGAACCATACCCAAGTGTCGCGATATTCGGCATCGGGGAAGCGGCGGGCAATCTCGGCCTCCATCGCGTCGCGCCCTGCCATGGCCACGTCGATTTCGCGGGTGCCCAGCTTTACCGCCTCGCGGATGGCATAGCCGCCCACATCGGCCACATTCGCACCGGCGCGGATCAGGGTGATTTCGGCCTGCGATTTGCGCATGCGCTGCTGCATGGTGTGCCCGGCAATATCGTGGCGGGTTTTCGGGGCCAAAAACGCATCCAGCTTGGCCGATTGCATCAGCGACAGGTGATCGCCCTCGAAACCCACAGCGGTGCCGGTGCCGGTGACCGAGGCAACCGCGCGCCAGAAATTGTCGCGTGTCCAATCGGTATAGGTAATATTGTCGCCCACGCTGCGCCGCCACGGCTGGCCTGCATCAATGCCGGCGCTGATGGTCACGCAATCGCTGGGCGTTACGACGCAGGCATAGGGGCGCCCAAAAGAGCAATATAAAAACCCAGAATAATAGGCCACATTGTGCATCGATGTCAGCACGCAGGCATCCAGCCCCAGATCGGCCATAATCTGGCGCAACCCGGCCAAGCGGCTGCGGTATTCGCTGGCCTCGAAGGGCAGCGCCGCTTTGGTGCCATTGTGAAAGCGATACATGTCGGGACGGTTCAAGTTGGTCATTCGCGGTCTCCTACAGGGCCCATGTCGCATGAGTTCGGGCCCCCTAAAGGTCCCGGCGTACAGGACGGCTGCGGATTGCTCCGCGGGTAGTGGGCCACCTTACAGCCCATGCGCCGACGCCATCGGCACACCCCACAGCCCCGATACACGATCTTGGGGGTTTCGATCAATATGCTGTTTTTGCCAAAGCGCATGCGCTAGGCTGGGGGCATGATTTTATCTCGTGGCCGTGTGTATTTATTCATCCACATTCCAAAGACCGCAGGCACTGCCATGGCCCTTGCCCTAGAGGCGCGGGCGATGCGCGATGATATCTTGCTGGGCGATACACCCAAGGCGCGCAAAAGGCGCCATCAGGTTGCGGGGGTGCAAGCGGCGGGGCGGTTGTGGAAGCATTCCAGCTTGGCTGATTTGGATGGGCTTTTGGCCCCAGACGAGGCCCGCGCGCTGTTTGTTTTCACCCTTGTGCGCAATCCATGGGACCGGATGGTAAGCTATTACCACTGGCTGCGGGGGCAGCGGTTTTCACATCCTGCGGTGGCCTTGGCGCAGCAGTTGCCATTCGAGGCGTTTGTTTTGGCGCCGCAAACCTTGGCGGCTTGGCAGGCATGGCCCGCGCGCCGATATGTCGGCGATGCGCAGGGGCGCGATCTGTGCCGGTGCTACATCAGGATCGAACGGTTTAACCACGACGCCGCGCCCTTGATCCAGCATCTGGGGTTTGCGCTGGATCTGCCCCGCGCCGCGGCAGAAGACATCACGCGCTTTGGCTATGGGTTTGACGATGCGCGCAGCGCCGCGCCTTAGCCCTTGGCGTAACCCAACGTTTGCAGCGCCTCGCGGATTTCGTCCAAAATGGCCGGATCATCGATGGTTGCGGGCAGTTTGAACGGCTCGTTATCGGCGATTTTCACCATGGTCGCGCGCAAGATTTTGCCCGAGCGGGTTTTGGGCAGCCGGTCCACCACCACGGCCAGTTTGAACGCCGCCACGGGCCCGATCTGGTCGCGCACGCGCTTTACGCATTCGGCCACGATATCGCCATGGGGGCGGTTGACCCCCTTGGTCAGGCACAAAAAGCCCAAAGGCATCTGGCCTTTTAGCTGGTCTGCCACGCCGATCACCGCGCATTCGGCCACATCGGGGTGGCCTGCCAGCACCTCTTCCATGGCGCCGGTTGACAGGCGGTGGCCCGCCACGTTGATCACGTCATCGGTGCGCGCCATGATGTAGAGATAGCCATCTTCATCGATCATGCCGGCATCGCCGGTTTCGTAATAGCCCGGGAAGGTGTTGAGAGAGCTTTTCTCGACCCGCACTGCGGCATTCCAAAGCGTGGGCAAGGTGGCCGGCGGCAGGGGCAGTTTGACGGCAATTGCGCCCAGCGTGCCCGGCGCCTGGGGGTGCCCAGCCTCGTCTAGGATTTGCACGTCATAGCCGGGCATGGCCACGGTGGGGCTGCCCAGTTTGACGGGTAGCGCCTCGATCCCGGCGGGGTTGCCGGCAATCGTCCAGCCAGTTTCGGTTTGCCACCAATGGTCATAAATTGGTTTGCCCGTCACGTTTTGGGCCCATTCAATCGTATCCGGGTCCGCGCGTTCGCCGGCCAAATAGATGGCGCGCAGGCACGACAGGTCGTGGCCGGCCATGTATTCGGCTTTGGGATCTTCGCGCTTCACCGCGCGAAAGGCGGTGGGGGCGGTGAAGAAACTGCGCACCTTATGCTGCGCGATCACCCGCCAGAATGTGCTGGCATCTGGGGTGCCAACCGGCTTGCCCTCGAACACGATGGTGGTGTTGCCATGCACCAAGGGGCCATAGCAAATATAGCTGTGGCCAACCACCCAACCCACATCGGATGCGGCCCAAAACACATCGCCCGGATCCACGTTGTAGATGTTTTTCATCGACCAGTGCAGCGCCACCAAATGCCCCGCCGTTGGGCGCACAACGCCCTTGGGCTGGCCGGTGGTGCCGGAGGTGTAAAGAATATAGGCCGGATGATCGCCCGAAACGGGCACGCAGTCGGCGGGCGTGGCGTTTTCTTGGAAGCCGTGCCAATCCAGATCGTGGCCCGGGGTCATCGGGGCGATTTCCTGTTCGCGCTGGTAGATCACGCAAAATTCGGGCTTGTGGGTGGCCTCGGCGATGGCGCCATCCAAGAGGGGTTTGTATTTTACCACGCGCCCCGGTTCCAGCCCGCAGGACGCAGCAATAATGCATTTCGGGGTGGCATCATCGATACGCACGGCCAGTTCGTGGCTGGCAAAGCCACCAAAAACCACCGAATGTATGGCCCCGATCCGGGCGCAGGCCAGCATGGCCTCTAACGCCTGCGGGATCATCGGCATGTAGATGATGACGCGATCGCCCTTTTCGATGCCACGCGCCTGCAGCGCCCCGGCCAACACCGCCACGCGCTGTTGCAATTCGGCATAGGTGATTTTTTCGACGCTATTGGTGATGGGGCTGTCATGGATGATGGCAACCTGTTCGCCGCGCCCGGCGGCAACGTGGCGATCAACCGCGTTGTAGCAGGTGTTCACCTGCGCATCTGAAAACCAGTCGTATAAATGCGCCCCGCGCTGGCTGAGCGCTTTTTTCGGCTTGCGCACCCAATCGATCGCTTCGGCCTGTTGCAGCCAAAAGCCCTCGGGATCGGCCTTCCAGCCTGCATATACCTCTGCGTAGGTGGTCATCTCATCCTCCATCCCAAAGCACGGCAATTGTGCCGCGCGGTCTGTGATGGGATAGGTTAGAGGGTGCCGCCACGGCAAGCCTGTTACCGCCCAAAGAGACAGATCGACGCAGAAAATTTGCAGAAAACCGCCGTGCGCCGCTGCAAACTTTTGCAAATATGGCTGTTATGGGCGGGAATTCTGCGAAGAATAGCGGGATTTGCAAAATAGCAAATCCCGCAAATGCAAATGCCCCGCCTAGCCGTAATGGGCCACGGGCGTGCCGGCGATGGCCGCCATGTTCAGCAAGCCACGCGCGGTGATGCCGGGGCTGACCACATGGGCGCGGTTGCCCATGCCCATCAAAATGGGCCCCACCTCTAGCCCGCTGGCGCGCATCTTCAAAATGTTGCGCACCCCCGATGCTGCATCGGCATGGCCAAAAATCAGCACATTGGCCACCCCTTGCAGGCGGTTGCCGGGCAGCAGCCTTTCGCGCAAATCGGGGTCTAGGGCGGCATCGACATTCATCTCGCCCTCGTACAGAAAATCGCGCGGCGCGCTGTCAAGAATGGCGATGGCATCGCGCAGGCGCTGGCCCGAGCCTTCGGGCTGGTTGCCAAATTGCGATTGCGAGCACAGCGCGATTTTGGGCACCAGCCCAAAACGCCGCACATGGCGGGCCGCGCCAATGGCGATTTCGGCCAGATTTTCGGCGGTGGGCTGGCTGTAGACATGGGTATCGGCAATAAACAGCGGCCCATCTTCCAAGATCATCATCGACAACGCCCCATGCGGGCGCAACGTGGCATTGCCCAGCACTTGGGTGACGTAATTCAAATGCCAGCGAAATTCGCCAAAGGTGCCGCATAGCAGCGAATCTGCCTCGCCCCGGTGCACCATCACCGCGCCAATGGCTGTGGTGTTGGTGCGCATGATCGCGCGGGCCAAATCCGGGGTGACGCCGCGGCGCGCCATCAATTCGTGGTATGTGCCCCAATAATCGCGATAGCGGGGGTCGTTTTCGGGGTTAACCACCTGCACATTGTGGCCCGGGCGGATGGTCAGCCCATAGCGTTCGCAGCGCCGCTCGATCACGTCTGGGCGGCCGATCAAAATGGGTTGCTCGGTGGTTTCTTCCAAAATGGCTTGGGCTGCGCGCAGCACGCGCTCGTCCTCGCCCTCGGCAAAAACGATGCGGCGCGCGGCGGTGCGGGCGGCCTCGAAGACGGGGCGCATCAGAAGGGCGGATTTGAACACAGAGCCATTCAAGCGTTGGCGATAGGCGGCCATGTCTTCGATGGGGCGGGTGGCCACGCCCGAGGCCATGGCCGCCTTGGCCACCGCCGCCGAGACAATGCCCGACAAGCGTGGATCAAAGGGTTTGGGAATAAGATAGTCAGCCCCAAATGTCAGCCGTTCGCCTTGATAGGCGGCGGCGGCTTCGGCGCTGGTGGTGGCGCGGGCCAGTTCGGCGATGCCCTCGATACAGGCCAGTTGCATCGCGTCATTAATCTCGGTTGCGCCCACATCTAATGCGCCGCGAAAGATAAAGGGAAAGCACAATACGTTGTTGACTTGGTTGGGAAAATCGCTGCGCCCCGTGGCAATAATGGCATCAGCTGCCACGCTGCGCACCTCGTCTGGCAAGATTTCAGGCGTGGGATTGGCAAGCGCAAAGATGATCGGGCGCGGTGCCATGCGGGCCACCATTGCGGGGGTCAGTACCCCGGGGCCAGACAGGCCCAAAAACAAATCGGCCCCGTCCACCACCTGATCCAAGTGGCGCAAATCGGTTTTCTGCGCAAAGGCTGCCTTTTGCGGGTTCATATCCTCGGCTCGGCCCTCGTAGACCAGCCCGTGAATATCGCAAAGCCAGATGTTTTCGCGCCGCACGCCCAGTTTCAGCAGCATATTCAGGCAGGCAATGCCCGCCGCGCCACCGCCGGTGCTGACGATTTTGATGTCTTCAAACCGTTTGCCAGCCACATGCAGCGCGTTGCGCGCAGCGGCCCCCACCACAATGGCGGTGCCGTGCTGATCGTCGTGAAAAACCGGGATCCCCATACGCTCGCGGCAGATTTTCTCGACGATGAAACAATCGGGTGCCTTGATGTCTTCTAGGTTGATGGCGCCAAAGGTGGGTTCCAGCGCGCAGACGATCTCGGCCAATTTTTCGGGGTCAGATTCGTTGACCTCGATGTCAAAGCAATCGATTCCGGCGAATTTTTTGAACAAAACCGCCTTGCCCTCCATCACCGGCTTGCTGGCCAGCGCCCCGATATTGCCAAGCCCCAGCACCGCGCTGCCGTTCGAGATGACGGCCACCAGATTGCCGCGCGCCGTGTAGCGCGATGCATCGGCGGGGTTGGCGCTGATTTCTAGGCAGGCTTCGGCCACGCCGGGGCTGTAGGCCCGCGCCAGATCGCGGCCATTGGCCAGCGGCTTGGTGGCGCGGATCTCTAGTTTGCCGGGCTTTGGAAACTCGTGATAATGGAGTGCAGCTTGGCGCAGCGCCTCTTTTTGGCTGTCAGACATGGGGCCTCCCTAGGCTATGGTTTAGTATTAAACTATTTTTTTCATCGTGGGAAGTGCTGCAATCACACGGCGGTTTGAAAACGCCTGCCACGGCCAAATTGCGCGCAAACCGGGGCATGGCTTGCAAATTTCGGTTTTGAGGACCAAAACTTGGTAAAAAAGGGGCGTCATGTCTGAAATTCGTGCGGAATTGCGGCTGCCTACCACCGATTTGGCGGGCGATATTGGGTTTATGACCAAGGTGGCAGGGTTCAGGATGGATATGATCTATCCCGCCGATGACCCCGCTGTTGCGGTGTTTTCGGGCCATGGGCTGCGGTTGCGGCTGGACCGCCACGCGCCCGAAGGCGCGGGAACCCTGCGGCTGCTGGCCGACGACCCCGACAGCGTGGCAAATGGCCAGCGCCTGCTGATCTCGCCCGGTGGCACGCGGGTGGAAATTGATCAGCTGAACCCGCCGATGGAAATTCCGCCCACCCAACACGCCTATGTGGTGCGCCGCCTGCGCGATCAGGCGCCTTGGGTGATTGGGCGCGCGGGCATGCAATATCGCGACCTTATTCCAAACCGTTTAGGCGGCTCGATCATCGCCAGCCATATCCGCATACCCGATGGCGGGCCGGTGCCCGATATGGTGCATTTTCACAAGGTGGGGTTTCAGCTGATCTTTTGTTTGGCTGGTTGGGTGGATGTGGTCTACGAAGACCAAGGCCCGCCCATTCGGCTCTATGCGGGCAATTGTTTTATCCAGCCCCCCGGCATTCGCCACCGTGTGCTTTACGCATCAGACGCGATCGAGGTGCTGGAAATCGGCGTGCCGGCCGAGCATGTCACCGAGATCGATCATCAGATGGCGCTGCCCACCCCCCATCTGCGCCCCGATCGTGAATGGGAGGGGCAAAAATTTGTCCACCACCAAGCTGATGGCGCCCCATGGCAGCCCTTTCGCTTGCCCGGGTTTCAGGCCCGCGACACCACGATTGCCGCCAATACCAAAGACGTGGCCGGCGTTGTGGTGGCCCGCCCAGATGGCACGGCCAACCCCAGCCCATGGGCATGGCATGGCTGTGACATCCATTTCACCTATGTCATGCAAGGCCAAATGGAATTGCACGCCGAGGGCCACGACAGCGTGGCCTTGGCCCAAGGCGATGCCTTTGTTATTCCGCCCGGCCTGCGCACGCGCTATGGCGCGCCCAGCGACGACCTGCAGCTGATCGAGGTCAGCCTGCCGGGCCGGTTTGCCACCCATATCGACCCCAGCCAGCCAGAGGGACCAGCATGAGCTTGTTAGACGCGGCGCGCGCGGTGCGCGAAAATGCCTATGTTCCCTATTCCCGTTTCAAGGTGGGCGCCGCGCTGCGCTGCCCCGATGGCACGGTGCATGTGGGGTGCAATGTCGAAAACGTAGCCTACCCCGAAGGCACCTGTGCCGAGGCGGGCGCCATCGCAGCCATGGCCGCGGCTGGCGGGCGCGAGATTGCCGAAATCTGCGTGATCGCCGACAGCCCCGTGCCCGTCAGCCCCTGCGGGGGGTGTCGGCAGAAACTGGCCGAATTTGCCGGGCCAGACGTGCCTGTTGTGCTGGCCACAACCGATGGTGCCACCTATCACACCACGGTGGGGGCGCTTTTACCCGGCGCCTTTGATCGCGCACAGATGGCGCGCAGTTAGGCCATGCAGGCGCGCGATATCTTATCTGCGCTGCGCGATGGCCAGCCGCTGCCCGACACGGCGCTGCAGTGGTTTGCCGCGGGGCTGGCTGATGGGCGGGTATCGGATGCGCAGGCCGGTGCCTTTGCCATGGCGGTGGTGCTGCGCGGGCTTGGCCCCGAGGGGCGGCGCCGCCTGACATTGGCCATGCGTGATTCGGGCGATGTGTTGCGCTGGTCTGGTCCGCAGCCGGTGATCGACAAACACTCTACTGGCGGTGTGGGCGATTGTGTCAGCCTTGTTTTGGCGCCTGCTTTGGCGGCCTGCGGGGCGTGGGTGCCCATGATCTCGGGGCGGGGTTTGGGGCATACGGGCGGCACGCTTGACAAGCTCGAGGCGATACCGGGGTTTCAAACCGGCCTCTCCGAGAGCCGCTTGCGCGCCGTGGTGGCCGAGGCGGGCTGCGCCATTGTGGCCGCCAGCGACCGGGTGGCCCCTGCTGATCGCCGCCTTTACGCGGTGCGCGATGTTACATCGACCGTGGCCAGCATTGATCTGATCACCGCCTCGATTTTGTCAAAAAAACTGGCAGCAGGGCTGCAGGGGCTTGTGCTGGATGTGAAAATTGGCAGTGGCGCCTTTATGCAAACCCTGCCCCAAGCGCGCGAATTGGCGCAGGCCTTGGTGCAAACCGCCACTATGGCGGGCTGCCCCACCGCCGCGCTGATCACCGACATGAGCCAGCCTTTGGCCCCTGATCTGGGCAACGCG
>Ga0181563_10005342_pt1 | contig 11775 bp, 6 predicted proteins | sample 011ome_25_FD_133759 | JGI IMG/M metagenome (GOLD analysis project Ga0181563, IMG submission 133759) | Coastal salt marsh microbial communities from the Groves Creek Marsh, Skidaway Island, Georgia - 011512CT metaG (megahit assembly) | ecosystem: Environmental > Aquatic > Marine > Intertidal zone... | reverse complement strand
GTAATTATTACCCGCATCTGAAAGTCTAACTATTTCTTCTTTAATAGAAGTGGTATCATCATTTGCATTTAAATCGATAACATCAAACATTTTACTATCAGCAATAGCTTTATAACTAATAACATCAAACATTTGTTTAACTTCAGGATCAATAAATCTAGATGCTCCACCATATCCTGTACGAATATCTTCTTCAAATCCTACGTTTGGATTTGGAAATAATTCATTAAATAACTTTTCAGAAATTCTTTCTCTTATTTGTTCAGGATTAACTGCATCACTTGTTAAGTTTTCGCCTGTTAATTTTATAGAATCATCATTTTTATTAGATAAATCCTGACCTATTTGACCAAATACAACCGCTAACGCTGTACCTACTCTATCTGATAAACGCTGTGTTTCACTATCCCATAAATTATTTTCAGGATTAGCTATAAAATTTTGTAATTTAAAAGCTTCTTCAGTAGTAGCAGCTAATGAAGGTCTAATAGTTGCATTAAGGCTATCATTAAATAATTCCCCTTGTTTAAGAACTGTAGAAACCGAATCTTCATTTAAAGCTAATGATTCATTTTCAGGTAAATTAGTAGATAATGTTTCTATAAATTGACTTGGAACTTGGGACTCATAAAGAGTAGGAGTGCTTCTGCTTGCTCTTACACTTTGGCTAGCTAAGTCTTCTCTAATTCCTTTTTCAATTGTTGAAAGTTCTTCAGGATTTTTTCCAAATAAATAGTCTTGCTGCTCTTGACTAAAAGTACCTACCCTTGCAGCTTGACGAACTAATGGAGCTAATCCTGTTTCTTCTTCTATACCTTGATTTAATAAAGTAGTAGTAGTAGGTACTGTTTCAGTACTAGCAGTAACTCTTGGTTCTTCTTCAATATCTATTGGAGAATAACCTTCTGTTGGTAATCTAACTTCTGCTGATAAATCTTTTTGAGAAAGTAAAGGTGTTCTTTCTTCAGTAGAAGAAGGTAATAACGGTTTACGCTCTTCGCCTTCATATTGTTGTTGTGCTAAACGAAGTTTTAAATCATCGGCGGCTTGTAATCTAGCCTTTTGTTGTGCCGATAGGGTTGACTTTGGTGGCATAATTTTAATTCTCCTAGTATGGGTGACACCTTTGGAGTGCCACCCGTAGGTTTAACTTAAAAGATAATCTCTTATCTCGTTTGCTGTTGGTATATCAGCTTCTGGTAAAGGATTTTTACCATGAAGTAATTCTGATCCACCATATCTTACGCTAGTAAATGGTGCAACTCCAGGAGTTACTCCGATAAATTTAGAGGCTGCACTTTCTGTTTCACCTTGTAATAAATCGCCAGTAGCTTCTAATACTTTAGATACATTACGAACGGTAGGCCCTGATTCACCTATCATAGCATTAAACAACCATTCAGCAGAACTGTCTGAACGTGTTGGATATAATGGAACTACAAGATCTGCAAGACGCTCATACTGTCCCATAATACCAGACGAATATACCGCTCTCTGTATATAACCTTTAGTATCAAGATAAGGAGAAGGCTCTCCAAACTTTAATAAGTCTTTTAAATACTGAGAAGCACCGCCTAACGCTACCATCATAACAATCATAGCAAAAGTATCATATTTAACCTTAGCTGTACCTTTTCTTAACTGTCTATTCCAAAGCTTAGGAATTATATTAGCAGTAAATGTACTAATAAAACCATTAAACTGAGTAAACAATTGGTAATGAGGATCTTGCATCCATAAAGGTCTATTAGCTGCGCCTGGCAGCTGTACTCTTTCTTTTACAAAACGATATAATGCAAGGTCTACCATATAGTTTATTTGATCTTGAAGTTGTCCTGCTCTTTCTATTATGCTAGTTTCTTCTGGTATAATATCTTTTTTAATTTCACCTCTTGCTATTTTTCTTAAAGCTTTTTCGCGAGGAGTAGGTGTCCTTAAAAAATCAAAGTCAGAAATATCTGCAGGACGATTAGAAGTAACATCAAATACTGCGTGTTGATATTCTTGTTCTAGATCTTCTGTTAATTCTAAAAATTTATTTACATCAAAACCAAGATCAACTAATTGATTAAAGGCTCTCATTTCATAGTCATTCATATTTTCTATGTCTAAACCTAAATCTTTAGTTACTTTAATTTCAGAGCCTGCTGAATTTTTAATCTCAATAGATTCTGTTTTTCTTGGAGCAGCTCTAAGAATATCAAAACTACTTCTAATAAAATCTATTCCAAATCCAGCAGCAATTCTTCTTTGTACTTGGGTAATAGTAATAATTCCTGTACCTCTAAAGAAAGCATCATGGATTCTTAAAAATCTTACATCACGCTCGCCTGTAGCTAATCTATCTACAACAGAATTACTATCTGCAGTTTGATTAATTCTTTTTAAAATGTCTTCTGATCGTTTAACTTCTGCCGAAATAGCATTATTAAAAGCTTGAGTGATTTGATTTGTTAATTGTCTTGTTGCATCATTAAATTCTGCATCATCTTTAATATTAAAGTACACCATAGGTGTTTCTGGAAAAGAAGATAAAGCAGCTAAAGGTAAACCCACCATCAATGACCATGATGTTAAATACGAATTAATAGCTGCCCAGCGAGGGTCATTAATTCTGTTAAAATTACCATGACTACTATCAATAGCGGATATTTTATAATACATATACCGATCAATTTCTTCATCAGTAAGTATTCCTTCTTTCTTTAGTCGATAATAAGTAGCATTTAATTTACGACCTCCATGACCAAAGAATCTTGTAACGGAAGCATACTTAGCTGCTTCTTTAGTCCTTCTTCTATTTGCTTGAAATAGATTATCGCTAGAGTATTTGTCAAAATCTTTTTTATTAGCGTAATCTTTCATCGAAGAATAGTAATTCCAAGGTTTATACATTCGTCCTTGTACTAAGGATTGATTAGTAACAACATTACCTTGACCTTCTCTAACAATACTTTCATATAATTCAAGTCTTTGATTTGAAGTTAAATCAGTATTCTTTTCTAACCAAGCTAAAAATCCTGATTTATCGTTCTTTACTTTACCCCAATCAAAACCTTGATCTTTCCACCAACCATCTTTATCAAAGGCTAAATCGTCTTCTGAAAAGAAAGCATCAGTATTCCCTTCAAGACGTCTTGCTTCTTCAACAATTTTATGTTGTTCAATATATGAATTTTCAAATTGTTTGCTTGCTACATAAAGTATATTTTGAGCAGCCTCTTGATCTGTAGTAAGAATATTACCGTCAGTATCTGTTAAATCAAATAAACCGTCTGTTGAACCTAATTCAACAACACTATTATAATAGTTTTGAATCTCTGTAACAGTCGTTAATCCTAATTGTCTTAACCTTTCTTGTGCCGCAGCGCGTTCTCTTGGTGTTGAACGTGGATTTAAAAACTGTTTTGCAACAGGAAAAGCTCCTGATCTTCCAAGAACATGAAGATTCCATTTTTCAAATTGACCTGATTTAGCAAACTCTATTATTTGAGAACTTATATTTTTAACATTACTAAATTTAATTCGTTTAACATTAAATAATTTTGCAATGCTTTCTTGGTCTAAGTACTTTTCTAATTCTGATTCAATAAGATCTTGGTATTCTTTATGATTAGGCCCTGTATTATAACGACCTGTAGTATCTCCAAATGTAGTATGAAAATCTTCTAAAGCTACTGGGCTATCCATTAGCCTATGCATCTCAATTGCTTTTACTTCTGAAGCAAATACTAAACTAGTTAAACCATTTCCTATAGCCGAAATAAAATCAATAGGTGTTTCAACATCGCTAAACATATTCTTAATGCCTACTTTAGATTTTTTATATCTATCGTGAGCTGCTTTAGCTGATATTTGATACTCATTTGTTTTAGTAACTTCTAAAGGAACTTCTTCATCTCTATCTACAATAGCATTAACTTCTTGACCATTAACTGTTGATGTATTTATTGTGTCTCTGATAGGAACATTAAGTGCTGAATCTTTAGATTTCTTTTGTTCTATTAAAGTATAACGATTAGGATCATATTTATTTAAACCAGTTTTAAGAAATTTATTTTTACCTTGGTGATGCAAACTACCTGCTGCACTTAATGGCGCACCTACAGAACCCCCTGCTAAGCCAGCATTAATTAGCCTATCAAAGATTTCTTCGGGAGTATATTCAGTTTCTGAAGCAATAGCAGCGGTTGCCATCATCAAAGCTTCTTGTGACATTTCAGTTCCAGCTTCTATACCAAAACCTGTTAATGCTCGTTTAGCTACTTCTTGAACACTAAAATTTCTTATCATTTCAGGACTCATTCGAATCCCTAAATCTTTAGAGTATTGAGCTATTTCACTTCTAGTTACTTTATCATAAATATTTTTTGCTTCTGTTCTAGTAATATTATCTTTCTTCATTAAGGCAGTAATAATTTTTTCTTCACCTTCTTTAGATAATACCTTTCCTGGAGCTATAAGTTTAGATAAACCAAAACGTTCTAATGAAGCAACTCCAACACCTGCTAATGAAGCAGCAATAAATTGAGGGGCTCCTTTTTCACCAGACATTTCATTCCAAGTTTGACCAGCAGAAATAATTGCAATAGGAGCTAATCTAACAGTTCCTGCTGCTACTCCTCCTACAATAGGACCCCCTACTGCTGTTCCTGCAAGACCTACTGGACCAGCTGCAACCATAGAACCAAATACTGCAAGCATTTGTGGAGCCATCATTACTGTATTATTAAGCATATACTCAAAACCAGTACGAACAGAATCAACATCTTTATAGTCTAAAGTAATTTCAGGAAGATCTTGCATTCTCATTCTTGATCTTGCAACACCAGCTTCACCAAAACTTTCTAAGCCTTTCCAGCCAACTGTTTGTCCAAGAGCATCTGCAAATCCAAAGAGACCATCTTTGATTCCTTCAACACCGACATCCCAAGCTACCCCTGTAGATTGTAAAATGCCTTCTGCACGGTTATCTAAGCCTCGATCACTATGCCTAAACATAACTCCTGAATGTATTTCAGGATCATATTGAGTTTCATTAATAGCTTTTTCTTTAAAGTAAAGCCCATGACCATCAATATAATTATTTATTTCTTTTGAAATATCAGAATATGGTAACGCATCTTCACCAAATACGGCTGCTACCATATCTGCTTCACGCTTCATTCGAATTGCTTCAGGCGAAGCATTCTCATCTAAACGGACTATTCCTGAGGCATATAGCTCATTCGCTAGGTCATCGCCTTCAGGATTGGAGAGAGAGATTAACTCCCTCCCTCCTTCACTTCTGTCAATTCGACCTGTACTATTTACAGTATTAAAGTTACCTTCTTTAATTACTCTAGCAATAGCATCCGCTTGTTGAGTACCGCCTAAATCTCCTCGAATAAATTCAAGTTCGCCTTCATCATTACGAATTAATTTATCGGTTTCAAGAGCATCAAACCCTAATATTCTTTGACGATTCCCTTGACTATCAGTCGTAGTATCACCATCGATCAGTAAACGTTGTACGCCCTCTGAATCAATAAACGTTCTATCTGCCATAGGTTACTCCATACTATTCAAAAAGTTTTTTAGCTTCATTATGAGCTTCTTGAGATACTGCATCACTTCCAGGATTAAGATAAGATTCTACAAAGTAAGAAAAGTCGGTATGCTTATCGTTCTTTCCCATCTTACCGTCAAAGTAATTATTCTTACCTCTTTGTTTCCATGCTATTTCAAATGCTTTCCAAGTACTAATATAATTTTTAGCATCCATAGCTGGATCACTAGGTTGATTATTTCTGATTGAAACTACTGCATTTTTAATTTGTTGATCTAACAAAGCAAATTTCTCACTATCAATAGGTCTAATTAATTCAGCATCAATAGCTCCTTTTGATTTAAGAGGTAGAGATAATTGATTATAAATTACTTCAATACTCCTTGGCTCTGGATTACTACTATCTTTCTTGTATAAAGCATATTCTTCCAAGAAACGAGTTTGTGCTTCAGTAATTTTATTTTTAATTTCTTTTTGTGCAGATGGATTTCTACCAAAAATTAAAATTTGATTTTCATACAAACGAGCAGCATCATCACCTAGTTGGACTATGTCTGAATCTAAATTTATTTCATCATCTTTATATTTAGCATTTAGTTGTTTAAGAGTAAGCTCTGCTCTGTCAAAGAAATGTTTAGATATTGTTTCTGAATCATGAAGATTAGGATCTGATTTATGTGTTTTTCCTTTCATTAAAGGATGACTAAATGGATAATATTGACTTCCATATTCAACTACATATTCACCGTCACCTACTTTAACTGTAGGTAACAAACCAAATTCTTCATGCCAAATATTATCTCCCATGCCAATAGCAGAATAGCCTGTTGTCTTTGGTTCTAGTACTGAAAGGTCTCCTGTTTTTCTATATTCTTGTAGACTAGCTTCCTTATAATCTTCTAAGTTATCTTTATCAGTAATAAACTCTTGACGAGCAGCTACCTCTGCATCAACTCGCTTTAAATAATTTTTCATAGCATAACTAATAGAACCACCATGATCATATCCTAATGCACGAGAACCAGCATACATCACTGCCATACGAGCAAGTTCAGGACCACTAAATAGATCACTAAACATTTGAGTAAAATAGCCTTGAGCTTTATCGAGTATTGTTGGATCAGGAGGAGGAGGATCTTCATCTTCACTAGGACCGCCTGTGTCACTATTAGCATTTGCAGATTCAATTATATCTTTTATTTCAGAAACAACCTTTTCTTCTTCTGGCTTAGGAGGAACTGCAGCATCAGGTATAATTTCTTCTGTTCCTGGTTTTAATTGTAATTCCTGTGAAGCATACTCAGGTTCTTTTTCAGGTTCAGGAACAACTTTAAATTCTTCTTGATCTAAAAACTTAATATCATCATATTGCCAAGGAAGAAATCCAGCACGAGTTACTCCTATTACATGATAATATTCTCCAGTGTTTTGATCTTTATAAACATCAGAACCTTTCCAATTACCTACAAGAGTATCTCCTGGTTTAATAGGAGAAGGTTTTTCAGGACTAGAAAAGAAATTTGGTAACTCATCAGCAAGAAATTCAACAGGCCCTCTATAATAAGGAATATTATTTTTATCTAAATAAGATTCTTTTTCTTTATCCCAATCATATACTCGACCATCTCTAATAATTCGATTGTCAACACCATATTCTCCTTGATCACCAAATTCTATTAATTTAGCTTCTTCAGGAGGCACTCCAAAAGTACCAGGTGTTACCCCAGGAGGAAGACTAGATATTGATTCATCAGGTATATCAGGTGTTTGAACCATTCCAGCTGCTTGAGCAGCAGCATTAGGTAACACTTGTCCTGATCCTGAACTACCTGTAGGTAGAGGGGGAGTTTGAGTAGTAGGTACAGTTGGTTGTGCTTCTGCACTACCTATTAACCAGCTAAACGGATTCCAAGAGCTAGAGGCTGCTTGTTGTTCTTGAGCTGCAGCTAAAATTCTTCTAACTTCTTCTGGATCATCTGTTCCTGCAGCTTGAATCGCTAAATTAATTTGTTCTGGAGTATAAGGCATTTGTCCTTGTTCAAAGCCAACAATAGCAGGAAGAAGGTCTGCCCCTTTTTCAGCTAAATTTATTTCTTCATCAGGAGCAATTCCTGTTTGCTGAGATAAATAATCTATATAATTACTTGTAGGATTATTATCTGAAGGTGGCGCATATCTATTTGCAAAACCTTCTAATGTATTTATATTATACTTATTACCATAAGTTTGAAGTAATCTTTGTATAGCTCTAAGCCCTTCTTCGTCAGAGTTAAATACAGCATAACCATCATTAGCACCGCTTTCCCCAATAAAGTTAGCTCCTGGTCTAATATTTCCTGGATTCTTTTGGCGTAATCCAAGAGGTAAAACTACTTCTCCTGCCTGAGCATAGATAGGACCTCCATTAGCCTCATAACTAGGAACAGTTCCTCCTTGTGATCTTTGAACTTCACGACCAGCTTCATTCATAGCTTCAATCTGAGGTTCAAACATACGTACTGCTTCAGCATTAACTACATACTCACCAGGAGTTAGCCATGCAGGAACTGTATCAGTACCTTTAGGGTCTCCAGGATGGTCATACATAGGAACATCCATCATAGAAGGAATAGTATTATCCTCAAAGAACTCTACGGAAGTCGAGTTACCGTAGCGATCCTTCTGCATAAAACTTTTTATTTTCATGTTATTCTCCTATGAAGATACTTCAAATTCTTCTGTAATCTTACCACCATTTCTTTTATATTTAATCTTACGGATAGCAAGAGGACCAATTGGTGCGCCTTCCTGTGCATACACTGGACCGCCTTTATTAAACAATCCAAAGGCTTTACCAGCAAGAAGCCCAAGACCAACATAAGGAATAGCAGTTCCTAATGCTGCCATTGCCCCTGACCCTGCTGCTCCTGTAAGGGCTGGAGTTGCTGCTCCAGTAGCAGTCACCCCTCCCATATAGCTAGCAGGAGCTACCCCTGTAGTTGCTAATTGAGAAGCTAAGGTAGATGAAGTTGTAGCAGGAGCAAGCAGGGCTGCCCCTTTGTTATAAGCTTCGGTAGTTCCGTAGTTTAAAGCATCGCCCATAACCTTATTAGTAGCCATTTCAGTCGCTTGTTGACCTAAACCTTTTTCAACCGTTGTATCAACAGGTGGCGGTGTTCTACTCATCTGCGAAATAGGAGCTTCATTTTGAAAAGGGTTGGAGGCTAAAGGATCTTGTTTAAAAATGTCCATATAACTAGCCATTACTTTCCTCCAGATTTAGTAGTAGTAGTTTCTTGTCCAACAGCAGGAGAACCTAGAAGACCAAAGAATCTTTGAAGACCTTGATATTCAGTATCTCCTTCTCTTTGTTCTTGTTGCTGTTGGGCTGTGCCTACTCTTTCAATTGCAGCTGCACCCATTCCTGATTGTGCGCCAACATCAGAACCAGTAGTAATTACATTCTGAGCCGCGCCTGTACGTCCTGTTCTTTGAGCAGCTAATTCACTTGCAGTAGCCGCTAATGACTTATCAAGAACATTACCCTCAATCATTGCTTGTTGTCTAGCAGAACCTAATCCACCACCTATTGCTGCTTCTGATTGACCTGCCCCTCTTGTCATAGCCGCTAACTGTTGTAGTTGAGGTTTCATTTGTTCAGAAACAGTTTGATATCCTTCAGTACCGAAGATACCTTCACCACGAGAAGCTTCTCCTAACACTCCTCTAGCAGCTTGAGATTGTTCTGCAATTCCAGGAAGTGTTTCTCTACCAAGATTCATTTGCATTTCTTGGGCTTCTCTTTGAGCAGGAGTAAGCCCAGCTACAAAGCTAAGATTACCTGCCTGTCTTGCTTGTTCAGCATCGCTTAAGCCGCGTTCAATATAAGGTCTAAACTCTTTAGGAATACCACTTTCTTGAACAGTGGTGCTTCCTCCTCCCTTATAACAAATATGAGAGTTGAGTTTTTTATCAAGAGAAGGACAGCCTGTCTCTACTACAATTCCCATAATATCTTCAAATTCGTATTGATCGATCATTTATAACTCCTTAATTAGGACTGTATAAGGCTCTTTATAATCCTTTAACACTCGCTTCCAACCTGGGCGTCCCCAGATAGCAATGTTACGACATTCAGTAGCCTTAGCGAATTCTTCAAATGCTTTTAAACATTCATAACCATCATCAGCCCAATTAGAAATTGTTGTAGTTACGATTTGAAGCTGCTTATACCGTTTATAAAATATAAAACGAGTAATAGCAACTCCATCTCTATGTACCCAACATTGTGCTGTGTTGTTTAAACATTCAATAAGCAAATCATACGAATCACTCTCTCCAATACCATGATCTAAAGCCTTTTGTATTCTAGGCTCTAGCTCACCCCATTGTTTAACTAGTTCATCGTTGTCTAATATCCTCATATGTATCCTCTTAATTTGAGAGAGCGTCTATTATAGCATCTCTTACTTGATCTGTAGTAGATCCGTTAGCTAAATCTTCCATAGCTGAAAGGAGCGCATTTAAACGCTCCTCTAGCTTATTTATTTCATTAGTACTTTCAAAAGACCAAGCATCTAATTCTGCATCCATATTAATTTTAGGTTGAATAAGAGGCATTATCTTGTTCCTCCTTTATCATACTCAAATGCAATAGCAGAAATAATCCAAGGCTTCGTATCATTACTTTCTATACGATAGTTAGCAATACGCCCTGCTATTCTAGTATCTAGTTTATACTGAGCATTATCTCCACCAAAAATAAATGAATATTGGTCTACATTAGATACTCCTCCTTCAAGGCTTACTGATTGTCCTGCAGAGTTTGTCATAGCTAAACGAATAGTAAACGAACCATCTTCGCCTTCAGTATCTAAATAAAATGAAGTATAATTTTCAGTATCTTTAGTTGGACTAACATGAATATTTTTTCTTTCAATAAAAGAATTTAACGCACTGCCATTAGCTTCGTTACCAATATCAAACCCATAAAAGGTATCTTCGGTAATCCCTACTAAATAACTAAAGTTTTCATTAATAAAGGTTAAAGGCCAAGGTCGTTCAAGGTCTCGTGTTCCTATTACATCAAATGAAAAATCATAAGCAGGAGCAGAAGCTACAGTCCCTGAAAGAATAGTTCCAGGTTGATAAACTACATCTAGCTTAGGTGCAGCATCTCCAAACTGAGTATATTCTAATGATACAACATTAGTGCTTGCAGTTGCTACAAACTCTGGTCTAGCATTAAGATCACTAGCTACTGCTGTAGCAATAGCGTTTTGAGCAATACCACTAAGGCTAGTTACAATAATAATTGGACTTCCTATTGTAGGAGTAATAGTTGAAGTAACAGTTCCTTCAATTGTAAAGTCAACACCATTAGTAGCTACTGTTGCTGTACCAGCACTAGGGGTACTTGCATCACTACTGCTAATTGTTAAAGCAAAAGTATCGCTTGTTTCTCTAGCTATTGTATCTGTAAATACTAGATTACCGCCACTACTTGTTACTGTCCAATCATTTACTAACTCATTTAATCCTACTGCTAATAATCCTGTCATCTCAGCATTAGTGCTAGTTGAAGGATAAGTATTATAAACAGTATATATTCCATAACTAGTAGCATTTTTAGTTAATGTGCCTGTAAGAAAAGCTCCTGTTGCACCTGTTGTTGTCTTAGTAATAGTTCCAACAGAAATATTTCCTACATCCCCACCTGTAACTCCATTATGATTTACTACAATATTCCAAGTTCCTGTAACTTCTTTTGCTATTCCATTTGTTATAACAATATTAGGACTAGTAGTTGTTACAGTTGACCCTGATACACCAATATTTAAATCAGTATAATTTTGAATAGCTGTTTGTATATTACTTAGTACTGTAGCTATATCGGAGTTAAGTGGATCATTAACTGAGCTAGTAAAGGCAGTTACTTGTGTACCATCAGGAGCAAACACACTATAGCTAGATGCAAAAGTTGGATTATCAATACCATTTTGACTAGTAAGGGTATAAGTTCCTCCTGTAGCTCCTGTACCCATAGTTACAGTATAACTACCTGAAAGATTACTTTGTTGTCCTGTATCAATAGTAACTACATTACTTGATCTAGTAGCAATTACTCCTGTTAATCCTGCAGCATTAATAGTGTCTTTAAGCTGTTCTGCAGCAGAAGTATTAGTTGTAGTGTTAGCTGTATATACTCCAAATATAGGAGTTGGAAAAGTACCTACATTAGTAGTGTC
>Ga0181563_10005336_pt1 | contig 11780 bp, 17 predicted proteins | sample 011ome_25_FD_133759 | JGI IMG/M metagenome (GOLD analysis project Ga0181563, IMG submission 133759) | Coastal salt marsh microbial communities from the Groves Creek Marsh, Skidaway Island, Georgia - 011512CT metaG (megahit assembly) | ecosystem: Environmental > Aquatic > Marine > Intertidal... | reverse complement strand
TTCCTGTTACTGTTGGTGAACCTGAACTAATTGAAACTGTTCCTGCTCCTGCAGTAAAAGTATCTTTATTTATTTGTACATAAGATGTACCTGTAGTACTAAAATATAAATCATCTGATTGAGCAACTACTACTCCATCTGCATAATTTATAATTCCATGAATAGTATCAGTTGATACACCACTAGGTATAACACCACTAGCACCACCCCATTTAGTATAACCACTTATTCTTCTATAACCACCTGTAGTAGATGATTCAAAGTTTTGTAATTTAGTTGCAGCTCCTGGAGTTCTAAATAAAGCATGAGAACTTGAAACTAAATCCAAGCCACCTTGTACTGTAATTGATGCTCCTTGAGTTGGCATAGTTTATCCTTAATATAAATATGTAAATCTAACATCTGACATATACTCTGGTTGAGGAGAGTTTAATTGGTCAGCCATATTTTGTAATCCTTTTTTATATTCATCTAAAGCTAATTGTGATTGTGCAATATTATCTTTAAACTGATAAATATAATATCTAGCTCTTGCTAGTAAAACTGGTTTGTATTGTTCTGGAAATAAAACCTTATCTGTATCATTAGTTAATTCAGTAGGTCTATTATAAGCAAAGAAATATATTCTATATACATCATCTGGTATAGGAGATAATCCAAATCTTCTACCATCTGAACTTCTTAATACTCTTAGTGGTGTTGAATAAGTTTGTGAATTAGCTTTGTTTGCTTCTTCACCTTGAGCAAAGTTAGCTCTCCATGCTGATAAAGTTGTGAATGCTAATTTATTAATTGTATGAGGAGCTGTCTTACCTGTAACACCTTCTGTTGTTAAAGTAAAATCATCCCAGTTAACTGAATCATAATCTGTATCTACATCAGCCGAACCTGCTTTCATAAGATACCATCTTTGTCCAGCTACAGTTTCTACATATGTATTACCATAATAGTCATCTTGAGGTGCTGCAGTCTTTAACCAAGACCATTCATCAACTGCATCTACAATATCAAAATAAGCTCTGTTAACACAGTTAGCTACAAATTTTTGTATACCTAATGCTCCTGATACTGTTGTTAGTTCTGGTTCATTTATTTCAACCAGTAATTCATTTGTCATTGATAAGTAAGTTTTAGCCATTTAACAGTTCCATGCTCTTAGTGATTTATTAATTCTTGAATTAGGGTCTCTTGCAGTTTTTGCAGATGTAAGTTTTTTCTTCATGCCTTTCATCCTTGCACAAAAACTCTTTCTTCTTTTATTGCCTACAACTTTACTTGGTGCTTTTAAGTTTCGTTTCTTACCAGTCTTAGTTCGACCTTTATTGTAAGAAGCTCTACCTTTAGCATTAAGTCCTCCCTTAGGATTCTTACCCTCTTTACGAGTCCAAGCAGGTGAAGACATTATACCCATTATTATTTTTTCTTATTTTTATCTTTTTTAATTACTATAGTCATTACTCCACCATGACCTTTTTTATTTCGGTGAACTTTACCACCATATTTATATTTACCTTTGTTTACTATTTTTCCACCAGGCATTGCTTTTTTCATTGGCATATTATTTCTCCTATAAGATGTATGCGATTATAATTATAATAGCTACAATAACAACTTCTTTTTTATGATGTTCTTTGTAGTGATTAATTTTATTTGTCCAATATTTACTTAACATAATTCTTCTCCTAAATTAATAGGATGGGGATATTACTACCCCCACCCAATAGTGTATTAAAAATTAATCTATTGTGTAGATAATTTTACCAGCTACTTCTGGTCTTAATACTTTTCTTCCCCATACCATTAAACCTCTAACGATATCTGAGAAAGTACCTGTGTCTCTAACAGTTTCTACTTTGTTCATGCTTGACGCAGCAGCAGTTGAACTCATGTGACCGAATAGAGCTTCAGGTGCAGTTGCTGAACCAGCAGGTGTAGCACCAGATAAGTCATTAGTTGGTAAGTTGTTTGATTTGTACATTGAAAAACCTCTAAGTAATCCAGATGCAACTAAACCATTTCTGATTGAACCTTGACCAGCATTAAAGTCTACTGATAAAAGTTTTGATGCAGAGTTAGAAAGTTGATTGTACCATTCAGGTGCAGCAACAAACCATCTTCCATCTTCAGGTGCGTTAGCTTCGTCTAATACTTTAGCAGCTAATGCCATTTGGTTTAAAGGGTCAACTTCACCACTTCCAAATCCAATATCAATTGGAGTTGAAGTAGTTCCCATTCCTGCAGTTGCAGTTGCTCCTGCTGAAATAGCTGCTAGAATATTGCTATCCATAGCATCTCTTAAAGCATAAGCAGCATTGTCTGCAGCAATAGCTTGGAAGTTGACATGAGAGAATCTCTTCTCTAAGTCATCAATCTTAAATGAAAAAGATTTAGCTTGGTCTACAGTTAGAACAAGTTCTTGGTCAGTTAAGTCAGTTGATGTTACAGCCAGACCTCTTGTGTAGTCTGCTACTGCGATTTGAGGCTCTTTGATAATGTTAACAGTATCACCGAAAGATGAGATTTCTCCCATGTAATCTGTGTTACATACTGCTTCTGCTACTGCAGCTTTTCTTAGAGCTATTTGTACTTTCTTTGAATAGATTTCAGGAATGAAAAAACCATTAGTTTGACCTGAAACACCTAATCCAAAGTTATATGTTGAACCACCAGCGAATTTAGCCATTGTAGTTACTCCTTTGTTAGTTGTTGATAAAAATGAAAATAGAATTAATCTATAATTCTACCTTCCCTTTGAGCTTTTAAAATATCTTTTTCATATTTCATAAACTCCTCATCTGATAATTTTTTAATATCAGACCTTTTGAAGAAAGGTTCTTTAGATTGAGGCACTTGAGTTTGTTCGTTAGTTTTAACCAACAAGTCTGCACCTTCATTCTTCAGTTGTTTCTTCGTAGTTTTTTTATCAAGTCCAAGTCCTCGGTCCTTCTTATACAAGTCAATTGCTCGTGCAGCTAATGCTCCATTAGAGTTGTTTTCATATATCCAGTTTTTAATTTCCATTGGCTGAGTATCTGCCCAGTTATGAAAATCATCAGACTCTTTTATTTCTTCAAAGTCAGGATGATATTTTGAAAGTTCAAGTGCAGCTTCCTTTTGTTGTAAAGTAATGTTTGCTTTCTTTAAACTTTCTAACTCTTCTTGTAAAGTCTTAACTTCATTTTGCGATTGTAAGTGAGATACAGTTTCCACAACTCCATAAATGTCAGGATAATCGTTTTTAAAAGCTTCAAGCTCTTCTTTCGATTTTGGTGGTTGGTACTTAGGTCGGTTCTCTTGAAGTTGAACTTTAAGGTCACTTTCTCTACTGTTCCATTCACCTAACTTCCTATCATAATATCGTTTTAGGTCGTCATATCTTTTCTTATAATCAACTTTTGTATAAGGGTTAGATTCTACATTTAATGCAGAGTCTTGAACCTTATCCATTGTTGCATCAGTATTCTCGGTATTATCATCTGGGTTGCCTTCGGCAGTAGCATTTGATAAACCTTGATTACTTTCAGGGTTTGGCACAAACAAACCTTCATCAGCAGAGGTTCTATCTTGTGGCATAGCATCGTCTGTATGCCAAGATTTTTTTCTGTTGTAAGGGTTTGCTTCGGCTTCTTGTCTTCCTTCTTCGTTTTTGTTACTCATCGTATCCTCCTTTAGGGCTTCTTAACTGAAGGTAGCTAAGGTAGGTGTTTTTGTTTAAAACGAAACTACAAGGGCTTATAATAAAATTATTATAAGGTAGCTTGTCTATTCATAGAGTTACCTTTCTCTATAAATTCTTTATACCATCTCTTCTTCTTGAGATTGAATACCAGCATCATAATCTGCTTCTGCTTGTTTCATCATCTTTCTTAATTTGTCTACACCAATATTCTTAACTGCTTTGGCTGTAAATACAAATTCACCATCTGATAAAAGTGCTGGGATAGAGTCTGAAGTTCCTGTTCCTGGTCCTTCTACTTCTCCATCTTCTGTAAATTCTGTTGCAACTAATTTAGGAATGATAGCTTCTAATTCTGGATGCATCTCAACTGCTTCATCTAATAGTTGTTCTTCTTCTTCTGATAAAGCTGAAGTATCAATAATAGCATCCATACCTTCTAAGTCTTCATCAGTAATATCTTCTTCATCATCCATAGGCATTTCATCATCCATACCTTCTGGTTTTAATAAAGATTCTTCTTCTACTACTAATTCTTGCATAGGTGGCATATCTTCATCAGGCATTTCATCTTCTACTATATCACCTTCAGCATAAGCTTGGTAATCTGGTCTTTGGTCATACTTACTTCTTTCAACACCAACCATTCCACCTAATGCTAATTCTTGTGCTTTAATACTTTTAGATGCTTTATAAGCTTCTAATGCTTGTTCTTGTTCATCAGTTAAAGGTAAACCTGAATCTTGCATAGCTTCAAGTTGTTCCATTTTTTTCATTTCAATAATTTCTTTAGTAGATAAATCTCCTTTATTAAACTTTGCTCTTTGCATTATTCCACCTTTAGCTTTTTTAATAACACCTTTACCTATTAAAATATCTTCCTGTGTTACTTTACCATCACCACTTAAATCTGGGAAAGCTTCTCCACCTTTATTAAATCTTGTTCTTGATTTGTCTAATGCTCTTGAAGGTAAACCTTTTCTAGCAGACATAGGAGTATTGACATCATAAGGTGTAATACCTTGTTTGTCTTCATCTTGTTTTGCAATATAAGGTGGCATTGACATTAATCCACCTGTTGCCATTTTCTTTGCTTTTATTCTTTTCATTTTACTCCTTGCTTAATTATAACAATATTAATTATAGTAGTCAACACTAATATTATTTTACTATTTCTCTTACATTATTGGGCAGGTTCTTCAGTCTGTCCAGTAAATTCCATCTCCCCTGGCATTGGTGTATTACCAGGTCCGATTGGGCTTTCGCCATTTCCAGGGTTGTTTGCTCCTGGAGTTTGTGGAGGTACTCCTCCATCACCACCCATTGCTCCGAGTTCACCAGGGATAGGAGCTTGTGGGCTAGTTCCTTTGTTAGCATTTTGTTGTCCTATTATTTTTGCGTAGATTTCTGCTTCGTCTTTAGTATTTAAAATTTCTGCTGGGTCTAAATCTAAAGAGTGAGCTAATTCTTTTATTACTTCTGACATTCTTACAAATGGAGCAATAGCAGGATTCTGTACAGTTTGTAAGAACATAGTTAGTCTTTGACTTCTAACTTCTTTCTTCATTAAACTAGAAGAACCTGTTGCTTTAATTTCTAAGTCACCTTGTATAGGTAAGTCACCTTCATAGAATTGCATATTCCATTGAAATAATGCTTCACCTAAAGGTTTAATTAATTGGTCATCAATATTTTTAATTACTGTTTTAATATTTAATGATGCTGCTCCCATTAACATTGACATACCAGATGCTGTTCTTGTCATAGATTGAACACCTGTTTGACCATGTGAATAAGAAGGTAGTCCTGTAGATTCATCTGCTAGTTGTCTAAACTTATCAAACATCTGCATATTTTCTACAGCAGTATTTGGAAACTTTAATCCATAAATTGATTGACCAGGAGAACCAGCTTGTCTTTTAAAAATCTTACCAGGAAATACTTCCATAGTTTGATTAGAAGCTAGTGCTGATTCATCAATATCAAAAACTAAGTTACCAGCTAATGCTAAATTATCAATTGCCATTCTTGCATGACCATTCATAATTTGTTGTGCATCATCCATGTTTTCTGGAACACCAATACCAAAAAATGTATATGGATTTTTTTCATATACAAAAGATTGATAAGGAGTTCTAAAAGGTTTAAATGGATTCTGAACAATTCTAATTACTTTATCTCGAATCATCCAAACATTAACTTGAACTTCTTCCATGTCATCAATTGATTCATCAAGTTCTAATCCTTCTTGTCTAGCACTTAATGCATCTATTGTTCCCCAGTATTCTAATACTTCAAATCTATTATTTTCAATATCAGGGTATTGACTTTTTTCTAAATCTATATCTGTTTCCCAAGATTTTTTATTATACTTAGCACCCATTCTTAAACATTCAAGTATTGCTTGTTTGTCAAAGAAAGGTCTGTTAGCTAAATCTAAAACTTGGTTTCTATTTAATCTATGTCTTTGAATTACAAATTCTGCTTCTTCCATATTTCTAGCATTAGGGTCTGGATAAAAATCCCATATGCTAACAAATTCCATTTTAGGAACTTTAACAGTTTCAGGTGTATACTCTCTACCATTACCAGTATCAGTATACTTATGTAAAGTTTTATTATAAGTAAAAGGTCCTTTGATAATTCCTGTTCCAAGTAGACAAGCTTCAAAGATTGCACTTCTTAATTCTACACTACCATTTGATTCTTCTATTTGGTCTAAGATTAATTTCTCTAATCTTCTTGCTGCAATTTGTGCAGGTTTAATTTGAGGCATCTCAGGACTTGGAGCTGGTCCAGAGGTTAAGTCTGCATCTTCATATTCTTTTTCTAAAGAACCTAAGTTTGCATTATTATTTAAATCATTAAAAGTTGTACCAGGAGCTAAATCATTTCCATCACCAGGAAAACCTAAGCCACCATTTAATCCTGTCATAGGTTGTTCACCAGGAACATAATCCATATTACCTTCAACACCAGGAATAGGTTGTTCATTTTCATTCATACCCATTTGTTCTTTTAATGGATTTAAATGAGCATACTCATCTATACCTTCAGGTACTCTAGTTTCTTGAATAGTTAATGGAAATTTATTTGCACCAAACAGTACATCAATCAATTGACCATATGCTGCTAGTACTTTTGTCTTAGTAACTTTAACAAAGACTCTAGATTTCTCATGGTCTCTGAAAGCTACATTTTTAAAATATCTTCCTCGATAGTTATGGAAAGCTTGTAACCATCTATCTTCATCATCTTCTCTAGTAGTTTCACATTGTTGAAATCTAGAGTTTATCTTAGCAACAAGATTAGAAATAGTTTCATCTTCTTTTGCTTCATCCATTACTGGATTTGTATCTTCTCTAATCTGGTCGTAAGTAGCCATATATAATTCCTTAAATTATTTGTGCAGTAATATAATAATACAGTTATTATTACCCTTTGTCAACTATTTTCTTAATTTCTACAATAACACTATTAGGGATAATAGTGCTGTTTCCAATCTCTTCAATTCTACCTGACTCCTCATCAGCTAGTGAATAATCTCCAAATATTCTAGTCACTCCTTTAGCTTGAGTTAATAAATGACCTTTAGTAACACAAATAGGAAGCTTTGCTTTCTTACAACCATCAATCGATTGCCAGGAACTATCAGAGCAAATGTCAAGCCAGTATACAGAAACTAAAGGATATTTATCTATTTCCCTTACAGCTTTAGTATTTATTTTAATTTTCTTTTTAACCATTACCCTTCTTCTCCTCCTGTTGTTGTTTTAACTTATTAAATCCTTTCTTACCTTTTCCATAAGGGTCAAAGCTACCTTTACCTGATACATTACCATCTTTAGCCCAGTCAGTAAACTGGTCTTTAATTCCACCACCATCGGAGTATCTATATATGTTCATTTTAAATACTTGATGTATATGTTCTTGTTTTAAATATTCTTGAAGTTCTTCATATGTCATAACCTCATCATATTCCTCATCTGTTTGAGTATTTTTAAAAGTATATAAAGGCATTAAAAATACTTTCTTAATACATGAAGCTGGTCATCATACTTAGCTATCATCTCTAATTCTTTTTCAATAGTTTCTAATATATCAGAATGCTCTCCAATACCCATTGAGTTGTTTAAATATATTTCTACATTTGCAGTATGTTTTTTTATATGACCTTCTGCGTGTGCCATTAAACTTTCTTTTATTTTATCTCTCATATTAGTATCCAAATGTTGGGTCTGATGGTGTCCATCTTTTTTTATTTGACATTTCTTCCCATACTGAAGTTGCTCTAGGTCTAGACATAACTAAATATCTTAGAGCATCATAAGCATGGTCAGATGCTTTAGTATCTACATCCTCTGGTCTGTTAGGGTCAATAGGTATAGATTGTATTTCTCTAATTAGGTTTGGGCAAGATTTAAATATCTGAAGCTTGGGTCGACCTTTGTCGTTTAATTTTAATCTTTCATGTATTTGTATCTTGCCTTGAATTCTGTTCTTATCAGCTCTTCTAAGCTTATGTCCTGCTCTGGATAGTACTTCCCCTACAGTTGGACCAGTAGCACCTGTCCTTGCCCACGCAGCTCCATCTAACACCCCACTTACAGACAACCTATCCTCTTTTTCAAACTCAAAGATTCTAGTAGCTAAGTCTTCGCCTGTTAAACCTTTTTGATATAGTTCTCTATAAATAATTAATGTTTCATCTGTTGGGTCAACTGCACCCCATACTACTGCAGATTCTGCTGCGTAACCATAGTCAATTCCTTTTACTCTTACCCAATGTCTAGGTAAATCAAAAGGTTCAACTACATGAGTATCATAATCAAATTCTGTAAATGCTGCTCCTTCGGAAACATCCCAGTTACCTTCTAGTAATTGTTTTCTTTGTACAGCAGGTAATGATTGTAACATCTGTTCATACTTACCATCTTCAGATAGATAAGGGTTATCTTCTAATCTAGCTGGTATAAACTTTCTTGTTATATTATCTTCACCTTTAAAACTTTCATTAGGAGGAGCTGGGTCTAGATACCTTTTCTTAACCCAGTTTCCTCCAACTCCTCCAGGGTTTGCAGTACACCGAATGTAGCATTGTATTGCATTATTAGTTGTTCTCAATCGTGATTGCAAATACTGGAGTGGGAATTCTGTTGGATACTGTGTTAACTCATCAATACCTATCCAGGTATATGATTGTCCTTGGTATCTATAAACATCAGCATCTCTATCAAGATAACCAAACTCCAATGAAGCTCCTGAAGGGAATCTCCATATCTTTTCAACTTCTCTAAACTTTGCACCCTTAAAAGCTTTAGGATACAACTCTCTAGATTTATCTATTAGTTCTCTTAATTCAGGCATTGACTTTCTTAACAGTAATGCTCTATGTTCTTTAATGTGCATAAATCTTAATGGGTCTACTAACATAGCATAAGATTTACCACCTCCAGCAGAACCACCATACAATACATCTTGTTCAGGTGCTGCTAGAAAATCTGTTTGAGGTCCTGCATTTGGTTTAAATACTACTCTTTCTTTTTCTTCTTCAATGAGTTTTTTAACAGGACTAGGTAAGGTATCAAGTTTGTCTTCTTCGATGACCAAACCTTTTTTGGTTTCTTTATTCGTTTCGGCATTTTGTACTACTTTCAAAGTTTCTTTTTTATCTCGAAGTCTTCTTGTCTTATTCTCCAAGTTCTTTTTTAGTCTAGCTATTTCTTTCTCCTTAGCTTTGACAGCTTTCCTTGAAGCCATCTTAGCTTTATGAGCATAGCTATAATTATATTGTCTCTTTGGTTTATCTTCAGCCATTCTTACTTAACAATCCTTTTGATTCTACTTTAGGTTCAGGCTTATCTTTGTCTATGATTTTCTTTAAACCCATAGCTGATAACTTTCTGCCTGTTTGATGTTCTAATATTTCAACTGCTCCTCTTAAACTAAAAGCACCTGATTTAACACCATCCTTAATTTCTTTTAATGCTGATACTTCTTTATCAACAACCTCTAGGGTTCTATTATCTTCACCTAACTTATAACCAAAAGGAATAGTAGAACTATTTCTCTTCATCATCTATTTCAACATCCTCTGCATTAGCATCTATTAATTTTTCTTTAGCAGGTATAATAAATATTCCTGATGCTGCTGTATGCGTAACATCAAGTTTATCTCTTTTTGCAATACCCACTCTATCCAACAATGTCTGTGCAGCTTGTAGTTTAGCATTGACTTGTGGTATAGGGTCATCACTTTCTAATATCTCCACTAACTTCTGACTGGCTCTTGGTGCAGACTTTGCTAGAATCTTTGTGGCAACATCTACAATCTCATCTTTTAGGGAATCAACTACATTCGATTTAGAACTGTCAGCATACCCTGCTTCTTTTAGAGCTAGATTTATATCTCCTTTAGCAACACCACCGAGGGCTGCTAGGAAGTTCTTTTGTTGGTCTGTTAGTTTTCTTTGTTTATTATCTGAGTTAGTTGGTAGAAAGTTATTGTTCATGTATTCATTATAACAAGTTTACATCTAGTTGACAACATTTATTTTGATTTAGAGTTGACAAATGCAGAAGAGGGTGTATAATATAATTAGTGTCTCTCCAGGGGGTGAAGCACCTATCTCTATCTGGGGCAGTCCAGCAATATAGCAAGTCTTATGTGAATCTTTATAGCAGGGCGAGGCTATCTAGTTTACATCTAAAGCTAGTTATTTTGTATAAGCAGTATATATATACCCCCGCCACCCCCCATGGCTCTTATGTACCCTATAATGATTCTAATTAGCAACACCAATAATATATATAATAACTATATATAAAAAATATAACTAATTATCTTTAAATATCTTTACTAGTTTACAGAGATAACAAGATTATCAAGCTTCTATAAGATAAGATTAAAACCCTCAAACAATCTCTCAAAATCTCAAGCTTAACAACACTAAAAGCAATATTTCAATACCTTCAAAACCCTTGCCATATCTCAAGCTAAACACCCTAGAATTTTTGAAATTGGGTCGACCCTCTATAGCTTTTAACCTCACCAATTAGATACTTATAAAATATATATATAAATTATATATACGATATAGCTTGACAATTTTTAATCGCTTGACCTAGATTTTAGGTTATTTTTACAAATTATATTTAATATTTAAGCATTATTTATTTCTAAAAACTTTTATAAATTTATATTTGATTTGCTTTGATTTGCCCAAAATCACCTAATTTCACCTAATATTTATTTTGTACAATAGTGTCGCACCCTAAATCAGCTATTATTCTTATATATCAAGGCTTATTTAAGCATCAACTAAAAGTTGTATTTGATTATTTTATTATCTTAAATTATAACTCTATTCATGAGAACAAAACAAAAATTAGATAAAAGAACTCGAGCAAGATTGAGAGAACTTTCTAGAACTGAAAGTGTTTATAATCTTCAAGGTTCAAATTCCACTTATCGAGGGTTTTCAATTCATGGTGGAAAGTCTAAAAGATGTTACTATCAAGCTATCTCAAATGCTAATCAAAACCAATTAGCGAATTTTGTGGATAGTGGTAGGTCTCAAAAAATATATAGCTAATTCGTAATTCTCTTAGTAGTTGAATTAGTACTGGAAACCAAACAACTGGAGGTTGAATGTATAACAACGATATTGAATATAAAAAATATTTAGCTAATCAAAAACGATTAGAGGAATTAGAAAAAAAAGAAATAAAAAGACAACAGAAACAACTACAAGTTGAATGGGATGAAATTAATAAACAATCGGAGGTTGAATAATGGTAAATATGACAGATAGTGAATTTGCAATAATAAAAGCAATTCTAAAAGTAGTTAGTGACAAATGCAATTATTATTGGGAAAGTGAAAACGATATAGATTATGACAAAGAACAAGCTAATAATTATATTGATTTAAAAAAAGACTTAGAATATCATATCGAATTAAAAAGATATAAAGATGTTGATTTAATGAAATTATTATACGAATTAAAATAATACAACCAATAGGAGAAGAAAAAATGAAGACACAAATAGATAAAAAAAGCTTATACCAAAAATTACAAGGTGATAAGACAATATACTATAG
>Ga0181563_10005329_pt1 | contig 11789 bp, 7 predicted proteins | sample 011ome_25_FD_133759 | JGI IMG/M metagenome (GOLD analysis project Ga0181563, IMG submission 133759) | Coastal salt marsh microbial communities from the Groves Creek Marsh, Skidaway Island, Georgia - 011512CT metaG (megahit assembly) | ecosystem: Environmental > Aquatic > Marine > Intertidal zone... | reverse complement strand
CAGAATGCCCATATTGAAGGACTGCCCTTTGGTACCCGTGGTGGCATGCTGATCGAGCATGAATTCCCTGCCGATGGTGAGTATGTATTTACTGTCAAAGGCATGACGGGTTACTTCACGCGCGTGCTTGGTAACGTCAAGGGTGAGAAACTTGAGGTAACTATTGATGGAGAGCGGGTTTATCTCTATGACTGGGATAATGAAATCGGTAACAAGGAGGGTAATGGAGGCAGGACACCTGCAATTCCGATCAAGGCGGGTTTTCATACCGTTGGTGTAACATTCCTGGCGACCAGTGATCTGCCTGATACTGGCCTGAACAGATCCTTCCAGCGGACCATGAATTCTCCCGGGGCCATTTCCGGATACACCTTCTATCCCCATGTTGGGCAGGTGTTCATTGAGGGTCCCTATAATGGATCACCTGCAACCCGTACCCAGAGTCGTGAAAAAGTATTCGAGTGTTATCCGCAAAGCCTGGCGCAGGAGCAAAATTGCGCACGCCAGATTATTTCTACTCTGGTGACCAAGGCGTTTCGTCGTCCCAGCAAGGATGCAGATATTGATCTGATGATGGCGTTTTTCCAGGTCGGGCGTGAAGAAGGTGGCAGCTTTGATTATGGTATCGAATCAGCAATTCAGCGTATTCTCGCTGATCCTGAGTTTATCTACCGTTCAGAAATTGAGCCTGAAGGTGTCAAGCCGGGTGAACCGTACCTGATCAGTGATCTGGAACTGGCGTCCCGTCTTTCTTTCTTCCTCTGGAGCAGTATCCCTGATGAGCAGCTCATAGAGATTGCTTCACAGGGGCGCCTGCATGATGAGAAGGTCCTGGAAGAACAGGTTCAGCGTATGATTGCCGATCCACGGGCTGACGAATTCATTGAGAACTTCACCGGCCAGTGGTTGAACGTGCGCGGTATGGCTGCCAGTGAGCCAGTTGTGGAACTTTATCCAAATTTTGACAGTACACTGCGAGATGCTTTTCGTCGTGAAATTGAAATGTTTTTCGGGAGCATCATCCAGGAAGATCGCAGTATTCTTGAGATGCTCACCGCTGACTATACCTTTGTAAATGAACGCCTTGCCAAACATTACGGTATTTCGGATGTCTATGGAGAGCAGTTTCGTCGGGTAGATCTCGGCCCCGAACTGGACATGCGCCGCGGCTTGCTCGGCAAGGGTGCGCTGTTGACCATTACTTCAGATGCGGCACGCACATCCCCGATCAAGAGGGGTAAGTGGTTCCTGGAAACATTCCTGGATGTCAGTCCTCCTGATCCCCCCCCTGGCGTGGAAACAGACCTTACCCCCAAAGTGGGTGAAAGGCCAAAAACGTTGCGCGAAAGACTTGAGAGCCATCGTGACAATCCAACCTGTGCCGGGTGTCACATGCTATTTGAGCCCATGGGCCTGGCGATGGAAAATTTCAATGCCGTTGGTGAGTGGCGTCTCAAAGACAATGGCCTGCCAATTGATTCCGTGGCGGCCACCAATGATGATATTCCGTTGATGGGTATCGGTAGCCTGAGGGACTTCACGGTCCTCAAGGGTGATCTTTTCGCCCAGGTAGTAACTGAAAAGCTCCTGACTTATGCATTGGGTCGAGGACTTGAAATTGAAGACATGCCGCTGCTGAGGTCTGTTTCCAGACAGGCAGCGGAAAATGATTATAAATTTTCTGCGTTGTTAATGGGTGTCATTCAGAGCCCGCCATTTACCATGAACCAGAAAGCAGCAGAGAGTGAGGAACTGGCTAATGTTGATCACTAAAAAACATATTTCACGTCGGCAATTATTGCGGGGTACTGGCGTAGCCCTCAGTATGCCTCTGCTCGATGCCATGATTCCTGCGGCAACAGCCCAGGAAAAAACCGCGGCAGTACCACCGCAGCGATTCTTTGGTGGATTTGTTCCCCATGGGGCAGCACCAGGATACTGGGTACCTGAAAAGGAAGGAGCCCTGCCCAAGGAGCTGCCTTTTATCTGGAAGCCACTTGAGCCTTACAGGGAGCATCTTAATATCCTCACTGGACTGCATTCCACCTCGTCAGAGCCCCCTCCGGGTGAAACCGGGGCAGATCACTGGGTGGCTGCGGCCTTCCTGTGCGCGGAAAAACCCAAGAAAACCGCCGGTGCGGATGTATTTGCGGGTCACACCATTGACCAGATAATTGCGGAGAAAATTGGCCAGGGTACATTGCTACCTTCCATGGAGATATCCCTGGAGGATCCCGGTTCAGGTTCCAGTAACTGCGGGGAAGGATATAGCTGTGTCTATACCAATACTATTTCCTGGACATCACCCACGACCCCGCTGCCAATGGAGTTAAATCCACAGGTGGTCTTCGAACGTATGTTTGGTAGCGGATCTTCACCTGCACAACGTGCTGCTCGCAGAGAGCGCAACCAGAGTATTCTTGACTCAATTACGGGCAAGATTTCGTCGCTACGCCGTGAAATCAGCGTTCCTGACCGAAATCGTCTGGATGCTTTTACTGATAATGTTCGTGAAATTGAACGTCGTCTGCAGATTGCGGCAAGTGCCACAACGGCGGCTCCGGAAAACTTCGATGTGCCTCCTGGTATCCCCCAGTCATTTGATGAGCATGGTAAACTGATGTTTGACCTGCTTACTCTTGCATGGCAGGCAGATATTTCCCGTGTTGGTACGATGCTTTTTGCTCGAGACCTTACCGGTCGTGTCTATCCGGAAAGCGATGCGCCAACGTTGGGCTTCCACAGTGGCTCTCACCATGGTGAAGACCCATCCAGGATCGATGAATTTTCAAAGATTAACCAGTATCACGTCAAGATGCTTTCCTACTTCATCGACAAGCTGGCTAACACCAATGATGGTGATGGCTCACTGCTTGATCATTCGCTTGTCCTCTATGGCAGCAACATGGGTAATCCCAACCAGCATCTGCATTATGATGTGCCGCATGTTCTGCTTGGTGGAAATAATGGGCGTATGAAAGGTGGCAGGCATCTTGCCTATCCTACGAAGACAGTGCCAACAGGCAACTTGCTATTGAGTATTCTGGACCAGTTCGATATCAACCGGGACAGCTTCGGTGACAGTACCGGACGGCTCGATAAACTGGCTTAACGACTCTGGACATCAATACACTGGATTAAAAATACAATTATGCGTGCTTTAAAAACCATTGCCCTTACAGTGATGCTGGGTTGTAGCTTGCCTTTGTCAGCCCAGCCAGGACTTGCTGAAGCTGCAATGCATGGAGACGAAGAAACCGTTCGCAGTCTTGTCAGCAATGGTGCTGACATTAATGCCACACAGGCTGACGGGGCCACGGCATTACACTGGGCTGTTTATCGCGGTAATGAATCGCTGGTCGAATTTCTGCTGGAATCTGGCGCTAATCCAGAAATAGCAAACCGTAATGGTTCCACGCCACTTTGGCTGGCATCCACACAGGGGGATGCGGAACTCATTTCTTTATTGCTGGAGCATGGGGCTGATGCCAATGAAGAACTACCCCTGGGTCGCAAACCACTCATGCTGGCGTCCCGTTCAGGCGTAGTCGAGGCCGTAGAGGTTCTGCTAGATGCAGGGGCTGATCCGAATGCTGCAGAGACAGAAAGGGGCACAACTGCCCTCATGCAGGCAGCTGACCAGGGACATGCAGATGTCATGGAAGTGCTTATTGATCATGGAGCAGATGTGGCTGCTACATCTGCTCCAGTGATGAGGGACGGGCGCACAGCGGCCCTCGGGCATTCTGAAGACCCACGTATCAACGTCCGCCGACAGAGCATTGTGGTTAACTGTGAATTGGACAATCCCGATCTGGAAGTACTACATAGCCTGGTACGTGGTGGTACGAATGATGATGCGCTGGTAAATCTGATTGAGGAAGGCGATCTTAGCCAGGAGAAAATCTGTTCAACATTCGCTCGTGCTGGACTGGGTTTTGCCGTGGTATCAGGGGATGGTAATCCGCTCAGCTTTAATCGTCGAGGTGATCGGGAGCCGGATGGTGGAGAATTAACCGCACTGGTCTATGCGGCACGAATCGGCTCCATTGAAGCTGCCCGTGTACTGCTTGAGAACGGTGCTGATGTGAACCAGACCACCCGCTATGGCTGGACGGCATTACTGGCAGCAACACAGAACCGAAACTATGAAATGGGCAAATTTCTCATTGAACATGGTGCTGATGTGAACATAGCCAACAAGGGTGGTTGGACGAACCTGTATCTGGCAACAGACAACAGGAATGTTGAGGGTGGAGATTATCCGACTCGCGAACCTGATATGGATCATCTTCAATACATCAGACTGCTGCTTGAATCTGGCACTGAAGTTAATGCCCGACTCATTGAGAGTACCGAAACCCGTACTGTATTCACCAACCAGTGGCTTGATGAAGAAGGGGCGACAGTATTTTTAAGAGCGTCACAATCAGGCGATGTCCCCCTGATGGAACTGCTGCTTGAGTATGGTGCCGATCCGCATATCTATACAGAACTTGGAGTGACGCCTTTGGCTGTGGCTGCAGGTATTGGCTGGGTTGAAGGTGTGACGTCGGAATGGTCCACAGAACAGACTGTTGAAGCAGTCAGGTTGCTTCTTGACCTTGGTATCGACCCTAACTATCAGGCGGATACTGGTCGCACCGCTCTTCACGGTGCTGGTCACAAGGGGGCTACCGAGGTGGCACGAATGCTCATTGAAGCCGGTGGTAGACTGGATATCCGCGACTTTGGCAACACAGATAACCGGGGTAGCCCTGAACTTGCTGCCCATACCTGGTTGCCTATTGACTATGCTGATGGATTGGTTCGCGTTGGTGTACAGTCAGCTATTGCCCATCCGGAAACAGCCGACCTGATGCGCAAGTATATGGATGAGCAGGGTCTGGAGGCGCCACCATTGGGGCGTACACTGGAATCCATCTGCATCGTGGAAGTCTGTTCTGCTGATTACAACCCGACTGATTACAATTAAGAGTTTTTAGTTAGCGGTAAAAAAGCCCGGTTCTTCCGGGCTTTTTTATACCTATTTTTTTTTGTTTTTTTCTGCAGAAGATTCCCGCTGTTTTCTGCTGGTTTGCTGGTAAAGCGGACTGTATTCCATACCATAGGACGTGTGTTTTTTCAGGGACGCCTTTTCATCATAAAACGCGGTACTTGATTTCTGGCGTCTTGCTATTTCTTCATCAGTGCCATCGCGCCAGGTAATTTCCTCTCTGGGCACAAAAAAAACCTGGCCAATCGGCAGGCTATGAGTCACTGAAATGGTTTCTCCCTCTGCCAGTACGTATCGAAACTCTGAGTCGTGTACATGCCAATCAGTTTCCACACGGATGGTCAGCACCGGTGCGATTGGGCGTTCAATATTGTTAATGATGCCGCAGTACACGGTATCCCACCCTGGTTCTGTCTGGAAGTTGTAGGCACCACGAAGGGTAACAGCGCCTGTTGGTGTTCCCATGTCATCAGGAACGATAAGCATCCGCGCAATCGCCAGTGCGGTTTCACGAAACCCGGGTGTTTCGGGGACAAACAGTTGGATATCTTCCTTCCGCGCTCCAATACCGCCAACAGCCAGCTGGTAAGTAATAGTAAATACCTGCTCCCATTGCTTGCCTGTCGGATTTACCGCATATCCAAACTGGTAAACTCCTTCACCCTCGAAACTGATTGAAAACTGTTCGTTTGGCTCCAGAGGCGGATAAACCAGGGAGCCAAGCGAACTACCGGCTTCCAGTACGGGACACAGCCGTGCGTGTTGTGGCAGCAGAGGACGTGATGCTTCTTTTTTGGGACGTTGTCCGACACCAGGGCGGCGTGGGTTGGGAAAAAGTGTGACATTCATTGGGGAAGTATATACAAACAAAAAGGCCAGAGTAACTTGTTTAGCTACCCTGACCCTTGTGTTTTATCAGGCGTTTCTGGTTGTTAATTACACCGTCAAACGGCCATCAGCAATGCCGATGTGCTCGACTTCTGCCCCCATGAGATCAGCAATGCCGAGCAACAGGTTGGAAGTAGGTTCATCTTCCCTGGCCTGAATGTGGCGATTGCCTTTATGACGGCCTCCGGCACCTCCCACCAGCATGGCCGGGACGTTGTGGCGATCATGGACAAGTCCATTACTCATACCGGCACCGAAATACAGGAGTGTTGAGTCAAGCAGGTTGCCATCTCCATCAGGAGTGTTCCGGAGCCTTTCAACAAAGTTGGCTAATTTCTGTACCTGGTAGGTCGTGATTCTTGAATACTTGTCCAGGCTTTCCTCAGTATTCTGGTGATGCGATACGTTGTGATGGGGTTCATTTACACCGACGTGGGCATAGCTGCGGCCCGTTGCCTCATGACCTGTCATGAATGTGAAGACACGAGTCATATCTCCCTGGTAAGCCAGATGCATGAGATCATAGGTCAGGTCCATGTGCTCATCAAAATCTTCCGGGATACCAACAGGTCCATCTTCCACGGTAGAGATAACATCCGAACGAGTAGCCAGACGCTGTATCTGGCCTTCAATACGGCGAATGTTGGTCAGGTATTCATCCAGCAAGGCGCTGTCGGCTGCACCGAGCATACGCTCCATACGTTTTGATTCATCCAGTATGGAATCCAGCATGCTACGTTTGGTCGAAAGACGTCGCAGGCGCTGCTCGGCTGTGCCTGGATCACCGAACATCCGCTCAAACGTGACCTGCGGACTGATGGAAACCGGAAGTGGGCTCTGATCGTCATACCAGGCCAGCGTGTTGAAATAGAGGCAGGGATAATTGTCACAGGCCCCTGCGGAAGTCCCCATATCTTCGGTACCTACTTCCAGTGAGCGTAGTGGCGTATCACCGGCAATAACATCAGCAATATACTGGTCCAGTGATTTCTTTGATCGCAGTTCGTTAAAGTCACCATTTTCACTCAGGGGACCGGCACCATTAAGGAAGGCTGCACTGGCCCCCATGTGGATGCCGCCCATATCCTGGTTTCCTTCCGGAGACTTCAGTCGACTGACAGTAGTGATATATTCCCTGTTGGATTCCAGAGGTCTCATGACGCGGTTGAATTCAAAGTCCTTACCAACCTTCTCCGGGTGCCAATGTCCCGGATAGATGCCATTGGGTACATATACAGCCCCAAAGCGAAGTCTCTGACCGGCTGCAGTCTGAGACTGGGCAGTGGCTGCCGGAACCATTGCATCAAGCAACGGCAGGGAAATTGCGGCACCGGCTCCTTTCAGTAAAGTACGGCGATTCAGATGTTTCTTTGTTATAAACATTGCTTTAACCCCCCGTTGTAGCAACGGCATTGATAGTTGATTTTGAACTATTGGTCCGCATCAGGAAAGGATAACTTTCTATGATGCCCAATACAATGGACTGCAAACTATAGTTGTGCTTTGCAGCATTTCTGACAATACTGCGAACTACTGGCATATCCCTTGGGTCGAGGCCACGACCAAGGGCATAAATCAGCATTTTCTTGGTTAACGTCCCGGCAAAAAGTTCCGGATCGGCGATAAGTGCTTCACGTAAAGCGACAGGACCATCCACTGGCGTGCCATCAATCAGGATGCCGGACGCATCTATCGGCAAACCCTCGCGATTCCTCTCTCGCCAGGATCCATCCACATCGAAATTTTCCAGGGCAAAGCCGACTGGGTCGATGACATCATGACAGCCTGCACAAACGGGATCAGCACGATGCCTTTCAAGTTGTTCACGAACCGTTGAAGGCCTTCCTTCAGGTGCACTGGCTTCCAGTGCGGGAACATCAGGCGCGGGCGGTGGAGGCGGATTGTCCCAGAATTCTGATAGGACGAATTTGCCGCGAATGATAGGTGATGTACGACTGGTCGCAGAGGTCAGGGCATGAATACTGCCATGGCCGAACAGTCCCCAGCGATTGGGATCGTCGATCTCCACTTTACGGAAACGGGCTCCATAGACACCATCCATGCCATAGTGGCGAGCCAGGCGCTCATCGACAAACGTGTAGCTGGCTTTGAGTAATTCATGGACAGGCAGGTTTTCCCGGAGCACATGAGCAAACAGCAATTCCGTTTCCCGTCTGAAAGACTGACGCAGATTGTCATCAAAATCAGGGTACATTTTTATGTCTGGGCGGGCACGCATTTCCAGATTACGAAGCTGCAGCCATTGTCCGACAAAGTTTTCTATAAAGGAGTTGGAACGGGCATCAGAGAGCATACGGCTGACCTGTTCTTCACGTACATCAGCTTCCTGGATGTCATCACTTTCTGCCAGGGCCATCAGTTCGTCATCCGGAGCTGTTGACCAGAGGAAGAAGGACAGGCGTGATGCCAATTCATAACTGCCAACGCGCTGATCTGATCCCGGTGCGCCATCAGGAGCATCTGTCTCCATGCGGAACAGGAAGAAAGGACTGACAATCAGTCTTGCTACAGCAGCACGGATACCTTCGTCAAAGTTACCACCATTGGCACGCTCGTCTTCATAGAAAGCCAGAGGAGCTTCGATGTCCTGATCGGTCACTGGCCGACGGAATGCCTTGGTAGCGAGCTGTTCCAGGATCTGTCTGGCACATGAGTCTTCCTCGGAAACGGAGTCTGGTTCACAGATCATAATCCGCTCACGCGGAGCCATATCACTGACACCGGTGACATTGTACGGGCCTTCGATCATGGCCTTTTCAAGGCGAGGCATGCCGGATGTGTTGTGAATCTCGAGGGTGTTTCGCAGTGTCGGCTGCCAGGAATTCTGTTCAGCACTGTTGCGTTCACGCCAGGTGAAAATTACTTCATGTGGGCCGGCCGTGATGGGAATTCTGGGGGATGTGAGCCTTTCATTGACGATAGGAATTACATCATTGAACTCATTGACGCTGATCTTGTGCTGCTCGGGGCCACCGACTTCACTGGAGTAGACCAGTTCACGGTCGATATAGACAAGGAATTCATGGGGGATGTCGTGGCCTTCAATACCGAAATAACCTTCTGCTACACCCTGAAGAGGCCGGGCCGAAAGTACATACTCACCATCAGCAGGGAAGTAGTGATTAGCAGACACGCCACCTCTTGTCCCAATGGGCATCCCGGCCAGATGCTTGTCCTGGGATGTGTCAAAAGGGATCGGGTAGGTAGTTACGTTCAAGGGGGCTTCTGTATTACCCAGGGCAAGATCCGCTACACGCAGGCCTACTGTCATATAGCGATCAAGCAGCATGGGAGATGTTCTTAGCAATTCGGCTATATTATCGAAACCGAAGTCGCCGCCGTCACTGGGCAGCATTTCCGAGAGATCAAGATCCACACCAAGGAGGTCCCTGATGGCATTGGCGTACTCAGCCCTGTTCAGGCGGTGTACTGTGGTGGTACCCGCGTAGGGATCGGCTGCTGCGGCTGCATCCAGTGTACCTTCGAGGGCAGCTATAAACTGTTTCCGTTCCTCGGTACTGGGTTGTGGCTGTGACCTCGGTGGCATAGCCCGGATTTTGAGTTTGCGAAGGACTTCCTCGAAGGTTCCGGGATCCCTGTGGACATCCGCAGGGGTTATGCCTTCAAGAGCCAACTCTCCGCGATACTCATCAAAGCTATGGCACTCCATGCAGTATTTATCAAATAGAGACCAGTTTTCTTCAAGCATAGCCTCATGTTGAGACTGGCTTTGTGCCGGAGCGGAGGCGAGAGCGATCGCGGTCGCCAATGCTCCAAAGGTAAAGGTTAACTTCTTACTTCTTTTAAACACTACTGCTGTCATTACTACTGATCCCCACCGAGTTCTTTCAATAAAGCGATGACTTCTTCAGGCCAGGCTGGAGGGGCATCAAAGTAAAACCCGGGTGTGGGTTTGGGAGCATCCATGGATTCCACTACCTGCAGAGGGGTCTTGCCGTCATCATTTTTCGCATCCAGCGAGGCGCCATGGGCAACCAGCGCGCGAATTGCTACAGGATCCAGGGCTTTGGCGGCTACATGCAGGGCTGTAATGTTGTCGGGGCCTTTTATGTGAACATCTGCACCGGCGTCCAGCAGAATTTTCACGGCTTCGGCGGGATCACGAACGCCCTCTTCACGGTAGGGGGGAGGACCATTGCGCAGGTCATTTGGGCCACCGGCCACACCAACACCCTTGCCGCCGGTAACCGCGACCATGAGTGCGCTCCGGCTGGCAATTTCTTCCTCTTCGCCAATAGTGACATAGCGGCTTTCGGAAGCAGGCTTCCAGTTTGGATCAGCGCCATGCTCCACCATCATCTTCATGCCTGCAATATCCGCTGCCATGGCCGCCCTGTAAAAGGGAGTCTGGTTGGACTTGGTATCGCAGCACATTGAGGCGTTATGCATCTGACCGATGAATGGCTTGTTTGGATCCGCACCTGCATCGAGCAGAATACCTGTCAAATCAAGCGCGGTCAGTGTGTTGGGATGGTCGGCCCGGAACACTGTTCCATCCTTGGCCCGCCAGTCGGTAGTGGCATCACGCATGATGGTTGCATAGTAAAGGGACCCATCATTGGCATCGGCGCCAAATTCAAGCAGTTTTGCGGCCAGGTCCAGACGATCATTGACGATGGCGAGCATCATGGGCGTGGCTTTATCACCATTTCGGATATTGATGTCAGCCCCACCATCAAGCAACAACCGGATCATGGGTTCATCACCATTTCGGGCTGCCCAGTGCAGGGCGCCAAAACCGCCGGTAGGGAAGTCGGCGTTTTTGCGCTCAGTCAATGTATTGATGCGTGCCTGCATGTTCGGATCGGCACCGGCATCGAGCAGGGCAGAGACGATATCGTAATGGCCTTCAGCGGTCGCCCACATCAGTGCTGTCTGGTTGTCGAGGGGTTCTGTTGCATTGGGATCAATCCCGGCCTCCAGAAGCGTATTTACAGCGTCGAGGCTTCCGGAACGGGCCGCGGCCATCAGGGGCGTTTCAACACGGAACCCGGAATGATCCAGGCTGGCTCCACTGCCCAGAAGCATACTGATTATCTGTGCGTTACCGTATCGGCTGGCCTGCAGTAAGGGGGTGATTTCAAGGTCGTTGGCAATATTCGGATCTGCTCCCTGATCCAGCAGCAGGTTGACCAGTTCTGGTGAGGAGTTGTAGACCGCCCATAACAAGGGCGTTGTCCCATCCGGTTCAGGCAGATTGATATCCACGCCATCCCTGATGAGTTGCAGAGACTGTTCAATATTGTCTGTGCGGGCAGCAACTGCAATCGGGCTGGAAGCTGACGTGGTTTGAGAAAAGCAAATGGCAGCAGCCGCACAAAGCGTTACTGCACGTAAAGTTGGAAAGGTCCTACTTTTCAGGACTCTCATACGTTCCCCCCCATGAATCCGTTTATTGTGTTAAAGGCACTTATTAAATTCTTTTGTTCAGGACATTTCCGGACTTGCTCAAATGCCTGGTGCCTTACTGTGTCGGGGATGCGCTATCTATCTGTTATTCAAGCTATTTATTAATATAGCCGGAATATAGGTCAGCCCCGGTAATACGCATTCTGTATCTGAAAACTCCGGTGTTTACCACTACAAACTTCGGCGGGGAATTCCCAGTGACCGTTGATGATGCCATAGTAAACAAGGTGAATCAAAGCAGTGGATTATGGAAAAAATGTGCATGATGCAGGGGCTTTCAGTCCAGGAAGCATTGAACTCTTGGATTCCGGGGGAAATGGACTCAGACGGTCCCTTTATTTTGTCCCTGGGAGCTTGTGGAGGCCCTTGAGAGATCCTGTGTTGAGGGCAGAGGTAAAGCCCTGCGACAGTCCTTTGCATGAACTCTTTTCTTAAGCCTGTTCAAGTGATTGCT
>Ga0181563_10005328_pt1 | contig 11790 bp, 6 predicted proteins | sample 011ome_25_FD_133759 | JGI IMG/M metagenome (GOLD analysis project Ga0181563, IMG submission 133759) | Coastal salt marsh microbial communities from the Groves Creek Marsh, Skidaway Island, Georgia - 011512CT metaG (megahit assembly) | ecosystem: Environmental > Aquatic > Marine > Intertidal zone... | reverse complement strand
ATGGTATCCGTTGTGTTATGAAACACGAATAATTAGAATTTCGAAATCGTATTAATTTATTTTCTGTAAATCCCCATAACGCAATGATTCTTGGGTAAACGACGTTATTTATTAAATACGTAGTTTTGTTTTATGAATTTGAAACTCATTGTTGCCGTATTCTTTTTATTCTTTGTTTCGGGGGAGGCTTTCTCCCAGCGCGCGAATACAAGTAGGAGTACCGGAAGAGCGAGGATTTCTTCCACCAAAAAGAAATTAACCGAAGATGATGTTATTGGATCCTGGAAATTAGTCAAATTCAAACACGGTCCACAGTCAAAAAAACGTCGCCGCTTAACTCCATGTGATACATTGATGCCTTGGGTCTTTTATAGAGATAGTGTCTATGGAAAGTTGCGACTTAAGTGTGAGGCTATAGAGGGTTGTGAAGATTATGGATTCGAATGCGAGTGGATTTTTAACATGAACAGTCTTATTTTGAAAAAGACGCGAATTATGGGCTCAGATGGGATTTCTTCTAATGGAAAATTTAAAATAAAAGAACTTAACAAAACCCAAATGGTACTTGATTTTATGAAACATATCTATGTGTTTCAACGTGTGGAATGATATAGGGCGCTTGGATAAATGGAATCGATATTATTTTACAATCCAATTCCAGAATCGTTTGTGCAATTTGGGTATCATAATTCCCATCAGTGGAATTAAAATTACGGTTAAAATCAGCGTTTTTAATAATTGAGGTAGATCTTGAATTATTGGGAATAGGAAAAAGAATAACACATTAATTACGGGATATACGAATGCCCAACTAACAAGCATCATTTTCCATTTTTTAGGGGTAGCGTTTTCGTTCATTACTTTTTTCGCAAATGTAGCCTTGAATTATTGATTTTGGATCTGCTTTGAAAAGAATAAGCAAGCCATTTATTGGTATTGATAAAGGCGGAAAAATGAACTGTAAGGCTAGAGTAGCAACTAACATCCATTAAGTCTGAATAAAGCCAGTAAAGAAAAGTTAATTAAAGCGCTTTAATTTGTAGTGTGGAAATCATAGTTCGTAAGGGTGAGTTTGATGATTTATCGGGAATTCTTAACCTGATACATGAACTGGCTCAATACGAAAAAGCTCCTGCAGAGGTTACCATAACTTTAGAACAATTGCGTAAAGATGGTTTTGGTTCGAGAAGGCTATTTGAATTTATTATAGCCGAACACCATTCTAAAATTGTGGGCATGGCTTTTTATTTCTTTCGCTATTCCACTTGGAAAGGTAAGTTTTTATATCTGGAAGATTTTATTGTAACAGAGTCCTACAGGGGAAATGGAATCGGTACGGAACTGTTTAATGCTCTAATGCAGGTTTCATTAAACGAACAATGCGTTGGAATGAGTTGGCAAGTATTGGACTGGAATGAGCCGGCTTTGCATTTTTACCAAAAATATGGCGCTGTATTAGATTCAGAATGGGTGAATGGAAAGTTAATGCGTTCGGAAATCGAAAAGCTATTGACTAAAACCGCTTAAACTTTTTTCGATATATACAGTTGCTTGTTTTTGATTTCACGACGGGAAATATTGGATTCCTCATAGAAGTGTTTGGTTTGCCAAAAGTCTACCACATTCAAAAATGATAGTTTTTTAATCAATCTACTTTCGCTTTGCCACCAATTATTGGAAAATTCGCCATGAAAACCTAAAACAACGCCTCTTAAAACTAAGGACTGAATTATTTTGGCATGTTTCTGATGGAGTAATAATTTGTTGGTATCCAGGAGTATTACGTTCACATTCTTTTTTACATACTCCCAAATAGAACTTAGGAACGCATTCCAATTAATGCCGCGAGAACATCGTATATACAGGGTGTTGGTTTCACCCAATTCTGGGAATGACCAACTCCATTTGGAATGTCATGCCGCATGGAGATATCCAGAGAATAAAACCAGTTGCCTTTGGCGGGAAGTGCATTTATATTGGGTTCAATCCAAGAATTAGGTCGTAATTAATCGTCTAAACCCGTATTCAATTAAAAGGTTGAGCTAGATATATAGTATTGGATATCCAATCAGAGTATCTCAATGAATTTTATATCAAGGGTTTAAACTTTTATTTTTTGTAAAAACAACGAAAAGCTCAATGTTTACTGCCTTTTTGGTGTAAACTCCAAATAAAACGCGTTATTTTTATATTATTTTCTACGAGTGGATGCTTTGAAAAGTTAAAAAAATACCACTAATTGCATTTTGAGAACTAAAACACTAAAGAATATGAAAAAAGTTACACTGTCATTATCGAAGTGTATCCTATTGTTTTGTAGTGCATTGGCCCTTCCAAGTTTGGGCCTTGCACAACAATCTGACGGGGATACATTGAAACTTGAGGAAGTAGCCGTAAACGCCGCTGGTTTAACCAAAAATTCGCGGAAGTTAGGTTATGGTACATCCCAAATTAAGAGTAAGGCAATTTCCACCAGTGGTGAAAGTGGCCTGATCCAATCTTTAACGGGTAAAGCATCCAACGTGCAGATAACCCGATCAACAGGTGATCCAGGAGCTGGAGCCTACATTCAAATTCGTGGACAAAATACCATAACAGGGTCTAATCAACCTTTGATTGTTGTTGATGGGGTTCCTGTGAGCAACTCTAGTTTAGGTGGTGGTGTTGATGGAGTTGTGCAACAATCCCGTTTGAACGATATCAATCCTTCTGACATAGCCGATATCCAAATTCTAAAAGGGGCGGCCGCCGCTGCAATTTGGGGAACACGTGCTGCGAACGGTGTAATCATGATCACCACCAAAAAGGGTAAAAAAGGCCTAAATATCGAATTTAGCAGTTCATTGTCTTTGGATTATGTAAACAGAGAATTCCAGAAGCAAGATAAATTCGGACAAGGTGTTAATGGCAATTGGGTAGCGAACAATGCTCTCAGTTGGGGAGACCGAATTGCGGATAGATCCGGTTCAGATTCTTTCAATACATCGGGTGCAAAATTTGTATCGGAAGATGGTTCTGTGCAATACCCAATTACACACAAAGGTGATCAAACTACCTACAATCAATCAAACAGAGACCAAGTTTTCCGCACAGGTGTTACCTGGAATAATAATTTGTCCATTTCTTCAGCAAGTGAGAAGGGATCGGTTTATTTTTCTGCTAGCGACTGGAATCAAAGCGGTGTGCTGGCCGGTAATTCCGATTACAGAAGAACAACGGGTCGTTTGAATTTCGATTATAATGTAAATGATAATTTAAAACTTTCTATGAAGAATACACTTGCTAAAGTATTCTCCAATAGAGTTCAGATGGGTTCAAATTTAAATGGACTTTATCTTGGTTATTTAAGAACCCCTGCAGATTTCGATAATAGCGATTACTTCGGCACTTATTATAACGCAGCAGGTGTAGGTACGATGAATTCTCATAGAGGTTATCGTAATTATATGGGAAGTGCGGCGCCAACCTATAATAATCCAGGCTGGACGCTTAATAAGCAAGTGAATACGAGTGATGTAACACGTTTTATAGTTACACCCGAATTGCAATACAAGTGGTTAGAGAATTCTACTTTTATTGCTCGTGTGGGTTACGATCAGTCAACAGATCGTCGTATTACCTATTTCCCTTACAGATCAGCGGCTAGTACCTCAACGGGTTCTTTCGGCGATAATTTCATAACGGAATCTGAATTGAGTATGCACTTAATCAATCAATCTACCCATAAAATCTCCGACAAGATTAGCATGGATGCGACATTAGGATATTTGTATACCGATAGAAATTTCTTCCAAATTGGAGGTTCTGCCATTAATTTCATCATTACCGATCAAGATCGTTATGGTTTCTTTAATTCTACCAATGATAACATGACACCATTTAATGGTATTTCACGCGTATTGAATGATCGTTATTATGGAATGTTCGATTTTGATTATGATGATAAAATATTCTTGCAATTGGCAACGGCAGCTGAGGCATCAAGTACGTTTGCAGACAGATTTTGGTCGCCAAGTGCAAGTTTGAGTTATGAGTTTACTAAAGACATGAAAATACCGACACTATCTTATGGTAAATTGAGAGCATCTTGGGGTCGTGTGGGTGTTGCGCCTCCAGCCTATATCACAGGTACCAATTATGTAAGTGCTGGTTCAGCATCTGGTTGGGGTGAATTACTAGACGCTTCGTATTTCGGAGGTTCTATTTACAGAAGTACAACAAGTGGAAATCCTAATATTCGTCCTGAGATAAAGCAGGAAATGGAGATAGGAGCAGATTTGAAGTTTTTAAATAATAAAATTTCTGTTGGTGCTACCTATTATTCCAACACCATTAATGATATCATTTTGGCTACTGCTGTTCCTGCATCTACCGGTTTTACCAATAAATGGTTAAATGCGGGTACCATTTCAAACTCCGGTTTTGAATTAGATTGGAACATTAAGTTAATCGAAAATCAAGATTTCACATGGAATTTATACGGTAATATTGGAACCAACAAAAATATCGTTGAGGATTTAAATGGTTCAAAATCAATATTTTTGGCAGGATTTACAGGTGTGTCTTCTCGAGCAGTTGAAGGAGAATCAATGGGTGCATTATGGGGTGGAAAATGGAAGCGTGATGAGAGTGGTAAACTCTTGTTAGATGCCGACGGATTCCCTCAGCCAGATGCTGAAGAAGGAATTTTAGGAGATCCAAACCCCACGTGGAAAGGTGGATTCGGAACAAGTGTCTCTTATAAAGGATTGTCTTTGAATGTATTATTTGAAGCTTGCCAAGGTAATCAAATGTGGGGTGGAACCTATGGGGTATTGAATTATTTCGGTGTTTCTAAAGAAACAGGGGAAGAAATCACCATGACTGCCGATCAAGGTACTACCATTAAAGATTATTATGGAATGACTGCTGCAGATTGGGTTGCCCCTAATGATGACGGTACTTACACAGTTAGAGGAAAACTTGAAGATTTTGGAGGTGGAAATGTTTGGTTGAACCAAGGCTGGTATACCACTAATGGTGGTGGTTTCGGTCCGGTAGGTGAGCAGTTTATCTATGATGCTTCATGGTTCCGTTTGCGTGAACTAAGTGTTCGCTATGATTTACCTCAAAACGTTCTTCGCGCACTGCATGTTCCTGGTGCTACAATCGGATTTACAGGTCGTAACTTGGCATTATGGACGAATGTGGAAGGATTAGATCCTGAAACAAATCTTACTGGTGTTTCAAACGGTCGTGGATTGGATTATTTCAATAACCCAGGTACAAAATCCTACATGTTTAGCTTAAGTATTAAAATCTAAAAAATAGTAAAATGAAAAGATATAGTATTTTAATATCCGCTGCATTGTCAATAACGCTGTTATTCAATGCATGTAAGAAGGATATGACAGATATAAACGCAACCAACCCAAATCAATTTAGTGGGTCAGAAGGGCGTTTGATGATTACTGGAGCCGAGTTGGCCAACGTATTATTGAATGAAGGAGAGGCTGCTAGAATGGCAGGAATTTTCTCCGGATACTTTACAGGTGCCGACCGCCAATATTTATCCTTGCAGCAGTATAGTTATGTTGCAGGTGACTTTGATAACATTTGGGGTACATTGTATGCCGAAGGTGTTGCACAATGCCGGTTGATAAAATCGCAGGCAGCGGCATCCAATGATTTGGTTCTGCATTCGGTAGCGGCTATTACAGAGGCAAATTTATTGCTTACAGCCTCAGGACTTTGGGGAGACATTCCTCAATCTGAAGCTTGTAATGATAATGTTGCAATGCCTAAATATGATAAAATGGATGATGTGCATACCTATTGTATTTCATTATTGGATGAAGCCATAAAACATACAGCTGGATCTTCAGCGCACAGTGGCGCGTATGCAGGTGGCCATGATTGGTCTCAAGTTGCTAATACATTGAAAGCGCGTGCTTTATTGCGTAAAGGTGATTATACCGGAGCTGCTGCCGCAGCGGCAAATGGAGTGGAAGCAGGAAAAGATTTGATAGCAAATCACACTGCTGATGTTCCAGGTGCTTGGAATCTGTATTTCGACTTCTGCTATTGGAATCGCGGTGGTTATATGACCTGCGAAAATTCATATCTATCCACCTTACTTGATGGAGATTCTGCCAATACCGCAAAGCGTCATAATGCGAAAACAGATGAAGATGCACGTTTTGCATATTACTATGCTTCGGGAACTCCAGATAACTATTCTTCACGCGATCCAAATTATTTAGATGGTATTTTTGCTAGTTATTCAGGATATACCCTGGTAGGTTATGTTGAAAATCAATTGATTTTAGCAGAATGTGCATCTCGGAGCAATGACGACGATAAGGCACTTGAGCATTTAAATAATGTTAGAACTTACAATGCTGCAATGTTTGCGGAAGGTAAATATGATGCCTATGAAATCGCAGATTTTGGTCCCGGTAAAATGATAGATGGTACCGATGCGAGTAAAGCGCTTTTAAAAGAAATATTGACCGAAAAATATGCAAGTATGTTCGGACAAATTGAATCTTTTTGCGATTTACGCAGAACTAAGAATGCCATAGGTGTTCCCGCTAATTCAGGAACCGAAATTCCTGCTCGTTTCTTGTATCCGCAGTCAGAAATAAACGCGAACGACAACGTTCCCAAGGATCAATTGGATAAATTCTTACCATTGACTTATTTCCAATAATATTGGATATAAAACCAAAAAAAAGGGGGATCATCGATCCCCCTTTTTTTGTTTTATCCCGTTGGTGTTTTTGTTTTTTCTTCAGATAATCGTTTCGATTACACTTTTAAGGATTTAATGTCTTTGAAATTTTTTAAGTTATAAGGGGTTAATAGTTTTCTTAGTTTTGTTTGTACGTTTCGAACGTAGGCATAACTTAAATTCAATGCTGTGGCTATCTCTTTAGCCTTATAATCTTCAATTGACAATGTGAGAATTCTTTGTTGTGTTTCATTTAAATCCTTGAAAACAGGAAGTCCAAGATATTTTGGCTTTGATTCGAATATTTCATTTGCCGATTCAGCATTTACCGCATGATCAATAAGACTAAGTTGTTCAAGTTCTTTTTGAACCGTAAAAATTTCGGGTTCATTAGAATAAGGTCCTTGTTTAATGGTTTCAGCTAGAAACCTACTTTTATCTATGATAATTTTTGATAAACTTGTAATTCTAGAGTTCAATCGGGCTTCTCGTTCTAAAAATTCCGTTTCTTGAGTCTTATTCAAAATTTCCAATTCCGCATTTTTGATTTTTTGGTTTCTATTTTGAAAAATAAAAAAGGCAAGAGTGGAAATTACGATTAGACTAGCAATCATTAAAGTAATGATTATACGATTTTTGTTATTTTCTGTTTTAGTATGAATGAGTTCGATATTTCGAGTAGCCAATTGATCTTCTAAATCAATTAACTTTAAATTATTATTGATATCTGCAAATTTTGTGGAATCTGAAATAACGGTATACAATTCAATTGCCTTAGCCGCGGCTTTCATTGAATTAAAGGCATTATTGAAATTCCCGTTTTGTTCAAAATGTAGGGTTTGGATTTTATGATAGTTATACTGACTTTTTGGATCGCTTAATTGGCTGGTATCAATTTTGTGTATCCCTAGCGTTTGATAATATTTAGGGTCGATTTTTATCAAATTTTTTATAGCGCTTCCGAATTTCTTAATAATTAGCGGTAAGTTTTGACGGATGACTTTTTCATGTCTTTCAATGAATGCATCCAATTCTTTCCAATTTTCTCTTTCGATTATTTTAAACAGGGAAATGGTCAATTCGCCTTGTAAAGATTCATGAACTTCTTCCAGATTCAATCCGTAGATCACCTTTTTGGCGGCTGCAGCAGATTCTGTTTCTAAAAGGATATTGGCATAATTTATTTTCGCTAGAACCCCGTTGTAATCGTTTTTTTCTGATTTGAGTTCGATCTCAAGTTCCGAAATGATTTCTCGCGCTTTTATATAGTTGTTATCATACAGTAACGAAGCGGCCAAATTATTAATCAATACGATATTCTTTCTTTTTTCTTGCTTCAGTATGGAATATGCCGAAGAGAAATACTTGGCGGCCGTACCGTATTGGTTTTGTTGAAATGCAATTGCTCCAAGATTTACTGAAAATTGTTCGATATACCGGTTAACATTTTGGTTTTTTGCTAAAATGTAACCTTGTAAAAATATTTTTTTTGCTTCTTCAAATGAACCCTGAACATAATGGTAGGATCCTTTTAAGTTGATAAAAGAAAACACATTCCAAGTGTCTTGAACAACATAATTTTCTCTTTGATTTATATAGTATGCGGTGGAATCTAAATGGCCCTCCCAAAGATTAAAGTATCCCAAATCGTTCAAGAGATATTCATAGTACGGTGAGTTCGTGCTCAATTTTTCATGGCTCTTCCATTTGTACAGGAGTGATTTCGCCTTTTCTTTTTGAGATCCATAATAAAATCGAATCAAGGCTCTTGATAAAACCTTTGGTTCGTACAAGTTAGGATTAGCGCCGATTTCGGAAATTATAGTGTCAACCGAGTTGCATTGTTCCGATAAATAAGAGCTTTTTTTATGGATATCCGTTTCATTTCGGCATGAAACGAATGAGATTACACCTATAATAAAGAGAAAAAGTTTGTTAATCATCGGTTTAAAAAATGGGGCCAACAAAAAAGTTGGCCCCAAAAATAAAATTTATTTCGTTGGCGTAGCGTTTTCTAATGCTTCAACGCGTTCCAATAGGTTTTTAATGATTTCTTGTTGTTCGCTAATTAATTTTGTTTGATCCTCTATTAGCTTTTGCTGTTCTTGAGTGGCTTTAGTTAGAACAGGAATTAATGCCTGATAATTCACGCCTAAAGTATGATTCTCATCGGGTTGTTGGGAAACAACTTCTGGGAATTCTTCTTGCAGTTCTTGAGCAATGAAGCCAATTTCATGAATTTCATACACATCCGAAGTCATGTGTCTCTTCTTATCATAAACAACGGGATTTAATTGCATGACTTTTTCAAGTGCAGAACCTAAAGGCTGAATGTTTTTCTTCAGGCGGCGATCGGATGTCGTCGAGAAAGAAGGTGCATTCATATCGGCAGCCGTATAGAGTTCGGTAACGCTAGAATTTCCTAAAACAATTTCGTTTGAGGCGGAAGTAGAGGTTGGAAATGCTTGATAACCTATGTATGTATTATTGTAACCAGTAGACATACCATTGGTACTATTTGTTCCACCTGATTCATCACCAATGAATGTATTGTAATATCCTGTGGTATTTTGATTTCCGGCCCCTTGACCGATGGCGGTATTTCTTTCACCGGTTGTAGTTCTGTAAAGTGCGGAGCCACCAATAGCCACGTTGTAGGATGAAGTTGTGGACAACCCAAGGGACGAAACACCAATAGCAACGTTATAAACTCCAGTGGTATTGGTATAGAAGGAGTTATATCCCATTGAGGTGTTGGAGTAACCTGTTGTTAAGCCTGAGCCAGAATTATAACCAAATGCACAGTTTTGATATCCTGACGTTAAATTTAATAACGTCTTATTACCAAAGCTCGAGTTCTTATATCCTGTAGTGCTATTAAATTGGCTGGAAGATCCGAACATGGAGTTTTCTACCCCTGTTGTTATTTTACCCCCAGTGAACGATCCAACAGCTGTATTCCAACCTTGTGTCAATGTTTTTTTAGTAAAACTCATTAAACTTTGATAACCGATGGCTGTATTTTGACTGCTCTGTGCATTTTTTAATGCTTCTTTACCAATGGCAACGTTCAATGAAGCATTTACCCCCGAAGCACTTTGCATGGCTTTATAACCAATAACGGTGTTATCTCCTGCGGTAGTTATTTGTTGAGCTGCTTCCTGTCCTATAATAATGTTGTTAGATGATGAACTAATATTTTGTGCTGCACGAAATCCTATTGCTACATTACTTTTACCTATACTTAAGTTTTGTGCCGATTGTGAACCAATAACTGTATTAGCAGCACCGGAAGTTACTTTACTGATTGCCAAGTTTCCTATACCAATATTGTCATTGGCACTATTCAAGGCACCAGTGGTTGTAGTACCAATGAGTAAGGAATTTCCAAAGTTGGTTGTGGGTCCTTTAACATCACTCAAGTCATCTAGTTTAGAGGCTCCACCACCACTTGCTGATTGCCAAGTAGCATTTCCAGAAGCGTCAACGGTTAATACTTGACCGTTGCTGCTATTGTGGGTGTTAGGATAAGTAACAGTCCCTGTTTTTAACTTACCTGCAGTATATAGGTTTGTTACCGATTGGTTTCCAAGAACAATTTCATTAGAAACAGTTGAACTGGTGGGTTGAGCACCAAAACCAATATACGTATTGTTATTGCCAGAATTAGTTGTTACACTTGAGTTACCAGAGGCTGCGCCAGTTCCAATAGAGGTTGTGAAGCTTCCTAATAAAGCACTTCCTGCACCTTGACCAACCGCAACGTTTTGTTGACCTGCCGAATTTCTAAATAAAGCAGTGGCACCAATTGCCGTATTATAGGATTGAGTTGATACTTTATGGCCCGCTTGATATCCTATCAGCGTATTGTTAAAAGAAGCCTCGATATCCATACCGGCTTCTGCTCCAATTACGGTATTGTTATCACCAGATGATAATTTGCTCAAAACTAAATGGCCCATACCTACGTTGCCATTGGCGTTATTAAGTGTTCCAGTTGTCGTATTGCCGATCAGCAAAGACTTATTAAAGTTTGTGTTAGGTCCTTTAACATCACTCAAGTCATCTAATTTTGATGCTCCTCCTAAGCTACTTAAATCGATTTCATTACCACTTGTTTTTGGAGTAGAAAGAGTTAATTTTTTTGTGGTTGAATTGAAATTAAGATCTTGTAATTCATTGCTGGTAGAACCGTCAACTTCGGTAAAAGCTACTTCATCACCACTGGTATTAACAGTTAACCATTTACCATCAACATTCATTCTGTATAGGAATCCAGGAGAATACGTTTTGGCAACACCATTTATGTATATGTTTTCGCCATTTCGGTAGTTGCTCTTTGTATAAAACGGATCGAGCAAAACAGTTGTACCAATTTGTTTTAATTCAGCATAATATATTTTACCTGCTTCAACTTTAAAACCAGTGCCTAAATTAATTGTTTGTTGTCCACTCCATTTCAATGTTACCGTTCCAGATGTGTAAAGCGTATTTGCTTTACTCGGTGAATCGTATATTTTTAGAACAGCATCAACGGTTACTGCTGGCGGATTTCCCGTAGAACCCTTTACTCGTAAAAAAGGATTGAAACGAGTTAGTGTACCTGAATATGGAACCGCAAATGTAACAGCATAGGTGCTATCAGTTCCGATATTTACCAAATCAACCCCCCATCCTGGTGATTTATAGGCATTTAATCCTCCAATAAAACTATCAGAAGCCATATTGTAACCTGCTTCGAAAACTTCTAAACGATTAATATCCTTATTAAAGATTGTCAAACCAGTGGCTGGTGAATTAATAGCGTCTCGTTGCGAGGTTGTTAGCCTAGGAAGTAATACTCCCTTTGTTGTAGAGTTAATGTCTAACACAGCCGTATTTTCAACCGAGTTTTTACCTATTGCCACATCACCATCTGTATCGATATAAATCCCTTCATTACCTCCATCATTTGATAAATATTTTCCATTGAGCTCAATATTCTGAGTAGCTTTATGATTACCAAGATTGTCTCTCAAGCCACTTAAATCCACCTTGTTTCCAGTTGTCGATGGATTGCTTAACTTCAATTCAAACGT
>Ga0181563_10005325_pt1 | contig 11797 bp, 8 predicted proteins | sample 011ome_25_FD_133759 | JGI IMG/M metagenome (GOLD analysis project Ga0181563, IMG submission 133759) | Coastal salt marsh microbial communities from the Groves Creek Marsh, Skidaway Island, Georgia - 011512CT metaG (megahit assembly) | ecosystem: Environmental > Aquatic > Marine > Intertidal zone... | reverse complement strand
GTTTATCCTCAAGGACATGCAAAGGCCGGAGAGCCGCTGTTTTATAGACGGTTTATACCAGCATCACTCTACGACAACCCCTACCTAACAGAGGACGGTGCGTATGAAGCAAACTTGTTATCATTGCCGGAGATGCAAAGAAGGCAGTTGCTGGAAGGAGACTGGGGCGTGGCAGACGGAGCCGCGTTTTCGGAGTTCAGAACTTCCATCCATGTCATCGAACCCTATGATATTCCGTCTGACTGGATCAGATTTAGGTCGTGTGACTTTGGATATTCTTCTTTTAGTGCTGTTCATTGGTTTGCTATTGATCCCAGCTACGGCACACTGATCAACTACAGGGAATTATACCTGAGTAAGCATACTGGCAGAGACTTAGCCAAGGCCGTACTGGAAGCTGAAGGCTCAGAGTCAATCCAATACGGGGTACTCGACTCCAGTTGTTGGCATAATCGGGGCCAGATTGGTCCTTCTATAGCCGAAGAGATGATTGCAATGGGCTGTAGGTGGCGTCCAAGTGATCGAACCAACGGCGCACGTATAGCAGGAAAGAACCGACTACACGAAGTTTTAAAGGTTGACGAAGTAACTGAACTTCCGGGGATACAATTCTTTAATACGTGCAGACAGATCATTGCAGATTTGCCTGTACTGCCGTCAGACCCAAGAGGAACTGATGATATTGACCCCAGATACGCAACTGACCACGCATACGACAGCGTAAGGTACGCAGTTATGAGTAGACCTAGAGCCTTCTCTCCCTTCGATTGGGGGAAAGGCGTTCCACAACAGAGTTGGCAACCCGCTGACGCAACATTTGGGTACTAAATATGGCTTTAATGGACAAACCTACCCCTGAAGATATGAATGAATCCGCTGAAACGGTGGCCTTGGAAGAAGATGGCAACGTAGAAGAGGAAAATATCACATATTCTGGGGCAGTTGCCTTTGTAAATTCACAGTTTACCCGTGCAAAAGACGCACGATTTACTGATGAAGACCGTTGGCTGGACGCATATCGCAATTATCGCGGTTTATACTCGTCTGAAGTCCAATTTACGGACACTGAGAAGTCAAAAGCATTCGTTAAGATCACTAAAACCAAAGTTCTGGCGGCATTTGCCCAGTTGGTGGACGTATTATACGCCGGATCGAAGTTTCCACTGGGTATTGAGGCCAGTAAGTTCCCTAAAAACGTAGTAGACGCAGTTTCGTATAATCCTAACGCTCTTACGAGTGAAAAAGTGCAAGATAAAGTCGGTGTATCCTATGATGTGCCAGAATCTATTGTACGTCCAGAGATTGCTAGAGACTTAGGGCTGTTTAAAGAAAAACTTGCCCCTGTTCAGGATGATTTACAGCTAGGTGCAAGTGCTATTGAGGGGGCTATTACATTTGAACCCGCCAAAGTAGCCGCCATGAAGATGGAAAAGAAGATGCACGATCAGTTGGATGAGACTGACGCGCAGAAACATCTACGATCAGTGTCTTTTGAGGCTGTACTCTTTGGTACGGGCGTAATGAAGGGTCCATTTGCCCAAGACAAGGAATATCCGCGCTGGGATAAGGACGGTAACTACGATCCTATGTTTGAGACGATCCCTAAAGTGGAATACGTCAGTATATGGGATTTTTACCCTGATCCAGACGCACGTAATATGTCTGAAGCCGAATATTCCATTCAACGCCACAGATTAAACCGCTCTCAGCTACGCAGCCTTAAAAAGCGTCCGCATTTCCGTACGGAAAGTATTGAATTAGCTGTAGAGGCTGGTTCTGACTACATACGTGAGTACTGGGAAGATACCCTAGAGGATGACTCCAATAACGGCGCTATGGACCGCTTTGAGGTCTTAGAGTACTGGGGCATCCTAGATACAGAGTTGGCTGAGGAAGCCGACATTGAGATACCGCGTGAATTAGAAGATCAAGACGAAGTACAGGTCAATATCTGGGTCTGTAACGGTCAAATCCTACGTCTGGTACTGAATCCGTTCACCCCTACCCGCATTCCGTATCTAGCCGTACCATACGAATTAAACCCCTATTCATTCTTTGGTATAGGTGTTGCGGAAAATATGACCGATACGCAATTATTGATGAACGGCTTTATGCGAATGGCTGTAGATAATGGCGCTTTGAGTGGAAACCTACTCATAGAGGTAGATGAAACGAACTTGGTTCCGGGGCAGGATATGTCTGTGTATCCGGGCAAAGTGTTCCGTAGACAGGCAGGAGCGCCCGGACAGGCCATCTTCGGCACGAAATTTCCTAATGTTTCCCAAGAGTTACTGATGATGTTCGACAAGAGCAGACAACTTGCGGATGAGGCTACAGGGATACCTTCCTACACGCACGGTTCTGGTGCTGTTGGGGGCATTGGTAGAACTGCTGCGGGTATGAGTATGATGTTGGGTGCTGCTGCACAGAATATTAAGGCTGTAGTCCGTAACATTGATGATTACTTGTTAGCTCCACTAGGTAAGTCACTCTTCGCATTTAATATGCAGTTTAACTTTGATGAAGAGTTCATTGGAGACTTGGAAGTAAAAGCCAGAGGAACAGAAAGCCTGATGCGGAATGAAGTACGCAGTCAGCGTTTGCTTCAGTTTATGCAGATGACGGCTAACCCCGCAATGGCTCCGTTTGTGAAATATGATTACATTCTACGTGAGTTGGCGGCTTCTATGGACTTGGATGAAGAGAAGATACTCAACGATCCAAGAGAAGCGGCACTCCAACAGAAAATGATGGCTGAGATACAGGCGCTTATGCCTGAGCAACCAGCCCCACCCCAAGGCCAACAGCCTCAAGGTGGTCCACCCCCAGTATCTGATCCAACAGGAAACGGTGGTGGCAATATAGGTGCAGGAGCCGCTCCAGAGCCAGATGCAGCCGGATTTACTGGTGCTGGTGGTGGAGCCAACGGCGGCAACGTACCACCTCAGCAAGGTCAACAAGTACCACCTAATGGGGCAATGCAATAATGGAAAAAGACTTATACCGTTCACTTCTTCCTTTGGTGAACGACAAAACGAGTATGGAGCTTCTCATACAATATGCAGAGGCTCGAATACCGTCACTTCATAACGCCTTGGAACAAGCACAGACGATAGAAACTGTACGCAACATGCAAGGCAGAATTGCAGAACTCCGTAGGTTTAAGACCTTACGAGAAGAAGTATTGGAAGGTTCTAAGTAATGGGCATTTATGAGCGTTTATTTGGCGGTGGCAGTGAGGTCGAAACTGAAGATGCTTTCATGGGGTATACTGCTGAGACAGCAGCCCAAGAAGCAGAAAAACTGGCAGTAGACGTTCCAGAGATTAGTTGGAAAGACGTAGGCAATGTAGCCTTAGACTTCACCCCTATCATAGGAGACATCAAAGGCGGTTACGACACCGTTAAATTGATTGGGGAAGAGTTAGATAAGGAAAACCCAAACTATTACCTGATTGGTGCAATGGGCGGTCTAGGGGCCGTAGGCACAATTCTTGGGTTAGTTCCGGGGGCTGGTGACGCCGCACAGAAGGCTATCATGCAAGGCACAAAGATGATGGCTGAAAAAAGCGGTCAACTTGCGGGAGACGTTACTGGTATAGCTAGGGCCGTAAAAGACGGCGATATAGAGTTTCTTAGGAGCTATCGTGATCCATCCACTACTCAGGGCGTAGGTGCTGACGTAGTTAAGAAGCCTGTTAATAAAGCTACAATTGCAGAGCTTGATCCAACCACTATGCGGGATGGAACAAAAAGACAGGGCTATTATGAAAACAAGCCCCCGAATTACATTGAAGACATTGAGGTACAGACTAGGGATACTGGGGAGCTAATACCCGAAAAGCCGTTAGTTATTGATGATCTACAGGATACTACACTTATACCGTTACCCGCTGATAGATCAGATACAGGAAAAGAGCTACTTGGAATTAAGGGTGGAGCTAAAGACTACACTTTCACTAATCCAATATACTTAGGCGGCGGCGATGGATTTATGCGTGATCCTTATACTGGGGCATTTGCCTCTATGCCGAATGTCGTAAAAGAACAGACTGACCTTGCCAAAAAAATAGCGGATGAAGGTGGTGACCCAAGGGTTATATTCACAGCAATGGGTCCACAGGGCGTAGACTTTAATGACATGATGACCAGCACGGCTATGGATATGATCCGGCAGGATTTACCCGACATTAAAAAGGCTGATGTTGATCAACTAGATAATTGGATAAGAACGAATATAGACCGTGACTTTCCGGGGATGGCAGACTCTGGCGCAGAGCAATATTTAATTGATAATGTTTCGGGAACTCGTAGGCGTTTAATATGGCAAGAACTTAATAGAGGTGAGTATACCAAAAAAGGTTTCCCAAATATGGGGGATGCCAGAGTGGGAATTACAAAGCCCTCACTTCTTACCACTCCTTCGTTAGAAGGTACGTCTGTAGCTAAGATTAGCACACAAGGCTCTGAATTATACGGCCCAGTAAAGCAACATAAAACTTATTCTGCCCAGTTTGGACCCACGGGTGCAGAGGGATATGTAGGTACTCTTGGTGCATTACCCTACGAGATACTTCATAGAGACTTTTTTGAAGCCCGTAGACTACAAGGAAAGCCATTAGGATCAGACCAACGTGCTTTAACTATGGGCAAGTTTGGTACTAATGTTGACCAACAGATGGTTGATGAAGCCAACGAATATACAAATCTTATTGATCAGGCTGAACGAGATGAATATCGAAGAAATATATCTCAAATGCGGCAGGATCGTACACAATATAAGTTTGGAGACAATGGTGGCCCACCCCTAAATGATCCACCTATAGAAAATCAAATGGCTACAGCATTTGGCGATGAGCTAGAGATTGGAACTAGCCAATTCAATATGGAAAACCCTAACGTAGTTCTAAAGAACCATACCATAGATGACTTAGAAGCTATTGATTTAACTAAAAGTACAGCGGGTGGCCCTACGAAAAATGCTATGATCAACGCCCCTGTAGAGGAAGGTGCAGAGAAGTCGGTTCGTTTAAACCTAAACTCCAAGATTGATCCTGATGGTCCATCAGCACCTTTTAATAGGTTGCAGACAGTTCACCCAATAAACTCAAAAGGAGTTCCTAACTATAGTAAGGCAGAGTCCTATCTACCCGCAGTTACCTTAGAAAACGGTACATTTCACGTAGATCAGAAAAAACGAAGAGCTATAGCTGAAGATGGTAAGAAAGTTCCTGCTATGTCTGTTCAAGGCAATGTTACCTCACAGAGAAATGTTCTTAATGAAATGGATGATACAGTTGTAGAAGTGGGCATTAATCCCTTCGACAAACACCTCTTTATAGATATGAATACAGGTCAGGCAGTCAAAGGCTTTGATATTGCTACAGTTTATAGAGACAGGGTTTACGCAAAAGGCGTGACGTACTGGAAGAAAGCTGAAGCTCCTGAACCCTTACCCGCTAAAGGGGATACTCCTATCGTAAACCAAGTTAGGTATGCCTTTAACAAAGGCGGCTTTGCCTCGCCAGTAGGATACTAACATGAGCGAACAGGCAGAATACGAAAAGTACTTAGCTGATCTCTTTGAGATGGAGCAGAAGTTTTTACGAGAAAGATACCCCGAAGACTTCGTAGAGCAAGACCGTTTGGATGCTCTAGAGGACGCTAAAGAAGACGAACTTCCTAGTGTTCGTGATTGGATGAAACTAGGTCTTATGGGAGCCATGCTTGGCGGTCAGAAGCTAGGATTCAACATGGGTCCAGTATGGGAATCTATTAAAGGTCAGGGTTTTGCTCTTGGTGGCTTGGCCTCAAACACTAAGGGAATAACCACAGAGGAAGGTTTAGAAATGGCTAAAAAGGCATTTGTACGAGACGATAAGAAAGCTGACCTAAACGGCGACAATGAGCTTTCTGATTATGAAAAAGCACGGGGAGACGCTGTACAAAAGGCTATGGTTGATGACCCTGAACAGGACGAAAAGTTTTCAGCGGCACACGGCGGTATGGCCTGTGGCTGTGGAATGTCCGAAGGAAGCTGTGGCTGTGGAAAAGACGGTATTATGGGATACGACAATGTGAGCGGTAATCCCATACCACTTGGCTCTAACCCTGAAAATGTACGGGATGATATTGAAGCCAACATTAGTATGGATGAATACGTCCTTCCAGCCCACGTAGTTAAGTGGCATGGGCTTAAGCATATTATGAGTATGCAGGAAGAAGCAGAAATGGGTCTTATGGTCATGCATACTGAGGGATTGATCCATCATGTTGACCAAGAAGAACCCGATAGCGAAGGCTTTGAGGACGCCGAAGTTTCGTATGAAGACGATACCGAACAAGAAGAAGCCTCAGAGACACCAGAAACACAAGAAGATGTTCCATCAGAGGACATCGACTTAGAGATCGCTGCCGTTCAGGTAGACGATATGTTGGATGATTTAGACGATATCGAAGAAGTATTGCCTAAGACATCTAAACTTCCCGGAATGCTTAAAAAACAGAAATACGCATTCACAATTTAGCATGGATACCCGCTAGTCGGACCCATAAGAGGAACCTATGGAACAGAAACAGAAATACACACGCGCTCCTGAGCCGGAAGATAATCTAACGTATAGTGAAGAGGTTGGACAACAACAGCCTGTAGAACAGTTAGATGCAGAAGAAGAAAGCTATAAAAAGCGTTATCAAGACATCCAACGTCATATTCAAACAGTGCGTGATCAGAAGGATCAAGAAGTCGCTGCTGTTAAGAAGCAGTTGGAAGAAGCCACCCGCAAACAGATCAGATTCCCAAAGACGGATGCTGAAGTTGAGGCGTGGTCAAACCGCTACCCAGATGTCGCTAAGATCGTTGATACGATTGCTCGTAAGAGAGCGAATGAAGCCCTACAGCAGGGTGAAAAGCGTCTCGCTGAGGTAGAGAAGTTTGAGAAGTCTTTACACCGTCAGAGTGCAGAACAGCAGCTTATGAAGCTACATCCTGACTTTGCACAGATACGGCAAGACCCTAAGTTCCATGAGTGGGTTTCAATGCAACCCTCTGCCATGCAAGATAGCGTCTACAAGAATAATACAGATGCTACTTGGGCCGCACGTACAATTGACTTGTACAAGGCTGATATGAAGCGAGGGAGTAAGGGAAGTAAGTCTGCTGCTCAAGCAGTAGGACGTACATCATCATCTGCTCCAGCAACAGGCAAACGGGCTACTTTCTCAGAGAGTATGGTCCAGAACATGACTGATGCAGAATTTGAAAAGAACGAGGATGCTATTCAAGAAGCTATCCGTTCAGGTAGTTTTGCATACGACATATCCGGCGCTGCACGGTAAATAAGTCGAAGGGTATAGTTGACGGTAAAAACAATCAACTGTATCCTTCGGATGCGCCCATGAGGGTGCATATTATAACAGTTAACTATTGCAGTAACTAACTCAATGTGTTATAATGAAACCATTGAACAACTAGAATATAGGACACTTGTAGTAGTACACCCTGTATTCTCCCCCTCCAGATAATAATACTAGAAGTCCACCAGTAGACTTGGACCCGCTTGTCGATACTCCAAAGAAGCTGACACTGACGTTTAATTGTCTGATTTAGCTGCTTCTATTCGTAGAGGCTTACTTACAGCCATTTCATTCAAGGAGACAACAAATGGCATTTCCAAAGGCATCAGGTTATACCAACCTGAACTCAGGTAACTTCTCACCAGTTATCTACTCTAAAAAAGTACAGAAAGCATTTCGCAAGGCTTCTGTAGTTGATGCGGTTACTAATACTGACTATAGCGGTGAAATCGCTCAGTTTGGTGACTCTGTTAAAATCATCAAAGAGCCAGATATCACAATCACTAACTATGAGCGTGGTACTCAATTAGCGACACAAGACTTGACTGACGCCGACTTCACTATGGTCGTTGATCAGGCCAACTACTTCCAGTTCGCCATCGATGATATCGAAGAGGCGCATTCGCATGTTTCGTTCCAAGACCTTGCGAGTGACCGTGCTGGTTATAAACTGCGTGATAGCTTTGACGCAGAAGTACTTGGCTACTTGTCAGGCTGGAAAACACCTAGCTCATGGGCGCGGCGTTCAGCATCTGGCGATATCAACGGTACTAAGGCCGACACTAACGCTGGTAATGACGAATTACTTGCAGCTAACAAGTTGGATATCACAACATTTGGTGGTTCTGATCTTGGTGTAGATGGTGAAGTTACTTCTATCCCAATCGCCGCTGGTGGCGGTGCTGGTGGTATTACATCACCATTGGCTATTATGAACCGCATTGCCCGTCAGATGGACGTTGCTAATGTGGACACTGATGGAAGGTGGCTTGTAATTGATCCAGTGTTTGCAGAAGTATTAATGGATGAGTCAAGTAAGCTCATCAATTCTGACTTCGGTGGCGGTGATGAGATGCGTAATGGTAAGTTGCCCGGAACAATCCGTGGTTTCTCCATCTACAAGTCTAACAACCTTCCTTACTTAGGTACAGGTGCAGGAACTGCCGCTGCTGCGGGTTCTGAAACCAACTTCGGTGTGTTGGTTGCTGGTCATGGTTCTGCTGTTGCAACTGCGGAGCAGATCGCCAAGACTGAGACTTTCCGTAGTCAAACAACCTTTGCAGATGTGGTTCGCGGAATGCAGCTATATGCTAGAAAAATACTTCGCCCAGAGGCGTTGTTCACTGCTAACTACAACTTAGCCTAGAACTAACAGAGGGGCTGGTCAAGCACTGGCCCCTCACTTTTTGAGGTTTATTTATGCCGTCTACTTACCTTGATCTATGTAATCTAGTTCTTCGCCGCCTTAATGAAGTTGAGATAGCTGCGGATGAATTTAGTTCTATACGGGGTGTACAGGCTCTGGTTAAGGATGCTGTGAAATCAGCCCTAGCTAAAATAAACCAGTCTGAGTTTGAGTGGCCTTTCAATGCCGCACAGCATACTGCTACTTTGGTAGTCGGACAAGAAGAATATACTTGGCCTCAATACTTCAAGGCCGTAGATTGGAATAGCTTTCAGATACAAAAGAACGACAGTCTGGGTACTGGGTACAAGACCCTAACCTACATGGATCGGGATGACTGGCTGAAAAACCACAGAGACAACGATATGGACTCTGGCAATGTAGGTCGAGGTATTCCAGATTTTGCCTTTGCTTCTCATGGTAATGGCTATGGGGTAACCCCCTCGCCCGATAAAGCGTATAGCATTCGTTTCAGTTACTATCTGAATTTTACTGACATTACGAATGCTACGGACGTAACAAGAGTTCCAGAAAGCCACGACAGTGTGCTGATAGATGGCGCTATCTATTATATGTATATGTTTAAGGACAACATGGAAGCTGCTCAGGCTGCGTACATTGCCTTCGAGAAAGGCATTAAAGACCTTCAGACATTGTACATAAACAACACTGCCGCCATACGCGATACTAGGATTAGATTTTAATGCCTGACCAAATCCAGTCATTCAAACTGGTCTGTAGTGGTGGTCTTAACAGTAACGAAAATCATCTCGATTTATCGGATAATGCCCCCGGATCGGCTACCAGATTAGTTAACTACGAGCCGTCATTGTTTGGCGGCTATCGGCGTATTGAGGGCTTTGGTAAGTACGACAATGACTACGGCGAAGTTACCGTAGACGGTCAAACCACAGGCCAAGGTAAAGTACTTGGTCTAGCTATATTTAAGAATGACGTAACTAATTCAACACAGATAATCGCTGCACGGCAAGATGCTGGTGGAAGCAACTACAGTTTCTACTACTACACGGCTTACATTGGCTGGAGAAAATTTACTCTAGATCATTCCGTTGTCAGGCCAATGACTTTAAATGGTTTGACCGTTAGTAAACTACGCCATGTTAATTTTAACTTTGGTACAGGCAACAAGATTTGTTTTGTAGACGGAGTAAACCCAGCCATCATTTTTGATGGATCACACTGGGAAGAGATCAAATCTAGTAACAGCGGAGGGTATACTGCTGGACATAGTTCTAATACTGCTGGAGGCGCTCAGGCCATTAATGCACCCGCTCTGGTGGATGTATTTAAAGACCACCTCTTTCTTTCAGGACATGAAGCCTCACGCGCTATAGTAGCCCACTCTGCCCCTACCAATACAACAGACCCTGATGGTATGTATGATTGGACAAGTGCTGCCGGAGCCGGACAGCTACCCGCAGGATTTGATGTAGTACAGATCAAGCCATTCCGCGATGACTTATTTGTCTTTGGGGATAACGGCATTAAGAAGATTAACGTCAACTCTTCTAATAACTTCATCTTTGAGAATGTTACTTCTAATGTTGGTTGTGTAGCTAGAGACAGTGTGCTGGAGATTGGTGGAGACTTAATGTTCTTAGCACCTGATGGTTTCCGGCCTGTTGCTGGTACATCTCGTATTGGTGACGTTGAGCTAGAAACTGTCAGTAAACCTATTCAGGCTACCCTTGTAGATACCATTGCTAATAATGATATGAGTACTCTAAGCGGTGTAGTTATTAGGTCTAAGTCTCAGATACGCTACTTTTTCCAACAGGATGAAGGCAGTAATCTAAAAGCCCAGACAGACAGCAATGGTATTATTGGTGGTTTAACTAACAACAGCGGCTCTATCGGATGGGAGTTTGGTGAGCTACTAGGTATACGGGCATCTTGTTGCGAGAGTGGCTATATAGGAACAACAGAGTTTATTTTACATGGCGACTATGATGGTCATGTTTATAGACAGGAAAGTGGAACCTCGTTTAATAGCGCAGACATAGTTTCCGTATATTCTACCCCATATCTGGACTTTGGAGAGACAGAGCAACGTAAGATACTACGAAAAGTAAATACATTTATTCGGGCTGAAGGTCCGTTAGAGATGCTACTTTCAATGACTTACGACTGGGGTGACGGGGCTACTAGCGTTCCGTCTACTTACTCTCAAGAGTCTTCGGGCGCTCCAACACGATACGCTGGACGAAACATAACATACAACGCCGCCAACGTACTCTATGGCGGTTCATCTAAACCAATTATGACCACTGACATTCAAGGATCAGGATTTTCTGCACAGGCTACTTTCGTGACCGTTGGGCAGACATTCCCATTCTCAATTCAAGGTCTGGTCTTTGAATTTACACCCGCAGGGAGACGATAGAAGATGGCAGGATATACACGGCAATCCCTTGCTACCATTATCAATGGTGCAAATATTACTGCACCCCCTCTGAATGCAGAATTTAACCAAATCTCTGCGGCGTTTAATTCGTCTTCTGGACACTCGCATGACGGTACTTCTGGCAATTCTCCAAAGATTAACCTCACTACTTCTGTAGCTGGATATCTTCCAGCAGAACATGGCGGTATTGGTGGTAAGAATAAACTTGATGCTACTACTACTCCTACCGTAACAGATGACAATAATGATGGCTATGCTCCGGGGTCTTTGTGGGAAGATACCACTACTGGTCGTATATACATTTGTGTAGGAAACAGCACTGGTGCAGCCGTATGGCGTGAACTGGTACAGGTGGAATCCGGAAATGCTATTCTACCCGCAGCCACTGATACTGTGGACTTGGGTAATAACAGCACCCGCTTTCAGGATTTGTTCCTCAGTGGGGGTATTTCAGCCTCTGGCAATGTAGCCGTTGGTGGTACTCTAAACATCACAGGAGCAACGGCTCTTGGCTCTACGCTTGGTGTAACTGGCGATACTACGCTGGTTAATCTGTCGGCTACTGGCACAACAACAATTACATCTATCGATTTAAACTCTGGTGCTATTGAT
>Ga0181563_10005314_pt1 | contig 11807 bp, 7 predicted proteins | sample 011ome_25_FD_133759 | JGI IMG/M metagenome (GOLD analysis project Ga0181563, IMG submission 133759) | Coastal salt marsh microbial communities from the Groves Creek Marsh, Skidaway Island, Georgia - 011512CT metaG (megahit assembly) | ecosystem: Environmental > Aquatic > Marine > Intertidal zone... | reverse complement strand
GAGTGATGCCGCACCCTTGCTTTGCCAGTCGCGAATCAGCGTGCCACGCTGCCCGCCCAAGCTGCCGACGCCAGCGGGTATGTCGTTGACCGAAGTCCGCTCCGAGACGCCCTTCATCCAGTCTCGACCCTTCTCAAACTCCTCCAGATCGGATGCATTCGAGGCGATCACCCAGTCATACAATTCAATTGCTCGGGCATAGTTTTCTTGTGCCTCGGCCTTCTGTGCTTCCGAGAAACCGTAGTGACGAGCGGCTTCCTCGCGGAAACTTGCAAACCGCACCATCATCGCTTTCTTATTGAGGCGGTAGCTGCCATCCCAGTCCCAAACCATTCCGCGGTAGTGCTCGGCAAACGGGCCTTTTGCGTTCGCAAAGAACGGTTTGGCAGTCCACTTACCGGAGGTGAGCTTTTCAGTGCCTTCGGTGTAAAAATGAAAACCGATCGTCATCCTTAAAAGCACGAGCATCGTCGCACCAAGGATCCCGATTAGACGCGGGGAATATCCCCATCCAACACAGAGTCGAACTGGTAGTAATAGCAGCTTAAGCACAGAGATTACGTCCGGGGATCAAGGAATGCGTGGTCCGAAGAACGACGATGGTTGCGCGACTGAATCATTGGCAACAATTACCCCCCAGTTTACACGATATTGGTCAGATTACGCCACTACGCTCCGACAAGTTCCTTAAAGTTCAGCGTCTTTCTGTCAGAAAAATCGGCAAACTTTCACCCCGATCGCCGCCCGCATGTGTTCTCTCACAATAAAAAAATCACGCTTTGTAGCCGCGTAAAGAAAAAACGCACAACCCCCACGCTGCCGTGGAGCGAACTTCCCCCGCAGTATCAAGATGCCACGCCGCTGCCGGTTTTCAGACCACTTCGAACAGGTCAAACTGTAACTCGCGGGATCGGGTTGCGATCCCTCACTACCATGGCGTCGCCGAAAAAGAATCATCCATGAGCCAAATTATCACCTCGAACGACACCGCATCGATCGTCACACCAAGGGCTTTTGCCCACCTTCATTGCCACAGCCACTACAGCCTGCTCGATGGTGCAGGTGATATTGGCAAATTGGTGCAGCGGTGTGTTGATCACGGGATGAACTCGCTGGCACTCACCGACCACGGCAATCTTCACGGGGCTCTGGAGTTTTACCGCAAGGCAAAAGGAGCGGGAATCAATCCCATTATCGGATACGAGGCCTACATCGCTCCAGGTAGTCGATTTGACAAAGGCGGAGCCTCCAGCAGTAAGGCAGCAAGTTATCACTTAACGCTACTCGCTAAGAATCGCACTGGATTCAAAAACCTCGTCAAGCTCGCCAGCGCCGCTTCGCTCGAAGGTTTCTACTTCAAGCCGAGAATCGACAAAGAGATCCTTGAAAAATACAGCGAAGGGATTATCTGCCTGTCCGGATGTGTAAGTAGCGAATTCAGCCGTGCAGTGATCAAAGGAATTGACACGGCCGAAGTGGAGAAAGAGGCGAGAGAGATTGCCGGTTGGTTCCACGGTGTGTTTCAGGATCGCTACTTCATTGAAGTGATGAATAACGATGTGGAGATCCAGAGGTTGCAACTGGAAAACGCTGTCGAGATGGCCAAACGCATGGGGTTACCTTTGGTGGCAACCAGTGATACCCACTACGTTGACCCCACCGATGCTGAAGCACAGGACATCATGCTGTGCATTAACACGGGGCGATTTCGTACCGACACGTCCAGGATGAAAATGGAGAACGATCAGTTCTTCCTTCGCAGTCCCGAACAGATGTACGAAAAATTTCCTGGACTCGAACACGCTGTCGCACGTAGCCAAGAGATTGCAAACACGGTTGATATCGATCTCGAAATGGGAAAATACTACTTCCCGAACTTCGAGTGTCCTGAGAGTAAAGCACCGATCGATTACCTGCGCGAACTATGCCTGAAGGGGTTGTTTGAAAGGTACGAGGATGATCCCGATCGCCTGAGCGATGGCAAGCTGAGCGATGAAGTGCTCGCGAGACTTGATCGCGAACTTGGCGTCATTGAAAAGCTTGGTTACCCAACCTACTTTCTGATTGTGTGGGATTTCGTCAATCATGCTCGCAGCAATGGTATTTCCGCGACGGCTCGTGGAAGTGGCGTCGGTGCATTGGTCTGCTATGCGTTGTATCTCTCGCATGTTTGCCCGTTGCGTTACGATCTCCTTTTTGAACGATTCCTCGATGAGAGTCGAACTGAGCCGCCGGATATCGATATCGACTTTGAAAAAGAACGGCGAGGCGAGGTGATTGATTATGTGAAGGAACGATATGGCAGTGAGATGGTCTGCCAGATCGGAACCTTCGGAACCCTTGCCGCAAGAGCTGCCATTAAAGATACCGGTCGCGCTCTGGGGGTCCCGCTGGCAAGAGTCAATCAGATCACTGAGATGGTGCCGGATGAGCTCAAAATCACCATCGGCAAAGCGCTCGAGAAGAGCGCTGAGCTCAAGATGACCTACGAGGGCGACCCCGAGGTCAGAGAGTTGCTGGATCTTGCGATGAAAATCGAAGGCCTCGCTCGCAACGTCGGTACCCACGCCGCGGCGGTTGTGATCGCGGATAAGCCGCTTACCGAATACGTTCCGCTTACTCGGGTCCCTGGTAAACAGGATGTGATCACCCAGTGGTCGATGGGGGACGTCGAGGCGGCTGGACTCCTGAAGATGGATTTTCTCGGGCTGCGCAACCTCACGATTCTTAGTCGGACCGTGCAGCTGATTCAGCAGACGACTGGCAAGGCGATCGACCCACTCAAGTTTCCACTCGATGACAAAGAGTCGTACGCACTGCTGCAACGAGGAGAAACGAAAGGCGTTTTCCAGCTTGAGTCAGGAGGGATTCGGGATCTGCTGCAGAGGATGAAGCCCGACCACTTTACCGACATCATCGCAACCGCAGCTCTTTATCGTCCCGGTCCACTCGAAGGTGGAATGGTGGATGATTACGTCAATATCAAGCATGGGCGGCAAGAACCAGAATACAAACACCCCGTTCTCAAGGAAGTGCTTGAAGAGACCAACTCCATCATGGTCTACCAAGAACAGGTGATGAGGATTCTTAATCGTCTAGGCAAAATCCCACTCGCCAATGCGTACACCTGCATTAAGGCAATCAGTAAAAAGAAAGAGGCGTTGATTGCGCAGAACCATGACGCGTTTATCGAAGGTAGCGTTGAGAATGGATTGGCCGAAAAAGATGCCGAAGATATCTGGAACTTGATTGTTAAATTCGCCGGATATGGCTTTAACAAAAGTCACAGTACTGCTTACGCATTAGTTGCCTATCAGACTGCGTACCTCAAGGCTCACTACCCCGTCGAATTCATGGCGGCGCTGCTTTCCAGTGATATTTCAGGTCGGAACTTTAAACGCAAAGATGCCCTCGTTGAGCATATGGAGGACTGCGACCGTATGAACATTGAGGTCGTTGCGCCAAGTGTGAATACGAGTGCAGCTGACTTTTCCGTTGCGGACGGGAAAATACACTTCGCGTTGTCTGCGATCAAAGGTTGCGGCGGATCCACCTCGGTATCGATTGAGCAAGAGCGAAAGAAGAATGGGCCATTCCGCGATATTTTTGACTTTTGTGAACGTGTCGACACTTCCTCCTGTAATAAAAGCGCAATTGAGACTCTCATTAAAGCAGGTGCGATGGACTGCTTTGAGGCAAACCGTAGCCAGCTTACCGCGGTGATTGAACGGGCGGTTCAGGCTGGTGCCGCATTGCAGGCCGATAAGAAAAGTGGTCAAGCCAGTCTGTTCGGTTCGTTCGAGGATCAAGCAGATGAAGGAGGGGGCGAATCGATTCCCACGCCGCTGCCAGAAATGGAAGAATGGCCGGAGCGTGAAAAATTGGTCGCTGAAAAAGAAGTGCTGGGCTTTTACCTCGCCAGTCATCCGCTTTCGGAATTTGAAGCAAAGCTTTCAACGTTTCGGACTCACACAACCGATCGCCTCACCGACATCAAAGACCGCAGCGAAGTCACCCTTGGCGGCATGATCAGCTCGATTAAGTTTACACATACCAAAAATGCGAAACCTGGTGCCCCAACCAAGTATGCCAACTTTGATCTCGAAGACATGCAAGGTTCCATTCGTTGCATCGTTTGGCCCAAAAGCTTTGTCGATTGTGGTGAACGAGTTATTGCCGACGCGATTGTTTTAGCAAAAGGAAAGATTGATCGCCGCGGCGGTGGTGATGAAGCTAACTTGATCGTTGATGAACTGATTCCGCTGGATGAACTTGACACACGATACACCCATGTAATGCGAATCAAACTCGAAGAAGAAGCTCATGGTATTGAGACGCTGACGCGGTTGAGAGAGATCTTGAGAGGGTACCCAGGCAAGCAAGAAATGCTCTTCAGCATGAAGATGCGTGAAGGCGAAACGGTGCACATGAGGAGTGACAAATACAAGGTCGAGATCACGCCGGAACTGCGAGGAAGACTCGATGACCTGCTTGGGGAAGGTCATTACAAACTGATGATGAGTCGTCCAGGTCGCTAGGAATCCAGAGCGTTAGCGAATCGAAAAAGCTTTTTCGATTCGCTCTGACTCAAATTCTCCTTGCGTATTACTTGTTATTTAATGATGCCGCGATCTTTCAGTAATTCGATGACCGCGTCCGCACATTGATCCACACTAGAATCAGCAGCATTGACGACAAGGTCGGGTTGCGCCGGTGGCTCGTATTCGGCAGATACACCCGGAAAACTTCCGTACTCACCTGAGTCTGCTTTTGCATACTGCCCCTTGGTGTCGCGTTGACGACAGATTTCTACCGGTGTTGCGACGTGAACGACGATGAATCGGTCTGGCCCAATTAACTTGGCAACTCTCTGTCTGACCTCTTCCACTGGAGCAACAAAGGATGCGATGCAGATGAGTCCGGCGTCATTGAGAGAGTGGGCGAGATGTCCGCTGCGTCGCAGATTCTCGCTTCGGTCATCTTGGCTATACCCGAGGTCCCTGCTGAGACCACGACGCACCGAGTCGCCATCAATCATCGCAACGGCTCGTCCTTGTTCAAACAGTTTTCTTTCAATTGCGTGACCGATCACGGTCTTTCCGCTCGCAGTCAGGCCTGTCAGTAGAACCGTTGCCGCTTGCTGGCCGAATCGTGCGGCCCTTTCTTCCGACGAAACGGCGGAAAGATCTTGCTGCTCACCGCGATTTTGTTCCTCATCGTCCCAAACGGATTTAGCACCGGTATCGGATGACTGGTCAAGAATCATTCCCGCAGCGACCGTTGCATTGGTGATACGGTCGACGACGATGAACGCGCCCGTGTTACGGTTTTTGCGATAGGCGTCGAAGTGAATCGGTGCCGTCAGCGAAATGCTAACTCGACCGATTTCGTTCAGTTCTAACTGCGGCGCAGGGCTTCGATGGAGTGTGTTGACGTCGACACGATATTTTAGTGTATCGATCGAACCTGGGACCGTCTGACTTGTGTGTTTAAAAAGGTAGGTCTTGCCCGGCACCAGTGCATCGGTGTTCATCCAAACTAGCATTGCTTCGATTCGTTCTTTGCTCTGCGGCAAGTTGCCAGGACGCACCATCATGTCGCCGCGACTCGCATCGATTTCGTCTTCAAGGGTCACGGTCACCGACAGCGGAGTAAAAGCTTCTTCAACCGGTCCATCAAAGGTAACGATCTCTTTCACGCGAGACTTTTGACGACTCGGTAGCACCATGATCTCTTCGCCCTGGCGAATGATTCCTGAAGAAATCGTTCCACAGAAGCCGCGGAAATCTAAGTTCGGACGATTGACGTACTGAACCGGCATTCGAAAGTCTTGGAGGTTTCGGTCACTACCGATATAGACCGATTCCAAGAAGCTCATGAGCGTGCTGCCGCTGTACCATGGCGAACGCTCACTTCGGTCCACCACGTTGTCACCATCGAGCGCGGAGATAGGAATGAAGTGAAGGTCTGGCAAGTCCAAGCGAGCTGCAAACGAGCGATATTCATCACAAATTTCATTAAATCGATCTTCGCTGAAATCAACCAAGTCCATCTTGTTGACCGCCACGACGACGTGGCGAATTCCAAGCAGCGAAACGATAAAGCTATGTCGACGCGTCTGGGTCAGTACGCCATGCCTCGCATCGATCAGAATCACCGCGAGGTCCGCTGTACTCGCTCCAGTCGCCATGTTTCGCGTGTACTGTTCGTGGCCAGGCGTATCGGCAATGATGAATTTGCGTTTCGCGGTGCTGAAATAACGATACGCCACATCGATGGTAATTCCCTGCTCACGCTCGGCTTTCAATCCGTCGGTCAATAGAGCTGGATCGAACTTGCCACCTGTCGTACCGATCACTTTTGAGTCGGCTTCGAGCTGCATCAACTGATCTTCGTAAATCATCTTGCTGTCGTAAAGCAAACGACCGATCAATGTGCTTTTTCCATCATCGACTGACCCACAAGTGATGAAACGCAATAGCTGCTTGCGTTCATGCTGCTTTAGGTAGGCTTCGATATCTGTGGCAATTAAGTCCGATTGATGACTCATGGTACAACTATAAATTCGATTGGTTGTAAAACGTGAATGGGGATGAGGAGAGCGCCGCGTCGAATGCGAAGTGCATGTCCGCAATTCGCTGACTTCTCCATTTTCGCGTTCGTAGGAACGCGACGGTCGGAAGATGAAAAACGATCAACGGTTAGAAGTAGCCGCGACGCTTCTTTTCTTCCATTCCAGCTCCACCTTCGTCTTGGTCGATAATGCGACCCTGTCGCTCGCTTGTTTTTGCGAGCAGCATTTCTTGGATCACCTCGGGTAAGGTCGTCGCCTCACTTTCAACGGCACCGGACAATGGATAGCAACCAAGTGTTCGGAAACGCACCATCTTTAACTCCTCGGTTTCGCCCGGCAGCAGAGGCATCCTGTCGTCATCTCGCATCAACAGGACGCCATTGCGATTGACTACCGGACGCTTTTCAGCGAGGTAAAGCGGCACGATTGGAATCTGCTCGAGATGGATGTATTGCCACACATCCAGTTCGGTCCAGTTGCTCATCGGAAAGACGCGGATCGACTCGCCTTTATTGACCCGGCCGTTGTACAAATTCCACAGTTCGGGGCGCTGGTTCTTTGGATCCCAACGATGCGACTTGTCTCGAAAACTGAATACTCTTTCTTTCGCGCGACTTTTCTCTTCGTCTCGCCGAGCACCACCAAATGCCGCATCGAATTCATAGTGATCCAAAGCTGTTTTGAGGGAATCGGTTTTCATTAATTCCGTGTGCCGCTCACTATCTTCCCATGGCTTGATGTCGTGCTTGAGTCCATCGTGATTGATATGTACCAAAAGATCTAAGCCGAGTTCCTTGCGAGCGTATGACTCGCGAAACTCAATCATCTCTTTGAATTTCCACGTGGTATCGACATGCAGCAGCGGGAATGGCGGCTTTGCGGGATAGAACGCTTTTCTGGCAAGATGAACCAGCACAGCGGAGTCTTTGCCGATGCTGTAAAGCATCACGGGTTTTTTGAACTCAGCAACCACCTCGCGAATGATGTGGATGCTTTCCGCTTCGAGCTGCTTGAGGTGGGTAAGGCTGTAATCCGACATTTTTTTGGATTGATTAACCGCTTTGAACGGGGTTTTTCGGGTTTGATGAATCACCGACCGCGAATCGGTGGTGCGAGAAGTATGGAGGTCAGAGGGAACAGAGAGCTTTGGAGGCGGAACTCTCTGCCGGTTGAAAGGAGGCTTCAACGGATCGACACGCTGTCTTCTCTTCGGCTCTAGCATGAACCAAATCGAAGGAATCAGCCAGTGCCGATCCGGATGCGTCATCCGAAAGTCGGCCAGACCCTAGTATCCTACCAATCCCACCGGTTGTGAAGATCGCCGGAACTTCGGACGCATTGGCTTCGCAACCACGCGTGGTGCGGGGAGTCCGATCCGACGGGCAGTCCTTCAAAACGTCCGCCACAACATCCCAACGTTAAACGGCCTACAACCCGATTAATCGTTCTTGAGATCAATCATGACGAGGGGTTCTCTCATCGATTCAGTGGGTATTTGGTTGGAATCGGCTGAGGTCCCTTCCGTGTGGTGAAATTTGCAGGATCACCCCCTCTCGCTCCTCCTGCTCGTCCCCCAATGAATAGGCTGCAACTTTTCGCAAATCCAATCCATTCAAAAGCCCGAAATGTCTTGCCTCGCCACGTTCTTCCACCCACTTCGGGCCCTTAATTAGCAGCAGGCGATCGACGTTTTCCCAATGGGGGGCAACCCACCGGCAAAACTTCGACAGGCTACCCACCGCGCGGGATACGATCGAAGTGAAGCGAAAATCTTCCAGCAAGTCTTCGCCACGCGCTCCGTAAACAGCAACCGGTAGCGATAAATCAGAAACAATGTCATTGAGCGCACCGGCACGTTTGGCAACGGACTCAGCGAGTGCGACGTCGATGTCCGGTCTTATGATGGCCAACGGAATTCCTGGGACCCCGTTACCACTCCCTAGATCCAGAACTTCCTCTCCCGAGCCAAGAAGCGGTGCAAGGTGATAGCAGTCACGTAGATCGCGCCCGACGAATAGATCCCAGTTGGTGTGACGGGTTAAATTCAGGGATTCGTTCAGCTCCCACATTGATTTGGCGTACTGCTCAAGTTGCTGAGCCACAGCATCTTCGAGCTGGATATCGTACGCCTCAAGTGCAGCGGAAAAATCGGGATCAATCGACATGGACGCTCTCGAGAGAAAAAGTAGCCTCGTGGTCGATGGGCATCTTCGACGTGATGAGGCCTCTAAACGGTGGCACCGGTTTATAATGATCGCCAGCGGGCATATTGGGAAGGACACCTGAATTCAACCGCCACTTTTCTCGATAACTTCAATTCCCTTTGATGTTGTAATCACAGCCGAGAATAGGGGATCGATTTTTTCGTGTTCACGCCAATTGCACATCATTCGCTGAGAAACACAGCCATTTGATCCATCTTATGATCCATCCCAAGCCTAGTCAGGTATTCGTCTACGGAACGTTAAAGCGGGGACAATGCCGTGAAAAACTCTGGCCACTACCCCCGTTAAGTGTCACCACGGGATGGATTCACGCGGAGCTATTTGGACGCTCCGATTACCCCGCGATTCGAGCCGGCGGGGATCGAGTGCTTGGCGAAGTCTGGAGATTCACAAGCGAGGAAATCTCATTGGTCCTACGGGAACTCGATCAAATCGAAGGTTTTAATCAGCCCAAAGAGTCAGATCTCTATCACCGAAGGTCGGTGGAAGTGTTTTCGCCACAGGGGCAATCACTTGGCGAGTGTCATTGTTATTTTTACGCGGCCGATCCTCTCAAAGATGGGTTTCACCGAATCACTCCAAAGAGCGTTCCGTTAGGGCAAGTGCCTCTACGAAGTCCTGTAGGTATTCCCATTTCACTCAACGATCTCGCAATGGGTGATGGCGCTGTGTTCGTGCAGTGGCCAGAGGTTGATTGAAGGGAATGAGGAGGTAGATGGAAGGGAATGAGATCGGGGAGGCAATCGCTGTCTGGCCTGTGGTTAGGTAATAGGCTGCGAAGGTTAGTTTTCTTTTTCATCCGGAAATGCGAGTCGCTGGTCGGTTTCACCTTTCCACTGAGGTGACGGGTAGATTCCCTCTCTCGCTTCGATTTTTGATTTATCGGTCAGCGATTTGAGTTCGTCGGAAGTATAAAGACGGGGTACTTCTTGCTCACCCCTTCGCAGTCGATACACCATGCGGCCTTTGCGTCGGAGGTAATACATCCCCCAAACCTGAGCAACAAATCGGTCGCGTTCTAGTCCAACACCGATCGTTTCAACTTGATCTCCAACATCGATACCTTCTTCCCTCACTTTCAACCACATCACCGGCCGAAGGCGAAAGGTGACGTCGCCATAACGGTAGTGGTAGTACTCGCCATCAAATTTTTCACGACGAAAAACTCGCTCACTCGGAAAGCAGCGTAGTGCAACCTCTTGGTCCTCGGGATGGATAAAGTCAACACCGTCGACCGGCCATCGAAAAATGCATCCGTAATCTGGCAAGACAGGCCACTGCATTCTTCTTTTATCCTCAACCGCTTTGGGTGTGTCACTTATCGAGTGTTCAAAACGATGTGACCACGTTGATCAAATAATAGATGTACTTGAAATATTGAAAAGAAAATCATTCAACATGCTGTGTTGCCGGCAAGGCAATTACTGATCACATAAAACTCGCAACCGGCATTACGAAGATCTTGCCATCACCGATGCGTCCGCTGCGTGTTACCGCGACGATTTTCTGCAGCACTTCGTCACAACGCGAGTCGTCAACCCAAAGTGTTACTTCGACTTTCGGAACAAACGCTTCGGAGTACTCTGTCTTTTGATACTCATCAACGTAGCTTTTTTGACGACCATATCCCTTTACCTCCATCACGCTTAACGCTTCGATCGGTGCTCGCCGTAAACTGGCGAGCAACTCCTCGGCGAGATGGGGACGGATGACGGTGACGATCTGTTTCATGGATGCCAGTTTAGCGCTTCTGAGTATGAAATTCCATAGCTTTGTAATCCAACTCCTCCGCAAAGCAGCGACTCCCTTCCAGGCACGAAAAAAGCCCGATGGTAAACCATCAGGCTTTTCACTGTTTGAACAATCTGGTTTCTCGGCGATCGACTCTGGTATCAGAGCCGACCGGTTTCAGCTACCCAATCCACTTGGAGTCAACGAATTCCAACCTCGATTCAGCAGCTCATTAGTGTTTAGCGGCACACGAATTCTGGATTTCGATCAGCAAGTGTACGGATTACTCGGAGATACGAGCGACCAAGTCGAGAACTTTGTTGGAGTATCCCCACTCGTTATCGTACCAAGAAACGACTTTGACAAAGGTCTTGTCAAGTTGAATGCCGGCACCCGCATCGAACACCGAGGTGCAAGTTTCGCCACGGAAATCTGTCGCTACGACATTGTCTTCGGTGTAGCCAAGAATCCCTTTGAGTGGACCTTCCGAAGCTGCTTTCATCGCGGCACAGATGTCTTCGTATGACGTTTCGCTGTTTAGCTCAACGGTGAGGTCGACGACCGAAACGTCAGAAGTTGGGACGCGGAATGCCATGCCGGTCAGCTTGCCATTGAGCTCTGGAATCACTTTTCCAACCGCTTTTGCCGCACCGGTGCTCGATGGAATGATGTTCTCAAGAATTCCACGTCCACCTCGCCAATCTTTTCGGCTTGGACCGTCAACTGTCTTTTGGGTTGCCGTTGCAGCATGAACGGTGGTCATCAACCCACGCTTGATACCAAAACTATCGTTGAGGACTTTGGCCAAAGGAGCCAAGCAGTTCGTGGTGCATGATGCGTTCGAAACGAATTGTTCACCGTTGTAAGAGTCGCTGTTCACTCCCATGACGAACATTCGGGTATCGTCCTTGGAAGGAGCCGACATGACGACCTTTTTCGCGCCCGCGTCAATGTGACCCTGTGCCGACTCGGAAGTCAAAAAGATACCCGTTGACTCGACGACTACGTCGACACCTGCTTCGCCCCAAGCAAGTTTGGATGGGTCGGTTTCTGCAGTCACACGAACTTCTTTTCCATTGACGATCAGCTTCCCGCCTTCGGTGGAAACTTCGCCGCAGAAACGACCGTGTACCGAATCGTACTTCAGCATGTAGGCGAGGTACTCAACTTCCAATAGATCGTTAATTGCAACAACTTCGATGTCATCACGACCCACTGCTGCTCGGAAAACCATTCGTCCGATTCGGCCAAAACCATTGATGCCGACCTTGATCATG
>Ga0181563_10005306_pt1 | contig 11821 bp, 7 predicted proteins | sample 011ome_25_FD_133759 | JGI IMG/M metagenome (GOLD analysis project Ga0181563, IMG submission 133759) | Coastal salt marsh microbial communities from the Groves Creek Marsh, Skidaway Island, Georgia - 011512CT metaG (megahit assembly) | ecosystem: Environmental > Aquatic > Marine > Intertidal zone... | reverse complement strand
CGATATCATTTGGAAAGAGATTGCTCCTATCACCTCACTTACGCAGGTTACCCCAAATTATGGTATGCCTGTGAGTGAACAAACCTATATTCGACTCGCCTATACCAACAAAACACTTTATGTAGCTGTGGTCTGTTTTGATCAAACCCCCGAGGCACTCGTGGTCTCAGATTCACGACGGGATGCCAATTTAAACGACGATGATAGTTTCCTCTTTATTTTTGACACCTATAACGATCAGCAAAACGGCTTCTTGTTTGGTACCAATCCCGATGGTATGCAGTATGATGCACAAATTGATAATGAAGGAGAAGGGAACTTTAGCAACAATCGACAACAAGGGGGCGTTGTTGGAGGAACAAATATCAACTGGGATGCTTCTTGGGAAGTAAAAACACAAAGGGGAGACTATGGCTGGAGTGCCGAATTTGCTATCCCACTAAAATCCTTGCGGTTTACCCCAGGAGAGAACAAAACCTGGGGAATTAACTTTCAGCGAAATATTGCCAAGAATAGTGAGGTAGCCTATTGGGCAAGCCTTCCTTTAGGCTTTGACATTAAGCGGCTTTCTATGGCGGGAAAAATGAACGGCATGAGTCTAAAAAACCCCAAAAACTTAAAAGTTTTGCCCTATATCATTGGGCAAGTAATTCGCGATAAAGCAACAAATCCCATCACTAAATCTACACGAGGAGATGTAGGTGCCGACATAAAATACAGCCTAACCCCCGGTCTTACACTAGATTTGACCTACAATACCGATTTTGCCCAAGTAGAAGTCGATGAACAACAGGTCAACCTAGATCGCTTTAACCTCTTTTTCCCTGAAAAAAGGGCTTTCTTTCTTGAAAATGCAGGGCAGTTTGGCGTGGGTAGTCCAGGAGAAGTCGATCTGTTTTTTAGCCGTCGTATCGGAATTGGTGAAGATGGAGAGTTGGTTCCCATCATTGGGGGAGGAAGAGTTTCTGGTAAAATAGGCCAAACCAATGTTGGACTGCTCAATATGGTTACTGAAGCCGTTCCAGAAGATGCCATCTCACGAAATAATTTTTCTGTAGCACGGGTGAATCACGATTTTTCCACTAGTCGATCCTCTTTAGGGGCAATTTTTGTCGGTAAAAATGCCTTGGACGATGGAAACGATCACTACAATCAAGTTTTTGCCCTAGACGGAAAGCTGGGCTTGGGGAAAAAAGCCGATATCTCAGGATTTCTTTCCAAAAGCAATAGCCCGGGTATCGCTGAAAACGATCACGCTTTTCAATTAAAGGCAAATTACAACTGGGACGGATGGCGTTTAAGCGCTGGTTATACGGAAGTGGGAGAAGGTTTTAATCCCGAAGTGGGCTTCTTAATGCGAACCGCTTTTAAAAAGAAAGACTTTTTGATTTTTAATCAATGGCGAACAGGGAAACAAGGCCCTCTTTTTGAACTTCGCCCGCATGTATCGTTTTTCAGCTATCACGATTTTGACAATCGCTTGATCAGTCGTTTTCTTCACGTGGATAATCACTGGGTGTGGCCATCCGGTTTTGAAATTCATACAGGAGTCAATTTTAGAACCGAGGGCGTATTTACTCCCTTTAGCCTGTCAGGAGTTAGTGTTCCCGAAGGTGAGTACAACCATCAAGAACTTCAATTTGTTTTGCAAACCAACGCAAACGAAGCCGTCTATTTTTATAACCGCAGTGTAATCGGTGGCTATTATGGCGGAGACAGAATACAATTAAGGAATAGCTTGAATATACGTGTTGGGGATAAATTCATTGCCGCTCTAAATATGGATTACAACAAACTTAAACTCCCCAATGGAGATATCAATGCTTTTATTTCTAGCACACGCTTGACCTATTCGTTTAATCCTAAAATGTTTTTACAAAGCTTGATTCAATACAACAATGTGACCAATATCACTTCTGTGAATGCGCGCTTCGGTCTTTTACAAACGGCTAATGCCGGTTTATTTGTGGTACTCAACATTGTTCGGGATACCGATTTTGACGACCCCCTAAATAATCAAGTTTTTTCTGTCAAATACTCCTATCAGTTTGATTTGTTATAGACTAGGGGTATAATAAAAAATTGAAGAAAAAGAAAATCCCCTCAATCACTTGAAGGGTTTTGTTTAGTTAATGTAGCGTAGCGGTGACACTAGCGGAGAAGAGCGGATTCGAACCCTCCGACATCTTGACTGCCAGGGTAGAACAAAACAAAGTTTTCATGGTTTTATTGGGGTTCTAAGACCCTGCAAATCACAATATGTCCATAGATTACCTTATTGTGCCAAAAACCTTGCAAGAAAATCATGGTTTTCCCCTCGGTAGAAGTTGATTAATCGACCCTATATTATCTACTCCCAATGAACCAAAATAGTGTTCAGTAACCCTTAAATTAGAATGACCCAATATTTCGCCGATTTGATCTTTAGAAGCACCCATACGATAAAGATTTGTGACCCAATCATTCGATAGTTCAAATATGTTAAAAGGCATAATATCTATCTTTATGAGTTGAATATTTCTTTTATAAGTTTTCCGTTTTCAGAATACGAAACACTAAACTGCAAGCTATCTAAACTTGCTTCTAATCTAGCAAAATCGTTATTCATTTTCCAAGTCAGTTTAAGTTGATTCGTATTGCAAGGTTCCAATGTTAATTGTCCGCCAAATGCAGCCAGCCTATTTCTAATATTGATAAGCGCAAGTTGCTTTTTTACAATATTTTTAGTCAACCCTTCATTTATATCATCAATACTAAGATTTGTTCGGTTTATTTCTTTATGCCCTTCTGTCCCAGCTCGGCTCATTGCTAGGTAATCATTTTTCCCTGCAAACAAGTCTAGATACCATACTTGAGGGGTTCCGGGCATAAATAATTGAATAGCTCTAGCCATTAATAATTTCTTTTCACTTTCGCCTAGGGCACTGAAATAGGTGGCATTTATTTGATAATAGGAAATTTTTTTTCCTTTGGCATCAAAAATATTTTTAACTTTTCCTCCTCTATCTAAAATAAGAGCAATAATATCATCGATTTGTCTGTCTGTTAATAATCCCTCGTGGTATACTCCATTTACTTCTTTGCCTCTTAAGTCTAACATAGGAATACCATCATGACAGCCGAGCATATTTATAGTTTTATATCCTTTTTCGATAATTTCTGTAATCCATTTTATAAGGCGACTGTTGTCCTTGTATTCAATACTGTAAATCATCAATCCAGGAAGAAAAAAATCATAAATCATATACCCTTTTTTGGCAATCTCTTCATGGATTTTAGATCCGTATTCGGCATGAATTTCTGGCAAAAGAATAAAATCAAATTCATCCGCCATAGATTTAAATCTTTCCAAGTATTCCCAAGTTCCAGGTTTGTTAAAAAAATTTGTTTCTCCAACACTTTTGTGTAAATAAGCAAATGCATCAAGTCGTAATATTTTGCAGCCGTAAGAGTTCAATTTTTGCAAGGATTCTTGATAAAAAACCCAGACCATTTCAGAGTTTGCGTTTAGGTCCATTTGACCCAGGTAGGTGCATTTTTGATAAATAATGTTCAATAAATCCGATTTATAGATAGAATTCTTTATCAAACTTATTTCTTGAATATTTTCCCCTTTATCAATAGCATCATTGATTGCGTTTGAAAGGGCCATTTTCTGCTTTTCTGAAGTCAAAACGGAGTCCAAATCTGAAGGCTGGATTTTGTTAAATTCTATTTTTTGATAAAAAGTATTCCAATATGGTTGCTTAGAGCCATCAGAAAAAAAAACCTCAAGAATAGGTAGTCCGTCTTTTCGCATAAAAAGTTTTTCTAGAAAAGCCTTTTTAGGCATAATAATACCATCCCCTTGCATTTGACCATTATTAGTCCAAAAAGAATTCCAATTGATAAAAAAATCTTTATAATGGGAGCGGTTTCCATGCAATAAAAGATCTTGAAATTGAGGGGAGGCTACAGAAAGATGGTTAAGTACAATGTCAAGTTTTAGGTTAATATTTAGATTTGCCAGGTATTCTAAATTCTCTTTTTTAACTAAAGATTGATTTAAGTTATAATCAATGATTGAAAAACCCCTATCCAAATCACTATTAAATAGGGTTGGAAGTAAGTAGACATAAGAAAAAGCATGTTTAAAATCACTTTTTTCAAAAAGGTCATTTAAAGCGGATAAATTTTCGCCAATACTGTCAGGGTAAACATTAAATACAACCCCTTCTTGTGCTTTTAGCATGCTAAAAATAATTTTAAACAGGTAAGGTTAAGTTGATGTTTTTTGGAAGATGACCAACATGTTGTAGTTTAATATGAGCTAAATTTAATCCAAAAGACACACATTGATCAGGCGTATAATTTTTAATATACCCAAATAAAAACCCTGACCAAAAGGCATCTCCAGCACCTGTGACATCAATCACTTTAGAGACAGAAATAGCAGGTTTAGTAATTAGTTTTTTATCTTTTTGTGCTAAAACAACCCCTTTACTTCCGAGTGTAAGACATACAGTATCTGCACCATAACTGTGAAAAAGGGAAAAAGCATCTTCATATGAAATGGTATTTCCAAAAAGTCTTTTGGTGTCATCAGCGCTTATTTTAACTAACGGATTAAGCGCACAATAGGCCTTTATAAAATGAATTGCCTCAGCTTTATCGTTCCAAATTTTTTGTGAATAATTGATATCAATACTCAATTTACATCCCTTGAGATAAGCCTGTTTGGCTTTACGCATAATTACAGATCTTGCAGGTTCTTTACTTAATGCAAAACAAGAAGTGTGAAAAACAGTAATATTTCTCAGAAGCTCATCGTCTATTAGATTTTCAAAAATATATGCATCAGCACCACGAACAGGAAGAAAATCAGGGGTATCATTCGATTTAGAAACAAAAATCACACTTGTAGGATGACTAGTTAATTGAGCTATGTGTGTTGTTTTTAATCCAAATTTAACAAGTTCACGGTGCAAATATTTTCCAAGACCGTCATTTCCAATTGCACCTACTAAATTAACTTCTAAGCCTATTCTTTTGGCATTGACCGCTAAATTAGCGGTTGAGCCACCCAAATAACGGCTGAAACTTTCTGTTTTGGATATGGATTTACCATATTGATCACCAATAAAATCTACTAATATTTCTCCAACGCAAAGTATGTCCATCACTTCAAGTTTAATTTTTTTCTTTCGATTTGATAAATAATGTTGTGACTGCTCCAAATAGAAGGAGAACAGCAGCAAAACTTATGGCATTTCTGGGGTCGTTGTTTAAAAAGTTTTTAAGGATATAGCCAAATGACAAATTTTGAAACAACATAGGTATCACAATCATCATATTAATAATTCCCATATAAACGCCATATCTTTCTTTAGGAATTGATGATACCACAAGTAAATAAGGAATGCCCATCATACTTGCCCAGCCTATACCAAATCCGGTAATAGCCACAAATAATAAGTTCTTATCTGTAATATGTGGAAATGCTGCAAAACCTATTCCTGCTAACAGCAAACAAACAAAGTGAACTTTTTTGGCACCAAATTTTTTAGCATAACCCACTAGAAGGAAAGCAACTAAAAATGTAACAACGTTGTACCAACCGTTAACCAAGCCTGTCCAACTAACAGCTTTTTCATAAGCATCGGGATTTGATTTAGGTGTAGCCCCCCAAATTGAAAGTGCAATACTTTTTGATGAATTTTGCCAATAACAAAATAGTGCATACCATTGAAATAAATAAACTAATGCCAATTGCCACATTACTTTAGGCATGCTTTTGATTGCCGAAATTATTTCGATAAGGGGGGTGCTAATTCCTTTTTTGGCCGTTTTTATTTTTTCAAGTTCTTTCTCTGTAGGTGGTATTTCCTTTGTGGTTTTAATACTCCACAGAATAGACCCAATAGAACAAACTGCACCGAGAAAGAATGATGCAAAAACCCAAGTAGGCAAATGTCCCGTTTTACCAATAATAATCATAGGGAATATGAATAGGGATAGGTTTGCGAGGGTTTGTCCAAGGCCCGTAAAAAAGCTTTGCATCTGAAAACCCATAGGTTGTTGTTCTGTTTCTAATGTGTCAACAACAAAAGCACGATAAGGCTCCATCGCCATATTGTTTCCAGCATCTAGAATCCATAAAAGACCTGCTGCCATCCAAAGCGAACTGCTGAAAGGAAAGGCAAAAAGACTGATGCTGCAAATTAAAGCACCAATAAAAAAATAAGGCTTACGTCTTCCAAATTTTGGGTGCCACGTCTTATCACTAAGTGCGCCAACAATGGGTTGTACCAAAAGACCTGTAACCGGTCCTGCTAAATTTAAAATAGGAATTTGATCGGGAGCTGCGCCTAAAAAATCGTAAATAGGATTTACGGCACTTTGTTGTAAGCCAAAACTGTATTGAATGCCAAAAAAACCAACATTCATATTTACAATCTGCCAAAATCTAAGTTTTATTTTTTTTAGCATTTATTCAAGTAGTTTTTTTAAGAAAGCAATAAAATTTGAGCCATTGGTAAAAATGGTTCCATTTTTATCAATAACAGGAAGTTGAAAGCTATCAATTGGAATTTTAGCATTACTCAATTTTGATAACATTTCTTGTTCTTTATCTTTATTTAAATCGATATCGTAGTAGGTAAATGAGATATTGTTTTTGTTTAAAAAGATTTTAGTATCGATACAATAATGACAACCATCACTCCCATATACAATTATTTCTTGTTGTTTATTGGTACTTGAGGTGAATGCAAAACAAAAACAACAAATTAAAATAATTAGGAATGTATAAATAATTTTTGTCATGGTCGAAAAAGAAAGGGTTGGTGAAAGTGACACAAACACCAACCCTAATTAGTTTAACTAAACTTTTAATGAAAAACTATTAATTAAAAGTTAAATTGGAGTGAAACTGTTGAAGATCTTCCACTAATAGAACGTGCTCTTGCTAAGCGGTCACCATTAAATGCACCATCTCCATTTCCTTCAACTTCTGTTATACCAACTGCATTAAATAAATTATTCACGTTTAACCAAAGTGACAAAGCTTTTGTCAATTTGACTTCTGAAAATAGATTTACATAAGCATAGGCTGGCATCACAAGTGCATTATCGTCTTGTGCATACGACTTTGATGTACCAAGAACGCTAAGTCCAAGTGTATTTTGATTATCATTTCCATACATATATGTAGGGGTAAAATTGTAAACAAAATCGGCTTGTCTTCTAGGAGTATTACCTTTATTATCACCACCGTCTATCTCTGCTTTTGTCCATGTAGCAGACCCCACAAACACAAACTTATCACTTAACACTAATGATGTTTCTGCCTCAAGACCCATTGCTTTAAATGGGTTACCAACAGTTCTGTTAAGTTCATTGCTTAAGCCTTCCTTGGTATTACTCATAAAACCTGTAAGGTTTAAAAATCCGTTGTCAAAACGTCTTTTATAACCAAGTTCTGTCTGGCTAACTTCATCGTATTGTGTGTCACCTTTTCCGTCAGAGCCATAAGTATTTCTATCTGGAGCTCTTCCAGAGGCGCCTAAACTTGTACGTAAAAATACCGCTGCATCATCGCTTGTTTTATAGTTTAAACCAAATGAATATGATACAAAATTGTAATCGTCATTAATGTTTTGACCTGCATTTCCTGCAATTACAGGAACGACTTGCTCAATTCCTTGAATAGTTCCATCTCCGTCATAATCATAGCTTCCTTGGCTTGTAGGACCTGCTTGAATATTTCCATTCACACGTACGTTCTCAAAACGCACACTACCATCAAAGTTTAATTTTTCAGAAAGATTTGCATCAACAGCTACATAAGGAGAATTTACATTGTGTACAGTATTGTACTTCCGCTGACAGCAATTTCCCCAAGTAGGCGTTCCGTATGAATATTGTCCGTTTCTTGACCAGCCGTCGAAATCTGCTAGCCTAGCCTCGCCATTTCCTTTTACTTCTGAAATAAAAGAGCTCCATTGCCAACCTATTTTAGTATTTTGAGTTGCAGTAAACATTCCTAAAGTAAGGCCTAGATTATCATTAACCTTTTTGTTTAATTTAACATCGCTAAAGAAATTGCTTAGATCATCTACAGTAACATCAAACATATGAATAATTTGAGCTAACCCATTGGAAGGATTGAAAGCCTCTCTAGCTCCATCGGCGTATACTAAGTTTCCAGTGGCATTTACAGCGCCTCTGGCAGTCGTTTCAATTTCAGAAACTGTTCCAACTGCCATAGTAAATGGCGATACCCATTCTCCTGAATTAGCACTGTATCGTGCTTTTCCAGAAACACTCCAATCGTTTCCTAAGTCAAAAGAAAATTCAGTACCAATAGCTTGAGATTTAGGATTGTTACCGTTTCTTACATCATTGACTTTGCGATCTCCTGTAAAAGGATCTGTACCTGCACTTTGTTGCATATTAACAGAATGAGGAGAATCATTGTTGATGTCAAACCCAGAGATGTTTTCAAAAGAAGGGTCATTATTTGACCCTTTTAACAACATTGGCATGGGTAAGTACATAACTGACTTATCGTTTAAGTATTTGAAATAAGTTCGCACAAATCCAGATTTAAACTTTTTGGTAATATTGGCTTTTATTTGACCACCTTTATTTCCTTGGTAACCAATATTTCGTGGTCCTTCACCAGTACGCATAAACCCTCCTATGTGATAGGATAAGCCATTCCCTAGTGGGGTTCCATATTCAAAATCCATTCTGTTTGTTTGGTAATCTAAGCCGTAAGTAGCCATAATAGACCCGCCTTCTACATCTCCAGTTTTACTTATCATGTTGATAATTCCAGCTGGACCATTAGATGTTTGAGTTGAAGCAGATCCACCACGAATAGCTTCAACACGACCAATATTACTGTCTATTCTAAGAAAGTTATCTGAATTTCCAAAAGAGGTATCGCCAAATAGATTTAATGGTAAACCATCTTCTTGAATTTGGAAGTAGCGAGAACCTCCCGAAGAAACAGGTACACCACGCACATTAAAGTTTGCATTACCTTCACCTCCCGAGGATTCTGCACGTATTCCAGGGATATTTCTAAATAATTCTCCTGCACTTCTTGGAGCAGCTTGCTCGATTGCATTCACACCTAATGAAGAAATCGATACACTTGATTCTAATTTGGACTTTGGATTTACAACACCCGTGATGACAATCTCATCCAAAGTGGAAAAATCTTCCGCTAGTGTAAAATTAGCCGTAGCACTCATATCGTTTAGGGTAACACTTTGAGATTGTGTTTTAAACCCTAGGTAAGAAGCTGTAAGTGTAAAATTAGATTCCGACATAATTGAAATCGAATATGCCCCATCAATATCAGTAACTGTTCCTTTTGACGTTCCGTCAACAATAACAGTAGCCCCTGAAATTGGAATTCCATTTTCATCTGTTACTTTTCCAGAAACCGAAGATTGCGCTGATGCAATAGTTACTGAAAAAACAAATAAAAACACTAAACTTGGTTTACTCAATAGTTTCATAATTGATAATTTATTGATTATTATATTGCTAATTTTATACTATTTAGTAATTAAAACTGATAATACGCAACGAAAACGATTTCGAAAATAACGAAAAGGTTTTCGTAAATTTGAATAAATTAAATTTTATGAGTCAAGTTACACTTATGCAAATTGCAGAAAAATTAAAAATTTCTGTTTCGACTGTTTCTAAAGCCCTTAAGGATTATCCCGATGTCAGCGAGAAAACAAAAGCGCTTGTTAAGGAACTAGCAACAACATTAAATTACAAACCCAATGCATTTGCTGTAAATTTAAGAACAAAGGAATCTAAGACCATTGGGTTAATCATACCGGCAATTGTGCATCATTTTTTTTCAAACGTGATAAAAGGAATTTTAACTCAAGCGGAAAAAAAAGGCTATTTAGTCATCATTCTCCAATCAAATGAGTCATACGAGTTGGAAAAAAAACAAATTGATCTTTTACTGAGACAGCGTGTTGATGGAATACTGATTTCTATTGCTAACTCAACAAGAAACTTTGGGCATCTAAGTGATGTACTCTCACAAGGAAAACCCTTGGTCATGTTCGATAAAATTGCAAAAATACTGGAATGCTCAAAAGTTGTTATAGATGATAGAAAAGCAGCAAAAGATGCCACGCAACACTTAATTGATACTGGATGCAAGCGAATTGCCCACTTTAGAGGACCTTTGCTTTCTCAAAATTCAATTGATCGCTTTTTAGGCTATAGAGAAGCGTTAGAGGAAAATAATTTCATTTATGATTCAAGTCTAGTCTATATATGTGAATGTGGCGACTCAAGTTTTGAAGAGGGTAAGTCGAATGCTAAAAAACTCATCGAAGATCATGACGACATAGATGGTGTTTTTATAAATACAGATTTAGTAGCTATAGGCGCACTGACAGCTTTTGAAGAAATGGGCATTAATGTTCCAAATAATATTTCGGTAGTTGGGTTCAGTAATTGGTTTATGTCATCTGTTATTTCACCAAGCCTAACCACAATCAATCAACCAGGGTTTAAAATTGGTAAAGCCGCTTTCAAACAACTTTATAAAGAACTAAAACAAAGAAAAAATAATCAGCCTGTTGTCTATAAAAAAATTACCCTAAACACCGAGCTTATAAAAAGAGCTTCTACAAAAACTTTATAATTAAATACTTCCTGAAATAAGAAATATTTTTGGAAATTCTCTGTGACCAAGTCATACATTAGTTCGGACTTTTTGAATGAAATTATTGGTATATACTCAAAAAAAATATTCCCTGAGTTTGTAGTTGGGGTCTATAAAATAAAATGTAAATCGGCGTAAACTTTGTCGATTTCCAATAAAACCTTGCAAGAACCTTGCAGGGTTCTAAATTACTCAACAAAAAAAACACCGAGATTATTCGGGGTTTTGTAGTGATAATAAGGGTTTAAATTAAGTGGAGAAGAGCGGATTCGAACCGCCGACCTCTTGACTGCCAAAGGCTTTAACCCCTCTTTTCTTTTTATTTAACGTGAAGTTGCATTGATTAATAAAATAAGCTCGACTTAATCAATAGGGATAGAAGAGCCTGAGTTGACTGAAAAAGATATGTGCTAAATAAAAAACCCTCCACAAGGGAGGGTAAAAAGTTTAGTTTAACAAGCGATCATTATAATATAAGGTTTCCTTTATAATCATTCCTCTCTCATTAAAATCATGCTGCGAATGAAATTTTATCACGATATTTTTATTTGTTTTTTTACTTTTTAAAGTCATATTATACCAAGCCAAAACAACACCTCCATTTCCCTCATAATCAATATAATCTGGATAACCGACTTCGTCTATTGACACAAATTCAAATTGGCTAAATACTTCACCAACATAGGCTTGATGCTCCTCAAGACTCTTAACCTCTTGGTTAATTGAGTTGGAATCATTTATTTGTGCATTGGGTGTAAAATCTTTCCATACTTGATCAAGATTACCTTGCGCAAGGTTATACCAAATGTGACGTACCTTCCCTATGTATGGGTGATCTTTATAGATTGTACCATTCTTAATGGTTTGTCTTGACAAATTCCATTTCTGCCACGCAGCTTGATTGTCAGACCACCAAAAGCGAACAATTTTTTCCCCTTTTTTATCAAAAACAAAGGTTGCATTATATGGGGTTCTAAGCTTGAACCCATTGTTTTTATCCCATGCAATAAATTCTTGAAAGGTTTGAACATAAAGCCCTGATCGCTTATACTCTATAGCATCAGAATAGGCTTGACCTCTGTTTTTTAAGGAAATATTCACAAAATTATTACTCAACCAGGTTGATTG
>Ga0181563_10005305_pt1 | contig 11823 bp, 6 predicted proteins | sample 011ome_25_FD_133759 | JGI IMG/M metagenome (GOLD analysis project Ga0181563, IMG submission 133759) | Coastal salt marsh microbial communities from the Groves Creek Marsh, Skidaway Island, Georgia - 011512CT metaG (megahit assembly) | ecosystem: Environmental > Aquatic > Marine > Intertidal zone... | reverse complement strand
TTCCTCACGCAGATTTGGTTCATTCTGTGAAGGTGTCGGTTCAAGACTTGGATTGACAAAATTTGCGTGAAAAAAAGAATCCCCTGAAGATTGATAGCTATTTGCTCCACCTAAACGCGCGGGCTACACCCATTGCCTGAGGATTGCGTTGACGGGTCAACAGGCAGCTCCTTCGGTGATTCAAGGCATCGACTGCCTGGGCCAAGGGGCTCGTTAAACAATCGTTTTCACTTCAGAAAGCTTTCTTAATACATTCCCGCGGAATGCTGCCCGGCCCCAATACAATCTGCCCTTGTGCCCAATGCACCCTATTCCTTCGCTAGCTTACGGCTCGTGCGGCCTCAGTCGCTTTGCTTGCTACTACCTCTTTGGCCAATGATCTTTCGGTTCTTTTGGCAGTTTTGCTAAAGATGGGTGATTGGTATGCCGGATCGCCACCGGCACACGATCATTAGTGTCAGCAGGCGCTCAGACGGGACCCACGATTCCCCACTCAAGTGCTAGCTGAAGGAAAATCAAGAGAGTTCGGATGCTCAACCACTTGCCAGACCAGATTTACCGAAGTGCAGCATGCGCAACCATGATCCTCACATGCTTAGCGATGGGCTGCCAGTACGGCCCTTCTCAAAACTCATCAAATCTATCGTCATCTTTCTTTGGCCAAACGCGTGTTCCGCCTCCCGCGACCGGATCGTACACGCAAACTGCTAATGCCCTGAATTCTGAGGCTCGGTATCAAGGGACGAATTCCGGGTTTTCCACTGGGGCAAATGGATTAAGTCCTCAAACCTCCGGCCAATTGCCCGGTGCGAAATCACCGTCAACGTCTGGTCCCAGTTCTCAACAAAACAACGATGAGGTGTGGCCCGAAAGTTTCGGCCCCCGAACTCAGTCGAACTATCAGATCGCTCCATCCGCACCCGTTGCAAACGTCTCGAATCCCGAGTTCCATACACCGGTCGCAAAAGTCAATTCGCCAACAAATCAATACGTCGAAAGTCAAAGACGCGATGAACGAGCGATGCCAGCAACTGACTTAACTCAGGTCTCGTTTGCAACGACAACTGTCAATCCAACCAACCAGTATCAATCCGCAGTCAGCGAATCAGCATCCCCCATCGCATCAGGCTGGATCACCCAGCAGACGTCCAACGCCGGATACTTGGAAACATCGGATAATCTGAAATCCAATGTCGCCAACGCAAGCGTCAATCCTTCGAGTCAAGACAGCCAATCAAGCAATCCAAAAGCTGGAAACCAGCTCGACGAAAACAGTTTGAGAACGTCGGCGTCGACCAGTCCATTGAGCTGGCGAAATCCTAACCAAAGGTAATTTCAGACGCTGCACTAGCACGGTCGCTGTGGCTCGGCGAATGATTCGTCGAATCAATGCTTACGGAAAAGACAATTGCTGCAAGTCGTTCTTCACTGCGAGTGACGAGCCTCTGTCATACTAATTCCGAGATGATTGCCGACCCTTCGGGTGTCAAACGAACCGGCCTACCGTCGGGCGTTTGCAGTTCCGTCGCGGGATCAATTCCCATTCTGGAATAAATGGTGGCCGCAAGATCTGACGGAGTGATCGGTCGATCCGCCGGCGACTCTCCAACTGCGTCACTCCGGCCAACCACCTGACCACCAACAATTCCCCCGCCGGCCATCAAGACACTAAAGACGCGGGGCCAGTGATCGCGTCCGCCCGAAACGTTTAACTTAGGCGTGCGGCCGAACTCACCCATCACGACAATCAGCGTGTCGTCTAGCATCCCTCGTTGCCCAAGATCGGCAATCAATGCCCCCATGGCTTGATCAAGGGAAGGAACGAGTCCTACGGGAGTGGTCGCCCCGGCAAACCCATCCTTGAGTCGATTGACCAACTGATTATGGGTGTCCCAACCTTTGTGATTAACGGTCACAAACGGAACGCCTCTTTCGACAAGGCGGCGTGCAAGCAGACAGCACTGCCCAATGGATTTACTACCATAGGCCTGACGCACTTCACGAGTCTCTTGCTGGATTTCGAACGCCGACCGAGCATCCGACGAGGTTACGAGCTCATGAGCTTTGAGAAGATCGGGATCGACGCCACCGGCATCGCTGGTACCGGATTGCTGGGTCCTCCCGTTATTCAACGCCTCACCGACCTGCTGCTCTGATTCGCGTCGCATGCGATTCATCGACTGAATGAATTGCATACGTCGATCCAGCCGATCACGCTCAATTCCCGGATAGAAATCCAAATCCCTGACTTGAAAGTCCTGTTTTGCAGGATCATCGCCGACGGAAAATGGCTGATGATGGGGTGCAAGGAATCCGCCTCCGGTCATCCCAGCCCCACCGACCTGAAAATGAGGGACGGCAATGTTGTGGGGCAAGACGCTGGGTGACGAACGAAGATGAGAATACACCGCTCCGAACGATGGATAATCCAGAACCGGTGTCGGCTTGTATCCGGTCATCATGTAATGGGTACCAAATTGATGTTCTCCTAATGGAGATGTCACCGACCGAATCAATGCTACCTGATCCATCAATTCCGCAGTACGAGGCAAACATTCTCCCAATCGAATTCCCGGCACCTTGGTAGCAATCGTTCCTAGAGGCCCCCGGACTTCCACGGGAGCATCCGGCTTGGGATCAAATGTCTCTAGATGACTGGGTCCCCCATCCAGCCAAATGAGAATGCAAGATCTAGCAGGTCTTTTCCCAACCACATGACCGATTGAAGAAACCCCACCATTGGTCTTTTCGCTCGCCTGTAAACGCTGAAGCTTTAACCAGTCAGCAACTCCGAAACCGTTCGTCAAACCAAAAGCAAAGCCTCCGGTGGATAGAGCGCCGATCCTGATAAAATCACGTCGAGCCAACGCGTTGGAAACAGGTTGCGATGCAATCGATTTTTGTCGGGTTTCAGTTCGAGATGACTCAAAATGATTCGATCGATTCAAATCATAGAACGAACCAAAACCATTCATTGGATTATTCATCAAACTGCTGCTTCGTTAATGATTAGTTGTAAACTCACGACACGCCAGCAGACTCCAAACGAAGTCACGCAGCAAAAACGATCGATCCTCTGGGTCACAATTTTCCAGCTCCACGATCCAGTAATCGAGCTCCGACTCTTTTGGCGACCTCTGCAGTGCAACCTGATAAAATGTCTTGATGATTTCAACTGAATTGGACTCAGCCTTCATCAAGTTCGCCAAGCGGTTCTCGTCACTCTCGAGTCGACCATTGATCAAGGAACCATTCAACAGAAAAAGCTTGGCACTTAGTCCACTACCCGAACCGCTATCCGCTGCATCGCAAGTCGTCTGCCGAGAGCACCTGCCAAGCACATCCAAGGATCGTGATTCGATTTGAGGATCAACAAGATCGATGGCTCGAGTACCGACAGGCTCATTACCATAAATGGCTGGCATTTCTAGCACGTCAGAGATTGCATCGGCCAGAACCTCCGCACGCAAGGAACGATCATAATAATGGGAATAAAAAACAGTGTCCGAAGCATTCCCTGGAACGGTCATCGAGCTACGCTGATAAGCAGCACTGCGGGCGATCACCTGCAGGGTACTTCGCAAATCGCAGCCAGACTCAACAAAGTGCTCGGCAAGCCTTGCCAGTAGTTCGGGATGGCTCGCTGGATTGGTCTCCCGAAAATCATCGACTGGCTCCACAAGACCTCGCCCCATCATGGATTTCCATAATCGATTGACGATCGCCTTGGCAAAGTAAGGATTGCTCTCTTCCAGTAACCAATCCGCGTAAACATGCCCGAGTGATGGCAGACCATCATTCTGACTCGATCCTTCCAGCCAACTACCACCGGGTAATTTTGGTCGAGCGTCCTTGCCAGTTTTAGGATGAGTCACTTTACCATTGGGCTGATCCACCACTCGATCACCGACTCGAATCGTGGCAAAAACAGCCGACAAGCCGTGGTAGTCGTCCTGCGTCCAGCGATCAAGCGGATGATCATGACAGTTTGCACAACGTAATCGGCTTGCCATAAAAACCTCGCTTACCAACTCCGCTCTTTCTCGCGGTCCAGCCACCGTTCTTAGAAAGTTTGCGGGTCCAATCTCCGACGCGTCACCACGTGCTGTCAGCAGCGACTTGACAATTTGATCGTAGCCAACTCTTTCCCGAAGCTGCGAGCCGATCCAAGTGTGGTATCGCTCCATCGCCTCCTGCGAGTTAGGTAACCGACGCAAACGAAATAATTCGGCCAGTTTGAATGTCCAGTAATGATTGAATGCGTCTGAAGCAATCAGTGTTTCAATCCACCACCCACGACGCTCCTGCTCCGGGTGATCAAAGTACTCCATGTATTGCCAGGAAGTGGGTAGACGCCCGGTCAAATCAAGACAGGCACGCCGGAAAAATGTTGCATCATCGCATTGAGGAGATGCAGGAAGACGCAAAACGCTTAAACGATGATTGACCCATCGATCGATGAATTCCCCTGCCACATCATGACTCCCATCTCCACCAAGTCGCTCGGCCCCAACAAGAATCCCCGACCTTTCATGAATCCCCGATCTTTCATGAATCACTGACCCTTCATGAATCACTGACCCTTCATGAATTTTGGCAGCCCCACTGCCGGCAACTTCATCAGTCATTTCAAGATCATGGTTCTCTGCATGGGTCAACGTGCTACTAACAAATTCAAATGGATACGGCACAAGGATTTCAATGGGTACGACCTGAGTGAGATAACGAGCGATGATTAGATGCCTACCATGACGCCTAGCGGTAACGCGTGGATGAAAACGATCGATCTCGAGGGACGAATCATCCTCTGCCTCAAAAACCGTCCAGTTTGTTACATCCTCACTCGTCCCATCTGCAAAGGTTGCTTCGGCTTGTAAAGGAATCGAATCACCGACTTGAGCAAGAACCACCTTAGTAGGAGTCACTCGAAGATGGCGAACTCCGACGACCGGTTCTGCTAGATCACTGACTACCGCATCAAGCTTTTCAGGCGACTGCTTTACTTGTGAATCAGCGGAAGAACCTGAATCAACCCAATAGGCCCCGTCTCTGATCCAAGTCTCGATCCGCTTGACGCCCTCACCACCGATGAGCAGACGCTGACCACCGCCATGCTCAATCGATTCTGTCGCTTTCCGCAACAGTAGACTTTGCTCGGGGTACACGCGATGGATCCGCCGACCCCCTAACTGCTGAACAATCTCCCGATAATCTGCGGCGGGATCGCTACCGTAGAGTGATAACCGAAATCCCCCACGTCCAGCTGCGGCACCATGACACGATCCACGATTACATCCCGCCTTTGTCAAAACCGGCGTTATCTCTCGTTGAAACGATTGTGAATAAACTTCGCTTGGCAGCCCTACCACACAAAGAAATATTAGCCATGGCAATATCCCGATCGATGCGAGAACTTGTAACGGCCGTGTCCGCCAATAGGGAACCAGCAAAAGTACGTTCATCCACAAACAGAAATGGAGCAAAGGTGTAACCCCCAGGGACAACCTTAAAGCTGACCTAACGCCTACCAGACTTTTTCCAACGGCATCGTTCTGCATCACTTCTTTCAGCTTTGAGTGTCGGTCACCGTTGCGTTCAAGCAAAAACCCGCGGTGTATCGCTGAAGGCTTCACCGCTTCAGTCCACACACCCGTGCATCCAATCACGTCATCAAACAATTCCATATCGACTACCTGCAGTCATCTTGATTGCTTGATTTTTAACGACCGCATCAGAATCCCACATTCGGTTCAGAGAATGTGAACGAATCTTGAAACAGCGATTGTCAACATTCCTTGATGACTTACATCATCCGCATGAAGTTTTCTGCTGAGTCATATCGGCAGGCGAATCTTAGTTCCTCGTTGGTGGATCCACTTTCGGTGCAAATTCGGAATACTTTTCCTTCCAACCCGCCAAAACCTTTTGAGCAGCAGCGGTACCGTAGCTCTCAAGTTTACCAGCGTTAATGATGGTGTTGACGATTCTTGCGATCTCTTTTTTTCCCTCGGGATGCTGCTCCAAATACTGCTCGATTTCCGCAGCACGACTTAGTACCTCTTCCTCTGATGCCGACCTAGAAATCACTCCACGCAGTCGGTTACCCAGTTCAGGATCTGTCTGAGGTCTTGCTGCATTGGCTCTCGGATTGCCAGCCGCTGGTCTTTCTCGCATCATCCCTGGACCTTCACCGACCAGACTCTCGATCGACGGCACTTCTCCGCCACCGGTCACATTGACGATTGATTCGAGCATTGCTGGCCCGTCGGCTTGCAACTGCGGTTGAACCAGTGCGAAGTTACTCACGACTTTTTTATCTTGACACACCAACACGGTCAGAATGACGTTTCGGTTTAGCCCAAACGCGCCGGGGCCTTCGATACCATCGGGCGAAACGGCGTAGGTAACAGTACGACTAAAAAGGCGATTTACATTTGCTGCCCACTGAACCGTTTCGGTTTTATCAGCAGTCAGAAAAACGACACCCACTGGCATCTTGGGACCACCGGCGGCATCACGTCGCGTCGATAATTTGTCGCTGTTTGGATCGGTTTGATCGGCATCGCCGGGCGACTCGCCATCTAACGAACGATTCGCCGCGAAACCCGTGATGGTTCTCATCAGGCCAAACCCGGGGCGAGTGAGCTGATGAATAAAAAAGATCACGCTTGGCTTTTCACCAAACTCATCGACCAGATCCACCTTTGCACCGATTCGTTCACCCGACAAAATTTCTACGGGCAACGGGGGCAACGCTTCACCAATCTGTGGTCCCGAAAAAACGGGCTCTTCCGCATCTTGTGCGGCAAAGACAACACTGAAGCTCAACGGCATCAGCAACACGACAGCGACAATGCGAAACACGGCCGAAAACTCCTAGAAATGGCTTAGCAATTCCGTCTCCTTGACTATCCGAGTCAGGGAGATCTTCTGCTTGGATGACAAACCAAGGAGTTTAACAAGTCCTTCGCTTCGCATCCTTACAGATTCGCTCGGGGTCTTAAAATTTGAGAAAACCCTGTCGGCAAAATTCCGCTAACCAAAACCCGGTCGGCAAAATCACGAGCCTTACTTTTTGAAAGTCGCCCCGAGAGACCTGAAACTTGGATTAGGCGAGCAGTTCAGCGATCACCTTGCCCGGCTGACCATCAAGAAGTGACTGTTCACGGGCATTCTGCTCATAGGTTAATCGAGTCGCATCGAGACCAAACAAGTGCAGCAGGGTTGCATGGTAATCAAAGTGATTCACAATCCCCTCGACAGCATGATGCCCAAACTCATCCGTTGCTCCATGCATCCCGGTGCGGAAACCTCCACCGGCGACCCACTGCGTGAAACCGTAAGTGTTATGGTCACGGCCGATATTTGCCTCGTTCTGTATCACCGGCAAGCGTCCCATTTCTCCACCCCAGTGCACCACCGTCGAATCAAGAAGTCCTCTTTGCTTGAGATCTTTGACCAAAGCAGCGGCAGGCTTATCAATTTTCTTGCAAGAGTTTGGTAGTGACTTCACAATACCGCCATGGTGATCCCAATACTGATTCTTGGTGAAGACCTGGACAAAACGAACACCTCGCTCAACCAATCTTCGGGCGATCAAACAACGTTCACCGAATTCACGAGTCGCCTCGTCGTCGAGCCCATACATTTCATGCGTCTCTTTCGACTCGCGACTTAAATCGGTTGCCTCATCAGCCGAAAACTGCATTTTCTCAGCAAGTTCAAAATTCGAAATCCTCGCTTGCAGCTCCAGTTCCCCCGGTCGGGCGACCGAGTGATCACGATTCAGCTTCGATAGTAACTTGAGGTAATTCTTCTGCACTTCGCCGCGCATGATAAGCGGTGGTTGTAAATTGAGGATACGCGGCTCAACCGGGCGAATCACCGTCCCCTGATAAAGCGACGGCAACCAACCGTTGGACCAATTCAAAACTCCTTCTACCGGCAATCCGCCCGGGTCGGTCATCGCCACATAGGCCGGCAAACTCTCACTCTCTGTCCCCAGACCATACGCGAGCCAGCTACCCAACGCGGGTCTGCCTTGCATCGGCCTACCGTTATTCATGGCATGGATCGACTGACCATGGTTATTAACCCCCGTGTGCATTGAACGGATGACTAGTGCATCATCAACGATCGTGGAGAAATGCGGAAGCAACTCCGATACATCGGTCCCATGCTCACCGTACTTTTGAAACTTCCAAGGTGAACCGAATACCTTAGAGCTGGCCTGAGCGGCATTGTCATACTTGATTTTGCCAGGAAACTTCTGCATGTGAAGCTCATTGAGCAGCGGCTTGGGATCAAGTAGATCCACTTGACTGGGTCCACCCTGCATGAACATTGAAATCATCGCAGTGGCGCGAGCTGGATGATGGCTTGGCTTGGGAGCGAGGTCAAAGTTCTGCTTCTCCAAATTAGGTTTCTTCACCTCCCCGCGGACAGAACGGGCCATCATGCAAGCCAACGCCCAAGGGGCTGTGGCGATCGCAGAGCGAGACAGAAAATGTCTGCGACTCGAAATACGATGGGCGTCGCTTACCATTTCCGATTGGCTCAACTTTGATTCGTGGGTCACTTTTGTGTTTCTCATCTTTCAGAAAGCCTAATCGACATAAAGAAATGCGTTCGAACTCATCATTGCTTGACACGCACTGGCGAGTGCCAATACTTCATTCTCCGCCGCATCGCGTTTGGCATCCATCGCCGCAAACACCTCTCGCTGCTGATTGACAAACGCCACAAAATCGCTTGCGGTCGCCTCGTCGATGGGTGTGGAAAAACATCTTTGCCATGCAAGTTCGATTCGCTCGCTTGGATCCGACGAAAGTTCGATCAACTGTTTCGCAAAATGCTCGGAGCGATCGATCGCGAACTGACTATTCATCATCATCAATGATTGCGTTGCCACATTAGAGGAAAATCGTAGTTCGCAGTTCGGAGTATTGAGCGGCAAATCGAACGACTCCAGAACCGCGAGCGGTCGACTACGACGCACTTGAATATAAAGGCTTCGTCGATACCCGCCCTTGGAATCCGTATCGGCTCCGGTTGGCTTTCTCTCACCGTCAAGCATTTCTTTCCCGACGACAATCTGCCCAACCGAATCTTCCTTGACGGAAATGGGGGGCCCAAACAACTCGGGAACCAACTCACCACTCACCCACAACATCGCGTCTCGGAACGCTTCTGACTCCAATCTCCGAACCGGCATTCTCGCTAACCATAGGTTATCCGGATCAATCTCATCTGACGTTTTGTTGCGGGTTGACTGCTGCTGATAGGTGTACGAACACAAAATCAGTTTGTGAATTTTTTTGACGGACCAACCGGATGTGATCAATTCACTCGCGAGCCAGTCAAGCAATTCAGGATGGGTTGGTCTTGCTCCTAAGCGTCCAAAATCTCCCGGTGTCGCGACAATTCCACGACCAAAATGGTGCATCCAAATCCGGTTCACGATGACTCGTGCCAGCAATGGATGCTCCGCACTGGTTAGCTGCTTTGAGTAAGCGAGCCTTCTGCCGGTTGTAGGTAGCGCAGGCTCATCCTCAGGGATAACGTGATCTTCATCCCCAAGCAAAACCGTCAACTCGCTCGGCCCCAATTCTCGATCAGGTTGCTGATGATCACCGCGGATGAACAAATGCGTTTTTGGCGTGTGCCCTGGCGGCTCCTGCAGGACACGAACAAAATGTTCTTTGGGTGCGGTTGCTCGAATTGCTTTGATGGCATCCAACTGCTTTGCGAGATCGGTCTTGGCGTCAGTGCTGCGACAAACCTCTGCTGCTTGTCGATACTCTTCGAGCGTTGCAAAGGCGTCCGGATTCACCTGAGCCAACTGCTCGACCCTTACAAACACTTCACCGAATTCGTCGGCAATGCTTTTTTGTGTTGCATCCCATTGATCGCTTGGTGTATCGAGTAACTTACCAATCTGCTGCTGCTCGTCCTCGGTGAGCGACAATGCGTTCTCCATGGTTGCCTGACGGAGAAACGCTTCCTCCTTCTGCTTAGCGACTCTTTCGATATCACCTGCCCGGCGTGCCCTTTGCTCGGCGTAAAGATAAAGCGAACCGGGAGAAATATTCCCGACACTGGGATACTCTTCAAGCAGTGCAACCTGCTGTTCGTTTCGCATTGCTTTCTCTGTCTCATACGCCTCTTTGAGCGAATCGCGAAGATCATCGGGAACCACTAGCAGTTCTTCGTACAAGGTTCTAGCGATATGTGCGGCTTGGGCATCGTTGCGAATTTTCTCGGCCGCCTTCGCTTCTTCTTCGATTCCATCACGTTCTGCACGGTCGGCGTTGGTATACAAGGACACACGACGCTGCGCTGGCGTTTTCCACTGCTTCCAATCAAGGGCCGGTTCCAAGATCGCTCGCATCCGATAGTAATCGGCTTGGCTAATCGGATCGTAACGGTGGTCGTGACACCTCGCACAACCAACCGTTAACCCCAAGAATGCAGAGCTCATAATTTGAATGGTATCGGCAATGTTTTGATTGGCTGCTTCGGCGCGATCGACGCCACCGGCGGAGGTACCATCAGGAGCCATCCTTAAAAACCCAGTCGCGGCAAGCTTCGCAATACTGTCATCCGAAAGATCATCGTCACCCTGTGAAGTAGGTAATAACTCATCGCCTGCGAGTTGCTCTCGCACAAACTGATCAAAAGGCTGATCGCGATTGAAACTCTCGATCACGTAATCGCGATAAAAGTACGCAAACTCTCTCTCAATATCTTTGTCGGTGTAGCCATCTGAATCTGCATAGCCAGCGACATCCAACCAATGCCGTCCCCAACGTTCGCCATACTCAGGGGAAGCAAGGAGACGATCCACCAAGCGTTCATATGCATGGGGGCTCTGATCACCGATGAATTGATCCACCATTTCCTCAGTGGGCGGTAAACCCAGAAGATCAAAAGACAGCCTTCGAATCCGAGTGTGCCGGTCCGCCAAGGGAGACCAAGCCAGACCCTTTGATTTGATTTTCTGTTGGACGAAGTGATCCACGGGTGTCTCGGCATGGACAGTGAATTTGTTTGCATTCGGATCATCACCCTTTAACTCTCGAGAACCGTTTTGCAGCGACGGAATCTCGGGTCTTCGAATGGGCTGAAAAGCCCAAAAGCTACGTTCTTCTTGAGTGATATAGTCACCTTCATCAAGCGTTTCAGGTTCCGCCCGCGCCGTCATTGCACCGGAAAGAATCCAACTTTTGACAACGGCGATTTCCTCACCCGAAACACGTTCTTCCCCAGGTGGCATTTCCCCGGATTCCATTCGCTCCAGTAAAAGCGAATTCTCGACGTCACCGGGAATGATTGATTCACCAGATTCTCCGCCGCGGATCAGCCATCGACGCAAGCGAACATCAAGTTCCGCCTCCACCACGCCGGCTTCGCCGTGGCAATGAAAACAATGAGCCTTAAGAATAGGGCGGACATGTTTTTCAAAGGTGATCGATTCGTCAGCTTGCTTTGCCGGCTCAACGGCCACGCAAATGCGGCCATTGACTACAATCCCAGCAATAATACAAACCATCCAAAGAATTCCAGCCGGTAGATGGCCGAGCCAGACGCGATAAGGCCGAACAAAGTAAGATGGTAAAGACATCAGAGCGAGCCAATCTCGGTGGTGGTCTGGGAAAACTCTAAATCCAAGGTGGAACCTGCCACAGTATTTTAAGCGAAACGCGTCGCCGTTTCAGAGAGCAACGCCTTTATCTTTGTCTTTTTGCGACGTTCCGGCGTTGCAGATGCCATGATTGCACGGCGAACATCTGCTAAATTCTCCCCTTCGCGTTTCAAGCCTCG
>Ga0181563_10005298_pt1 | contig 11832 bp, 19 predicted proteins | sample 011ome_25_FD_133759 | JGI IMG/M metagenome (GOLD analysis project Ga0181563, IMG submission 133759) | Coastal salt marsh microbial communities from the Groves Creek Marsh, Skidaway Island, Georgia - 011512CT metaG (megahit assembly) | ecosystem: Environmental > Aquatic > Marine > Intertidal... | reverse complement strand
GGAGGAGAAGCTGGCGAGGGCGAACGAGGCGCTCAAGGCAAGCGAGGCTTTGGTTGCGCGGCTCGATTTCGTTCACGAAGACCCCGCCTACCAAGCCGTTTGGTTCTGCAATCAAATTCACTCTGGCCCATATTGTGGCCCGCAGTACGCCAAGGAGATGGCAGCGGCAAAAGAGGCCATCTCCGCCGCCCGTTCCCGCGCGAAGGAGCCGCAGTCATGAGCGACGAAGCCGAAGAACTGCTGATCGCGTGGCGCACCAATCATTCACCGCCTGATAGCGAGGACTGGCCAAAAAGCTTCCGCGAGCTTGTTAGATTTGCCGACAAGCTGATCGCCGAACGCGAGCCAAAAATTATGAGTGTGCGTGAACGCGTGAATACTTTGTTGGGTGAATTATTTGATGAGAGCAAAGTTACTCGTGCACGCATTAGTAGAATTATCGAAGAAGATCGCGCCAACATCGCCGACGTGATCGACAGAAGGCTGGCGGGCGCGTTTAAGGCCGAGCCAAGCGACTGCTGCAAGGGCGCTGTGTCTCATGCCCGTCGCATCGTCGCCGACACTCTGAAAGTGCAGTCATGAGCAACGAAAGCGCGAAGCTGATCGCACGCGCGAAGTCTGAGGGCGCGGACGAGCTTGAACAATCGCTGTGGTCCATCATTGACAAAGACGGTCTTGGCGATGTTCCAAGCGACATTCGCGGCGCAGTCTCTCGGCTCGTCATGCTTTCAAAGCGCGCCGAAGCCGCCGAGTCCGCCCTCGCCGCCTCCAAAGCAGAGCGGCCGGGCGTCCATTGGTGTTCGTGTCCAGCCCCGAAGCCAGCAATCGTCGCATACGAGGGCATCGACGGACGGCCGCGGCTTTGCTCGAAATGCAGGGGCGTCCCAGGTGAACTGTTCGGCGCACCTGCCGGCACCTTCGCGGAGGGGATCGAGGCGGCGGCGAAGGTGGCGCGCGAAGGGTGCTTAGTTCCGCCTGATGGTGGATCGCCAACAACCGAGGAGGTTGTTCTGTGCGAAGAGATCGAACGTCGCATCCGCGCCCTCGCCCCGCCCAAGCCCGCAGAGGAGTCACAGTCATGAGCGAAATGACACTGCTCGACAAGGCGGCTGAGGCCGTTCGCGTGTCATCGCCTCACGCGGAATACACGTCGCCACAGTCTGAATTTAACGTGGCGTCGCTCATTCCGTGGGCGGATCTAGACCGGGATCAGCGCGAAGCATGGCGGTCCGTTGCCCTCTCCGTCGCCCGCGCGATCCTGTCGGCCCCGGCGAGCGAGGGGATGCGAAACGCCTCAGTGGATGCGGAACTGAGAGACGACTGGAGCACGGCCGGCCTTTGGTCCGCCATGTCCTCCGCTCTCCTGTCCGAGCTATCGGGTAGCGCAGAGAGAGAGGCGGGTGATATGGGCAGCATGATTTGGGCTGAACATCTACCGAGAGAATCCGAGGGGCCGCGGTGTCGGCACAAAGGAGGAGCGCGATGACATCTGGACAATCCAACTTGATCGACATCAGAGCCGAGATCAAAGGCGAGACCGACAAGGCTTGGCGGCTCTACGACGGGGCGCGCACCGAGTGGGTTCCGAAGTCTCAGGCCGAGGACAACGGCGACGGCACGTTCACCATGCCGGAATGGCTCGCCAAGGATAAGGGGTTCATCTGATGACCACCAAGACGGCACGACGTTGGGGCGACAACGACATTCATCTCGGGCCGCTCACCTTCGCCTTCCGCGAGACGTGGCGACCGTGGGCCATTGTGCTGTCGTCCGGGAGTGTCGAGCGCGAGAGCCCCCACCGCACCCCAGGAGCCCGCAATGACGGTAGATGAACTGATCGAGAGGCTGGGCTGCATCGCCGCGCTGCGTGCGCGCTCGGCCGGGAAGGGGTAGACCCATGACCCTCGACATCAACGAGCTAGAGCGGCTGCACGCTGAGGCCGTCGAACACGCTGCGCAGATGATGGCCGCGCCAAGTTACTGGAGACACACCCCGGCAGGACAGGCCGCGCTCAATGCCGTGGTTGAGCACTTCCCCGAGATCGTCGCCAGACTGAAGGCGGCGGAGGAGATGCGGACGGCAGCGCAAGATGTGCTGATGCGCTCTGTCAATTGGTCGGGCCATCCTGGCGCAATCGACCGGCTCGCCGAAAGTAAGATGGCCTACGACAAGGCGAAGGGGTAGCTGATGCTGACCAGACGCTCTCTGTTCGTCCTCCATGATGGCTTCTGAGGTGGTCCTCTTTGGGCTGAACAGGCACCGAGCCCAGACCGTCTACCACTACGTTTCGGGACGAGGGTGTGATAGAATCCATGCGCTGCGGCGGCGCTGAAGGAAGCGCGAGAAGCCCACCATCAGTTGGATAGGCGATTGGGCTGGACCTGAGACGCGGAGCATCGTTGGCTCGCCACACCTCCGGGAGTGGAGCACGAGCCGCTCACCGGGGGCCGTCATTGACCAACTAGCCGGTATCAAGTCCGGCCCGCAGCAACCTACCTCCTGCACTCCGCCGGCAGGCCCTCGACGTACTGGCGCCAGAACTCAGCCCTTGCCTGCGCCGATCGTCAGGAGCGCGCCGATCAGGGCCGGGGCGAGCTTGGAGAGCATCAGCGGGCGACGCCCTTCATCTTCTCCCACGACCTCAACCCGCCCATGCCCAGCATCGCCAGCATGAGCTGCCACAGGTTCTCGTCCAGCCCGATCAGCACGGGCGCATGGGTGAGGCCGAACGCATCGAACAGGCCCGTTGCCGCGGGACGGACGATGTACTGGTAGGCGAGAGCCGCGGCGCATACCCAGCCGATCGCAGGTCGCCAGCCGGCGACGAACAGGCTCCCGGACTGCGCCTCGGCCTTGTTCACGTCGAGCTGCGCCAGGTCTGCCTGGGAGAGGACGGTCAGAAGGCGCTCGTTGGCCTCCGCCGCCGCCTTCGCCCGCGCGTTGGGGTCGGGGATCAGGTCCACCAGCTTCTGGACGACCGGGGTCAGTCCCGGCAGGAGCATCCCAAGGACGCCTGTCATCTAACGTACTCCATCATTTCCGGCTGGCCCGGCCGGGCGGGGTGGGGTATAAAGAGCGGTCTCCTGCTCCTCTTTCCGGCAGGTAGAGGCTAGCCATCTAAAGCTCGCGGGACGAACCACACCCGCTCCAGCGGAAGCCGTCGCCTTCGGGTGGCGGCTTTCGCGCGAATGGGGTAGAGTGCGGATATGTCCATTTTGTCGAACTGGACGAGTTTCGAGGCGCATGTCTTTGGCCTGACCATGGGCGCGCTGTTCGCGTTCGGGCTCGGCGCGATGATTTACTTTCCGCTGCGGATGATTTTTGACGATATTCGCGGGAAGTAAGAGGCCCATCACGCCAACCTATAGAACAGGTGCCGCCCTATCCTGGCGGTAGGCGTCCGCCCGGCGGTCCACGACGTATGCGGGGCCACCATCTCCGTGCAGTAATGGTCGGCGCCTCCGGTCGGGTCCGGCAGCTCTCCCTTGACCGCTCTCTTGGCAATCTCGATGGCGTGCGCGAACCACGGGTCCTTGCTGGTGACGGACAGCAGCTTGTCGAGGTTCGGGTCGTTGGGATTCCAGCAGCTAAACTGCCAGGGCTTCCGGCAGACGCCCTCCACCCCCTCGCCCCACCAGTCGGGCTTTCCATCCTTCCCCAGATCGGCGTTGACCCGGTTCATGATGACGGCGGCGACCGCTTCCATGCCGGCAACGCCCTCGCCGCGGGCCTCGCCGAAAATTGTCCTCGCCAAAATATCAATGTCGCTCATTTGAGGTGTCCCCAACGCTCGCCGCGCACGATCCTCGATACCGTTTGGAATGCCACGCCGTACCGGCGCCCGAGAACCGACAGCGAAGATGCCGGCCACTCCGCTCTGATTTGGCGAACGATATCCTCGGTCAACTTCGCGTAACCATTGCGACTGCCGTGCGGAGAGGTTCCATGGAGCACCTTATCCGCTTCATTCTCGGCATGAGTTTTCCAGGCAAGATTGGTGTAGTGATCGTTGTGGTGGTTGCCGTCGATATGCGCGACCTCGTGCCGAGGCGACGGCTTCGGGCCAATCCATGCGCGAGCCACAAGGACGTGCGCTTCAAAACGGCGGTGGCGCCCCTCGATGGTCAGCTTGAAAGTCCGATACCCGAACCGATGCGGGTAAGGCTTCAGCAAGCGGCCAGGATGCGTCCGCTTTCCGGGAGCTGTTCGCATTACATCGCCGGATGCACTCACCGAATAGCCCGGCGCACCCTCAATCGGCTTCCAATTTGGGCCGAACGGATTTAGGGATTCATCAGCCATGGCGACCGCTCCAATCGGTTGCGTGGTCAGGGCCGGCGGGGCTGTTAGCGCAGCCTCGTCGGTCCGCAAATTATAGCAGAAATCAGCCATTTCTGGGCACACTTTCAGCCCAGATGATGCGCGCCAGGATGTCGATGTCGCTCATGGCTGCGGCGCCGGCGCAAGGGGCCGCTTGTAGGCCGAGGCTTCTAGGTTGTTCAGCCGTCGCCCGTGGTCGGCGACCGCGAACTCGTGCACCCGCACGGTGCCTGACAGCAGCGCGAGGGCATCATTCATCGTGCGGATATCCTGCCAAGCCTGAAGGAAGATCCAGACGGCGAACCCGGCGACGACCGTCCCCAGCACGGAAGACACCCGCGCCAGGAGGACGAAGGCGTGGCTCTCAAGCCAGCGGCCCCCGTTCTGTTGAGGAGCCATCTCAGAACCCCACCGCCACTTGGCCTGTGAACGCGGCCTGGAACAGCGGGCCAGCGATCTGCCCCGTCCACGCCAGCCCCTTGACCGTCAGCAGGCAGAGCAGGGCCAAGCCCAGGATCAGGAGGGCGGCCTTCACGACCCGATCCCCTCGAACACGCAGACCAGCTTGCCGCCCATGACGCAGCGGAACAGCCGTCCGGCCTTGTCCTCGGTCGGATAGATGCCCGGCTTGTCGGCCAGGATCTCCGTCTGGGTCGGGACGTGCTTCCAGCCGCCCGGGATCGGCGTCAACTCGCCCAGCGCCGCCGGCTGGCAATGCATTTCCGAGCAGCAATGCGCGCCCGAGGCGGTCAGGTACTTGGGGTTCCGCACCCAGGGATAGTCCTCGTGCCCCCACGCCGGCGCGGCCAGCGACAGACCGAATATGATCGAAATACACGCCAATCCTGGTCTGCCGACTCGTGCTAGCGTTCCTGTTGCCTTCGACATGGACTCATACTCCTGTCGTTGCGGGACTTCGGTTCCGGCCCGGGGCGGTGTCCAACCACCGTCTCGGGCGCGCTCGTCCCGGCTCTGCGGCGCCGGGGGCCGTCTGGCTTTTCCTTACAACGTGTGGCAGCATCCACCGATGCCGAATGCTCCTTGCCCCACCTGTCATCATCCGGCCGAAGTGATGAGGTTCACCTTTGGCGATCCTCCGCGACCGCTTGGAGCTTTGTGGGCCTGCTCCTGGTGCGGCGTGTTTGAGAGGGTCGCTTTCATGCCGACGGCCAAGCCGCAAGGATCGCCGCCCGCTGATCAGCCGTCATAAGGCCGGCAGAGACTATGATCGAAAGACCGGCCGCGGCCTGCGTCTTGGAAATGTCGCGTGCGACCGACATCTTGTAACGCCAGGCCACCATGGCGTCCGCGTCGCTGCGGACGCAGGCGGAAAACCCGGCAGGGCCGATCTCGGCCAGCATCAGGTCTATTACCTGGTTCGGCGTCAAAGCGAGCGGCTTGGGCGTTGCCGGGAACCGAGCCGGGTCCCAATAGCGCCGCTCGACCGTGGCACCATCCGGCCAAACCTCGCGGATCAGGTCGTTATGCTGTGGGGTCTTCCGACTGCCCGGAGAGCCCCCAGCGGCGTCTTCAAGAATGGTGATGATCGGCTCAGCCATCTCAGTACATCCTCTGCCAGATCACGCCCGACTGCCGTTCCTGGGCGGCCGTTGCCGTCTGCGCCTGCGTCGTCTTGCACCGCACGACGAGCGAGTTGGTGAAACGGATCATCCCGACGCCCTGGAGCAATCCGCGCTGCACCGGCATCAGGATCGGATCGGTCGAGACCGTGCCGGGGCCAATGCGGCTCTTGTCGCTCGCCAGGAAGAAGCCCTGGCCCGACTCATCGGCGGTCGTATAGAGCGTGCGCGGGATGGGAAATCCGAGGAAGCAGCGCGGCACGGTCCCCGCACCGACAACGGCAACGGTAATCTCCGCTCCACCGTCGACCGCGACGCCGAAAGTGGTCGTGTCCGTCGCCGTCGCCATGGTGGGGCCGACGACGCCGGACATGTATCCGGCCTGCGTGGAGACGCTGAGAAGCGTCTTCCAGGTGTCGGCCGCATAATCCGTATCGACGGCCGTCCCCAGGCTGCTGAGGTAAGTCCACCCGTTAGCCGTGCTGAAAAAGTCGAACGAGGCCGCGCCGTTGGACATGCCGAGATCGCTTGACTCGAAATAGCCCTTTGGAAGCCAGCGAGGATCGGTGAAATGGACGCCGCCCTGGAAAAACTGCGTGATGATGCTCATTTAGATAATCCTCCAGCCATTCGTCGCGTCCGAATAAACAAGACCGAATGCCGCGTATTGCACGGAGACATCCATGTCTTCGGCGATGCCCATGATCTTGTTGCCGTTCCGCGAAAGCGTGAGCTTGTTGGCGTTGAAGGTCCCCGCCATGTCGGCGAACATCACCTTATGGCCGGCAGAGGGAGAGGCGGGCAGCGTCGCCGTCGAGGTTCCGCCCGACGTGTCGACCAGATAACCGTTGCCATCTGCCGCGTTGAACGAGCCGGAAGTGGTCGCCCACGTAATCCCCGCCCCCGCAGGCGCTCCGGCGATCACCCACTTGTCGAGGGTCGAGTCGTAGGTGAGCGAGAGAACGGAATTGGCCGTAAGGTCGCCGGCGGAAACAGCGACGTTGCCGGGCTTGACGATCGTCTTCGCCGTCAGCCCATCGACCGCGAGCGTCGGAGTTGCCCCGCAGGTCTGGTTGAGCTTGATGCGAACGTGAACGCCGTTGGTGAGCGCGACGTTCTTGGGCGTGAAGGCCGCTGTGTAAGCCGTGCTCGTCCCGGCCGTGGTCGCGTAGGCTTCCTTGTTGAAGTTCGCCGGAGCCGAGAGATTGGTCGGCGCCTGGGCACCGATGGAAACCGCGGTAAGGGCGGAGGTCAGCGTGACGCTGGAATCCATGACCACGGTGACGGTCGTATTCGACGCGACGAAGCTGGACGAAACGATGGTGCCGTAGGTCGTCGTCGCATCGCTGAACATGAGCCGGCGGCGCGAGAGATAGACCGCGGTCAGGTCTCCCGGAGAGGCGAAGGTGGTGGCCGAGGCGAAGGTGGCGGTATAGCCGTGGTCGAGATACTCCGCCGTGATCATCGTGTTCTTGATCTTCGCCATCATCTGGCGCTCGGCGTCGTTGACGCTCGAAGGGGGACAACCTTCGCTTGCATTAATGTCCGCGTCAGCCGTCCCATTACTAGCCGCTGTCGTAGACCAAGCACGAACATTATTAGCCATGCTTCAGTCCTCGCTTGCAGGGGTTGACCGCGCATGGGATAATTCTGCCATGCCAGCATTTGTTGATATTACCGCCCACAGGTTCGGCCGATGGACTGTTCTTCGTCGTGTCGCGAACAACCGTCACAACCAGCCGCAATGGCTTTGCCGTTGCGCGTGCGGGAACGAAGGGGTGGTGCGCGGCGGCAACCTGACCAGCGGAGAGTCGCGCTCCTGCGGCTGCCTTAACCGCGACGTTCATCGCTTGGAGTGCATTGCGCGCAACACGACGCACGGCCATTCCGGCTCGCCGACATATCGGACGTGGCGGAGCATGATTCAGCGCTGCCACCGACCGGGCGACACGGGCTTTCATAAGTACGGCGCCAAGGGCATTTCCGTGGCCCCGGAATGGCGCGAGTCCTTTGAACGCTTCCTCGCCGACATGGGCGAGAAGCCGCCCGGGCTGACCATCGACCGCATCGACGCGCGTGGGAACTACGAGCCCGGCAACTGCCGCTGGGCGTCGATGCGGGTCCAGCAGAACAACCGGACCAACAATCGCATCCTCACTCATAACGGCCTGTCCCTGACCGTTGCACAATGGGCGCGGCATCTCGGCCGAAGCCGAACCACTATAGAGAGACGGCTTGAAATGGGCATGCCGCTGGCCGAAGTCCTTGCCCAACGGAAGCGCAGCCGGTGGCGGGCTTAGATCGGCCGTGGTGGACCATGCGCGGATGTTGTTAGCCATGCACCGGCTCCTTTACCTGAGCAAACCGCCCCAGCCGCGCGAACCGCCCGGTGGGGGTGTCGGGCCTAGCAAGCCCTGTGTTTCGCCGGACTGAGCAGCCAGCATCCGCAAGCTGTAGGGATCGAGGGCTTCGCTCACGGCCCGCGCGCCAGGAATCGCACCCGGAGCGCTCGTCGCTTTCCCCGCGTAATAGGCGGCCTCGCCCATCAGACGCGGCGACATGAACGGCAGCGCCCCCACGACGGCCGGGTTGAAGAAGCTGCCGATAGCCGTTCCCTGGGCGCCGAGCGCCTGAAGACCCCGAGGTGTCCATTTGTTCAAAGCCTGCCCGGCGAGTTGCGGCATCAAGGTCGTCGCGCCGTTATCGACCAGCGTCTGCCCAAGCTCGGCGCGCTTGCCGTAGTTCGTGTTCACGTTGTTCCGCATGATCGACTGGAGCTTGCGGAGCGCGGTGTCCGCGGTCGCCTTCTCGCCGAGGGACAGGGCCTTTTCCACCTCGCGCAAGGCATCCGAGGCGGCCTCGTAGTCCTTCATGATCTTGCCGTAGGTCGGGGCCTGCTGGACGATCTGATCTTTGACCGCGTTGTAAACGGTGTCCGCGACCCTGCGGGCGGGCTTGCCGAAGTCGGTATCGTCGCGAATGTCTCCGAGCTTCTTCTTGAGCGCGTCCATACCCTCGACGGTATGGAACTGGTCGGGCGGAAGCTGCTTCCACTCGCTGATCACCTTGTCGATCTTCGCCCAAGTGCTACCGGCGCTCTCGTTGATGACCTGTCCCTTGTACGTGCCGGTGTCGCGCGCCTTGGTGATCGCAGCGTCGATGGGATCAAAGCTGAGGATGGCCGGGTCCTGGGTAATGCCGGCCATCTGCGTGCGATAGGCGTTGCCCCGCTCCGCTCGCATCTGATCTACGGCGTTTCGTGCGCTGTCCACCACGTCGGATGCCGGAACATCCCCACGGAGGTTGTCGAGAAAAGCCTTGGCGTAGTCGCCACCGGTCTTGCCGGCCTTGAAGGCTTCGCGGATGGGGGCACCGCCAGAGCCGGTCATGGCGCCGATGACGCTAGATCCGACCGCCGCCGGGATCTTCACCCCTGCGGTCGCGGCGACGTTCACCGGATCAATCGCCCGCCCGACACTCCCGACCGCCCGCGCCGTCTGCCCAACGACGCCGGGGATGCGGGCGGGAAGCGTCGCGCCTCCGGTCAGGAGGACAGAGGCGTCGGCAAGAGCGCCGACCGGATCTTTAGCGAGAGTGCCCTTGATATTCTCCGCGCCGCCGTAGCGGTCCTTGAAGTGCTGTTCCAGGGCATCGGCAGGGGCCGTGTCAAAAGGCGGGGCCGAGCCCCTGAGTTCGGGCGGCGACATATTGCGCGCCCGCTGTCCGTAGGCGTTGAAGACGCTCGCCAGCCCCTGCGCCGTGTCGATGGGATGCAGGAACGGATGGACGAGGTTCTTTCCGAACTCCAGCGCGCTACTCGGCAGGTTTTTGAGCGCCTCCTTCCCGACCTCGGTCATGGGTTTCGACGGGGGCGCCGCGTCCAGCACGAAGCCTTCAGGCAATGCGCCCGGCTGCTCGTCCAGAACGAAGCCCGGAGGAATGGTCATTTGATCGGCGCCCACTGCGTGCCGTCCCACTGCCGGCGCTCGCCGGTCGTCGGGTTGGTGATGGTCTGTCCGACCCGCGGCGCGGCGCCTGCGGGAGGCGCGCTACCAGCCGGGGGCGTGGCGCCGGCTGGAGGCTGGACGGCTTCCGGCGTGTCGAAGCGCGTGGTGACGTTCGCCGGGTTGACGCCGTAGTTTTTCGCCAGGGTCTCGTACTGCTTGGTGACGTTGTCGTAGCCCTTCTTCTGGGCTCCGTAGATGCCCTTGGCCTGATCGAGGAAGTCCTTCCGCAGGCTATCGGGCAGGCGCTCGCCGCTGATGATGCGGCTGACCAGACCCTGGATGCGTTCGCCGAAGGAGCCGGACGCCGCGGCCGTCGCGAACTCGCTTTCGCGCACCACGGAGCCGGGATCGAGCAGCTTGACGTAGCTGTAGAGCAGCGACATGTCGCCGGCACCCGTGGGAGCTTTCGCCGCCTCGCCGATCTTGTTGTAGGCGTCCTGGACGGTGCGGAAATCCTGGGTCAGCTTGGTGAAGTCGTCGCGAAGCGCGCCCTCCTGCGTGAACGCCCGCTGTCCGCCTTGCGCCCGCTGCTGGGCATCGGCAACCGCGAACGCCTTGGGACCGGCATAGGGAAGCTGTGCGGCCTCCGTGGCGGCAGCCCTGGGGCCGACGAACGGCATCTGCGCCTGCTGCTGCGCCGTCTCGGTCGCGCCCGCCACCTTCGCCTTGAACTCCGGGCTTTCGGTCGTCAGGGGGACGGCGTTCTGGCCCGAGCGCTCGCCCTCGGTGCGCTGCTGAGACTTCAGGCGCTCTAGCTCGGCCATCGTATTGAATGCGCCGGGTGTCTGCGTGACGCCGTTCGGCCCCTTCTCGAAACCGAACGGCACTTCCGCCTGCTTCGGGATCGAACGATCGAGCAGCGTCTTAAACGCCTCCGGCCCGACCGCCCGCGCCAGGGCGGCGTGTTGCGGGTTGGCCTTCAGGTACTCGTCCTGCGCCTGCTGCTGCCTCTGCTGCTGCGCCAAGCGCTCAAGGAAGAGTCGCTGCTGAAGCGCCGACTGGTTGCCCTGCTGGATGCCCTGCCCCAGCCCGCCGAGGCCCATGGCGAGTGCCTGCCCCTTGCCGAGGCCCGGCTGCGCCATCATCACGCCGGCATTCGTCAGGCCCGAGAACAGGGCCATAAGCTTGTCCTGCGGGGTCAACAGGCCGGCCGTGCCTGTCGAGGAGGCGTCGAAGCCCATGCCGGGGATGCTGTCGAGGAGGCCCATCTGTCACCTCACCAGAGCAAGCCGCGGGTGCCCATCGCGAGCTGCCCGACGCCGCCGAGGCCCGCGAACAGGGAGCCGAGAGAGCCGAGCCCTGAGGCGTTCTGCGTGGTCGTCACCGACGCGCCCGGAGACCCGCCTTGGATCGAGGCGAGGTATCGCGAGAGGTTCTGCCAGTCCGCGTTCTGTCCGAAGTCCCAGCGCGCGATCTGGTCGTTCAACTGCTGCTGCGCCAGCTGGTCGCGCTGCGCCCCCGCCGCCGACGCCGCGTTCAGGTCGGTGTAGTTCATGTTCTGGTAGGCCGGCTGCATCCCCAGCGCCTGGAGCTGCTGGCCGCGGTTGGCGATGTTGGCGTTGCTCGCCGAGTTGAGCGAGTTCAGCTGGCGGTCAGCCCCGGACTCGTAGGCTTGGCTGAGCTGCGAGTTCGCCGCGAGCTTGTTCGCCGCATCCTGGCCCTCCGCGCCGGTCAGCTGGCCGCTCGCCGAGAGACGGCGGGAGGCGTCACCGGACATGTCGCCCGCGATCTGACCCGTCGCCTGCATACGCCGCGCGAGGTCGCCCGACAGGTCGCCGCTGATCTGCCCCGTGGCCGCAAGGCGCAGCTGGGCGTCGCGGGACGCCTGGTCGGCAGACTGGCCCGCCGTCGAGGCGCGAAGCCCCTGGCCCTGGAGGTACTGGCTGCCGAGGCTGTTCGCCGCGGAGAGTTGGTTCTGGCGCTC
>Ga0181563_10005296_pt1 | contig 11835 bp, 6 predicted proteins | sample 011ome_25_FD_133759 | JGI IMG/M metagenome (GOLD analysis project Ga0181563, IMG submission 133759) | Coastal salt marsh microbial communities from the Groves Creek Marsh, Skidaway Island, Georgia - 011512CT metaG (megahit assembly) | ecosystem: Environmental > Aquatic > Marine > Intertidal zone... | reverse complement strand
CACCACCGAGAACATCACCGACGCGGGCACCGGGCTGGTGGACCAGGCGTGGAACCCGTTGGACGAGTACATTTACGACGTGAGCAACGGCTGGATGGACCAGAAGTGCCAGTGCTCGTGGGAGTGGGAGTACCAGAGCGAGCCCATCCCTCCGACGTGCCCGCGCGTGTGGTTCCCGTGGAGCGGCTGGGTGGACGACGGCTGGTTCGTCGGGAACAACGTGTACTTCGCCGACGACGCGCGCTACGCCGTGGACGCGGCGCGCTCGCTTTCCGGCGGCGGCTGGCGCGTCTCCGGCGGCTGGTGGGTGCAGGACTACGGCGGCGGCGGCCCGAGGCAGTACGCAGACAGCGGCGCGAACATCTACAACGCGTACGGGGCCCCGGGCGACTTCGGGTTCGGCGCCGTGCGCGGACCCGTCCGCGTGGACGCCGCCGGGACGTTTTCCGTGGTCACGACGGCGCCCCGCCGCGAGGACCGCCCCGTGGACTTGAAGCCGTACGTCACGGACGAGACGTTCGCGGCGGCGACCGCCGCGCGCTGCTACGGCGCGGCGCGCGTCGCGCCGCCGCGCAGGAACAGCGCGGGCGCCATCTGGCACGAGGCGCGCCAGCCCACGCGCGACGCGGCGTGGGAGACGACGTTCGCGTTCGTGCTCCGCGAGCCGAGCGAGCGGTGCGTGGACGTCGCCGCGGTGAGCCGCGGCTTCGGCGCCGAGGTCCGCACGCACCTGCACGGCACGTGCGAGGTGAAGGGCGGCGACGGGTTCGCGTTCGTGGTGTGGGACGCGGACGCGGACGAGGAGGCGGCGCTCGACGCGGTGAACGCGACGGCGCCGGATGACGCGATCGGCGTGGGCGCGCCCGGGCCCGGGCTCGGGTACGCGGGTTTGCGGCGCTCGGTGGCTGTGGAGTTCGACTTGTGGCACAACCCTCTTTTGGAGGAGCCGTACGAGCCGCACGTGGCGATCCACACGGACGGCGCGTCGCCCAACTCCGCGCACCACGGCGCGCGCCTGGCGTCCACCACGGAGATCCCGGACTTCGCCGACGGCTCCCGGCACGTCGCGCGCGTCGCCTTCGCGCCGGACGCGGGGTGGGACGCCGTGGCGAGCGCCATCGCGTCGGGGGAGTGTCAAGGCGCGGGCGCCCGGCTCGGGCGCTTCATGCGCGCCAACCCGGGGCTGCTGCGCGTGTACATCGACGACATGGACGCGCCGGTGCTCTCGGCGCCCATCGAGATGGCCACCGTGTTCCGGGACGGCGCGGATTCCGCGCGCGTCGGGTTCACCGCGGGGACGGGCGAAAGCTGGGTCACCGTGGACGTCGTCGCCTGGAACTTCACCAGTTACGCGTGACGGCGCGACGGTTGCGTGTGAGTTAGGGTTTGTGTGACTACTACCGCTAGGGTACGATAGGCTTCTTTCAACGCGCGTAAAAACGCGTAATCCGTACTACCGTAAAAACCGTTTTTGGAATAATCTGGTCGCGTCACTTCGCGCGAGTTCGCGACGCTTTCTTTCAAAACCGCGACCTTTCGCGGGACAGACGACGGGGGGGCATATACCGCGCCGCGCCGGACCCAAAACCCGACCGACGCCATGAAGGCCCGCGCCTTCGCGCTCCTCGTGCTCGCGCTCGTCGCCACGCACGCCTCCGTGGCGTCCGCCGCGCGCTTCCCCGCGCAGCGCGGGCTCGCCAACCCTTTCGCGCGCGGACACGTCACCTCCGACACGCAGATCTCAGCCGGGATCGAGGCCGAGCTCGCCTCCGCCGCCGCGGCCGGCGGCTCCGCGGACCGCATCAAGAAGCCTTTCAACGCGTTCAAGCGCATGCCCGGCCACGACGTGCGTGAGAAGGTGGAGAGCCCCCTGCCCGTGACCTACGTGCCCGAGCACAAGGTCCCGAAGTCGTTCACGTGGTCCAACGTCAAGGGCGTGAACTACCTGACCAAGATGCTCAACCAGCACGTCCCGCAGTACTGCGGCTCGTGCTGGGCGCACGGCGCGATGTCCGCGCTGGCGGACCGCATCAAGATCGCGAACGGCCCCGAGGCGCGCGGCCCTGACGTGAACTTGGCGATCCAGTTCATCCTGAACTGCGGCACCGAGGTGGCGGGCTCGTGCCACGGCGGCAGCGCCACGGGCGCGTACCAGTTTGTGCACGACGTCGGCCACGTGCCCTTCGACACGTGCTTGCAGTACGAGGCGTGCTCGTCGGAGTCCACCGAGGGCAGCTGCGCGCACACGGACTACCAGTGCTCCGGAATCAACACCTGCCGCACGTGCAGCACGTTCGCGGAGTTTGGCGGATTCTGCTCCGCGCTGGATGAGTTCCCCAACGCCACGATCGGCGAGTACGGCGAGGTGCGCGGCGAGCGCGAGATCATGGCGGAGGTTTTCGCGCGCGGCCCCGTGGCCGCGGGGATCGACGCCACGCTCCTGGACGACTACACGGGCGGGATCATCGTCGAGACCCCGTCGTACGAGATCAACCACATCGTGTCCATCGTAGGGTGGGGCGAGACGGAGCCCGTGGCGGACCCCGCCACCGGGAAACCGGCGGAGGCGATCAAGTACTGGATCGTGCGCAACTCCTGGGGCGAGTACTGGGGCGAGATGGGCTTCTTCAGGCTCGTGCGCGGCGTCAAGGCGCTGGGCATCGAGGACGAGTGCTCGTGGGCGACCCCCGAGGCCTGGACCAGCGCCAACGTCGCGTGCTTCGAGGACGGCACCAACTGCGCCGACAAGAAAAAGAAAACCTTCGAGGACCCGTCCGCGCGCGGCGTCGCGCTCGGGGAGACGTACCTCGCGTGAGGACGACGACGCGAACGCGACTTTTGTAGACTACGTACCGACGCGGGTGTATAACATTCACACAGAACGCTGAACACTGAATTACGATCGTACGCGTCGACGATGTGGTGACCCTAAACTACTCTCACGCCCACGTGTGCCCTCTTTCGCTTTCGTCGCACGCGCCGCCCCCCGGGGACGTCGAGCGCGAAACCTCGCCGAGCACGAGCCGCAGCAGGTTGGGCCGGTCGCGCCACGATTTCGTCCCGGCGCCGTACGCGGTTCTGAGGGGCGCGAACGCCGCCGGCCACCGCGCGGACTTCCCCGCGGTCCCGAGCGCGGCGACGATGCACGCGCCCGTGGGCGTCACGAACTCGCCGTCCGCGCCCGCGTCGAACGTCTCCAGCCCGGACCCGCACAGGCAGCTCAGCACCGCCGGCGGCGGCGACGGCAGCGGCCCGTGCGCCGCGCCGCGCACGACGCCCCGGCCCATCGGCAGCGGCGAGATCTGCACTGTGGAGCAGTCCAGGTACTCCATCGCCGCGCACGCCGCGACGATATCCACCACGCTGTCCACCGCCCCGACCTCGTGGAAGTGTACTTCCTCCACGTCCATCCCGTGCACCTCCGCCTCGCCCTCGGCGAGCACGGCGAAGCACCGCAGCGCGCGCGCGCGCACGCCCTCGCGCATCCCGACGCACGTCGCGAGCATGTTTTTGATCTCGGCGTAGTCGCGCATCGGCTGCGGGACGCCGTCGTCCTCGGCGACCACGAACCGAGGCGCGACGATGCACGACTTCTCGTCGTGCACGACGTCGATGGCGTAGCCCCCGAAGGACGGGGATCCCGCGGACGAGGGCGTCTCGGCGAGCGCCGCGAGCTGCTCGCGCACGGCGTCGAGCGGCACGCCCAGGTCCAGCGCCGCCGCCACGAACATGTCGCCCGCGACGCCCGCCGTGAACGCGTCCACGAACAGACACAGGCCGCGGCCCGCGCCGCGCGCCAGCGGGGGGTTGCGGCGGAACGCGTACGGCGCGCGAACGAGCTCGGTGCGTAAACGCGTTCCGCGGGGCGGCCAACTCGCGGCGTCGTCCCCCGGGCAGGAAACATCCTTCGAGTGTCCGCCGTGCGAGTGCGAGTGCTCGCCGTGCGAGTGCGAGTGCTCGCCGTGCCCGCCGTGGGAGTGCGTGTGCGCTTGGTTCGCCGGTGGTTTCTCGCCCTCGTTCACGCCGTGCGAGTGCGAGTGCGTGTGTCCGTCGCGCACCAGCGCCCACCTCTTCGTGAGAATCGGGCGCCGGTCCCGCCGACGCGAGGAGGTGGAGGACCACGACATCGACGCTGGCCCGCTGGGGCGCGCGCGCGGCGGTCGCGACGACGCGGTCTCCCCGTATATCGCCGCGCGCGCCGCCAGCGCGGGAAGTCGCGTCGTCGCAGCCATCGTGTCGGCGCACGACGCGCGCGCCTCGGAACTTAGGGACTCCGTAACAACGAGCGTGCGACGCGCTTTTTCTCGAGGGCGCCGTGTCAGCCTGTTCGACAGTCGAATCTTCATCACACACGCCCGCAACCGAGGAATCTCGACCGCGACAGGTGTGCCAGCTTCTTCAAAAACCTCACCTCGTTGGCGCAGACGGACGTCTGTCTTCGAGGCGCCGGCGGCGCGCGGGACGCGAGCCGTGGGTGGCCGTCCTCGTCGTTTCGGGGTCTGTCGACGTCTGCTGGGTGTCCGCGATGGGGTCCGACCACGACAAGCGCCCTTCCCGCGGCGGGGCATGGCGCGCGCGCGGGATGGCGAGGTCCCTGTACGTCCGCCTCGTGACGGACACCAAGTTCGCGACGCGCGCGCTGGCGATCGCGGTCGTCGCGCTCGCGCTGTGCTCGTTCGGGGCGAGGCAGGCGCACGGGGTGGTGGAGCGTCTCTCCGGCGCGCGCGTTGGCCCCCCGACGCAGCAGTGCGGCGCGTCCAAGTACGGGTTCCTGCGCGCCAACTCGTGCCATCCCTTCTCGTTGCCGCATCAGATGAAACGCGTGGACGCGCACCCCAAGAGGTGCGGGCGCTTCACGCTCACCTCCGCGGGCTTCTGCCTGTGCGACGACGACGAGCGCGCGACCGTCATCGCGGCGCCCAAGGGGTGCGGCACCGAGCCGGTGATGTGCGAGAAGGCGTGCAAGCTGAAGCCCATCGTGGGCAGGAAGCTTCCGGCGTGCTCGGCGGAGGATGCCAAGCCCCGCGCGCAGTGCGCGCGGCGCGGCGCCGTCGCGGAGCCGTCGCCGGAGACGGTCGCTCTGCTGGACGAGCTCGCGCGCGCTATGGGCGAGCCGCTGGGCGTGAAGATGCCCCCCGGCTCGCGGCGCGACCTGTACACGGACTTCGTCATGTACGGCCGGCGCATGTCCCAGGAGGCGGTGCGCGAGACGCGCCGCCGGACGGAGCTCTTCAAGAAGATGGCGCCGGCGTACCCCGAGCGCGCCTTCGCGGGTCGCGGGATCGTCATCGTCGGCGGGAACCAACCGAAATTCCAAACCTCGTACTGGGTCGCGATCCACGCGCTGCGTCGCTCCGGGTGCGCTCTGCCCATCCAGCTGTGGTTCCCGGAGCGCGAGGGCCCTGACTGCGAGCGCGCGGACGAGTTGCGGCGGATGGGCGTCACGATCCACTCGTTCGCCGACCTGGTCGACGCGGACGCCGCCGGCGGCGCGCACGGCGCGGCGGCGATGACGAACCGCTTCATGTACAAGATCGTCGCGCTCGTGTTCTCTTCGTTCCAGGAGGTGCTGCTGTTGGACAGCGACAACATCGTGCTCAGTGACCCCTCGTCGTTGTTCGCGTCCGAGCTGTACGAATCTCGCGGGTCCATCCTGTGGATGGACTTCTGGCGCGGCAGCGCCGCGCCCGACCTCGCCTCCGTTTTGGGCGCCGGCGCGGCGGCGAACCACACGCACGAGAGCGGGCAGATGGTGATGGACAAAAAGCGCACGTGGGAGGCGTTGCGCCTGGCGCTCTTCTTCAACGCGCACGCCGACGTGTTTTACCCCCTGACCGTGAACTACATGGGTCTGGGGGACAAAGAGATCGTGAGCACGGCGTTTCTGCATCTGCGTACGCCGTACGGCGTAGCGCCGCACGGCCCGGACCACGTGGGCGTGCGCGATCACGATCGCGCCGAGACGCTGGGGAACACCATGATGCAGCACGACATGGACGGGACGCCGATGTTCCTGCACGCCAACCTCGGTAAGCCTATGGGCTTCGTCCCCGCGGACGCGAGCGCGTACGTGCGGAGGTGGCAAATCTCCAACGGGCGCGGCCTGGACCTCCCGCGCGCGCTGAACGACGCCGCCGACACGGAGGATTTCGAGATGTGGTACTACGACTTGTTGAGGCGGAGACGGTGCTGGTTCGACGGGAGGCCGGCGAAGCACTGGTACCACACCCTGGGGTTCGGGCCGTTCGTGGAGGGGTTCCACGTCAGCGACCACTACAACGTCAACGACGCGCTCGAGTCGTTCCGGGGGATGGTCGACGCCGGGATCGTCTTCGGGTGATCACCCGACGACGATTGTCGAACGACGCCGTCTTCGACGACGACGCGCGACGGGCGGACATACTACGCGCGGTACGTAATAACAACGTAGACTACGTAGAAGAATAACGTCGAGGCGGCGCGTGAATGCCCCTGCGTCTCGAGAACACGACAGAAGGCTGCGGCGCTACGCGTACCTCGCTTTCTTTTCGCGCTTCACTTCTTGATCTTGTCCGCGACGAACGCGCGCGCGGGCTCGGTGGCCTCGGCGTACCCGGGAACGTCTCGCTCGAGCCGCGCTACGTACGCCTCGACGCGCTCGGGGAGTTTCACGGCGACGCGCGCGAAGAGCAGGACGGGTCCGAACCTGAAGTCCGCGATGGTGGGCGCGTCGCCGGCCAGGAACGGCGAGTCCTTGAGCCAGCCGTTCGCGAACTTGGTCTCGAGCAGCTCCAGGAGCTGCGCCGCGGCGGCCGCCTTGGCGGCGGGCACGAACGCCTCGGTGCCCTCCACGGCGCCCACGGCGCCCGGTCCGCCGAATCCGAACCCGACGTCGGGGTACATGGCGGTGGCGATGAGGTTGTACACGGAGGCGCCCGCGTAGTCGGCGATCATGTCCACCTTGGCGCGCGCTTTGGCGTCGCCGGGGTAGAACTTGCCCGCCTGCTCGGGGAACGCCGCGCACAGGTACCGCGCGATCGCGTTGGTCTCCGAAACGCACGCGCCGTCGTGCTCGATCGCGGGCGCGAGGTTCGTGACGAACTTCGCGACGTACTCGGGCGAGCGCGTCTTGCCGTACGCGTTCTCCTCGACGTGGTCGATGCCGGCGCACTTGAGCACGCAGCGCGTGCAGGCGGAGTTGGCGGAGACGGGGAGGGCGTGGAAGGTGACGGACATGGCGAGCGGGGGGGAGCGGGCGTGCGCGCGCGGGAGTGACGATCAGAAGAAGTCGAAGCGTCTCGAAACGCGTAATGACTACAGTACTGCCTTCGGGCATCTTCGGATTGTCGCTATTTTGAGCCGCGCGAACCGGCGATCGCGCGATGCCTTCGTGTTTTGAAAGGCTTTTTTCATCGGTATCTCGGTTTCGGTTGTTGACCGTATTTTTTTCGTTTTTGATCGAGCGTCGTGGGCTTTTATCCCGAGACTAAATTTACGGGCGCGTGATTGGCCATCCGCATAAACGCCGCCACCGCAGTCGACCACGTCGACGGAGCCATTTTTTCGGTGTTCCTCCGCTCACGACGCTCCAAAACACCGGCTTTTGGCAAAGTCGCCACGCGCCGCGCCCGCGTTCTCCACAACCGGACGCACGAGCCTCTCGTCGTTCCACCTTCGTCAGATCAAGATGTCCGCCACTATGGCCTCTGCGAACCTCCGCGCCACCGGCGCGGCGCCGCGCGTCGTCGCGCGCTCCAGCGCGTCGTCCCGCGTCGCCACCATGTTCCGCACGGCGGGCCCCGACGCCGAGCGCAAGCTCGGCGACGCGATGGTCGCCGCCGCGGGCAAGTTCGGCGCCAAGCACCAGATGGAGGTCAGGGCGGCCCTCAGCGAGGACGCCCCCGCCCCTGAGCGCCGCGCGTTCCTCAAGAAGGCGCTCCTCGGGGTACGTGCGCGCGCCGACCCGCGCGCGATCACCCGCCGCGACCCCACGTCATCTCGCAAAAAGCAGCCAACACGTGGAGGCATCTGCCTATCCACACGTGTGGCGCGCGTGTTTCCGTTCTCCCGCGCTACCGAGTCTGACCGCCGATGTCCCCCCCGTCCGCCCGTCTCCCCAATCGTCCAACAGGCCGCCGCCGTGATGCCCGCCGCCGCCGCCAACGCCGCGGACGACCAGGGCGTCGCCTCCTCCCGCATGTCCTACTCCCGCTTCCTGGTGCGTCCCCGCCCGTCGACGACCGTCAGTGACGACACGCTGGCAGTTTCCTGAACAGGCGCGGCGCGATCGAAGACGCGCGCTCGGTTTTGTCCCAAAGAATCGAGGTTTATTTTCGCGCGTTTTTTCTTTCTCGTTCGAGAAGAAGCGAGACACCGCAAACCCGAACGCGCCTCTGACCGCTCTTTCCCCTCTTTCGCTTCACCCCAACAGGAGTACCTGGACATGGGCCGCGTCAAGAAGGTTGACCTGTACGAGAACGGCACGATCGCCATCGTCGAGGCTGTGTCCCCCGAGCTGGGCAACCGCGTGCAGCGCGTGCGCGTGCAGCTGCCGGGCACCTCCGCCGAGCTCCTCTCCAAGTTCCGCGAGAAGAACATCGACTTCGCCGCGCACACCAACTCCGAGGACGGCTCCGCGGTGTTCCTGAACCTGCTCGGCAACCTCGCGTTCCCCCTTCTGCTCGTGGGCGGCCTGTTCCTGCTCACGCGCCGCAACCAGGGCGGCCAGGGCGGCCCCGGCGGCGGCAACATGCCCGGCGGCATGGGCGGCGGCCAGAACCCCATGGCGTTCGGCAAGTCCAAGGCGAAGTTCCAGATGGAGCCCAACACTGGCATCACCTTCGACGACGTCGCGGGCGTGGACGAAGCCAAGAACGACTTCATGGAGGTCGTGGAGTTCCTCAAGCGCCCCGAGCGCTTCACCAGCGTCGGCGCCAAGATCCCCAAGGGTGTGCTCCTCGTCGGCCCCCCCGGTACCGGCAAGACGCTGCTCGCCAAGGCGATCGCCGGCGAGGCGGGCGTGCCGTTCTTCTCCATCTCCGGCTCGGAGTTCGTGGAGATGTTCGTGGGCGTCGGCGCTTCCCGCGTCCGCGACCTGTTCAAGAAGGCGAAGGAGAACGCGCCCTGCATCATCTTCGTCGACGAGATTGACGCCGTCGGCCGCTCCCGCGGCACCGGCATCGGCGGCGGCAACGACGAGCGCGAGCAGACCCTGAACCAGCTGCTCACCGAGATGGACGGCTTCGAGGGCAACACCGGCGTGATCGTCGTCGCCGCCACGAACCGCGCCGACATCCTCGACCCCGCGCTCCTGCGCCCCGGCCGCTTCGACCGCCAGGTGCAGGTGGACGTGCCCGACGTCAAGGGCCGCATCGAGATTCTCGGCGTGCACGCTAAGAACAAGCGCCTCACCGAGGAGGTTGACCTGGTGACCATCGCCAAGCGCACGCCCGGTTTCTCCGGCGCGGACCTCGCGAACCTTCTCAACGAGGCTGCCATCCTGACCGGCCGCCGCGGCAAGGACGCCATCACGCTCCTCGAGATTGACGACTCGGTCGACCGCATCGTCGCCGGCATGGAGGGCACGCGCATGACGGACGGCAAGGCGAAGTCGCTCGTCGCGTACCACGAGGTTGGCCACGCCATCTGCGGCACGCTCACGCCCGGCCACGACGCCGTGCAGAAGGTCACGCTGGTGCCCCGCGGCCAGGCCAAGGGCCTGACGTGGTTCCTCCCCGGCGAGGACCCCTCGCTCATCTCCAAGCAGCAGATCTTCGCGCGCGTCGTGGGCGCGCTCGGCGGGCGCGCCGCCGAGGAGGTGATTTTCGGCAGCGCCGAGGTGACCACCGGCGCGTCCGGTGACCTGCAGCAGGTGGCGTCCATGGCGAAGCAGATGGTCACGACCTTCGGCATGTCCGACGTGGGCCCCTGGGCCCTCAACGACCCGAGCTCGCAGGGCGGTGACATGATCATGCGCATGATGGCGCGCAACGCCATGTCCGAGCAGCTCGCCAACGACATCGACGTCGCCACCAAGCGCATCGCCGACGAGGCGTACGTCGTGGCGCTCGAACAGATCCGCGATAACCGCGAGGCGATCGATCTCATCGTCGAGGAGCTCCTCGAGACCGAAACCATGACGGGCGAGCGCTTCCGCGAGCTCCTCGGCCAGTACGTCACCATCCCCGAGGAGAACATCCCCAAGGAAATTGTCATGGTCTAAACGCGCCAACGCGCGCGGAGACGGAGGCTTTTTTTAGAGGGATTTTTACGCGAGCCGCCGCGCTTTAAGCGGCTTCGCGGAACAGAGGGTGTTGTGGGTGGGTGCGGGGCGAGGGAGACGTCGGAACTCGATCGCGATGCGACGTACCGACGTCGCTCGTCCCTGTGTACATGATGCGTCGCGGCGGTGATGCCGGAACCCTTTCCTTTTGAACGAGGGGTTTCGGTCGCGGCGGCGCGAGGGCAATTTTGTTTTGCAATCACATCGATCGATCAAATACGTACTTTTGCAAACTTCGTCTCGACACTCGAAAACCTCCGCCTGCTCGTCGGCTTCCCTCTCGACCTCCACCGCCACCCCCCGGCGCGCGGCCACGATGACGCTGGCGCGGGTCGGTCGCAGAACCGCCGAGTCGATCCTGCGCGGCGCGCGGCGCTCGCCGCCCGCCGCCCCGGGCACCTCGAGGTTCCGCCCCGGAAACACCTCTCATCGGTGTCATCCCGCGAAACCGGGTCTCGGTCCCGGCGCTCAAGTCCGAGATGGCTCGTCCTCGGCCGCGGCCGCGGCCGCGTCGGCGGCGAGACGCGCGAGCGGCGGTGGTCGTGCAGAAACTCGTGCTGCGACCTTCGCGGCGATTCAGGAGCTTACCCGCTCCCCCGCGGCGCGCCGGTTCGCGCGCGCGCTCGTGGGAGGCGCGACCGTCGCCGGCGTCGTCGGCGGTGGCCTCGCGCTGTGCGACGCCTCCGGCGCGCCCGCCGACGCGCTGCGCTCCTTCTTCGGAGCCCCGCGGGTCGGCCCGGGGGGCGGCGCGGGAGCCGACGCGGGCGACGACGCGAACGCGCTGACCGCGAAGGAGACGACCGACCGAAGATACGAAGACGGCGACGACGACGCCGCGTCCTCGAGCGACGCCGCGGCGGAGACTTCCGCCGCGGACCCGCCGCTCGACGGCCGGCGTCTGCTTCTTCAGCTCGCCGCGACGCACTGGCCGGCGCTGTTGCTCGCCGTCGTCGTGACGGTGGTGGCGTCCGTCCTGAAGCTCACCTCGCTGCGGCACATGTCCCGGCTGTACGACCTGATCGGCGCCGCGACCGGCGGCGTCCCGCTGCGCCCGCTGCTGGAGCTCGCCGCGCTGCGCGCCGCCGAGGCGGCGGCGAAGTACGCGCTGGTCCGCGTCAGCGGCGCCGCGCGCGTGGCGATGGAGACGGCGCTGCGCCGGCGCCTGTTCGTGGCGCTGCTCACGGAGGACATGGCCGCGCTGGAGCGGCGCACGGCGGGCGAGTGCCGCGAGCGGCTGGGCGGGGAAGCCTCGCGCGTCGCCGACGTCGTCGCGCGCGCGTTGACGGGCGGAGTGAAGAGCTGCGCGACGGCGGTGCACGGCGTCGCGTCGCTCACGCGGCTCTCCTGGGAGATCAGCGCGGTGGCGCTGGGCATGGTCCCGCCCGGCGTGCTTCTGTTCGGCGCCGTCGGGGCCTTCTCCGCGAAGGCGCACAGGGACGCCGCCGCCGCGAAGGAGGCCGCCGCCGTGGCGCTCGCGGCGAGCAAGCCCAGTCGGAGGAAAAGGGGAGCCGGGTCGGAGAAGAGCGGGAGCGCCCCGGCGTCCGCACACGACGACTGGGCCGCGCTCGACGACT